>Ga0307373_10004202_pt1 | contig 24451 bp, 20 predicted proteins | sample OX2MG_FD_202534 | JGI IMG/M metagenome (GOLD analysis project Ga0307373, IMG submission 202534) | Soil microbial communities from Risofladan, Vaasa, Finland - OX-2 | ecosystem: Environmental > Terrestrial > Soil > Coastal area > Acid sulfate soil | place: Finland: Risofladan, Vaasa | collected...
CAGGGAGGACAGGCCCTTCTCGGAGCCCGCGATCAGCGCGTTGTAGACCGACGCCGGCAGGCGGCGCTCGGCGGCTCGCTGGGCGGCGGCAACTGTTTCGAACCACTGTGACGCCATAGCTCTCCAGAGTCGGTGACTGGAAGCGACACTACCTGAGAGAAATTTTGCGCGACTACGCGCGCACTTTCAAGGGGATGGCCACGCGCCGAGAGTGATCGGACTTCGCTACCGGCGCCGCCACGAAGACCTTCGAGGCGAGTGCCGTCTCGCCGTGACCGAACACGCACTCGGGGTCGGGGTCGCTCAGTTCGAGCCCGGTGAAGAACTTGGCCGCCATGCACCCGCCGCGGCACGCGTCGTAGGAGCCGCACGACGCGCACGCCCCCGCGCTGCCCTCGGCGCGCAGTGAGGCGAAGAGCTCGCTGTCGCGCCACACGGCGCCAAATCCCGCGGCGCGAACGTTGCCCGCGAGGAACTGCTCGTGGATCACGAAGGGGCAGGCGTAGACGTCGCCGATGGGATCGATCAAGCAGACCACGCGACCCGCGCCACAGAGATTCAACCCCTCGAGCGGCGCGCCCAGGGGCGAGAGGTGAAAGAACGAGTCACCAGTCAAGACCTCGGGGCGCGCGACCAACCAGTGGTAGAGATCGCGGTTCTGCTCGCGCGTGGGGTGCAGTTCGTCCCAGGTCGCCACTCCTCGACCCGAGGGTCGCAGGCGCGTCAGACGCAACTGCGCGCCGTAGTGTTCGGCGAGGACTTCGAAGGCATCGAGTTGTTCGACGTTGTGTCTGGTCATGACGACCGAAATCTTGAACGGTCCGAAGTTCGCCGCCGCCAGGTGGTCCATCGCTCGCCGGGCCGCGTCGTAGCTTCCGACGCCACGAACCTGGTCGTTCGTCGCGGCGTTCACGCCGTCGATCGAGACCTGGACGTCGAGGTAGGGCGTCGAGGCCAGACGCTTCGCCGCCGTTTCATCAATGCGCGTGCCGTTCGTGGAGAACTTGACGCCGACGTCGCGGCTGACGGCGTATTCCACCAACTCAAAGAAGTCGCGACGAATCATCGGTTCGCCCCCGCCGATGTTGATGTAGAAGATCTGCATCGCGGCGATTTCGTCAATGAGCGCCTTGGCCTCCGCGGTCGTCAACTCATCAGGGTCGCGCCGGCCCGACGACGAAAGACAGTGCGTGCAGGCCAAGTTGCACGCGTAGGTCAACTCCCAGGTCATGCAGATGGGCGCGGCGAGACCTCTTTCGAATCGGTCGCGCAGCGACGGCTTAGCGCTCACGAAGCAGGTCCGAACGTTGCAGGGAGGCGAGCGCCTCGAGGTAGCGGGTCCGTTCGTCTCGGGGCACGACCACGTCCAGTGCCTCATTGACGTTCGCGAACTCCTCGAGACGTCGAACCAGGGCGACGAGTTCACTCGACTTCAAGAAGACGAGTCGACGGTTGCCGTGGTGGTAGGCCAGCGCGCCGAAGGACTCGTCACGAAGCGAGACCTCCGCGCTGAGCGTCCACGCACGTGCCGGGTCGAAGATCGTCGCGAGCGAACCCTCCACGATCTAGTAGACGCCGCAGAGGCCGTCGATGGAGACCTCCTCCACCAACAACTCCTCGCTGGACAGCTCCTCAACGATGATTTCTTCTTCGACGATTTCTTCTACGACGGTGGCATTTGGTGTCACGCGACCTCCTCATTACCTATTCTGCTCGCTGACGCGCGCGCCGAGGTGCCGTGGGAGACTCAAATCGTGACACTCCCCGCCGCGCCGACGGCGAACGCTCTCGAATCCCCCCTCGAGCCGGGCACCCGAGTCGACCTCGACCCGCGCGCTCGGTTCCACGACACGAATCTGGTCACCGGAGGCTCCCCGTGGCGACTCTTGCACCTGCCGGGGGCCTCTCGAGCCACCCTCGAGCGCTGGCGTACCGGCGCGGCGGTTCGCGCCGGCGAAGGGGGGCTCGCTCGTACCCTCGTTCAACAGGGCCTGCTGCGCACCTACCGCGAAACCCCCTTCGACGCCGAAGAACTCGACGTCGTCATCCCCTTTCACGGCGACGCCGTGGCGCTGAGTGAACTGCTCGAGAAACTGGCGGGACTTCACGTGACGGTCGTCGACGACGCGTCGAGCGATCCCGAGGCGATTCGAAACGCGGTCGCGGTCGCGGGACCGAGCGCCACGCTCGAGCGCCACGAGGTCCTCTCGGGTCCGGCCGCGGCGCGCAACACCGGGCTTCGCGCGACGAATCGACCCTTCGTGTGCTTTCTCGACGCTGACGTTCACCTCGACGACGCCGCGCAAGTCCTCGCACGACTTCGCGCCGCCTTGCACGATCCTCTCGTCGGCGCCGTCGCGCCGCGCGTTCGAGGATCGCAGGGTGCCTCGACGCGTGAACGCTTCGAAGCACGTTTTAGCCCGCTCGACCGAGGCCCCGACTCGGGGCTCGTGCGCCCGAACTCGGCGGTGAACTTCGTGCCGAGCGCGCTCCTGGTCGTTCGCCGAAGCGCCGTCGGCGACGGTTTTGACGAATCGCTGCGCTTCGGCGAGGACGTCGACTTGGTGTGGCGCCTCAACGATCAAGGTTGGCTCGTGCGCTACGAAGCCAGCGTCGTGGTCACGCACCCCGCGAGGCCCACGTGGCTCGCGTGGTGGCGCCAGCGCGTTCGCTACGGCGCCTCGAGCGCCCCACTCGCCCAACGCCACGGCGCTCGCCTCGCGCCGGTGCGCGTCGACCCGGTGACCGCCGCGGCGCTCTTGGGCCTCTTGTTCGCACGGCCCGCGCTGAGCGCGCGCGTACTTAAAGTCGCCCAGCGACACTTCGCCGAGCGACTCCCCGCGTCCACCGAGCGTCCCGAGCGCGTGGCCCACGAGGTGGTGGCGATGGGAGTGGTGCGCGCCGCCGGTCCGCTCGCGCGCGCGCTCGTTCGCTCCTACGGTCCGCTTTTGCTGCTCGGGCTCGTTCACCCCAAGCTTCGCCGGCGTCTCGTGGTCGTGCTGGCCCTGGGCGTCGCGTGGCGCTGGCGGCGCGAGCGCTTTCGCGCGGCCGACCTGCCGCTCGCCCTGGCCGACGACTTGGCCTACGGCGTGGGAGTTCTCAGCGCCGCCGTGCGCGAACGCACGTGGCGCGGCGTGGTGCCCCACGTCACCAAGACGTCGATTCGACTCAGTGACCTCGTGCGGTTGACCTAGTTAAAAACGAACGACGCCGCGAACGTTCTTTCCGTCGCGCAGGTCTTGATAGCCCTGCTCGACTTCGTCAATCGAGTACTCCTTGCTCACCAGCTCATCCACGGGGAACTTGCCCTCGTGGTGCAAGCGCAGCAACTTGGGAATCTGCAAACGCGGCGCGCCCGAGCCAAAGACGGTGCCCCGCAGGTCCTGGTTGTACATCGCGAACATCGCGGCGTTCAACTCAATGGTGTTGAGCGACGCCGCCCCGAGCGACGTCAAGACGACCGTGCCGCCCTTGGCGGTGATGGAACGCGCCTCCTCGACGAGTGAGCCGGTGAGGGTATTGACCGTGATGATCACCACGTCGCAGTTCTTGCCCCACGTCAACTCGGGCAAGATATTAAAGGCCGCCTCGAGCGCGCTGGTGGCCCCGTGGGTCGCGCCGATCTTCTTGGCCCGCTCGATCTTGGACTCGTTCGTGTCAATGGCGATCACCGCGCGCACGCCGGAGCCGATCACGGCCACGGTGTCACCGTGTTTCACCTGGCCGCGGTTGACGGCCGACCCGTAGCCCGTCGCGATGCCACAGCTGATCAGTGCCGCGGCGCGTAGGTCGTACCACGGCTCGATCTTGATGAGGGACGCCTCGTTCACGACGACGTACTCGGAGAACGCGCCAATCTGGCACATGCGATTGAGCGGCGTCTCGCCCAAGTGGTGACGCCAGGTCTGATCCGAGATCATCGGCCCCACGAGGATGGTCGCCATCAAATCACACAGGTACGGCCGTCCCGACAGGCAGTAGTCGCACTTGTTGCACGAAGGCACGAAGGAGACCGCCACGTGGTCACCGGGCGCCATGCTCGTGACACCCTCGCCCACGGACTCGACCACGCCCGCGCCCTCGTGTCCGGCGATGACCGGGAACATGCTCTCGCGACCACTGATCAGTTTGAGCAACTCGGGGTCCGAGGTGAGGCCGCCCTTGCGCAGCGTCTCATCGGAATAACACATCCCGGCGTAGGACATCTTGACCTTGACCTCGCCGGCGTGTGGCTCGTCGATCTCGATCTCTTCGGTGCGAAAGGGCCCGTTGGCTTCGGTGACGATTGCGGCTTTGACTTTCATGATGCATCCCCCGTCAAACGGCGCGGCGCGCCTCGGCTCGTACTCTACCGAGACCGGCGCCGGCGCCGGCGCCGGCGCCGGGGCTACATCTGTTTGGGCGCCTCGATGCCCAACACGCCCAGTCCGAGGGCGAGGGTTCGCGCACAGAGTTCCGCGAGCGCCAGGCGCTGGGCGCGAACGTCGCCCTCGGCGCTCAAGACGGGACAGGCGTCGTAGAAAGCGGTGAAGCGCTGGGCGAGGTCGAAGAGATAGTTGCAGAGCCGGTGGGGCTGGCGGAACTCAAGCGCGGCGGCGAAGGCCTCGGGAAAGGCCAGGAGCGAGGTGGCTAGTTCGTGCTCTTGGGTCGTGGCGAGGACGAAGGCGCCCTCGGGCGCAGACCAGGGTTCGCCCAGTCGGCGAAAGATCGAGCGCACGCGCGCGTGCGCGTACTGCAGGTAGGGCCCGGTGTCGCCTTCGAAGGAGACCATGCGATCGAGGTCAAAGACGTAGTCGCGCTGGCGTTCGGTCGACAGGTCGGCGTACTTGATCGACGCGCGAGCGATCTTGGTGGCGAGTTCGCGCACGGCGACCTCGGACAGGCCGTGGCGGCGCTCGCTCAAGACCACCTCGGAACGTTCAATGGCCTCATCGAGCAAGGAGACCAGCTTGATCGTCTCGCCACCGCGGCTCTTGAACATCTTGCGGTCCGGGCCGAGCACGTTGCCAAAGGCCACGTGCTCGCAGCGCACCCGCTCGGGCAGCCAACCCGCCAGACGCGCCACGGCGAAGACCATCTCCAGGTGCTGGGCTTGGGGGGCGCCCACGACGTAGACCAACTCGTCGGCGCCCAGGCGATCGACGCGGTCGCGCACCGCGGCCAAGTCGGTGGCCGCGTAGCCGAACCCCTCGTCGCGCTTTTGCACGATGAGCGGCAGCGGCTCGCCCTCTCGGTTGGCGAAACCCGGCGGGAAGACGCACCACGCGCCGTCGCTTTCGACGAGCAGGCCCTGGGCGCGGAGCCCTTCGACCACGCCCTCGAGCGCGTCGTTGTAGGACGACTCACCCGTCACGTCCTCGGGCCGCAAGGTCACGTCGAGTTTCTCGTAGACCTCGCTGAAGTACAAAACGGATTGATCCACCAGCACGCGCCAGAGCCGGCGCGATTCGGGGTCACCACCTTGCAGGGCCACGACGCGCGCGCGAGCGCGGTCTTTGAACGCGTCGTCGGCATCGAACTTCGTGCGAGCGCCGCGGTAGAAGCCGTCGAGGTCGCCAATGGAGAGTTCGGCCACCGCCTCGTCCTCGCCGAGGTCCACCAGGTGTTCGATCAACATGCCAAAGGGTGTCCCCCAGTCGCCGACGTGGTTGCGCGCTATCACGCTTTTGCCGGCGAATCGACTCATGCGCGCGAGCGCGTCACCAATGACCGTCGAGCGCAGGTGCCCGACGTGCATCTCCTTGGCGACGTTGGGCGCGGAGTAGTCGATCACGACGCGGCGCGGCGCGAGGCTCTCGCTCACCCCGAGGCGCTCATCGACCAGCAGCTCGCGCAACTTGGCGTCTAGGAGTTCGGGGGCGAGGGTGAGATTCAAGAACCCCGGCCCGGCCATGGCCACCGAGGCCAGACCTTCGAGGTCGAGCGCGTTGATCACCTCGGCCGCGACGTCGCGTGGGGGGCGACCGAGGGACTTAGCGAGTCCCATGACCCCGTTGGCCTGGAAGTCGGCGTGCTCGGACAGGCGCAGCACCGGATCGGCCCCAGGCGCCAGCGTGTCAAAGGCGCGCTGCAGCGCGGCGTTGAGCGTCTCGTAGGTCGATCCCATAGCCACGAGTCTCGCACCTCGGCCACACCGAGTCGGCCCGACTGGTGTTTCGCGAAACGCGCAAGAATGGAACCATGACCTCTCTCAACTCGTTTGCCGCCAAGAGCACCCTCGAAGTCCAGGGTCGCTCACTCACCTACTACTCCTTGAACGGCGCGGGCCTGTCGTCCTACGACGTGGCCCACTTGCCCTACTGCATCAAGGTGCTGCTCGAGAATCTGTTGCGCCACGAGGACGGCGAGAAGGTTCGCGCCGAGGACATCGTGGCCCTGGCGAAGTGGGCCGAGGCGCCCGGCCATCACGGCGAAGCCGCGGGCGATCAGGCCGAGGAGATTGCCTTCACCCCCGAGCGCGTCTTGATGCAAGACCTCACCGGTGTGCCCGCGGTGGTGGACCTCGCGTCGATGCGTGACGCCATCATCGCCCTCGGCGGCGACCCGAAGAAGATCAATCCCCTGGTGCCCGTGGAGCTGGTCATTGACCACTCGGTGATCCTCGAGCGCTCCGGAACCGCGTCGAGCTTCGAGGACAACGTCGCGATTGAGTACGAGCGCAACGTCGAGCGCTACACCTTTTTGAAGTGGGCCCAGAGTTCGTTCCAGCAGTTCCGCGTCGTGCCTCCGGGCATGGGCATCTGCCACCAGGTCAACCTCGAGCACCTCGCGCGCGTGGTCTTTGAGAACGAGGGCACGGCGTACTTTGACACCGTGGTCGGCACCGACTCGCACACGACGATGGTCAACGGCCTGGGCGTTTTGGGCTGGGGCGTCGGCGGAATCGAGGCCGAGGCCGGCATGCTCGGCCAGCCCACGTCGATGTTGATCCCGGCGGTGGTTGGACTGCGCATCGTGGGCGCCACGCGCGAAGGCGTGACGGCGACCGACGTCGTGCTGACGATCACCGAGCTCCTACGCCGCCATGGCGTCGTGGGCAAGTTCGTCGAGGCCTTCGGGCCGGGCGTTCGTTCACTCACCCTCGAGACGCGCGCGACCATCGGCAACATGTCGCCCGAATACGGCGCGACCTGCGCCATTTTTCCGATCGACCAGGTCACGCTCGACTACCTGGCCTTCACGGGGCGAAGCCCCGAGCACTTGGCCGTCGTCGAGGCCTACGCGAAGGCCCAGGGCGTCTGGCACGACGAGACGAGCACTGAAGCGCTCTACTCGGAGTACGTCGAACTCGACCTCGCGAGCGTCGAGCCGAGCCTCGCGGGACCCAAGCGGCCCCAGGACCGCGTGTCGCTGAGCGGCGCGCGCGGCGCCTTTCGCGACGCCCTCGGCCGCGAGCCCAAGGAGGTGCGGGGCCTCGAAGCCGCCGACCACCTGCGCGACGGCGACGTCACCGTGGCGGCGATCACGTCGTGCACCAACACGTCCAATCCCTTCGTCCTCGTCGCGGCGGGGTTGCTCGCGCGCCGCGCCGTCGAACGTGGGCTCAACGTGAAACCCTGGGTGAAGACTTCGCTCGCGCCGGGTAGTCGTGTGGTCATGGACTACCTCGAACGCGCCGACCTCGTCGCGCCACTCGACGCGCTGGGCTTCTACCTCGCGGGTTATGGCTGCACGACCTGCATTGGCAATACCGGGCCCCTCCTCGAAGGCGTGTCGGCGGCGGTGAACGAGCACGATCTTTCGGTCGTCTCGGTGCTATCGGGCAATCGCAACTTCGAGGGCCGCATCCACCCCGACGTCAAGCAGAACTTCCTCGCCAGTCCCCCGCTCGTCGTGGCCTACGCGCTCGCGGGCACGATCGATATCGACCTCACGAACGAGCCCCTCGGACTCGACAAGGACGGCGTCGAGGTGTTCTTGCGCGACCTGTGGCCCAGTGACGCGGAGGTCGCTGACGCGGTGCGCGCCTCGATCACCCCCGAGATGTTCGAGGAGCGCTACGCCCAAGCCTTCAGCGGTGACGAGCGCTGGCAGGGCGTGCCCACGACCAACGCCGTCACGTACGCCTGGGACGCGGCGTCGACCTACGTGAAACTGCCGCCGTACTTCGAAGGGCTGACCATGACGCCCGAACACGTGAGCGACGTCATGAACGCCCGGGTACTCGCCAAACTCGCCGACTCGGTCACGACCGACCACATCTCGCCAGCGGGCAACATCCGTGCATCAACACCCGCCGGGCGCTACCTGATCGACGGCGGGATCAAGGCCGAGGACTTCAACAGCTACGGCACGCGCCGGGGCAACCACGAGGTCATGGTGCGCGGCACCTTCGCCAACATCCGCCTGCGCAACCAACTCGCCCCGGGCACCGAAGGTGGCGTCACGGTGAAATTGCCCGAGGGCGTCGAGATGTCGATCTTTGACGCGGCGATGGCCTACGCCGACGAGGGCACACCCCTCGTCATCCTGGGCGGCAAAGAATACGGCACGGGATCGAGTCGCGACTGGGCCGCCAAGGGCACCAAGCTGCTCGGGGTGAGGGCCGTGCTCGTCGAGAGCTTTGAGCGAATTCACCGTTCGAACTTGGTGGGCATGGGGGTCTTACCCCTGCAGTACCTGCCCGGCGAGTCGTCAGAGACCTACGGGCTCGACGGGACCGAGGTCTTTTCCATCACCGGGCTCGAGCCGCTCAATCGAGGCGAGACCATCGCGCGCGTCAGCGTCAACGTCACGCGCGCGAACGGCGAAGGTTTCAGCTTCGAAGTGCGCTTGCGCGTCGACACGCCCACCGAGGCGCAGTACTACCGCCACGGCGGTGTGTTGAACTTCGTGCTGCGCCAACTCGCGTCGAGTTAGTTTCCTAGGGCGCACAGACGACGGGGTGCGGGTGCCCGGCGTCGTAGTCGGCGTCGGGCGTCGCGTCGGGTAGCCGGGCGCGAAAGGCGTCATTGTCGCGTGAGGGCGGGAGCTTCTTGACCTTCGCGGCGGCCGCCGCGTTCAACGACAAGGCTTTCGTGGCCGAAATGCAGGGCTTCGACGAGCCCGAGGTGCTCAGCACCAACACCAGCGCCCCCACCGCGACGCCCACTACCAAGAGCACGGCCACCGAGATCTGCGCAACACGCACGGACGAAACCTTCCACTCGCGCGGGGTACAACGCCCGCGGGGCTCACTCGCCCCCCGCCAGCCTACCGGTGCGACTTCGCGGCGGTGGCGGCGCGTCGCAAGTGACTAGTTATTACGCTTCGTCGCCGCACCCGCGGCCGCGTCGACACTCTCGAAGAAGGCAACGTGGCGAAGGACCTTTTCGGGCGACTTCTTAAAATGCGCTCGCACGAGGTCATTGCTTCGCGCAAAGGCAATGCTCACACCGTCACGTTCTAGGTCGGTCAGAATCTGGGCCAGCATGACCAACCCGGTGTAGTCAAGGTCGCTGATCGCCACGGCGTCGATCACCAAATGTTTGGTGTGGGGGTGTTCGCCCAAGTGCTGGTGCACGAGACGTCGAAAGACGCCGGCGTTGGCGAAGAAGATCTCCTTGTCGAAGAGCACCGCGAGCACGTGCTCGACGCTTTCCACGCCCGACGCTCCGAGCGGTTCCCAACTCGTCGTCCCCTTGCGACGTCCTAATTCAATCAAGTGGGGCCGGCTCGAGCGCCACGTTTGGCTCAGGATTGCCAACCCCACCGCGATCGCGAGGCCCAATTCCACGCCAAAGACCACCACCCCTAAGAGCGAGGTCATCGACAAGAGGAACTCGACGCGACTCGTGCGCCACACGTCACGAAACTGCGAGAACTTGACCAAGCGTCCGGCCACGAAGAAGAGCACGCCGGCCAACGCGGCCAGGGGGATGGCGTGGGCGAAATGGGCCAGGGGCGAGAGCAAAAGCGCCCCCACGACGGCCACCGCGCCGACCAACTTGGTTCGCCCACCCGCCAAGCGCACCACCGTCGTACGTGCGGGCGACGCGTCCACCGGGAATGCACCCAGCAGTCCGGCCGCCACGTTGGCGAGGCCCACCCCGATGAAGTCGCGACTGAGGTCGTCGGCCACGCCAAGTTCGTCCGCCGAAGAGCGCGCCGTCGCCGCGCTCTGGGAGAGCACGACGATGATCAAGGTCACCGCCGTCGTGACGACCACACCCCACTGGTGCACGCTCAGCCAACGAAGTCGAAACGCGGGCAGTCCCGCGCTGACCGCACCCAACTCGATCACGCCGTGCGACGACAAAGAGAGCACGACCGACGCGAGCGTGGCGAGCACGATCGCGAGCAGCGCCCAGGGCAATCGGGCGTTCACGCGCTCGCCGGCGACCATGATGACGAGCGTCGCCGCGGCGAGCGTGAGCGACCAGGGACGAAGGGCGCCTAGTTCGTGAACGACCACGTTGAGACGCTGGAGCATGGTGCTCCCGCCCGAGGCCACGCCGAGGGCGCTCGGCAGTTGATGAACGATGATGATGAGACCAATTCCTCCCAAAAAGCCCGCGACGATCGGCAGCGACAAGAAGTCGGCGATCCATCCGAGTCGAAAGAGTCCCACCGCCGCGACGCCCAGCCCCGTCACCACCGCGGTCGCCGCGGCCAATTCGAGGTAGTGCGTTGAGGAACCCGGCGCGAGACGCACCAGCGCCACCGCGAACAGCGGCGCAATCGTCGAGTCCGCGCCCACCGACATGATGGGGTTCGACCCAAACAAGGTGAAAACGACGGTGGCCCCCATGAAAGCGATCATCGCGGTGTAGGCGGGCACGGCGGCCAGCCGCGACGTGGCGAGTTGCTCGGGAATCGCGATGGCGAGCAGCGTCACGCCGGCCAGCACCTCGAGGGCGAGCGCGCGTCGGCTCAGCGAAGCGGGCAGGTGCCACAGCGCTCGCGTCGCCACGCGAAAGCCAATGGGCGTGGGCGCGACTTCAAGAGGCGATCGTTTGCGGCCCACGACCTCACCCTAGAGCGAGGCCGTGGACGCAACCAGACGCGACGCCGAGGTCGTCTAACTGTCGACGCTGACCGACTCGAGTGTCAACACCCCCGCGATCATCGCGGCGGTGACGTTCACGTGGTCGCCGGCGGCCAGCGTCGAAACGTCGACGGTGCTTGGCACGACCAGCACGACTGCCTGAGAGTGGTCGCCCGCGAGAATCGTCAGACTCGTGGCCGTAACCGTGCTCACGACGCCGCTCAACTCAGTGGCGTGGTCGCCCTGGCCGTGGAGTTCAAAGTTCGCCAGCGTCAGCACCCCCGCGAGCAGGGTCGCGGTGGCCTTAATCTCGTTGCCGATTTGAATCGCCGAGACGTCAATCGTCGAGGGCACCACCAGCACGACGGGCGCGGCGTTGTCGCTGGGTTGAATGGTCAAACTGGACGCGCTCACTGCCGTGACCGCTCCGTCGACCTCCATTGATGGCGAGGCGTTCTGGTCTTCCTGGCCCTGCACGCGAAAGCTGCTCAGAGTCAAGACACTGTTAAGAATCGCGCCACGCGCGTGAATCCGCGCACCCACGGCGATGCTGGAAACGTCAATCGTGGAAGGCACCGCCATCGTCACCGGCGTTCCTTGGTCGCCGGGCTGAATCACCAGCGACGTCGAGCTCACCGAGACGACGACACCCTCGACCTCGGTCATCATTGACTGGCCGTCTTGAGCGTCGCTGCTCTGAACGTCGAGACTCGTCAGCGTCAACACACCATTGACCATGTCGGCGCGAGCATGCACCCGCGCTCCCACACTCAGCGTCGACACGTCAATCGTCGACGGTACGGCCACGATGACCGGCGCCGCCTGGTCTCCGGGCTGAATGGTCACGCTGGTCGCGTTCGCCGCGACCACGAGTCCTTCAATCTCCATCGTGCTGGCTTGACCCTGATCGCTCGAGGACACGCCCGACGCGCTCGAGTTGCCGGCCGAGGCGTCGTCGGTGATGGTGACCAACGTGAATGTCGAGTTGGCGTAGTCGGCTAACACCTCAACTTGATTGCCCGCCACGATGCTCGACGGCAGGGTCAAACTGGCCGGAATCGTGATCGTCGTCGAGGCGCCCGAATCGACCGCGAGCACGAGCGAGGTCGCGCTCAGCGAAGTGAGGGTGCCTTCGAGTTCGAGAAGATTCGACGTACCGACTTGTTGCAGCGAGGTCTCGTCGAGGCCCTGCGCGCCGATCGATACCGAGACCTCGACGACGTCACCCGTGGTGGACGAGGAAGCGGATCCAGAGGAGTCGTGCGAGCTTCGCTTGGCGCCCGCGACCGTGAAGACGCTGCCACCGGCCGAGAGCGTGAGCCGGCTCGACGCCGCGCGCACGACCGTGGCACGAAATTTCGTGTGACGCATGACGCCGTGATTCGTCAGTGACACCACGTGAAAGGTCCCGTCGGCCAATTTCGAGGTCTTCGCGATCACGTTCGATCCCAGCGCGACCTTATTCACGGCGCCCGACGAGGCCAACCGCAACGTACTCACGCGCTGAGCGCCACTCGAGACGGCGAGCGTGTGTCGTGTCGCGTCGCGCGCCACCACGACACCTCGTATCGACGACGTGCTGGCCGACTTCGTGACGTGCGCGTACGCGCTGTTTGCCGAGGCCCAAGCGCTGGGCACGGCGACGCTCGTGGCGAGGGTCAAGACCCCCACGGCGACGGCGCTGAAAGTGCGACGGTAGTGATGCAGTTCCATCGAAGACCCCTTTTATTTGCGTCCTTCAATCATGAGGAGAAGGGGCCCGAATTGTCAATGATTCAAACGAACTGTCTTGTGTTCGTAACAATTAAAGGAGTGCAGATTATTTACCAGAGCGCGCATGGCGTTACGGCGATTTTCTCTCGGCGTCAAGAAGAGTCGGGCGACAGTAATCAGGCGTCTCACAAAATTCTTAATATCAATTTTGCGTTGGCGCGCCGTTTCGCCTCGCCACGAGTGCCCAAAGTCGTGACGACGCGAGCGACTTTCTCGCGCTACTTCGTGTTGACGACGCGAAAGCCCTCGGCGAGTCGACCCTTCTTCAAACCCGCGAGCTTCGCCATCGCGCGCGTCCACGTGCGCAGCATCTCTTCAAGACCCTCGCGCTCGCCGACCTGTGAGACGTGCTGGCGAAGCGCGGCGAGCTTACGGTCGAAGTTCTCGGTGATGTCCACGACCATCGTCGGCGTGAAGCCCGCCAACCAGACCTGCGAGACGGTGTGGGCGCCGAGACCCTCTCCGGCGAGTTCGGGAAAGGCGTGCGGGTTGCGGGCGTCGGGATAGACGGCGCGCATGGTCGCCTCGCCCACGGCCAAGTGGTCGGGGTGGCTCGCGAAGATGCGCTCGTAGTTTCGCTCCGGCGATTGGGTGATCACCAGGTCGGGCTGACAGCGGCGGATGACCTTGGCGATTTCTTTGCGCAACTCCATGCTGACTTCGACGCGCCCGTCGGGCCAGCGCAGGAAAGTGAGATCGCTCACGCCCACTTCCTTGGCGGCGTTGGTCTGTTCAAACTCGCGCTCCGCGGCGCGCTCTTCGTAGGTCTGCGTCGAGAGGTCACCCCCCGCGTCGCCCGAGGTGACGAGGCAGTACGACACGTCAACGCCCGCGGCGGTCAACGTCGCGACCGTTCCGGCCGATCCAAAGTCGATGTCATCGGGGTGCGCCACGACCACCAGCGCACGCTTGATCGTCTCGTCGGGCGTATAAACGGGCAGCGTGGATTTCTTCTTCTTGCTCACAGGACCGACTCCTCCATGGTGGGCTCCCAGTGCGCTAGGTCGCGCAGGTGCGGATTGTTCGAGAAGACTTCGACGACGGGCAACTTGAGACCGAGACGGCGCATGATCACCGCGGCGTCGTTGAGTTGGTTCCAGAGCATCAACGACACCACGACGCCAGTCGAACCCGCTCGCGCGGTTCGTCCCGAACGGTGCAGGTAGGCCTTGTGGTCTTCGGGCGGGTCGTAGTGCATCACGCAGTCCACGTGGTCAATGTGCAGTCCGCGCGCGGCGACGTCGGTGGCGACGAGCACGGGCAGCTTCTCGGCGGCAAAGTCCGCCAACGCTTTTTCGCGCTGGCTCTGGCGCAGGTCGCCGTGGATCGCGGCCGCGTTCACCCCTTCTTTTTGCAGCTGCTCAACGAGGCGATCAGCGCCTCGTTTCGTGCGGCAAAAGACGATCGTCTTGTTATTGGCGTTGCAGATCGTCGCGGCGACCTTGATGCGGTCCATCTGGTGGACCTGGAGGAAGTGGTGCACCATGCGCGCGACGGTCTGGGTGTCGCTCGCGACCTCGTGGAAGACTGGGTCGCTCAGGTAGCGCTTCACGAGGCGATCAATGGCGCCGTCGAGGGTCGCCGAGAAGAGCAGCGTTTGGTGGGGACGCTCGTTGATCCGGCGAAGTACCCACTCGACTTGGGGCATGAAGCCCATGTCGGCCATGCGGTCGGCCTCGTCCAAGACGAGCACGTCCAAGAGCTCGACGTTCACCTCGCCTCGATCGCCCAGGTCGATGAGGCGCCCCGGTGTGGCGATGATGATGTCGCCACCCTTGCGCAGCGCCTTGATCTGTCGCTCCATGTCGGCGCCGCCGTAGACCGCCGCGACGTGCAGACCGAGCGCCTTGCCGAGAGGAGCGAGGACCTCGAAGACCTGCACGGCCAGTTCGCGCGTGGGCAACAACACGAGCCCGCGCGGTCGCACCGGTTGGCCCTCTTTCAACTCGGGCGAGCGGGTCTTGGCCACGCGCTGGAGCATCGGCAGGCCAAAGCCCAGGGTCTTGCCCGAGCCGGTCTTGGCCTTGCCACAGACGTCGCGCCCGGCCAGGGCGTCGTGGATCGTCATTGCTTGGATCGGAAAGGCGGTCGTGATGCCTTGGGACTTCAAGGTCGCGCAGAGTTCGGGCGCGACGCCGAGATCCTCGAAGGTCTTATTGGTGGCGTACTTGTCGGAGTCAGACAGGATGGTCTCTAGGGATTCACTACTCACGGAAACGAAGGTCTCTTCTCGGTCGGACCCGTAACCGTCATTAAGAAGTGGTGGGCCCGAGCCCTCTACGGGCTCACCCCTAGTCTACGGGTACTCAACACGACCACGAACCAAGGAGCGCCATGACCCGACTCGAACCCGGCGCGAAGGCGCCCGCCTTCACGCTGCGCGACCACGACGAAAAAAAGTCTCGTTGAAGGACTTCGCCGGCGAGCGCGCCGTGGTCTACTTCTACCGTTGCAACCGAGTGAGTTCTAGCGAGTCCACTCATGCTGCACTCCTCACGGAGTTGTTCGGCCCGACAGATATCGAGCTTCCCTTACGCGTGTCATCGCCAGCCGCTGAGTGAGACTCAGTCTGATGCTCGGCTCCACGCTTCACCGGGGCTCCAACTGAACCCAGGCTCGCCCAACGGGCGAGGTTGATAGCGGCATTGTCGTCGCGCTGGTGTGACGAGGGACACTCGTCACAGGTCCAGTGCTCGGACCAGCCAATGTCCTGGACGTGACCACATGTGTGACACGTCTTGGACGACGGAAAGAACCGGTCGGCTTCGATCAACCGTGACCCGTACCAGGGGCACTTGTAGCGAAGCTGACGACGGATCTCTCCCATTGCCGCGTCAGAGAGCCCCCTTCGGCGCACACGTGCACCGGGGAGACCTTTTTGTTGCAGCAGTGACGCCGCGTCCAGACCCTCGACCACTACCACGCCGTGGGTCTTGGCGAGGTTCGTGGTGAAGACATGGATGGTGTGACGGCGAAGGTTCGCGACCTCGGCGTGGAGGCGCGTGATCTGGGCGGCGGTCTCGAGGTAGCGGCGTGAACCACGGGTGCGACGGGATCGCTGTCGCTGGAATCGGCGCAGCTCCTGGAGCCGGTGTTCGAGGGCGTGGGGGTTGGCGAGTTCGCCAATCACCTCGCTGGCGGTCGCCACCGTGGCCAGTCTCCTCACGCCCACGTCGACGCCTACCACCGAATCGGGTTGGGTAACGCCGGTCTGCTGGGGACGAGCGACCGAAACTCTGACGGCCGCGATGATGCGCTCTCCCTGGCGTGAGACGGTGATCCCGAGGATCTTGGCCCGATTGAGGGCGATGAGACGTTCAATCCGTCGGGTGTTCTCGTGCGTGCGAATGGTGCCCAGCACCGGCAAGGTGAGGTGTCGCCGGTCGGCCTCGAGCCTCAAAACCCCTGTAGTAAAGGAGAATCGGTCCCGGTCACGTCCGCGCTTCTTGAAGCGGGGGAAACCCACGCGGCGACCCTTAAGAGTGCCCGCGCGCGACTGCTGCCAGCGCCAGTAGGCGTCGGTGGCCCCGCGCACCCCGTCGGCGAAGACCTCCTTCGAGACCTCCGGCCACCAGACCTCGCCAGTGGTGTCGTTGACACAGACGGTGTCCTTCTGCGCGTTCCAGCGCTTGCGCAAGCTGTAGAACGACGGTGCGTTCGTTGACTCCCCGGTCTCGGGGTAGTGCTCGAGGTCACTCTTCATCTGAGCGAGCGTCCAGTTAAAGGCCTTGCGGCGGGCACCGAAGAACCGCGCTATCTGGGCTCGCTGTTCGTCCGTGGGGTCGAGCGCGAAGGTGAAGGCCTGAATGATGTGGCCCTCGGGTGGATAGTACCTACGCGACATCAGACTCCTCCTGGGCCGCCGCCAACGCCATGGCCGCACGGTGCGGCCGCGCGACGACCGTAGAGACGGGCACAGAATGACGTCAGCACCTCAGTCATGTCGCGAAGGAGGTCGTCGTCGACTTGCGCGTCGTCTACCACCACCGGGCGTCGCCCGTTGACCTCCAACGAAGCGGCGACATACTCGGAACCGAATCTGGCGAAGCGGTCTCGATGTTCGACGATGATGGTCGTGACAGTCGAGTCGCACAGGAGTCCAAGGAACTTGCGGCGCTTGCCATTGAGACCGGAACCAACCTCGGTCACCACCCGGTCAATCGAGTGGCCGTTCGTTGTCGCCCACGTGGTGACTCGAGCCACTTGGCGATCAAGGTCACCACGATGACCGGCTGACGAGACACGGGCGTAAATGACGGTCGATCCGCTCCGCGATGTCGCGGTTTCGAGATCGCCAACGAGAATCAAGCGGCCGACCTGACGAACTGGCACCGGCAATGTCCCCTCTCGGAACCACCGATAGGCGGTCTGGGGATGTACCCCATGTCGGTCTGCCCACTCACTCAAGTTCATTGCTTCGCAGTCTCGCGTAGCGGTGTCACATCAGTTGCCAACCCCGCCGACGACACCCCCGGATGCACCAAAGAGGCGTGCCAGTTCAACGACGAACTGGCGCGCTTCGCGGACCTGGGCATCGTGGTGATCGGCATCTCTCCCGACGACGCGACGAGTCACGTGCGATTTCGAGAGAAGTACGCGCTTCGTCTCATCTTGCTGAGCGACCCCGAGAAGAAGGTCATGGCCAAATACGGCGCCTACGGCGAGAAGATGCTCTACGGCAAATTGGTCCAAGGCGTCATTCGCTCGACGTTCTTGATCTCGCCCAAGGGCACGATTGAGCGCGCCTGGTACGCGGTGCGCGCCGACGGTCACGCCGCCAAGGTCCTCGCGGCGCTCTAACTCGCGTTGTGGCGGCGTACCGTGCGAACACGGTGCCAGAAGAACGCGGCGATCAAGACCACCAAGATGATGATCATCGGCGTTTGAAAGACGTGAAAATCGTGGCTGACCCGGGGCCAGTTACTGCCCGCCGCGTAGCCCAGACCGGTCAAGAGCGACACCCACGCGAGTGAACCAATGGTGGTGAGGATCATGAAGGGTCCTCGCTTCATCTCGGCGATGCCCGCGGGAACCGAGATGACGCTGCGCACGACCGGCAAGATCCGACCGATCAACACCGAAAGGGCGCCGTACTTGGCGAACCAGCGCTCGGCGGCGTCGAGGTCCTTGTGCGTCAGCAAGATCCACTTACCCCAACGATCGACGATGGTGCGCCCGAGCGTGCGCCCGAGCTCGTAGGCGATGATCGAACCCACGAGCGAGCCCATGGTGCCGATCACGATGACGGCCCACACCGAGAACTGCGCGTGGCCGAGGACGGCCGAGGTGCAAAGCGCCCCGGCGAAGCCGAAGGTCACTTCGGAAGGAATCGGCGCCATCGCGGACTCAACGATCGAAAGCACGATCAGCGCGAAGTAGCCGTAGTTCTGGACGAAAGATTGCACGATCGCCATTCTTACCCAGGTCGGCGCGACGAAGCGTAGGGGCCTAGCGCTGGTGCAGCGAGCACCAGTACGTCGTTCGTCCGCCAATGGTCGCTACCGCCATGGCGCCGCCGTCCCTGGGGCAGAACCCCCCGGGCGCTCGACCCTCCATGTGGTCGCCCAAATGCGAACCACCACGTCGTTCGAGGGTGCGTAGCGTCTGGGTGAAGGCCCGGTACAGGCCCTGGCGCTGCTGGTCGTTCAGGCGACCCGTCGGCGTGCGCGGATCGACGCCGGCGCGAAAGAGCATCTCGTCGGCCAAGAGATTGCCGACGCCCGCGACGACGGACTGGTCGAGCAGGCGAGCCTTGATCGCCGGCCCCTCGCCACGCGCGATCCGCACGACCTCGTTGAACTGCGCCTTGGTCAAGGTCAGCGCGTCGGGCCCGAGCTGATCGAGCGAGGGCGCGATCTCGACGCGCGCGAGACGACGCGGGTCGTGCACGAGGAGCTCTCGGCCGTCGTCGAAGGCGAGTCCCGCTCGGACCCACTCGCGCTTAAATGCATGGGGGCCGTAGAACAATCCGTCGATGCCCGCCGCGCCGTCGAGCAGCAAGACCCCCGTCATGCCGAATCGAAGACCCAAGGTCGGACCGTCGGTTTCGAGCAGCAGCAGCTTGCCGCGCCTCGACGTGGCGCGAACGGTGAGACCTCGCACGCCGCGCGACCACGCCGCGGGTGAGGTGAGCTTCTTCGCGGCGTACGCGTCGCTCCAACCCTTACGGATTTTCGTTCCGCGGAGTCGATCAGCGAGTCGTCGATAGGACTCGACTTCGAGTATCTCAGGCACGCGAACACGGTACCGTCGAACGGCTGAGAAACGTACTAACTAAGGTTGACCCGTGGCAATCGAGAAACCGCACTGGCGAGAGCTCTTCAGCGAAGTCGTGACCTCGGGGCTGTGCACGGGCTGTGCGGCCTGCGTGGTCGTCTGTCCGCACCCGGTGCTCGACTACAACGCCGACAACGGGGTCTATCGACCCTTCCACCTCGATATCGACGGCGGACCCGCCGACTGCACGCACGGCGAGAAGGGTTGCACCATGTGCACCCGGGCCTGCCCGCGCTTTCGCAACTGGGAGAGCGAGATCGACACGCAGCGCTTCGCGCGCGAGCGCAGTGACGAGGAGGTCTTTGGCATCGGCGACGTCCTGCTCGCGCGCGCCAGCGATCCAACGCTGATCGACAACGGCCAAGACGGCGGTTTCGTTTCGGCGCTGTTGATCTACGCGCTCGAGAACGACGTCATTGACGCGGCGCTGGTGAGCACCCTCGAGGGCGACGGCTCCACGTGGCGCGCCCGGCCCGCGGTCGCGCGCAACCGCGACGACGTCCTGGCGAGCGCGAAGTCGCGCTACACCTACTCAGCGAATCTGCTCGCCTACGACGAGGCGGTGGCCGGCGGCGCCGAACGCATCGCCGTGGTGGGGATGGGCTGCATGGCCTCGGCCCCCGGCGCGATGCAAGCGCGCAAGGCCGGCAAGGTCGCGCGCCGCCTCAGTCTCACGATCGGGCTCTTGTGTTCGAAGACCTTTGACGACTCCATCTTCGAAGAGCTCTTCGAGGCGAAGTACGGCCTCAAGCGCGCCGACATCACCAAGATGAACATCAAGGGGATCTTCCAGATCTGGACTCGCGACGGAGGCTTTCACGAGATCCCCCTGAAGGAGGCCCACGCCTACACCCGCGAGGGCTGCCAGCAGTGTCCGGACTTCGCCGCGGAACACGCCGACATTTCGACGGGGGGCATCGGCGCCTTTGGCGACTGGACCCTCGTCATCGTGCGCACCGACCTCGGGCGCGAGCTGCTGGCTGCCCTGGTGGAGCGCGGACTCGTCGAAACGCGCCCGGGCGACGACGACCCCGGCGCGGTGGCGTTACTGCATCGGCTGGCGCAGATCTCGCGCAAGCGCTGGCCCGCCGGGGCCAATCCCGGCCCTCGGCGCTTGCCGGTCACCCCGGGTTAGCCCGGCGTTAGGGTCACCACGTGACGGCTCCCTCCCACACGACCATTCTCCTCGTGCGCCACGGCGCGACGGCCACGACCGGCCAGGTCCTGCCCGGTCGAGCCCCGGGTCTGCACCTCTGCGACGAGGGAGTCGCCCAAGCCCAGCACGTCGCCCAGCGCCTCCTCGAACTCCCCACGCGACCCGTCGCGCTCTACGTTTCGCCCCTCGAGCGCACCCGTGAGACGGCGGCTCCCATCGCCAAGGCGCTCAAACTCACGCCGCGAGCCGACAAGGGGCTGCTCGAATGCGATTTTGGCGAGTGGACCTCGAAGCGCTTGAGCGCGCTTCGAAAGAAGCCCCAGTGGCGCAGCGTGCAAAACGCGCCGAGTGGCTTTCGCTTTCCCGGCGGCGAGTCCTTTCCCGAGATGCAAACGCGCGTCTGGGCGACGCTCGAGCGCCTCGCGGCCCAACACCGTCGAAAGACCATTGTCGTCGTCAGCCACGCCGATCCCATCAAGGCGGCGGTGACCTTCGCCCAGGGCGTGCCCCTCGACCTCTTTCAGCGCACGGTGATCTCGACGTGCTCGGTGTCGGTCGTCGTGCTCGGCGAGGGCGCGCCCATCGTGCTGAGCGTCAACAACACCGGCTCACTGGCGCAGCTGAGGCCGTCGTGAACTACGTCTTTTCCAGTCCCGACCGGGTGATGGTGGGCGCCATTGGCGAAGTCGGCGAGCGTTTGTTTTTGCTCCAAGTTCGAGAGGGCCGTCGCCTCGTGATTCTCAAGTGCGAAAAGATCCAGCTCGCCGCCCTGGCGCAGTGGCTCTCGCAGGTGTTGAGCGAACTCGGCCGCCCCGCTCACTTGCCCGATGACCTCACGCTCGAGCCCGAGTACGAGATCGACTTCGTCGTCGGCGACGTCACGCTCGCCATCGACGCTGATCGCGAGGTCGTCGACGTGACCTTTGAATCGGTGGACGAGGACGCGGGGCTGACCCTGTCACTGAACAAGGAGTGGGCGGGCGCCCTGGCGATCGCCATCACTCGCCTCGTCGAAGCGGGCCGAGCGCCCTGCCCGCTGTGTGGCGGACCGCTCGACGCGCGCGGGCATGACTGCCCGCGCACCAACGGTCATCGCGCGCCCCTTCGCTGAGATGGACCGCTTGGCCCAAGAGACCCTGCTGCGCGAGGGCACCATCGAAGTCGAGGGCCGCGTCGCCGCGTCGTCGAACCAGGCCCTCCTCGTGATCGTGACCCTCGAGGGCGTCAGCGCTCGGGCCTGCTACAAGGCCGAAGCCGGCGAGCGCAAGTTATGGGACTTCCCCGATGGTCTCTGGCGCCGCGAGGTCGCCGCGTACGAACTCGACGTGGCCCTCGGCACCGACCTCGTGCCGACCACGATCGGGCGTGACGACGGCCCCTTTGGACCGGGGTCGTACCAGTGGTGGGTCGAGGACAACCTCGTCGACCACTACTTCACCTTGCGCGAGCGCCCCGAACTCCACGAGTGGTTCGCGACGCTTTGCGCCTTTGACGTGGTGGCGAACAACGCCGACCGCAAGGGCGGTCACGTGCTCTACGACGGGACGCGCTGCTGGGCGATCGACAACGGCCTGTGCTTTCACCAAGAGGACAAACTGCGCACCGTCATCTGGGAGTACGCCGGCGCACCCCTCGACGCTGGCCTGCGCGAACGCTTGGAGCGCTTCGCGATGGGCGAAACCGGCGATCTCGCTGGTTGGCTCGACGTCAGCGAACTGGCCCTCGCGCAGTGGCGCGCGCACGACCTCGTCGAACGCGCGAACTATCCCCTGCCCGACGACGACGCGCCCTGGCCGCCCTACCCCTGGCCGCTCATCTAGGCGGGTCGCGACGCGGGTTCCGAGGCTGGTTCCGAGGCGCCCGTGGGGCCGGACTCGAGCATGAACAAGGTCACGGCGGCGCCGAAACCAAAGAGGCCGGCCGCCCACCAAAAGGCGACCGCGTAGCCGTGCAGGGTCGCGCGCGTGATGAACGTGGCGTTCGAGACGAAGGGGTGCTGGGCGTGCAGAGCGCGCATCGTCACCGACACCGCGATCGTGTTGAGCAGGGCCACTCCGACCGAGCCGCCGATCTGCTGGGTCGTGTTCACGAGCGCCGAGGCCGCGCCGGCGTCAGCGTCTTTGACCTGGGCCGTCGCGCTCGCGAGCGTGGGCGCGAAGATCAGGCCCAGTCCGAGTCCGAGCACGATGAGACCGGGCAGGACCCCGGCAAAGTAGTTCGACGCCGGAGCCAGGCGCGTGAAGAGCACCATGCCCATCATCGCCAGGACCATCCCGGTCGGCACCAAGGGGCGCGGGCCGGTCTTGGCCAAGAGCCGCGCGCTGGCCAGCGCCGCGGAGGCCGAGATCGCGATCACCAAGGGCATGAAGGCGACCCCCGTGCGAAGCGGCGAGTAACCCAGGGTTCGCTGCAGGTAGAAGGCGAGAAAGAGCGAGACGCCGAACATGCCCACGCTGGTGAAAAAAATCGCCACCAACGAACCCGAACGCGTGCGCGAGGAGAAGATTCGAAGCGGCAACAAAGGGTGTTTGGAGCGCTGCTGCCAGGAGACGAAGGTCAAGATCAATACCGCGCCGAGCACGAGCGATCCCCACGTCGCGGGGTTGGACCAGCTCGTCGTCACCGCGTGGCCGAGCCCGTAGACCACGAAAAAGAGGCCGCCGCTCGCGAGCAAGGTCCCGAGCACGTCGAGTTGGGAGTGGTGCTCGCTCTTGCCGCCGGCGACGAAGAGCACCACGCCCACGAGCGCCACGAGCGCGAAGAACACGTTGATGTAGAGACACCAGCGCCACGACGCCCACTGGGTGAGTCCCCCGCCGAGCAACAGGCCAATCGCGGCGCCCGAACCGCCCACGGCCCCGAAAATGGCGAAGGCCTTGGCCCTCTCCTTGGGGTCGCTGAACGTCACGGTCAACGCCGCGAGGGCCGCCGGCGCGAGCAGTGCGCCAAAGACGCCCTGGACGGCACGCGCCGCGACCAGTGTCGAAAAGCTGTTCGCCGCGCCCCCCATCGCCGAAGCCACCGCGAAACCGGTGATGCCGATCAGAAGTGCGTTGCGCCGGCCCCAGAGATCGCTCAAGCGCCCACCAAGCAGCATCAGCGAGCCAAAGGCCAGCGCGTAGGCGGTGATCAACCACTGTCGATTCGCCGAGGAGAAGCCGAGATCAATCTGCGCTTGAGGCAGGGCAATGTTGATCACCGTCGAGTCCAGGGCCACCATCAATTGGGCCAAGGAGAGCACGCTGAGCGTCCACCACCGTAGGGCGTGGCTCTGGCGGAGGGCGCTACTCATAAGGCTAAGCACAGCCTAAAGAACGCGGCCGCACCGACGGGGGCATTGCCCTGGACGTAAAACCTCGAACGCGGCGCCGCGTTGCCAGAATTATCGAACGCCAAGGGGCTCAACGACGGCTCACGAAAGCGCGTGTCCACGACGTTCGTCGCGTTGGCGCGACGACGAAGAGTTCGTCGAATATTGCGTACCGCCTCAGCGCCGCGCTCCAGACGGGGCCCGGTCGTCGCGCTAGTTAATACACTGTGTAATTATTCACAGCCGTTTCTAAGGAATACGGGGGATTCGCAAGATTACGTTAAAGCAAACATAATTTGTGTTGAAACAATTCTGTTTGCCGCCAGTAAAATTCACCGTGGCACCAGTAGAGGAACGATATACGGCATGTCTACCGACTCGCCCACCCCCCCTGATGGCCCGGCAATGCCCGCCAAGCGCCCGTACCTGCACTCCGAGGAGCGACGCCAACAACTCTTGGCCGTCGCGCTGGTCCTGGTCGATCGGATGGGCCTGAGTCATCTGACCATCTCTCAAGTCGCCCTCGAGGCCGGCGTGACCCGTCAAACGGCGTATCACCACTTCAACGACATGAACGACCTCTTCAGGGAGGTCCTTCGCGCGCGTTTCATGTCGATGCAAGGTTCCGTGGCCGAGGCCATTGCCGCGAGCGGGACCGACTTCCGCGGCGCGGTACGCCGGGCCGCTGAGATCGGGATCGACCTCCCGCTTCGCGATCGTCAACTGCTGCGCTACGTCTTTGGGGGACTCGAGGCCGACCGGCCCGAACTCAAAGCGACGCTGCACGAGTTGCGCGGGCTGCTCATTCTTCGCTGGTGTTTCATCCTCTATCCCGATCAGGTAGCGACGCCCATGGATCGCGCCACAATATGGGCCGTGATGAACGCGCTCTTTGGTCTCTACGATCTCTTAGAAACTGGCGAAGTGACCCGCGACCAGGCCGTCGAGATCGTCATGGCACTCTCGCTGA
>Ga0307373_10004203_pt1 | contig 24449 bp, 17 predicted proteins | sample OX2MG_FD_202534 | JGI IMG/M metagenome (GOLD analysis project Ga0307373, IMG submission 202534) | Soil microbial communities from Risofladan, Vaasa, Finland - OX-2 | ecosystem: Environmental > Terrestrial > Soil > Coastal area > Acid sulfate soil | place: Finland: Risofladan, Vaasa | collected...
CTGCTGGACGGCACCACGCACAGACCGGCCGGCATTACCTCTCAGGGGCCAGGCGCAGCAGAGCCTGGCCCCTCCTGGTGTGTTGCCTGCGGTTCACCTCCAACGCCCTGCGGGCGGTTCAGAAACGCGGCTGACGCTTCTCGATGAACGCCCGCACGCCCTCCGCGAAGTCGGGCTCGCGCATCATGCGTTCCAGGAGCCGCTCGGATTCGCCCACGGCGCTGCCGACGTCGCCATGAAGGTCGCTATAGATCTGGCGCTTGGTCTCGCGCATTGATGCGGGCGAGACAGTCGCAATCAGGTTGAGCGCATAGGTATAGGCCTCGTCGAGGAGGTCCTCGGCCGGGACGACGGTGTTCACAAGGCCCATCTCCGCGGCCTCTTCGGCAAGCACCACGCGGCTCGAAAGGAGGAGGTCGTTCGCCCGCGTGAGGCCGATCAAGCGGGGCAACAGCCAGGAGAGGCCGTATTCGGCGGGCAGCCCCAGCTTGCCGTGTGCCGTTGTCAGCTTCGCCCCCGCAGCGGCGATGCGGATGTCGGCGAAACACGCGAGGACAAGCCCGACACCGGCGGCCGGACCGTTGATCGCCGCGATGACCGGCTTGGTCAGGCCGAAATGGAACGCGAAGTTGTGGTCGAATTCGGGGCGCACGCCATAGCCGGGGTTCTCCACCGCTCCGGTGATGCCTGCGTCGTAGCCGCCTTTTTCGATGTGGCCTTCGAGCGCCCGGCTATCGGCCCCGGCGCAGAAGGCACGGCCCGACCCGGTGATGACGATCACCCGGATCTGCGGGTCGGTTTCGGCCTGCGCGATGCACCAGCGATATTCGGTGTGCATGCGCCCGGTCCAGGCGTTCATCCGCTCCGGGCGGTCGAGCGTGATGGTGGCAATGTGGCCTGCGGGCTCGTAACGGGTGACCTTTAGCTCCATGTAGGGGATTGTACCGTCCCCCCAACAGCGTCGCGGCGCAGGCGGGAGCGCGCGAAGCCCCGTTGGCACTGGCGACCGGCTATGATTGCCCGCATTCTCGCATCGGAGCGTCCCCATGAAGGTTGGCCTGCAGATGTTCCCGGCGGACTACGCCATCGCTGTCACCGAGCTGGGCAGGGCGGCGGAAGACCTCGGGTTCGAGTCACTTTTCTTCCCTGAACACACGCACATCCCCACCAGCCGCATCACCCCCTGGCCGGGGGGCGCCCCGCTGCCGATGGAGTATTCGCACACGCTCGACCCGTTCGTCGCAATGGCCGCCGTCGCCGCGGTGACGAAACAGCTGCTCGTCGGCACCGGCATCTGCCTCGTGATCGAGCGCGACCCCATCACCCTGGCGAAGGAGGTCGCGAGCGTTGACTTCCTCAGCGGCGGGAGGCTGCTCTTCGGCATCGGCGGCGGCTGGAATGTCGAGGAGATGGAGAACCACAACACACGCGCGCCCGTGCGCTGGAAGATCCTGCGCGAACGCGTGCTCGCCATGAAGGAGATCTGGACGAAGGATGAGGCCGAGTACCACGGCCAATTCGTGAACTTCGACCCGATCTGGTCGTGGCCGAAGCCGGCGCAAAAGCCGCATCCGCCGATCCTCGTCGGGGGTGATGGAGCGCGCACGTTGGAGCGGGTGGTCGAATACGGCGATGGCTGGATGCCAATCGGCGGGCGAGGAGGACATGCCCTCGCCGAACGCATCGCGGAGCTGCAGACGCTGGCGAAGGCTGCCGGCCGGGGACGCATCCCCGTCTCGGTATTTGGCGCGCGGCCGGACAAGGAGACGCTGGAACACCTGGCGGAGATCGGCGTGGACCGTGCCATCTTCGGTGTGCGCCCGGCGCCGGCGGAAGAGGTGCTCCCCGCGATCAAGCGCTACGCCGAGGAGGTGGGCCTCTAAGCGCGCCTTCGCGGACAGTGGCGCCGGCGCCGCACTCGTCGAAAAGAGATGTGGCGGTCGCGCGGGCTGACTGGATTGCGCCGGCGAACGCCGGGTTGGAGGGTAGCCATGCCGCGGCGACGGCGGACATATGGGCTGAGCTTTTCCTGGAAGCGCGCTTTGGGGATTTCGGCGGCGAAAGGGCGCTTCGCGCGCGCCACCGGCATCCCCACAACGCGCTCTGGCAGGCAGCGCAAGATGGGCCGGATGATCGGCTGCGCCCTGCCGATGCTCGTCGTCCTGGGGGCGACGCTGGCCGCTGCGGCCATCGCCGTCGCATTCGCGTAAGGGCGCTGACGCGTCTCCCGGCGGGCAGCACAGTCACCGCAGGACCAGTGCCACCGCGTCCCCACGTTACAGGCTGATGAAGCCTGAAAATTCCACCGCGCAGACCTCTTGACAGGCGCGAAGGCGGGTGTAGCGTAGTAGCTGAGTACAGCGCCGGACACGGCTCCCAGGCTCCCGGGGACCGGTTCCGGACGCGAAGACGGAGGAGGTTCGAGCGATGTTTTGCAAGCTTCACGCCGTCTATGGAGTCTGGATTGTGCAGAGGGCTGGTCTGCTTTGAGCAGACCGGACACAGCGCCGCTCGCGGGTCCGCCCCAATACACGCAAACAAACGACAAAACCCCGGACGCAGAAGATCAGCACGATGCTGACGCGCCCGGATCGCTCCCTTCGGGAGCGGCAGTGGGGATGTGATCCCGGAGCACGAGTGGCACTCGCCAGCACCGCGCCACCCGGTGCGTGCCGGCGGAGTAAACGAAATTGACAGGCCCCGGCAACTTGCCGGGGCCTGTTTTTGTGGGCGCGGCCCATTTTGGAAGCTGAGGCCGTCAGGGGGTAGCATGGTGGCGTCCCTGAGGCCCACCTTCGGGCCGGAGGCGAGTGTGACGCAGCAAACGGTGAAACGCCGCTCACCCGAATTCGAGCACGAGGCCGTGCGCACGATGCGGCTCCTTCGCGTCTTCATCTACGTTGTCTTTGGCGTCTTCGCCGTGATGGGCGTGCTGCTTCTTCTCGGCGTAGTGGCCAGCTTCGCCGTTGGCGGCGGCCGCGTGGTGGCTGCCCCCGGCAGTGATCAGCATGCCGTGCTGAAGGCCGGGTCGGCCCTACACGCTTCAACCGAAGCGGGACTCTCCGGGGACGTCCAGATCCTGAGCGTCGAGCGCAGCGCCTCCGCGATCACGCTCACCGCCCGCGTCAAGGGAATGGATGCAGCGGCGATGCCCAACGCCTGGCAGGTGTATCTCTGGGGGGACACGCGCGCCCCAATGAGTGCGCAGCAGCTCTCTTCGGGGAAAGATGGCGTTGTCGTCCGCGCCACGGTAGCGATTCCGCCCGGGTCCGCGGCAGAATTTGTCCAGTTCAACCCCGACAGCTCGCACGGCGACCTGTATTTCGACGTCCCGCGCTAGCAGGCGCCTCATTGCGGTGTTTCGGGAGCTGCCGGACTGTGGAGTAGCGGCCCGCGACGCATGGTCCACCAGCAGGCGAACGCGCTGAGCACGAGCGCGGCTGCCGCCCAGCGAAAGCCAATCTCGTAGCGGCGTTCGCTCGTGCCGATGGCGCTCACGAGGGCCGGGCCAAGTGCCCGCGCGAAAGCAACGAAGAGTGCCTGGACCCCCACGATGCGGCCGAAGTATGGTCCCCCGAAGCGCTCCGCCACGACGAGCGCCCGCAGCGGGTAGACCGCACCAAAGACGGCGCCAAAGACGGCGACATACACCCAGACCTGCCACCATTCGCCCGCGATGCTCGCCAGCGCCGAAGCGACGCCGAGGAGCGCCAGGCACACACCCAGCAATGCCGCGCTCGCCGCGCGGCCTGAGAGCATCGGCAGGATCAGCCGCGCGGGCAGGCTCACTATACCGGTTACGGCGATTGCATCGGCTACGGAGGCCGCGCCGAAGCCGCGCGTTTCCAGCTGTGCGACCATGTGGAATGAGAACCCGGTGAACGCCGTGGTCGCCACGAAGAAGGCGGCCGTAAAGGCCCAGAATCCTGGGGTGGTGTGGCGCAGGCCATCCGCCGTTTCGCCCGCGAACCGCCGGAGTGAGCGAGGTAACGGGGAGGCACCGGGCGGTGGTCCGGCCAGGGCGGGCTCCCGCAGGAAGGCGGGCACGACCAGCCCAACCACGATGAAGATGGCGGCAAGCACGTCGACCCCTCCCCGCCAGCCATAGGCGTGCACCAGCCAGCGGGTGAGCGGCGTGAAGATCGTGATCGAAAAGCCGCTCAGCAGCGTCAGCACGCCATAGGCTTTCGGCCGTTCCAGGGGTTCGAACCAGCGGTTCATGAGCACATAGAGCGGCTCATAGAAGGTCGCCGCCATCGCCGGGCCCGTCAGCACGACCATCACGAGCAGGAACTGCCAGGTCTCGTGGCAAAGCGCCAGCAGCGCGAGCGAGAGCCCCCCGGCCGTCGCGCCCCAGGCCATCAGCCGGCGTGTGCCGAAGAGGTCCGCGACCGTGCCGGCTGCCATCGAGGCGATGCCCGATACGAGCAGTGCAAGGCTGAAGCCGGCCGAAACGGCACCCTTGCCGAATTCGCCACCCGGGCCAGCACTGGTAACGAGCACGCTGAACGCGTAGTAGAGCGTCCCGTAGCTCGTGTTGATGAAGAGTGCTGCTGCCACGACCCATGCCCAACGCAGCCGCGGGTTTGGTCGCGTGCTGGTTCTAGTCGGTCGCTGCATCTCGGGATTGTGGTGGGAGCGGCCGGAAAAGGGAACCTCGCCACTGTAGCGACGAACCGCGGAGAGACGTGGCCCTCCGCCGCCAGCTTGAGTGGCGTGGACCGGAGCTGTCTGGCATGCGCAATGCGGCGGATGTTGTCGCGGTGCCGTCGTGGCCTCGGCGGTGGGGTGGCGAAGGGGCAAGGCTCGTTGCCATGGACCTCGAAGACCAGCACACCCCGGGCCTTCGCCGGCGCAGTGCCGCACTGCGACGCTACCAGTGCCGTACCGTTCGCGCGCTGCTGCAGGGCATGCGTCACCACCGCAGCCAGACCTACACGGTGATGTATCCGCGGCAGGCCGGGAAAAACCAGGTCGCTGCCGAGCTGATCACGGCGCTCTTGCGGCGGCACAGTCGCGACGGTGGTTCGCTCGTCGTCTGCGCGCCAACGTACTCACCCCAGGCCGCAATCAGCTTCGAGCGCACAAGGCAGATACTTGGCGCGAGCCTCCAGGTGATGCCGGAAGGCTACCACGAGCTCGCCACGGTGCCCGTCATCACGGTTGGCCGGGCGCGGGCCGTGTTCCTCAGCGCCTCGCCCGATGCCCATGTCGCCGGCCACACGGCTTCGATCGCGCTCATCGCCGATGAGGCCCAGGACATCGACGCGGCCTGGTTCAACCGCCAATTCCGGCCCATGGCCGCCTCCACAGGAGCGCCCTGCGTCCTTCTCGGGACGCCGTGGAATGGGCAGACGCTTTTGGAGACTGGCGCGGCGGACAACCGCCAGCGCGATGCAAAGCAGGTCGGCCGGCGGGGCCGGGACTTTTGTCCCGCCCACCACGAGGTCGGCTGGCGCGAAGTTGCCCGTTCAGTGCCGGCATATGGCGCGCACGTGCTTGCCGAGCGTAATCGCCTGGGCGCGGGGCACCCCCTCTTCCGCACCCAGTATGAGCTCGAAGCTGCCGAAGACGAGGGCCGCCTGTTTTCGCCGGCGCAGGTCGCTGCGTTCACGGGCGCCCATCCGAGGCTGCATGCGCCGCTCCCGGGCGAGCGCTATGCTGCCGGGCTCGACCTCGCTGGTGAAGGCCCCAACGCCGACGCGGTGGTGCTCACGATCGCGCGCATCTCCCCGCCCGGCCCGATGCAGGCAGCTACGTTCCGTTGCGACGTGGTGCACCACCGCCGCTGGCGTTCCCGGCCGTTCGAGGAGGTGATCCAGGGCTGCATTGTCGCTGCACGGACGTGGCACTTCGAGCGGCTCTGCGTGGATGCGACAGGCATCGGTGCCCCGATCGCCGCGCGCCTGGCTGAAGCTCTGCGCGGCATCGTCCACCCGGTCACGTTCTCAGCACCGGTAAAGTCAGCGCTCGGCTACGAACTGCTGGCGGCGGCGAACACAGGCCAACTGTCGCTGTATGGCGACGACGGCACGGCCGAATCCAGCGATTGCCGCCGCGAGTTGCGCGACTGCCGCGCAAGCTTTCCGCCCGGCGGGCAGTTGCGCTGGAGTGCCCCGCCGGGACAGCACGATGACTTCGTCGCGAGTCTTGCGCTCTGCTTCCGCGCAGCGCGTGAAAGTGGTGCGCCGCGAATTGCTCTTGGCCGCCGGCCAGCATGAGAGTTCGCCGGTGCAAGGGTTTCTCCCCATTTTTGCCCGCCGCAAGGTCAGAGAGCACGATAGAGTGTGCCCGGCACGTTCGGTGGGCAGGATAATGGACGTCAAGTAGCGCGCGCCGCCCGGTCAGCCGGGTGCACTGGCGCAGGCTGTCGAGAGGTTGGACTCCCCGAATGAAGCTCCTGCTCGTGCAGCCCGGCTCGGTGGCAGAGCCTTCCCAGGTCGAGTCATGGCTCAGGTGCCTTGGCCACGAAGTGACGGTCGCGCCGCCCTCAGCTGTGGCAGAGGCGCTCACCGCCAGTGGTCCCGCGGTTGCCCTGGTGGAATGTGCCGGTGCGCAGGCGGATGGGCCGTTGGCCGTGCTTCGGGCTATTCGCGCCACTCCGGGTTTCAGCGATACCTACGTCGTCGCGCTCAATGTCGAAGCAGATTCCCACGTGCTCGATGACCTGGTCGATGGTGGCATCGATGACGTGCTGAGCAGCCCGGTGACCGAATTGTCGCTCCGAGCGCGCATGCGCATCACGTCCCGACGTGCCGCCGACCGTGCCTTCGATGCCAGCGGCTACCTGCGCAGCGCCATTGATGCCTCCTCGGATGCAATCACCATCCTCGACCTGGCAGGCGACATCGTCTTCGCCAGCCGGGCGACGGAACTCATCCTCGGATGGCCGGTGGAATCGCTCCTCGGGACGTTGGGGATCGGCCTTATCGTCGAAGAAGACCAGCCAATGGCCGCCCAGCTCTTCGCGGAAGTCGCGGCCGGGAACGTGCCGCCACTGGAACTGGTGGCGCGAATGCGCAGGCGTGACGGCGAGCTTGTGCCCATCGAATTGAGCGGCCGGCTGCTGCGCGACGGGGTGGGCCACCCGGCCGGCGTGGTCGTGATTGCGCGCGACGTCAGCGCGCGGCTGCTGGCGGAGAGCAGCCTGCACGAATCGCAGGAGCGATTCCAGCGCGTGGTCGAAGCTTCGCGTGACCTGATCGGCATCATCGACCCTGCGGGTACGATCGAGTTCGTCAGTCCGGCCCATTCCCGCGAGCTGGGCTATGGAGCGGGAGACCTGATTGGCCGCCAGGTGATGAGCATCGTCCACCCGGACGACCGCGGCCATGCTGCTGAGGCGCTGCGGGGAGCCGCAATGGAACGCCGCTCCACGGTCTTCGAGACGCGCCTGCTTGGCGCCGCGGGAGACTGGCTGCCTTTCGAAGTAGCGGTCTCGCCGGTGCTCAAAGATGGCAGCTTCCAGGGAGTGGTGACGGTTGCCCGCGATCTTCGGGAGCGGCACCAGACGGAAGCTGCCCTGCGCGAGGCCGAAGCGCGCTTCCGGCACGTGCTGGAGACGTCGCAGGACCTCATCAGCATGGTTGATGAATCGGGTGTCTACCGGTTCGTCAGCCCTTCGCACCGGAGGGTGCTCGGGTACGCACCGGAGGAGCTCCTGGGCCGGGGTGTGCTGGAGATCCTGCACCCGGACGAGATTGCTGACGCCGCCGCCCGCTTCCAGGCGCGGAATCCGGGCGATGCGGTGGAACTGGTCATCGTGCACCTCCGCCACAAGAACGGGAGCTGGATCCCGGTTGAAGTGGCGTCTTCTGAGTTCCGGGATGCCAATGGCAGCCGCACGACCGTGGCCGTCGGCCGCGATGTGCGCGCCCGCGAGGCCGCTGAACGGGCGCGCCACGAAGCCGAAGAGCGGCTCCGGGGCATCGTCGAATCCACCGACGACCTCATCACCATCGTGGACGACGCCGGCCTGCTGGAGTATGTGAGCCGTTCTATCCAGCCTTCGCTCGGATATACGGCAGAAGAAATGATTGGCCGGCACTACACCGAGTTCTTTCACCCGGCTGAAGTCAATGAGTCGCTGCAACGCATGGCCCTGCGCGCGGGTGGCCAGCAGTTTGGGCTCGTGCGCTCCCGCGTCCGCCACCGAGACGGGCACTACATCCCCTTCGAAAGCGCGACCTCGCACTACCGGGAGACGGGCGGGAGGACGATGACCGTGAGCGTTTCGCGCGATGTGAGCGCGCGCGAGGCGGCCGTGGAGGCCATCCGCGAATCCGAGGAGCGCTTCGCCAAGACCTTCCACCTTTCGCCTCTGGCCGTGCTCATGACGCGTTTCGAAGACGGCATGATCGTTGATTGCAACGAGCGCTTCGCGGCGCTCACCGGTTGGGCGCGGGAAGAGCTCATCGGCCGCACGACGGGCGACATCTATCTCTGGCCAGAGGTGGGAGACCGCGAGGCTCTTATGCGTCTGCTGGATGCCGAGGGCACCGTGCCGCGTTTCGACACTCAATTTCGAATGCGTTCCGGCGAGGTCCGCCAGTTCCGCGCGGCGCTGACGAAGCTCACCATCGCGGGCGAGGTGATGATCTTCGGCATCCTCGAAGATGTGACTGAGCGGCGCGAGGCGGCACAGACCGTGGCGCGGCTCTCCGCGACCCTCAAGGCCGAACACGAGGCTTCGCTCGACGGCATCCTCGTGGTTGACCCCCACGGGAACGCTGTCACCTATAACCAACGCTTCCTCGACATCTGGAATCTCACGGCGGAAGTCGCCGAAGCGGGGCTGGAGGCGCGCACCCAGGCCGTCATGTCGATCCAGGTCAACCCGGAGCGATCCGTCGATCTCGTGCGCCGGGTCTATGCGGGCGCGGCCGACGCTGGTGAGGAGCGCGGGTCCATCGATCTCGTCAATGGGCGCACGATCGAGTTTTATACCGCCGCTCTTGCTGGCCCCGAAGGGACAAACTTTGGGCGCGTCTGGTACTACCGCGATGTCACCGAGCGCCGCCGGGCAGAAGCGCAGCTCAGCCAGAGCGAGGAGCGCTTCCGGCGCCTCGTCGAGTTTTCGCCCAGTGCGATCGTGGTCCACCAGAACCAGCGGGTCGTCTATGCCAACGCTCCCGCCCGCGAACTGCTCGGGTTGCCCGGAGCCGATGCCGGACCGGAGTCCTTGCAGTCACTGAAGGTGCTCGATTTCGTGCACCCGGCGGACCGTGCGCGAGTGATCGCTGGCTGGCGCTCCAACCGGACAGCCACTGTGCCACAGTTCACCGAGGTCCGGGCGGTGCGCCGCGATGGCTCCAACCGCGATGTGGAGGTGGCCTCCGCGCCGACGATTTTTGCTGGAGAACCCGCAATCCAGACGGTGATCAGGGATATCACCGGCCAAAAGCGGGCGCAGGAAGAGCGGCTCGCGCTCGAACGCAAGCTCCTGGAGGCGCAAAAGCTGGAAAGCCTGGGAGTGCTCGCAGGCGGCATCGCCCACGACTTCAATAACCTCTTGGTCGCCGTGATGGGCAACGCCGGCCTTGCGCTCATGGAGACGCCGGAACGCTCCCCTGTGCGCGTCTACCTCGACGAAATCGAGACCGCAGCGCAACGCGCGGCCGACCTCGCCCGACAGATGCTCGCGTATTCCGGCAAGGGCCGCTTCGTGGTGGCGCCGCTCAGCCTGAGCGAGATCGTTGCGGAAATGACGCACCTGTTGAAGGTCTCCCTTCCCCGGCAGGTCGCCCTGAGCCTTTCGCTGGATGAAGCTATCCCCCTCACCGACGGCGACGCCACACAGATGCGCCAGATCGTCATGAACCTGGTCATCAACGCCGGGGAGGCGATCGGTGATCGCCCGGGTGCGATCGCTGTCCGCACCGGTGTGATGGAGGTCAGCCGGGAGTATCTCGCCGAAGGCGTCCATTCGCCGGATCTTCCAGGGGGGAGCTACGTCTTCCTGGAAGTCAGTGACAGTGGCTCCGGGATGGATGAAGTCACGCTGGCGCGCATCTTCGAGCCGTTCTTCACCACCAAGTTTGCTGGCCGTGGCCTCGGCCTTGCCGCTGTGCTCGGAATCGTTCGCGGCCACCGGGGGGCGCTGCGCGTCACCAGCGCCCCGGCCGCAGGCACCACGTTCCAGCTTCTGCTCCCGGTCTCCACGAACGAGGCGGCAGCGGCCCCCGCGACCGAGAGCGGTTCCAACCTGTGGCGTCCCGCTGGTAGCGTCCTTGTCGTGGACGACGAAGCCGCAGTGCGAAGCGTGGCCACACAGATGATCGAGCGGCTTGGTATACCGGTGATTGCTGCTGGCGATGGCGAACAAGCGCTCGCGCTCTTTCGCGCCGCCGCGGAGCCAGTAGCGCTCGTCTTGCTAGACATGATGATGCCGGGAGTCGCCGGCCCCGAGACCCTCGCCGCGCTGCGTGCCATCGATCCGGCCGTGCGCGTGGTCGCGATGAGCGGCTACAGCCACGAAGAAGCGGCAAGCCATTTCGAGGGAGCCGCCCTCTCCGGTTTCGTGCAGAAACCGTTCACGGTCCGTGACCTCACGGCCGCCCTCCGCCGGGCCTTCGAAGCCGGAATGTGAGCGGCTTCACCCTCACACGTCGAGGTTCTTCACCTGCGTGGCGTGAGCCTGGATGAAGCGCCGCCGGTGGCTGACTTCGTCCCCCATCAATTCATAAAAGACGGTGTCGGCGTCGGCTGCATCGTGAACCGCGACCTGCAGCAGCGTGCGCACGTCCGGCTTCATCGTCGTCTCCCAGAGCTGTTCGGCGTTCATTTCGCCCAGCCCTTTGAAGCGTTGGACGTTGACGTTCTTTTTGCCCTTGCGGAAGTCATCCAGTTCGCCGTCGCTATAGAAGTATTGCACCGCCTTCCCGCTGGAAGCGCGATAGAGTGGCGGCTGGGCGATATAGAGATGGCCGCCGTAGATCAGGTCTGGCATGTTGCGGAAGAAGAAGGTGAGCAGCAGCGTGCGAATATGGGCGCCATCGACGTCGGCGTCCGTCATGATGATCACCTTGTGGTAGCGGAGCTTGGCGATGTCGAAGGTCTCGCGGATGCCGGTGCCCAGCGCCGTTATCAGCATGCGGATCGCTTCGTGGCTCAACATCTTGTCGGGCCGGGCTTTCTCCACGTTCAGGATCTTGCCGAAAAGCGGCAGGATCGCCTGGTAGCGGCGCTCGCGGCCCTGTTTGGCTGAGCCACCAGCGCTATCGCCCTCGACGATGAAGATTTCGGATTCTTCCGGGTCGCGGCTGGAACAATCGGCCAGCTTGCCGGGCAGCGTGCCGCTTTCGAGGGCGCTCTTGCGATGGACCAGGTCGCGCGCCTTGCGTGCTGCTTCGCGCGCGCGGGATGCCATCAGGCACTTGTCGATGATCCGGCGCCCGTCGTTGGGATTCTCTTCCAGGTGTTGGGCGAGCGCTTCCGAGAGCACGCTCTGCACCTGCGCGGCAACTTCGGGGTTGCCCAGCCGTGTCTTCGTCTGTCCTTCGAACTGGGGCTCGGGCAGTTTGACGCTGATGACGGCCACGAGCCCTTCGCGCACGTCGTCGCCGGTGAGGTTCGGGTCGTTTTCTTTGAGGATCTTGGCCTTGCGTGCATAATCGTTGAGCACACGCGTGAGCGCCGTCCGGAAGCCCGTTAGATGGCTGCCGCCGTCGGTCGTATTGATCGAGTTCGCGAACGTGAAGACGGACTCGTTGAACCCATCGTTGTACTGGATCGCACACTCGATGGTGTTTCCATCGATTTCGCGCTCGACATAGATCGGCTCGAAGTTGAGCGCTTCGCGTTCGCGGTTGATGTGGCGGACAAAGCTCTTGATGCCGCCTTCGAAGTAATAGTTGACTTCGCGGCCGTCGCGCTCGTCGACGAGGTGGAACCAGACGCGCTTTGTGAGATAGGCATAGAGCCGGAGGCGCTCGGCTTCGATCTTAAAGTCGAAATCGACGCTTTCGAAGATGCTGGCATCCGGCTTGAAGCTCACCGTCGTGCCGTGTTCGCGTGGTTCTTCGAGTTTGTAGCCGGTGAGCTCATCCTGGGGGATGCCGCGGGCGTAGAACTGCCGGTAGACTTTGCCCGCGTGCTGCGCGCCCTGGGCTTCAGGATCGGGCACGACTTCGACCCACATCTCTTCGGAAAGTGCGTTGACGACGCTCGCGCCCACGCCGTGGAGGCCGCCCGAGACCTTGTAGCCGCCGCCGCCGAACTTGCCGCCCGCGTGCAGCACTGTCATCACCGTCTCAACGGCCGTCTTACCCGTCTGCTTCTGGATACCGACGGGGATGCCGCGGCCGTTGTCGCGCACGGTGCACCAGCCGTTGGCGTGGATGGCGACGTCCACGCGGTCGCAATAGCCGGCCATCGCCTCGTCGACGGCGTTGTCGACAAGCTCCTTGATGAGGTGGTGGAGGCCAGACTTATCGGTGGTGCCGATATACATGCCGGGGCGGCGGCGGACAGCCTCCAGCCCTTCGAGCACCTGGATGTTTGCGGCGGTGTACGAATTCGGGGAAGCCTGTTGAGTCGTCATATATGGAAGCTGTCTATCCCGGCCCGGTGGTCTGAGCGGAGGCACGCGCCGCGCCGCTCGGGAGAGATCGGAAACCATGAGCCTGCTCTAACAGTTTAGCAGGAAAGGCCCGGAATCGCCACTGTTTGATGCCGGAAGCGTCCTCCACGCAAAGCGGGGCGCAGTGGCCCGCAGGAGCGCCCGGAGGGGGGTTTGGAAGTGTCATTGTGGTGCACTGAAAAGGGCCCTTCGGGCCCATCCACAGCGACTTCCGCACCTTCCCCGTGCTGCACGCTCTCGCTGGTTGTGCGGGATTCAGACCATGACGCCTCTTACGTGGCCGAATTGGCCCGCTCGCTGCTACCAGACCCGAGCCCCGTGATGGCGTTCCGCATCGCCCTCCGGCAGGTCGAAACGTGGCTGTTGGCGGACAGCGCAGCCATGTCCAGCTTTCACGCTCGGCGAATCGTCTCTCCGCCGCACCTGCCGTAGACTCCCCACAAACAACGAACCGGATTCGGAGGTGGACTCATGGATCGTCTTGCGGGGAAGGTTGCGGTCATCACCGGGGGTGCCAGCGGCATCGGCGAGGGCAGCGTGCGCCTCTTCGCCGCGGAAGGTGCAAGGGTCGTGATCGCCGACGTGCAGGATGCGCGGGGATCGAAGCTCGCCGAAGAGCTCGGCCCTGCCACGAGCTACTACCACACCGATGTGTCCCAGGAAGAAGAAGTGCGGGCCGCCATCGCCCACGCCGTCAATAAGTGGGGACGGCTCGATGTGATGTTCAACAACGCTGGCTTCGGCGGCGTTAGCGGCCCCATCCAGGACACCGATATGGCAGCGTTCGATGCCACGATGGCCGTGCTCTTCCGCGGCGTTGTGCTCGGGATGAAGCTCGCCGCCCCCGTGATGAAGGCCCAGGGCCACGGCTCCATCATCTCCACGTCGAGCGTGGCCGGCGTCGGCGTCGGCTTCGGGCCGCACGTCTATAGCGCTGCCAAGGCAGCGGTCATCCAGCTCACAAAGTCGGTCGCCAACGAACTCGGCGAAGCGGGTGTGCGCGTCAATTGCATCTGCCCGGGTGGCATCGCCACGCCGATTTTCGGCAAGGGTATGGGCTTCACGCCCGAGCAGGCCGACCTGACCGTCGACCTGATGAAGGAGCGGCTCGCCCATGGCCAGCCCATCCAGCGCTCTGGCCTGCCGGAGGACATCGCCGAGGCCGCGCTCTGGCTCGCAAGCGATGCCGCGAGCTTCGTCACCGGTCACGCGCTCGTCGTTGATGGCGGCCTCACCACGGGCCGGCTCTGGTCCGAGCGGCAACAGGCTGCCGGCGAGCGCCTCGCCCAGTTTAAGCTGCCCGGCAACCAGTAATCGCCGGTGCGAGTGCCGGCCGCCCGCGCCTGCTGCTACGATGCTTGGGCGTGTCTCCCGCTTCGCCCGTCCTTATTTCCGACTTTCTCCGCGGCGAAGGCTTCGCCGGGAAACCCGCGCAGCAACGCGCCCGTGCGATCCTCGAAGCAGGCGGACTGACCAATCCGCGCAAGCAGAGCATGGACGCGTCAAAGCTCAGCCGCGCCCGCGCCCTGCTCGAACAACGAGTCATCCGCGTCTGTTCGGACGAGTGCCGTTCGCTGGCAGGCGCGGGCCGCGAACCGTTGAGCGTCGATGACTCCACGCGCTGCCAGGTATGTGAAGGTTCGAACAATCGCCGCGCGGCCCTGCTTCTGGCGGCGGAACTGCGCCGGCACGGCGGTTCGAAACTGCTGGTCGTTGGTGGCACGCCCGTCCAGCACCGGGAGTTGCAGCTGCTCCTCGGGCCGGCAGGAGTGGTGACGCGTTGCATCGACGGCGCCAGCGCGACACCCACGCAAAAGGAGGCGTGGGCCGATGAGCGCTGGGCCGACCTCGTGGTCATCTGGGCGTCCACGCCACTCCCGCACAAGGTTTCCCAACTCTACACCGCCGAGCCTCAGGGGCGGGCACCGCTGACCGTCGCGCGGCGCGGCATCGAAGCGCTCTGCACGGCGCTGCAGACGTCCCTCGTGCGCCACGGCCTGGCGTGAGCGGGCCCGGCGAGGCGGCTCTTCGCCCCTTCGCCGGGTCGCGCGTATCATCTACGCTTCGGATTAGCCCGCCCCCGGGGAGCACCATGAACGCCACCGCTATCACAGTCCGCGTACCAGCGACGAGCGCAAACCTCGGCGCTGGTTTCGATTGCCTTGGCCTGGCGCTGGATGTGTTTGCCTCCATCACCATCACGTTTCCCCACGCCGAACAGCTCCCCACCGACGACGTTGGCGAAAAGATGGTCCTCACGGCCATTCGCCACACCTACGCCCGGCTTGGCAAACCTTCGCCCTGCGCGCGCGTGCGCTACAACCTCGCCATCCCCCTGGGCAGGGGCATGGGTGCGAGTGCGGTCGCCCGCGTGGCCGGCGTGCTGGCCGCCAACGAATACGAAGGCCGCCCGTTCACGGTGGATGACTGCCTTGACATCGCCAGCGACCTCGAAGGCCACGGCGATAACGCCTGTCCGGCCCTTTTTGGCGGCATGCAAGTCTGCGTGGCCGACAGTGGCCGCGCATCCGACGCGCCGGCGCACTACCTGCACGCTGCCTGCCGCTATCCCCAGGAGGCGAGCATCGCCGTGCTCATCCCCGACCATTCGATGGCGACCAAGGAAGCCCGCAAAGTGCTGCCGGAAAGCTACGCGAAGGCCGATGTCGTACACAACATCGGGCGCGCTGCGCTTTTCGTCGCGGCGATGGCCTCGGGCCGGTTGGATCTCCTCGATGAAGCCACCCAGGACCGCGTGCACCAGCCCCAGCGCGCCGCCCTCTTCCCGCAGCTCTTCGAAATCTTCGCCGCTGCGAAGGCCGCGGGCGCGCACGCCGCCTGGCTGAGTGGCGCCGGCAGCTCTGTCGCCGCGATCAGCCCGGAAGCCTGCGGTCGCGACGTTTCTGCCGCCATGCTGGCCACGCTCCAGGGCGCCGGAGGCACGGGCCGCTCGCTGGTCACGCGTATCGCGCGCGATGGCGCAGCCGTGGCCAAAGTCGAACTCGTGCAGGAGTAACGCAGGCGCCCGATTCCAAGCAGGAGTGCCATCGCCATGTCCCTCCGCCCCGCACGCGAAACGGATCTCGATACCATCATCGAGCTCATCCACGCCCTTGCCGACTACGAACGTGAACCTGGGGCGGTGAAGCTCGATCGAGAGGCGTTGCGCGGCCATCTCTTCGGCCCACGGCCATTTGCAGAGGTGATCCTCGCGGAGACGGCGGACGGACAGAACGCCGGATTCGCCCTCTTTTTTCACAATTTCAGCACATGGGAAGGGCGTCCCGGGCTCTACCTCGAAGACCTCTTCGTGCGCCCGGCGCTGCGTGGCGAGGGCTATGGCAAGGCGCTCCTCAGCGAACTCGCCCGGCTTGCCGTGGAGCGCGGCTGCGGGCGGCTCGAATGGTCCGTGCTCGATTGGAACACACCCTCGATCGCTTTCTACCGGGCCCTCGGCGCCATCCCCATGGAGGAGTGGACAACCCATCGGCTCGCGGGCGAGAGTCTGCGTGCTCTCGCCGCGGCCGCGGCCGGCGGCAGACATGGCTAAGTGCGCTCTGCCGGGGGCGTGGATCGGTCAGCCTTCCGCGATCGCTTCATCCGATGCGGCCCCAGGTCGCGCTGACTCGATGCCCGGCTCCGGCTCGCCCGGGGCGATCCACAGGTAAACGAAGCCAACAGCGCCGGCGACGAGCGAGGCGGCGAAGATGCCGGCCCTGGCCTCGTCGGCCAGCAGCGCACTATCGAAGGCCAGCCCGGCGATGAAGAGCGACACGGTGAACCCGATCCCCGCGAGCAGCCCGCCACCAATCACGTGGACGAGGGTCATGTTCTCCGGGAGCCGGGCGATGCCGAGGCGCAGCGCCAGCCAGCCCGCCAGCACAATCCCCATTGGCTTGCCAAGCACCAATCCCGCCCCGATGCCGAGTGTGATCGGGCTGCGCGCGGCGTCGTGCACCAGGCCGGTGGACAACATCAGCCCGGCGTTGGCAAGCGCGAAGAGCGGGACGATGAGGTAGCTCACCCACGGGTGCAGGACACGCTCGAGCCGGTCCAGCGGCGACTCCGTTTCCCGTGCTAGCTGCTCCAGTTGACGCAACGCGTCGTCGCTCGCTTCCTGGTCGCCGTTGTCGCGGGCGATGCGTTGCGCGACGAGCAGGTCCAGGGCGTTGCCTTCGAACTCCTTGGGACTGTAGGTGCGGCCGGCAGGCGTCAATGCGGCGAGCACCACCCCCGCGATCGTCGCATGGATGCCGGACTTGTAGACCGCGACCCAGAGCAGCGCCCCGAGGAAAACGTAGACGTTGAACGAACGCACCCCCATGCGCGCAACGAGAATAATCAGGACGACGAGGCCAACGGCCCAGGCAAGCGCCGGCAGGGAGACACTGCCTGTGTAGAACACTGCGATGACGAGGATCGCGCCGAGGTCGTCCACGATGGCGAGCGCCAGCATGAAGACCTTGAGCGAAAACGGCGCCCGCCGGCCGAGCAGCGCCAGCACCCCCAGGGCGAAGGCGATATCCGTCGCCATTGGGATGCCCCAGCCCCTCGCACCATCGCCGCCCCGGTTCCAGATGGCAAAAATGGCGGCTGGCACCACCATGCCGCCGATGGCAGCTGCGATTGGCAGGGCGGCCTTGCGCGGGGAAGCCAGCTCGCCTTCCAGGACTTCGCGCTTGATCTCCAGGCCCACGAGGAAGAAGAAGACCGCCATCAGGCCGTCGTTCACTGCATGAAGGAGACTCAGGTGCAGCGTGAAATGGGGGATCGCGAGCGAGAGGCTGCTCTCCCAGAGATTGATGTAGCGTCCGCCCCAGGGCGAATTCGCCCAGACCAGGGCCACCAACGCCGCGACAAGCAGGACGATGCCGCCGCTCGCTTCGGTGTGCACAAACGCCTGCGCTGGACGGATGAAACGTGCCGCGACAAAGGCGCGCACGCGCCGCTCCCTGGCCACTTGCGTCACCGTGCGCCCCGGCCGCGATCCTCTGAGGTTTGCGTCATCGTTTGCTGATTATGCCCCAGCGGACACGCGGCAGGTACGCGTTGCCCTCACGCCGCGGGGGCAGCCGGCAGCAGCACCGTAAACGTCGCCCCCGCACCTGGTGCGCTCTCCACGCGGATGGCGCCATGGTGGCCACGGACGATGCCGAGCACGGCAGCGAGGCCGAGCCCGCGGCCTGTGAACTTCGTCGAGAAAAACGGCTCGAAGATCCGTGCGCGCGTCTCCGCGTCCATCCCCTGCCCGGTGTCCGCGACCTCCAGGCACACGTATTCGCCGCTGTCCAATTCGGAGGGCACCCCGCCCCCGGCAATAAACGTCGCCCCGGCTGTTTCGAGCCACGTCCGCACCGTCACGGTGCCGCTTGTGCCATCGAGCGCTTCGGCGGCGTTTGTGAGCAGTTGGCTGAGGAGCTGGCGCAGCTGGGGATGATCAGCCTGCACGGGTGGCAGCCCTTCGGCCAGTTCGTATTTCAGGGGCGAGGCCGCGAAGAGGTGCGCCAATGTCCCGCCCACTTCACGCGCGAGCGCGTTCAGGTCCACCGGCGAGAGGATGAACCGCCCGCGACCGGAGTAGGCCAGCATCTGCTGGGCCAGCTTCGCGGCGCGGCGGGCTGCTTCCGCTGCTTCCGCGATACTCTCCCGCGCCGGCGTGTGTTCTTCAAGTTCCATGAGGGCGAGGTCGGCATTGCCAAGGATGCCGACCAGCAGGTTGTTGAAGTCGTGCGCGACACCTCCGGCGAGGACGCTCAGCGCTTCCAGCCGTTGCGCTTCCTGCAGGCTGTTTTGCAGAGCCAGGCGTTGCTCCTCCGCTCGCCGGATCGCGGTGATGTCGATAATGCTCGCCAGTCGAAGCGCCTCGCCGCCGAGCTCCACATCTTCGAGGGAGATCAGCACGGTACGCACGGCGCCGGACTTCGTCCGGTAGTCACACTCGACGTCCCGGACCTCGATGCCTTCGGCGACGAGTTGGCCAAGCTGGCGCGGCGTTTCGGCGTTCGCCCACAGTCCGAGTTCGGCCGGCGTGTGCCCGATAAGTTCCGCCCGGGTGTACCCGGTCTGGCGTGCATAGGCGTCGTTCACATCGACGAATTCTCCGTCGTTCGGGCGCGTCAGTGCGGCCGGGGCGGGGCTGGACCGGAACAGCTGGAAAAGCAGCCGTTCGCGCTCCTGCAGGGCCCGTTCGGCCTGCAGCCGTTCGGTGATATCCATGACCGACGAAAGCATGCGTTGCTCGCCACCAATCTCAACGATCTCAGCCGAAATCAAAGCATCGCGAATCGCTCCATCCTTCCGGCGGAACTGGAACTCCATGTCCCGCACAGCGAGTCCCGCGCTCACGCGCTCGCCCATCCGCCGGCGAAGTCCTTCATCCACCCAGAGCCCAAGCTCCAGGGCCGTGTGTCCAATCAGCTCCTCGCGCGCGTAGCCGCTCTGGCGCGCCCAGGCGTCGTTCGCGTCCACCATGAGTGTGGTCCGTGGGTCGCTGAGTACTGAAGGTGAGGGGTTCGAGCGAAACGTCGTGAACAACAGCGCCTCACGCTGGCGGAGGGCACGCTCTACCTCCGCACGGTCGGTAATGTCGGTGAGGGCCGCAAGCAGGCATTCCTCCCCGCCCCGCTCGATGATCTCGATGGAGATGAGTCCGTCCCGCATGGCCCCATCGCCGCGCCGGAACCGGAGGGCTTCACCGCGGATCGTCCGGCCGTGGTGGAGCTGCTCTATGAACTCCTCGCGCTGTTCGGGACGGACCCAGATGCCCAATTCATCGGATTGATGGCCCAGCACCGCCTCCCGCTCAAAGCCGAAAACGTCGCACCAGGCGCGGTTGACGTCGAGGATGGCCCGGGTTGGGACGCTCGTGACCATCATCGCGGAAGGATTGAGCCGAAAGGCGCTGGCAAACTGCTCTTCCCGCTGACGCAATTCCCGGGCCACGCGTTCGCGGTCCGAAATATCGACCACGGATGCCAGTAAGCACGGCTCGCCGTTGCGCTCGATGATCTCGAGGGAAAGGAGCCCGTGGCGGACTTCGCCATCGCTGCGGCGGAATGCCGCGGAAACGCCGCGCACCGGTTCGCCGCGTTGCAGGCCTGCGATAAGGGCTGGGCGCTGATCCTGCTCAGCCCACATGCGGAGTTCGCCCGTTGTGTGGCCCACCATCTCCGCGTGCGTGTATCCGAAGAGCTCGCCCCAGACGTTGTTCGCATCGAGGACCATGCCATCGGACATGCGTGTGACGAGCATCGCTGAGGGGCTCGAGCGGAACGCGCCGGCAAATTGCTGTTCGCGCTCGCGCAATGCTCGCGCCGTCAGCCGCTCCAGCCGGTCGCGCGTCTCGGCCTCCGCTTCAGCACGGACGCGGGCAGAGATATCGAAGGCTCGAGCCAGGTAGACCGGCCCGGTTTCCGATGTCCAGAGGGGCCCTGTGAGCCTGAACTCCACCCAGAGCACAGCGCCGTCCTTGCGCACGATGCGGATGTCGCGGTGGAGGTCGCCCACGCTCAGCTCCACCAGTCCAGCGTCGGCGGGGAGCACGAGCCGTTCGAAGAATGCGGGGGCCACGTACTCGGCAGCATTGAAGCCCGTGAGTTCCTCGAATGCCGGGTTCGCCCAGAGCACCGTTGATGAGCACTGAAGCCAGATGGCAACCGGCGAGTGTTCCACGATCGCGCGGAAGAGCGCGTCGTGGAGGGGCGGCGGGTGTACTGACGAAGTCATTCGGAATCCGGGGAGCGTGCTCACTCGTGGGGTGCAGCGGCGTGGCCGTCTCACCCCACAGTCATGGTAGGCCTCTGTGCCGTGGAGCGAATCGGTGGCACCCCTAACCTTCGCCCAGTTGCAGGGTTGCAGGGTTGCAGGGTTGCAGGGTTGCAGGTTGCACACGTTCGCGTCGAAAATCCGCGCGGGAGTGGATGAGGTCCGGTGGTCTCCTCCGTCTTCAAAACGGTTGCCCCGCCGCAAGCGCGGCGGGGGGTGGGTTCGACTCCCATGCACTCCCGCCATTTCAGAATCCAGAGTCAGGACTGGACCGTGCTGCCTGCCCCTCTCACCGTGCCCTCCCCAACTGTGGCGAAACTGTGGTGGGCTTGCCCCCGTTTGGGCCTCTCCTAACAGCACGATAGCCCGACGGGGTCCGCACGGCAATACGTGGCGGCGCAACGGGACGCGGCCGGTCATTTGGCTGCCCGCGTCCCGTTCTGCGCCTTGCGCCCGGCGCCGGGTGGGGTGGCAGGGGTTTCGCTGCCGCCTCGTCACCTCAACACGATAGTACCCTGCCCTCCGTTTGAAACCGCTTTTCGACGGCGCCGGAAAGATGGCCCAGGACAATCCACAACTGCCGTCAGGCCGCCTTCGCGTCAACGCGTGGCGCCAAGGTAGGGTGTAGAGTCGCAGGTAGGTCTGGGTGGTACCGAGGAAGTGCACCGTGGGGTCCGCATTGGCGGCACGACCTTCGTGCTACATCGGAGAAGCGAGTGTCAGGCCACCCGCATCGGGATGACTATGCTGCGCACAATTGCCTCCAGATGCTTCCGGTCTATCTCGAAGGTCATAGGATGGCGAGGCCTTATCGTTGCCTCCATCATTGTCGGCGCGATAGGCCTCAGCCGACTCACCGTGCGACACCCGGCGCCGGTGGGCTTCTCGCCCTTCACCCAATCGCCATACGCTGGATGGTTGCCGCCGTGCCCTGAAGGGTTGCCAATTCAGGCCACCCGCTATGACACACACCCCTACCCCTATTGGTCAGTCAAGATGCTGACGTATACCGAACGGGGCTGCGGCACCGCTGATCGTTCGTACGGCCATCCGGCGTCCGACTCCACCGATGTAACCGTGTATGCATTTGCGAGTGAGGCCGATGCCTCAACATTCCTCCACCGCAGCGCGGCGGGGCCAGACATAATGCTGGCGTACAGCAAGTGGCGGCCCCAGCAACCAGTGGACGAGTTCGTTCGCGTGCGCAAAGCCTCTACCGTTGCCGAGTGTTTAGCATATTTCCAGCGCACGCGTCCGGACGCGGATTGTATAGTGGGAGATATTTTGCTAGCCCGTATCGGACGCCTGGTATTGGGTGTTGAAGAGTACACCCCTGGCGACGTGTTTCTACGCGAGTATATCGTACTTGGCGAAACGCGCATACACCGAAACGAAACACTGATGGCTGACTTGATTTCGAAAGCACAGGGACGGTAGCAACCACCGGTCCCCTTGGCGACTACCACTGAACGTGGAGATTGGTACCTATCGCACGCGTTGATCCGGTGCCGTGTGGTAGTACTGCGTGACTCGCTGAATCGCACGAGTGGGAAACAGCTTAGATTGCCGCCCCGGCGGTCCCTTCCCGTTCTGCATCGACTGACATAACGTGCGCTTTCTTTTTGCTTGTTTTTCTTTTAACACGCTAAGCACTGTGGTGAGTTGTAGGACGAGAACCACTGCTGAGGCCATAGTGCGCCTGGTTGTTGGGTGCCAGCTGCAGCTGCTGGCTACTCTGTCTTGCGTCCCTATTCTTTTTTGAATAGGTTTTTATTCTTCCGGTGGCCGCCCGCTGGCGGCTAGCTTCCGTAACTCTATTCAAAGAATAGATCGCATAGCTAGCTGGTGGCCGCTACCCGCGGCCCGTGCTTCCGTATCCCCAACCTTACGTTACTCCCGTAGTTTACCAACGTGGATCGCGCGTGTCAAGCCAAACACGGCCGAATGATGCGATTTAGTGGGTACGAAACATAAACTTAACACGACGAACGGCTATGTCGTTCTGGGCCGGTCGGTTCGCTGACACCGCTAGGAACGCAGTTACGTACACCAACTCCAGATCATCGTCTTCTCCGGCACCACGGCTATTGTGCGCACTCGTAGGGGCTGTAACGGAGTGGCAGGTTTACGACCAGCTTGAGTTAGCCACGCGGCCGTCGCCAAGAAGCAGTTCCCACGTCTGTAATACTGATTATGTACGGGGTAGCCCCTAACACTAATTCAAAGGACCTTTCAATGACCGATCGTCTTCCCCTGATGGAGGGGGCCCGATTTCTGGGGGTCCATCCGACGGTGCTCGGGACCGCAGCACGCCGGGGATGGATCCCAAGCGAATGGGGCACAAATATCAACAATAGGCCGTCCAGAATGTTTCTCGTCGCGGACCTGGTGGCGTACAAATGCCGCCAGCGGGAACGCCTGCTTTCTCGTCTCGCGAAGATGGAGGATGCCTAACGCAAAGCCCGGCTGGTGGCCGGGCATGGTGTTGTCGAATCCGGGATGTGGTCTCCGGAACGACTGGTCGCTGATTGGTTACACACTTAGGATAGCACGTCGAACCAAGGCCTGCAATCTGCGTCGAAACGCACGCCAGCCCCTAAGCATCGCAGCCGTGCTTCGCCTATGCGAAGCCATTATGCTTTTAGAATTCAATGACGAATTTACCTACCCCACGAACATTCGCAGCCGTCAGAGTTGCGGAGACAATATGTGGGATTTCGGCTGGCTGAATGGTTGTTTCACCAATCCGAAGATCAAAGCGTCAGACGTTGACCTCTTTGTCGAGGTGAACGGGTACTTTCTTCACGGCGAGTGTAAGCCTTGCGGCGTCTTCCCCAGCCTGGGCCAGATGATTGCCTTGGAACAGCGCGCCCGAGACGACCGCACTACTGTCGTCCTGTTGTTTGGGCAGTCAGGTCGCCCCGAACAGTACCAGTTTCTCGGGCTGATGGAGGCCCCCACCGACTGCGACACGGAGTCGTTTCGGGATGTCGTAAAGGCGTGGGATCAGCACGTGCGGTCTCTTCCACGCGCGCCGCTGTTGGCGCGCGACCACTTGGCCGGATGGCTGCCAGTAGCGGTGCCACGATGATGCCGAATACGGGAATCTGCCGCCACCACTACGTCATCACCGAACCCGCGAATCAAAGGATGCGCCTCGTTGGGAGGTGCACCATCTGCGGGCACGTCCGAAAGTTCTTCCGGACCACGTGGGGACAGCGCCGAGAGTTGACCAAATGGTAAGAGAAGGGAATGTTCCGCCCGCCCCGGTGAGTGGCTGCCGCAGGGCGGCCCACCATTGGATCATCCGAACCCCCACCGACGGCGGGGAGTCCGTGCCGGGAACGTGCAAGCATTGCGGCGCCGTGCGCGACTTCCGGGCTGGCTTCCGCTACCCGGACGAAGACGCTGCGCTATCAGGCGGGTAGAGGCGTATGGTTCACAACCGGAGTTGGGCGTGCAGCGTTCTCGGATTCTCTTCATCGTTAGCATCGTGGCCGTGGCCGCGTCTTCTGCTGCGTTGGGTGCCGCGATCGTCGGATCAAGGAATCAGGGAGGCCAATCGTCGGGCGCGACGGCTGGCCCCACTGAACCGGCGGCGATGACCGCGCACGTGACACACACCTCCGCAATCGCGGCGACAGCCATGCAACGCGCCGCCGCAATCCCGAGTGCCACGTCACCCATGACAGCCACTCCAACCGCGACAGCAACCCCCAGTGCCACACTTTCCCCGACGGCTACGGGTACATCGGCTGTCACTTCGACTCAGACCGCCCGAACTGGACCTCCGACACCAACCCGCCAACAATCGCCAGTCAGCAAACCGACGCCAACACCGGCGATGGCAGCGGCAACAGCGACCACGCAGCCACCCTCACCGCCCGCTACTTCCGCCAGTATAGACTCGTGCATCGACGGGGAATTTGACGGGTACGCGCCTGACACTGTGTTCCTGCTTTGCAACGGCCAAGTCTGGGTCCAAACCTCAGGTGAGTCCGAGTACCAGTATGCCGATGGCCCAAGGGCCCTGATTGTTGCTTCGCGAGGCGGATACCAGCTCCTGGTCGCGGGCATGAGTCAGACGGTCACTGTTGTGCAGGCG
>Ga0307373_10004206_pt1 | contig 24443 bp, 20 predicted proteins | sample OX2MG_FD_202534 | JGI IMG/M metagenome (GOLD analysis project Ga0307373, IMG submission 202534) | Soil microbial communities from Risofladan, Vaasa, Finland - OX-2 | ecosystem: Environmental > Terrestrial > Soil > Coastal area > Acid sulfate soil | place: Finland: Risofladan, Vaasa | collected...
TGGTAAAAACTTTCCAGACCTACACATCCACATTATGAATTTAAAAGGATGGTTGAGGGGAATTCACCATCATTGTAGCGGTGAAAGGCTACAAGGATATTTAGATGAATACCATTTTCGCTATAACTGAAGAAATAGGTTAGATACAATTTTTGATGTGATTATTAGAAAAATGGTAAACACCAATACGGCCAGGTTAGGAAGGAAAAGAAAACGTGCGACCTAAGCGATTATACCTTTTGTTTAATCTTGTGGCCATTTTATAAGCCCATACTGAGTCGGGCAGTGGGGTTAGGGAATCTAATAAAATATTGTAAGTTCCCTTTTCTGATAACTCGTCAGCAACTTTCTTTATTAAAGATAAAGTAGCTTTCATCAAACTTGAACCAAGACTAACTCGTGAAACACCTAAATCTTGCAGTTCACTTACAGAGGGGGTTATTCCAGCTCCAATTGTAGGGTTTGAAAGGATATTAATTGGTGCATTAATTTCCTTAACAAGTGTTGAAATAGCTTCTTTTTCCCATACAGGCTGAATAAATATGCAGTCTGCACCTGCTTCCCGATATTTATTGCCACGCTTTATTGATTCGGATAATTTTTGTTGTGCCGGGCTTGATGAAGTATAGAATGAGTCAGTCCTTGCGTTAATTACTAAATGAAAACCCAGAGAATCTGACAATGAACGAATGGCTGATATTCTTTCACAAAATTCCTTCTCGTCCATTAATACCGGATTTAAATCAATACTGTCTTCAATGTTTATTCCAACAATTCCTGTTTCAATTATCCTTTTAACCGAATCAATTATTTCATTTAAATTTTTCCCATATCCAGCTTCTATGTCTACAGTTACCGGCACTTGCACGCTTTTTACGATTCCCGTTATTGCTTCAATCATTTCTGACAATGTTATTATCTGGCAGTCGGGATAACCCAATGCGGCAGCTATTCCCATGCTTGTTGTTGCGATTGCTTTATAGCCACTTGCTTCTATTAATTTAGAACTTCCGATGTCCCATGAGTTTAACAGCACTAAGATTTCTTTGTCTTGATGAAATTTCAAGAACAATTCTGCTTTTTCCTTTTGAATATTTGAAACCATAAGATTGCTTTAAAGTGTTTAATATAAATAATCTTCTCTCAATGTATTGCCACTAATGGTACGGCTTTGCGCAGGCGGGAAAATAGTATTCCTTCAGCCCCAACCGTTGCCAAATTTATAATAAAAAGCTCATTGTTTATTCCATCGCTCAATAGCGTTTTTTTTAGCCAGGACTACTGCTCAATAATGTTACAAAAGCTCATTGTTATTCCTTCAGCCCCACTTGCTGCAACCGATGTAAGCGGCAGGCATGTTTGTTTTATATGAATGTTTTTGCAATTTTTTCTTTGATTGGTTTTAGGTCTAAATGAAAAAGAGATGTATCACTTTTTGTGTCATTCATATCGACAATTTCCTCTGTATTTATATCATTATAGTCTTCTGTTGAAAGTGAGGTTGGTGCTGAGAAACCCTTGTCATGTCTGTGAATAAACTTTTCTGGGATTTTTACTTTGCGGATTTTATCAATTGTAAAACTATAAAACAAATTAGGTGCGTCCTCGTAATTGCAAAAGTGTTCAGACCAAATATAATAGTCAATTAGCAATTGTCCTTTTCCGAAAACAAACTGCCCCTCAAAAGTATTTTTATTGGTGTCGGCTATTTCAATGTAAAAAAGGTATTCGTTAGTGTCCACTACAATTAAATGTGTATCAGCATTTTGAAAGTCTTTTATAACTTTTCCACCGAATTCGTATTCAGAGTTTTTTGATTGCTTGAAGAAATATGTCTCTTTTTCTGTAAAATGTTTCTCGTAAGGTTGAATGTAAAATGCCAAGTTTACGTTTTGGCTTTGTCTTAGTGGCGGATAAGTCCCGTCACCGATGTACCATTCTTCAAAAGTTACGCATAAGTCTTTCATTTTGTTTTTTCAGTCTGTCAGTTTTGCTTACAGCTTACGGCTACGCATTGGCGATGGCTGGGCATTCAATGATTTTTCTGTTGGCTGCTGTTGTGGTCTGTCCGACTTTATAAACTACCAGAGTCAAGCCAATTTTTCCAATGAGTGTTTGCCTCAAATGTCGGTTTATAAAAAGATGTATCGCCTGTTACAATAACCTTTGCAATTAATTGCCATGTTTCATACGAACTTGGTCTATTGTCTTGCCATTGGCTTTGATTCCACTCTTCAGTTCTTGCTTCTTGTTGTCGAAACATAGCGGCGAATGCTTCTTCGCTCATTCCTAATTGCTCTTTCAGCAATTTTGATTTAGATGATTGCGATAAAATTTTACGAGTGGAGGGGAAAGATATTTGAAATGAAAAAATTATTGCACTTATAAACTCATACGGTTTTCAATGCGTGGCTTTTGAATGAGACAAAAATATTCAACACACAGGAAACAGTCGTATAGTTCGGGACTGAAAAGGCACTGTAGGTTTACACAGCGTGACAGACAAAAAGGGTATCCCTACAACATTCGCATCCTAACAGACACCTGGATAATGTTACTTTAAATAGTTGGCCATGATTGCAGGGTTAGGTTTTTGATGCACATTCCTGACGAACATATCGTTTAAAAGTATGCCTAAGTTCCGGCTGGATTTATGAATATCGATAACAGCAAAAACTGTTTGTCCTTCGAAATTTGAATTAATTTTGTTCATGACCGTTGGGGGTTTGATAGTGATAATTATCATGTGTGCTAAGCTCGGCATTATGCACCAGCCATATATTTTAAGTCCTTTCTTTTCCTTGCAGGACTTCCAGGAACCTAAAACTATTTGCATGTACTCTTCTCTTACAAAAACACCTGTCTACCGGCAGGTCTATCCAGTTAACTGAAGCAAACGAGATAAAATACAACTTATCATTTTCGCGAAATTTATACATGCGGCTCATAAAGTAAATGTACAATTCTCTTCTTAACAATAACAAAAGGGACGGTAACAAATTATGACAGTATCTCGCGCCAAGTGGGGGTATTTCAAAAGAAACGAAGCAATTTATTAAGCAATAAAAAAAGCGCTCAGAAAATTTATTTTTTCTTTTTAGGGAATCTTCGAAATGAATTTTGATTAGAAGAAAGATATTGGTTCGTGGATGAAACGATCTGCAATAGTGAAAAAAAAGAAAATCAAATTGTCTTCCAACCTGGAGTAAAATGGAATATTTATAAATAAAGATCCGAAGCTGAAAACCGGATTAAAGAACTCAAGTATAACTTTTGTATTTTACCATTTTGAATATATATTATTGAACGGTAAACCAAAGCGTATGGCTAATCCCTGTGCTTTCAATGGTGTATTATTTAAATATACAGGTTGAAATGATTGTTGCCAGGAAACTTCAAATAGAAATGTATTGAAGTTAAATTCCAACCCACCAACGCCACCTATATCGCCGTATAAATAGCCAACTAAGGCTTTATTTGAAAAATTATTAGCATAATCAGAACTTTTACTATAAATGTATTCGTATTGAGGTCCTGCAAACAGGTATAGTGTAAATTTCTTCTTTTGATGGAACACGGGAGTATATTCATTATTTTCTTTATCAAAATAAAGGCTATAATAATTTCCCTGGCTGAATAATTTTATTTTAAATAAAATTGGAAACGTAAAGTAATTGGCATAATAAATATGGCTGCTATTAGCATTATAAGCAACTGTTTGCAAATTCAATTTAAATTTTACTCCCCAGGTGGGAACATCACGGGAAGCTGTTTCTTTTGTTCTGATAAAATCAAAAAAAATACTTCCGGTTAATCCCGGTGAGGTTTTACTTCCTGTTGGTAATGTTGGTGGCACCTGATTAAATTGGAATAAACTCCCTCCGATATCTAATCCTACATGATTATTCCAATAGCCATCCTGTGCCTTAGTTACATTACTAAGAGTAAAAACAATAATTAAGGTGAAAATGAATTTATTTTTTATCATGCTTAAAGTTTCTTTTAAATAATTTTATAACCCTCCCCATCCAGTTGAATTAATTTGGCGTAATTGGTCATAAGCTTTGGAATTAAATTGATGTTGCTGACTATTATAATTGCTATTACCATTTAATGCTGCTCTTTGAGCCATAGCCTGGGCCCGTTGTTGTTTTTTCTGTTTTACAAAATCTCTCCTTGCTTTGTCAAGAAAATTCATAGCGGTTTTCTTGGTTTGTTTAATCCAATTTTTCCACTCTTTCTGGGTAGCACTTTTTTTGGCATCATTTGCTATTAATGCAAATACACGAGCATTATTATTTGATAGATTATTCAAATTAACTGATACAGTTGAATTTAATTCCTTACTGTTATAAGAAACAACATGCGAATTGTTGATATCTGTAGTTTTGCTTATTTCAATGTTAGCATTTCCGGAACAATGAATTATGCCCGAAACATTTTCGGAACCTTTTCGAACAAAAACGTAAGACTCTTCCTGAATTACTTTATTGCCGTCTCGCACCGTATAATAAACTCTTAAATCATTATCGCAATTATTTCGGAATTTAATGGCATAGCTATCACCGGCTATGTTCTCTAACCAACTTTGAACACAATTTTGAGAATATATTTTACTAAAAGGCAAAAGCAACAGGATAATAAAAAATAGTTTTTGGTTCATAATTTAAATTTAATTAAATAGAATTTTGTTTTTAAACAATATGAGCAATCATTAGCGTTTTGATGCTATAAATAAAAATTCTTTAAAAATATTGCCTGTATATAAGTAATGCATGGTTTCGGTTGATTTTTTATTGGTAGTTTTTTATGTAACCTTATTATGTAAGACTGAAAAAATGATGAAAGGCTTGGCTGTGGGTGTAATTTCTGCGAGTCCTTGTTAAGGACACCTAAATTGATCGTCTTGTCAAAGCAAAACCCTTCCATAAAGACCGGAAATCCGTTTTTGAATTTGTTTTCTCCTTTTCGACTAATACTCCTTATCATTCAAGCCAAATTCTGAAACGAAATATCGGGATATATTATTGCTTTATAATGTATATATGAAGTAATTCTGCCCATGTTGGCACAAATTACTGTCATAAAAAACAAAAGAAATCTGTTAATTTTTAATAAATTTGTTTTAAGCGAAAGGAGGCATACGACGATGCTTCGACGGATGCTTATCTTGGTGCGACAGGCTTGTATATCAGCTATAGGGTGTAAGTCCCGAATACGCTTTACAGTAAGGAGTATTAGCTAAAGGCAAGGGAGTCCACTGTGAAGTGGAATCTGAAGGAAGGCAGCGGCAAAAGTTTGCACCTACGAACAGAAACTGTATATAGGCGGTATAATGTGGGTGATGTAGCCATAGATACAAAAGCCCGATTACTGTACGGAACATTATGCTGTAAATGCAGAGGCGACATGAACTGAAAGCGGATATACTTACCCTGTGAGGTCTGACATACATTCTTGTATTAAGTCAGAAGTCAGCAGAGGTCATAGTAGGTAGGATAAGAAGCCGGAAAAAAAATCGGAAGCATTCACGAATACCGAAGGACTGAATGACTAAGATGGGAAAAAAAGGGTAAAGTTTGATTGTTGGCGTTGAAAGCGAAACTACGTCAGAGAACTACTTATTTGAGGATAGGTCAGAAACCGAAAGTAAAAAGTAAGAGGAGCTTAGCCAACGAAAGCATATAACCAAGTAAATCACTTTAGTCAAACCGCCGTATACCGGCAGGTACGTACGGTGGTGTGAGAGGACAGTGAGGGAAATAATCCCTCACTTCCTACTCAATTAAATCCATGAAATATTTCGGATTTATTGAGTAATAAATTTTTCTTTTCAAAATTTTTCCATTAAACATTTTCCATTACCTTTGCCTTCCCAAAAAATAACCCTTTCATGGATTATACTTTGGGAAGTTCATTTTAAGGCTGTGTTTGGGCAATTGCCAGTGTAGCTCAGTTGGTCAGAGCAGCTGATTTGTAATCAGCTGGTCGGGGGTTCGAATCCCTCTACTGGCTCATTTTCAATAAACAATAAGCAAAGGAATAATCCTGAAATTTTATTTTTTATTTTGCAAATTGGCTGTTGAATTATCGGGCAGATGGCCGAGTGGTTAAAGGCGACAGACTGTAAATCTGTTCTCTCACGAGTACGTTGGTTCGAACCCAACTCTGCCCACAAGGAATAAAAAAAGTTTTTTGAAATAAAATATTTGACTTCTTTCAAGCTGTTGTAGCTCAGGGGTAGAGCACTTCCTTGGTAAGGAAGAGGTCGTGAGTTCAATTCTCATCAACAGCTCAAAAATCTTTAAAGCTGAAAAAATTACCATGCGGAAGTAGCTCAATTGGTAGAGCGATAGCCTTCCAAGCTATAGGTCGCGAGTTCGAGACTCGTCTTCCGCTCATAAAATAAATATTCATTTTCAGAAATAAAATGAATTCGGTTGGATTAAAATTTTTAAAATAAAAATTAAAAAAAAACAAAATGGCAAAAGAGAATTTCAAAAGGGATAAACCCCATGTTAACATTGGCACCATTGGCCACGTGGATCATGGTAAAACAACCCTCACAGCCGCTATAACCGATATTTTGTCTAAAAAAGGTTTAGCGGAAAAAAAGAACTATGCGGATATTGATGGTGCTCCTGAAGAAAAAGAAAGGGGTATCACTATTAATACAGCACACGTTGAATATTCTACCGTTAACCGGCATTATGCTCACGTAGATTGTCCTGGTCACGCAGATTATGTAAAGAACATGATTACAGGTGCAGCACAAATGGATGGAGCGATTTTAGTAGTTGCGGCTACTGATGGTCCTATGCCTCAAACTAAAGAACATATACTTTTGGCCCGCCAGGTAGGTGTTCCACGCATTGTAGTTTTTATGAACAAGGTTGATTTAGTTGATGATCCTGAATTATTGGAATTAGTGGAAATGGAAATTCGCGAATTATTAACTTCTTATGGATTTGATGGAGATAATACTCCTATTATTCAGGGGTCTGCTACTGGCGCTTTGGCTGGTGATGCCAAGTGGGTAAAAGCAATTGACGATTTGATGGAAGCTGTGGATACTTATATTCCATTACCTCCCCGTCCGGTTGATCAGCCATTCCTCATGTCTGTAGAAGATGTATTTTCTATCACAGGTCGTGGTACAGTTGCTACAGGCCGTATTGAAAGAGGTCGTATCAAAGTAGGTGAAGGAATTGAAATAGTTGGGCTAATGGAAAAACCATTAACATCAACAGTTACAGGCGTTGAAATGTTTAAGAAATTACTCGACCAGGGGGAAGCAGGTGATAACGCCGGGTTATTACTTCGTGGAATTGAAAAAAATCAGGTTCGCCGTGGTATGGTACTTTGCAAACCAGGTACTATAACTCCTCATACAGATTTCAAAGGTGAGGTTTACGTATTGAGCAAAGAAGAAGGTGGTCGTCATACGCCATTCTTTAATAAATACCGTCCTCAGTTCTATTTCCGTACTACAGATGTAACTGGCGAAGTAACTTTGCCTGAAGGAACAGAAATGGTAATGCCGGGAGATAATACTTCTCTTACTGTGAAACTAATTGCCCCAATTGCAATGGAAAAAGGATTGAAATTTGCAATTCGTGAAGGAGGCCGCACTGTAGGAGCAGGACAGGTTACTGAAATTTTAAAGTAAGAAATCATATCTTTGAATCCGAAATTAGCTAATTAGCAAATTTGCTAATTAGCTAATTTGGTTTTACGGGCATAGTTCAATGGTAGAATAGAGGTCTCCAAAACCTTTGATCAGGGTTCGAATCCTTGTGCCCGTGCTGATAAATGAGGAATTGGTTAAATATCAAATAGTTTTCATTTTTAGAAATAAAAAAATAACATGAATAAAATTGCAGGGTACGTTAGAGATTCTTATAAAGAAATGATACATAAGGTAACCTGGCCTACGTGGGAAGAGTTACAGCAATCTACAATGATTGTTTTAGCCGCAACTATTATTATTACTGCTATTGTGGCTTTAATGGATTTTGTATCTAATGGAGTCTTGAAATTTATTTATTCTTTATTTAAGTAATTATGACAGAAACAGAAAACAAGGAGAAAGTGGTACAGCCGGTTTCTTCAATAGAAAACACTGAGCCGATATCTGAAAAGGATACCAAATGGTATGTTTTGCGTGTAGTTAGCGGAAAGGAACGTAAGGTAAAGGAGTATCTTGATAAAGATATAATTAGAAATGGCTGGGATAAATATATTTTACAGGTTTTTCTTCCTGTAGAAAAAGTTTATAAAGTGCTTAATGGTAAAAAAGTGATGAGGGAACGAAATTTTTATCCAGGATACGTAATGATAGAAGTATTAAATGGCAAACTCACTGGTGAAATGGTTCAACATTTGAGTAATACTACTAACGTAATGCATTTTTTAACAGATGGAAAAGGTTCAAAAGGTGAGATCATAAGCCTGAGAAAATCTGAAGTAAATAAAATGTTAGGTAAGGTAGATGAAATGTCAGATGCTGGTGGTATAACAATGAGTGAACCTTTTATAGTTGGTGAAACTATAAAAATAATTGACGGGCCATTTAATGATTTTAACGGAGTGATTGAAGAAGTAACTGATGAGAAGAAAAAATTAAAAGTACAGGTGAAAATTTTTGGACGTGCTACGCCGGTTGAATTAAGCTATATGCAAGTAGAAAAAATCTCATAAATATTCTTATAAAAATTACGGGCGAGGCTGTAAAAGCTTCAAATCTTCTTTGTAAAACATTCTTTTATTGGTCCCTTAAAATCGTGAATCAATATAATATGGAAGCATATCGCGCCAGGTAGGCCAATCGTGTTTCATATCAGATCCCCAAATATCCAGTTCATAAGTAATTCCTTTATTATATAGTACACCTGCAAAAGACCTCGAAGCATCCGGATCTTCATAATCGCCACTGCCAGATAAGATATGAATGTGATGGCTTTTCCGAATATTTTCCAAGTACCAGTTATCAGTAAGGTTGGGCATATAATTCATTGGAGAATTAAAATAAACCTGGTCGTCATTAAATCCTTTAGTGTACTCATGCAAATCGTAAACACCACTCATAGCGATAACACCATTTATAATATCCGGCCGTTTTAAAAAGAGATTCATGCAGTGTAGTGCCCCAAAACTGGCACCACTTGTGATTATGGGCATTTCGTTAGAAGTGCTGTTTTTTATAAAAGGAATTACCTCATTAAAAACATAATGATTGAATTGATTGTGCCGGATCGCTTTGTGTTCACCCGGCATGTCATTATTAAGCCAGCTTTCATTATTGATACTGTTGATAGAAAATACTTTTATTTTTCCTCCGTCAATGAATGGTGCCAGAGAATCAATTAATTGAAAGCGTTCATATTCCAAATAATCAGCAGCAGCCGTAGGTACAAGCAACAAAGAAAACCCATAATCACCGTAAATGGCTATTGGCATGGCTTTATTAAGCGATGGGCTATACCACGAAGTGATTTCTCTTTTCATAAACGTGTTAATTTATTTCACAAAATATAAAATTATCAGGAAAGAAAAGCAGGAACCTATTTATAAAAAGATTTTATTAGGATAGAAAATAAAAAAGCAGTCAGAAAATGACTGCTTTTTTACTATATATTCATTAATAAATTATGGTTCTGCTACAATTTGTCCGTGCATGGTACCAAAGTGTCCAGGGAAAGTACAAATATAATCATATACTCCTGGGTCAGGAAGGGTAAAGGTAATTTTATCCTTTTGGCCAGGTCCTAACAATTTAGTGTGAGCAATTACATCATCTTTCATTGATGGAGGAATGTGCTCTGTAGCTGCTGCTGATATAGCTGCTGTTCCGAATGCCTGTACATCAGTGCCTGGTTTTAAAATTATCACATTATGAGACATAGCTGCAGCTGGTAATTTACCTACATTTTTAAAATCTAAAGTTATCTTTTGACCTGCTTTCACTTTAAAGAGAGTTTTATTATAAGTCATGTTATCCCTCCCTTCGAGAATAATATGGTCCGTTACAGAAACAGAATCAATACCAGGAATATCCGCGCCAGGAGCTGCAGGAGTAGCTGCTGCTGTCGAGGTATCTGCTGCTGCCGCTGTCGAGGTGTCTGCCGAGGTTGAACTTGTGTTTTCGTTAGATCCACTACCTCCTCCGCATGAAGCAAGGAAAAATAAAGTTGCCACTGCGGGTACAAAAAATAATCTTTTCATTTCTTTGTTTTTTTAAAGTTAATAAGAAAGCGCAAAATTAGTAAATTACAAAATTGATACCGAAAGATTTTGAATTGATTGCTATCTTACTATTGAATTTATTCCCGAAATAGTAATTATAAGACAATATTCACTGCGGTTATAAGAATTTGAATTAATTATTGCTTTATTGCAATATCATATTTTGTGCCAATTAATTAAAATAATGGTTAAGATTTTATAATCTTCTATATCATTATCAAAAAAATGTTTACTTTTGCACTCCTTTAAATTTCGGTAATTGGCTAATGTTTTATAAAATGCCTGATTTAAAGGCTCTCTCATTTTAAAATATTTTAACTAAAATATGCCTTCAACTAAAGTAGCTCCAGCTCAAAGAATCAGTTTTGGAAAAATTGAACATTTGGCGGAAACTCCAGACCTATTAGGGATACAAATTCAATCCTTTAAAGATTTTTTCCAATTAGAAACCACACCCGACAAACGTAACATTGAAGGGCTTTTTCGTGTATTTAAGGAAAGCTTTCCAATCAACGATACCCGGAACATTTTTATGCTGGAATTTTTGGATTATTTTGTAGACCCTCCCCGTTATACAATTGAAGAATGTATTGAAAGAGGCCTTACCTATGCAGTTCCTTTAAAAGCGAAATTGCGCCTCAGTTGTAATGATGAAGAACACGTGGATTTTCAAACTATTGTTCAGGATGTTTTTCTTGGCAACATTCCTTATATGACACCTCGCGGTACTTTTGTAATTAATGGGGCAGAGCGTGTTGTGGTTTCCCAATTACATCGTTCGCCCGGCGTTTTCTTTGGCCAAAGTACTCATCCAAACGGGACAAAAATTTACTCTGCAAGAGTCATTCCTTTTAAAGGGGCCTGGATGGAATTTGCTACAGATATTAATAATGTAATGTATGCATATATTGACCGTAAGAAAAAATTTCCGGTAACCACTTTACTTCGTTCTATTGGTTATGAAACCGATAAAGACATTCTTGAACTTTTCGGAATGGCAGTAGAAGTAAAAGCTGACAAAAAAACTTTGCATTCAAATCTTGGAAAGCGCCTTGCAGCAAGAGTATTACGTACCTGGGTAGAAGATTTTGTAGATGAAGATACCGGAGAAGTAGTGAGTCTTGAAAGGAATGAGATTGTGCTTGAAAGAGATACTATTCTGGATGAAGATAATATCGCCATGATCCTTGAGTTGGATGTTAAAAGTGTATTTATTCAGCGCGAAGAAGTAAGCGGTGATTATGCTATTATTTACAATACTTTAAATAAGGATACTTCTAATAGTGAAATAGAAGCGGTACAGCATATTTACCGCCAGTTACGTGGTGCTGATGCGCCTGATGATGATACTGCAAGGGGCATAATTGATAAATTATTTTTTAGTGATAAGCGTTATGATTTAGGAGAAGTAGGCCGGTATAAGATTAACCGGAAACTTGGTCTGGATTACCCTATAACTAAAAAGGTTTTAACTAAAGAAGACATTATCTCTATCATTAAATATTTAGTTTTATTGACCAATGCCAAAAGTGAAATTGATGATATTGATCACTTGAGCAATCGCCGTGTTCGCACAGTAGGTGAGCAATTGTATGCTCAGTTCGGGGTTGGCCTTGCACGTATGGCACGTACCATTCGTGAAAGGATGAACGTAAGAGATAACGAAGTATTTACTCCGGTAGATTTGATTAATGCAAGAACTTTATCATCCGTTATTAATTCATTTTTTGGCACCTCACAATTATCACAGTTTTTGGATCAAACAAATCCATTAAGTGAAATAACACATAAACGCCGTATCTCGGCTCTGGGCCCCGGAGGTTTAAGCAGGGAGAGGGCGGGGTTTGAAGTACGCGACGTTCACTATTCGCATTACGGTCGTCTTTGTACAATTGAAACCCCGGAAGGACCAAATATTGGATTGATCTCTACACTTTGTGTTCATGCCAAGATTAATGAAATGGGTTTCATTGAAACCCCTTATCGTAAAGTGCGTGATGGTCATGTGGACATGAAAAAGGTTTATTTCTTAAGTGCTGAAGAAGAAGATTCCGCAAAAATTGCACAGGCAAATGCACCGCTTGATGATAATTCCAATTTTGTGTATGATAAAGTGAAATCACGCGAAACCGGTGATTTCCCAATTCTGGATAAAGGCGAAGTGGAATATATGGATGTGGCGCCTAACCAGATCGTGGGTTTGAGCGCTTCATTGATTCCATTTTTAGAACATGACGATGCCAACCGTGCCTTGATGGGATCTAACATGCAACGCCAGGCGGTTCCTTTAATATTGCCACAAGCTCCAATTGTTGGTACCGGACTCGAAGGAAAAGCAGCGCGCGATGCAAGGATTCAAATTCATGCTGATGGTGATGGCGTGATTGAATATGTGGATGCTAATGAAATTCATGTTCGATATAACAGAAATCATGCACAGAAAATAGTGAGTTTTGAAAATGATTTGATAGTATATAAACTAACGAAGTTTATTAAAACCAATCAAAGCACCTGTATCAATCTGCGTCCTGCAGTGAAGAAAGGCCAGACTGTAAAATCAGGTGATTTCTTAACAGAAGGGTATGCTACCAAGGATGGTGAATTAGCATTAGGCCGTAATCTGAAAGTGGCTTTCATGCCATGGAAGGGTTACAATTTTGAAGATGCTATTGTAATCAGTGAAAAAGTAGTAAAAGAAGATCTGTTTACTTCTATTCATATTGATGAATTTGAATTGGAAGTACGCGATACTAAATTAGGAGAAGAAGAATTGACACCTGATATTCCAAATATTAGCGAAGAAGCAACAAAAGATCTTGACCAAAATGGAGTGATAAGAGTAGGAGCTCATGTAAAAGAAGGTGATATAATTATTGGAAAAATTACTCCAAAAGGAGAGAGTGATCCAACTCCTGAAGAAAAATTATTGCGTGCCATTTTTGGCGATAAAGCCGGCGACGCAAAAGATGCTTCTTTAAAAGCACCCAGTGGTACAGAAGGTGTTGTGATAGATAAGAAATTATTTCAACGTGCTAAGAAAGATAAAAGTGGTAAAGTAAAAGAGAAGGGCATTTTAGAAAAGATAGAGAAAACGCATGAGAAAAATGATAGTGATTTGTTGGAACTATTGATCAGCAAGCTGCTTGTTTTAGTGAAGGATAAAACTTCCGGTGGAGTTAGCAATAACTTTGGGGAAATGTTGATTGGCAAAGGAGCTAAGTTCACTGCAAAAAACCTGGGGAATATCGATTATCAAAATGTAAATCCTTTAGGGTGGACAGGCGATGCTAAAACTGATGATTATATCAATACTTTGTTGCACAATTATAATATTAAATATAACGAAGAATTAGGAAGGTACAAAAGAGAGAAATTTAATATTTCAATTGGAGATGAATTACCGGCAGGGGTATTAAAACTGGCAAAAGTTTATCTTGGTGTAAAACGTAAATTGAAAGTAGGAGATAAGATGGCTGGCCGTCATGGTAATAAGGGAATTGTTGCAAAAATTGTAAGGCAGGAAGATATGCCGTTCCTTGAGGATGGAACTCCTGTTGATATCGTATTGAATCCGTTAGGTGTGCCAAGTAGGATGAATCTCGGTCAGATTTATGAAACTGTTCTCGGTTGGGCTGGAGAGAAATTAGGCAAAACGTATGGTACCCCAATTTTTGACGGTGCTTCAGTAGAAGAAATTGCCAAAGAAATAGAAAAAGCTAAACTTCCTACTTTTGGTCATACTTATTTATATGACGGTGAAACCGGGGAGCGTTTTGATCAGAAAGCAACTGTTGGAGTTATCTATATTATTAAGTTGCACCACATGGTGGATGATAAGATGCATGCACGTTCAATCGGGCCATATAGTTTAATTACCCAACAGCCTTTAGGTGGTAAAGCCCAGTTTGGAGGTCAAAGATTTGGTGAAATGGAAGTTTGGGCATTGGAAGCTTATGGTGCATCTAATATTCTTCAGGAATTGTTGACTTTAAAATCTGATGACATCATTGGAAGAGCAAAAACTTATGAAGCTATTGTAAAAGGTGATAATATTCCAAGACCAGGTGTTCCGGAATCATTCAATGTATTGGTACATGAATTAAGAGGTTTGGGATTGGATCTTAAATTTGAATAATTAAATTTAGGTTTCAGTAAAAGAAAAAATAAAATTCACGTGCTGTCAGTTTCCGACTTAAGATTGAAAACTCTCAGCTCAAAGCTTAAAAATATATGCAAAGAAAGGAAAATCGTCCGCGTCCAACGTTTTCTCAAATTACCATCGGTCTTACTTCTCCTGATTCCATATTGGAAAGAAGTTATGGTGAAGTTTTAAAACCCGAAACGATTAATTACCGCACTTACAAACCTGAAAGAGATGGTTTGTTTTGCGAAAGGATTTTCGGGCCTGTTAAAGATTATGAGTGCGCATGCGGAAAATACAAGCGTATCCGTTATAAAGGGATTGTTTGTGATCGTTGTGGTGTAGAAGTAACCGAAAAGAAAGTACGCCGCGAAAGAATGGGACACATTAAATTAGTAGTTCCTGTAGTTCATATTTGGTATTTTAAATCTCTTCCCAATAAAATCGGGTATCTTTTAGGAATGAGTTCTAAGAAATTAGAAACCATTGTTTATTATGAAAGATATGTGGTAATACAAGCTGGTATCAGAGCAGACAAAGGACAAAATTATAGTGATCTTCTAACTGAAGAAGAATATCTTGATATTTTGGATACGCTTCCAAAAGACAATCAATTATTGCCTGATGAAGATCCTGATAAATTCATAGCTAAGATGGGTGCTGAAGCGGTACACGATATGTTGCAGAGAATTGATTTGGATCAGTTGTCATTTGATCTTCGTAACTCTGCTGCAAATGAAACATCGCAACAACGTAAAGCGGATGCCTTAAAACGTCTTAGTGTTGTGGAAGGTTTTCGCGATGCTAATACAAGAATTAATAACCGCCCCGAATGGATGGTGATGCAATATATTCCTGTAATTCCTCCGGAACTTCGGCCATTGGTTCCATTAGATGGAGGCCGTTTTGCATCGTCAGATTTGAATGATCTGTATCGTCGCGTTATTATCCGTAACAACCGTTTGAAAAGATTATTAGAAATTAAAGCGCCTGAAGTAATTCTTAGAAATGAGAAACGTATGCTGCAGGAAGCAATTGATTCTTTGTTTGATAATTCACGTAAATCAAATGCGGTAAAAGCAGAGGGTGGCCGTGCATTAAAATCATTGAGTGATGTATTGAAGGGGAAGCAAGGCCGTTTCCGTCAAAACCTTTTGGGAAAACGTGTTGACTATTCCGGACGTTCTGTAATTGTAGTGGGTCCCGAATTGAAAATGCATGAATGTGGTTTGCCAAAAGATATGGCTGCTGAATTATTCAAGCCATTTATCATTCGTAAGTTGATTGAAAGAGGAATCGTAAAGACTGTGAAAAGTGCAAGGAAATTAGTAGATAAAAAAGAAGCGATCATTTGGGATATCCTGGAAAATATTTTGAAAGGGCACCCGATCATGCTCAATCGTGCTCCAACTTTACACAGGTTATCTATCCAGGCATTTCAACCTAAATTAATTGAAGGAAAAGCAATTCAGCTTCACCCATTAGTAACTACTGCATTCAATGCGGATTTCGATGGCGACCAAATGGCCGTTCATGTTCCTTTGAGCAGTGCTGCGATTTTGGAAGCTCAGATGCTGATGCTTTCTTCACATAATATTTTAAATCCACAGAATGGTACCCCCATCACACTTCCTTCACAGGATATGGTTTTGGGATTGTATTATATTACTAAAGGGAAAAAATCAACTTCTGAGGAAGTTATAAAAGGGGAAGGCAAAACATTTTATTCTCCGGAAGAGGTGATCATAGCTCATAACGAGCATATGATTGATCTTCATGCAGCGATAAAAGTAAGAGCAAATATTAGAAATAATGATGGAACTCTTACGAATAAATTAATTGATACTACCGTTGGTCGTGTAATTTTTAATCAGCATGTGCCAAAAAGTGTAGGATTTATTAATGCATTGCTTACTAAGAAGTCATTGCGTGAAATCATAGGTGATATTATTAAATGGACAAATATTCCTACCACTGCAAAATTTCTTGATGATATTAAGCAACTCGGTTTCCATATGGCCTTTCAAGGTGGTTTATCATTTAATATCAATGATTTAATCATTCCCGAATCAAAGGGAACTATGATTGATAATGCTTCCAGCGAAGTAGATGAAGTATGGGATAATTACAATTCAGGATTAATTACCAATAACGAAAGATACAATGGTATCATTGATATCTGGAGCCGCGTAGATACCCGTTTGACAGAAACCTTAATACAGGAATTAGCAGCAGATAAACAAGGATTCAATTCTGTTTACATGATGCTTGATTCGGGAGCAAGAGGTTCTAAACAACAGATCAAACAACTTGCAGGAATAAGAGGATTGATGGCTAAACCACGTAAGTCTGGAAGTACGGGAAGTGAAATTATTGAGAATCCCATCCTTTCTAATTTTAAAGATGGATTAAATGTATTGGAGTACTTCATCTCTACACATGGTGCCCGTAAAGGTTTGGCAGATACTGCATTAAAAACTGCCGATGCCGGTTATCTTACCAGGAGGCTGGTTGATGTGGCGCAGGATGTGGTTATTAATGAAGAAGATTGTGGTACACTCAGGGGTATTTCCATCTCTGCTTTAAAAGATAATGAAGATATAATAGAACCTTTGTACGACAGGATACTTGGAAGAACTTCTTTGCATGATGTGTATGACCCTGTTAGCGACAAATTGTTGGTAGAAGCGGGTGCAAGAATTACAGAGGATATCGCACATGCGATCAATGATGCAGGAGTAGAAACAATGGAAATACGCTCAGTACTTACGTGTGAAAGCCATCGTGGCGTTTGCGTGAAATGTTATGGCAAAAACCTTGCTTCAGGATATACAGCGCAGAAGGGCGATGCTGTTGGTATCATTGCTGCTCAGTCTATTGGAGAACCTGGAACACAGTTGACATTGCGGACATTCCACGTGGGTGGTGTAGCTGGGTCTGCTTCAGTTGAATCTTCCTTAAATGCAAGGTTCGATGGTACTATTCAATTTGATGGATTGCGTACTGTTGATGCAGTAAATAATGCAGGAGAAAAAATTAAGGTGGTAATTGGACGTACTGGTGAAGTTAGGATTATGGATATAAAGAATGATCGCTTACTCATAAATAATAACGTTCCTTATGGTTCTACCCTTAATGTAAAAGATGGTCAGAAGGTAACAAAAGGTCAACCTATATGTACCTGGGATCCATTCAATAATGTAATCGTTTCAGAAATTGATGGGGTAGTTAAATTTGAGAATATTATTGAAGGGGTCACTTATCGTGATGAGGCTGATGAACAAACAGGGCATAGAGAAAAAGTAATTATAGAAACGAAAGATAAAGCACGTATCCCTTCCATGATCATTGAAGGGAAAAAAGAATCAAAAAGTTATAACTTGCCTGCAGGTTCTCACATTACCATGGAAGAGAAAGAAGAGGTGAAGGCTGGACAGGTGGTAGTTAAAATTCCACGTGTATTAGGAAAATTAAGAGATATCACCGGCGGTTTACCACGGGTAACTGAGCTTTTTGAAGCAAGAAATCCTGGAAATCCTGCTGTTGTATCTGAGATAGATGGTGTAGTTTCTTTTGGAAATATCAAGCGTGGAAACAGGGAGATTATTGTAGAGGCAAGAGATGGTGTTATTAAAAAATATTTAGTCCCACTTACAAAACAGATTCTTGCACAAGATGGTGATTTTGTAAAAGCCGGTACTGCATTGTCTGATGGCCAGATAGCCCCTGCTGATATACTTTCCATAAAAGGACCTTTCGCAGTTCAGGAATATGTGGTAAATGAAATTCAGGAAGTTTACAGGTTGCAGGGTGTAAAAATTAATGACAAGCATATTGAAGTCATAGTGCGCCAAATGATGCGTAAAGTAACGATTGAAGATGCCGGAGATACCAAGTTCCTTGAAGGGGATACAGAAGACAGGTTTGATTTTAATACTGAAAATGATTGGATATATGATAAAAAAGTGGTTACAGATTCCGGCGACAGCCATAAAATGCGTCCTGGTAAAATTGTAACCCTACGTGAAGTAAGAGAAGAAAATTCTATTCTTCGCAGAGCAGATAAAAAACCGGTCGAATTTCGTGACGCTAAACCAGCTACTTCTTCACCTTTGTTGCTGGGAATCACGAAAGCATCCTTGGGAACACAAAGCTGGATATCTGCCGCATCATTCCAGGAAACAACTAAGGTATTATCGTCTGCTGCCATCCAGGGTAAAACAGACACGATGCTTGGCCTGAAAGAAAATGTAATTACCGGTCATCCGATACCTGCGGGTACAGGATTAAGAGAATTTGAAAACATGATCGTGGGCAGTAAAGAAGAATATGAATTGCTGATGACTACTAAAGAAGCCATGGCATTTGATGAAGAAGAGTAATTTACACAAATAACTTTATTCATAAAATCAAAAGAGTAGGAGAAATCTTACTCTTTTTTTTATTTGATTTTACGGTGTAACGATAAGGAATAAACGAAATTTTTGAATAAACTACTGAAAGAAGTGTAAAATTATCTGCATAGAATCAAAAAGATGATCTTTTTACAATTCATCCTTTGGCTTTTTATCAATTGATAACAGCATCATTACTACTGCAAATACAATAAAAAAGATAGAACACCATCGGTTTACCGAGGCATGTATTACATTTTCATTCGTAAAACTATAGATCAATAATAGGATTCCTACTGCAAGAAAAAACACTCCAATAACGAAGCGGAGATCAAAAAATTTATTCATCATTAATTATTTAATAAAAGATAATATTTAAAATAAGCGTAAGGATAAGAACTATAACGGCCAACCATAAAGGATTTTTGTGCCAAACTCTGTTTTTATCCTGTTGACGGGGCGTAAGGCTGTAAACCAGTCCCACCAATTCTTTTTCCGGTTTTCTTTTTGTAAAAAAACTAATTACAGCGGTCACAGTGAAACATACGACAAACGAAATCCAGGCGATGTTAAACGCCTGGCTGGTTCCCGAATAGAAAGTATGAAGGTTTGCTATTGAGCCACCTTTGCCTTCCGCCATAGTCAGCGAATAGGTAAGAGCCGCAGTGGCTGTTCCCGACAATAATCCCCAAAAAGCACCATTTGGTGTACATTTTTTCCAAAACATTCCAAGTAGAAAAGTCGCGAACAAGGGTGCGTTTACAAAACTGAAAACTAATTGCAAAAGATCCATAATACTGTTGAATCCCCTGGCAACATAAGCCGTAAGAATAGACAGCAAAATTCCAATGACGGTAGTTGCTTTTCCTACATTCAGATAATGCTTCTCACTAGCATTTTTCTTTATATGGCTTTGGTATATATCAAAAGTAAAAACCGTATTGAATGCAGTAACATTACCGGCCATGCCCGACATAAATGAAGCAATCAAAGCGGTTACACCCACTCCCAATATTCCGCTCGGATATAATTTTGACAACAATAATGGAAGCGCCATGTTATAATCCGTTTGTCCATCTACATTTAATGGGAGTTCAAAACCACTGAATTGTTTCTGTAATGCCAGCAAAATAATTCCCGGAACAATTACAATAAGCGGCATAAACATTTTGGGCAAAGCGGCAATGATTGGGGTGCGCCGTGCATCATTCAAATTGTGTGAGATCATAGCTCTTTGAACTACCAAAAAATCAGTACACCAATATCCGAATGCTAGCACAAATCCTAATCCGAAAATCATACTGAATGCATTAGTACCCATAGGATTAGTCGCCGCGTTACCCATTCCTTTCCATACATGTAATTTTGCATTTTCTACATTGGCAATGATTCCGTGTATTCCACCGGCTTGTTGCATTCCAATATATACGAGCGGCGCTATGCCCAAGACAATTAAAAAAAACTGAAGTACTTCATTATAGACAGCACTTGTTAATCCGCCTAAAAAAGTATAGGCTAAAACGATACCTGCAGCTATCCAAATTGAAACATTAAAATCCCACCCTAAAACTGTTTGCATGAGCATTGCTAAAGCATATAAAGAAATCCCGGATGAAAAAATAGTCATCGCAGCAAAGGTTAATGCATTAAAGGTCCGCGTCTTTTCATCAAAGCGAAGTTTTAAATATTCAGGAACACTTCGGGCTTTGCTTCCATAATAAAACGGCATCATAAACAGACCGAGGAATACCATTGCGAGAACAGCCCCCAGCCAATAAAATTGTGCGGTGTATAGCCCATATTTCGCGCCATTGGCCGCCATCCCCAGCACTTCCTGAGCGCCAAGATTAGCTGAAATAAATGCAAGACTGGTAATCCATAAAGGAATATTCCTTGCACTCATCAAAAAATCATCTGCAGTTTTTACTTTCTTTTTTAATAAAAACCCAATACCTAATACAAACAAAAAATAAAGGCTGATGATGGCATAGTCAATAAGATGTAAGTGCATAAATTATTATTGAGTTTTGTTCTGAACTTTTATAAATTTATTTTTTATTTCGTTGTAATCATAAGAATAGGAATTCTCATTTGCTACTTTGTGAAAATAAACCTCATAAACCATTTCACAAATAAAATTTTCTTTCTCCTGGTTTCCCGGATTATAAACGTGTTCTGGTTCACTAATTCTCTGCGTTTCGTGCTTCCACTTCATACTTATTATTATAATATCCGTGCCTTACGCTTTCCCATAAATACATTATTATAAAAGACAAAAAACCATATTTTTTAAATTGATTGACATGGCATATTTCATGTTTTACCCATCGTGTATCTTTTAAAAAATCTTCTTTGGAAATATTGTAAAGATGTATAGTTTTTCCAATCACGATAGCAACATTATTTGATCGTAATTTCCTGGCAGCCAGTTTTGCAATCCATGAATTTTGTCTGACACAGAAATCCATCCTTTTTATTTATTAAAGAATAAGATATTATTTTCGTTTAGCACTTACTGTTATGAGCCTTTGATAAAACGATGGCACGGGCTTTTCAGCCCGTGCCATCGTTTGAATTTTATTAAAAACTTTATTTTTGGTTATTTAATTTTGCTACCTGATCGTTGTAAAACTTAACTGTTTCTATTACATCAGGAACGCTATGATACCAGTTGGATTCATGTTCTATAGAAAACATTCCACTAAAATGCTGGCGTTTAAGTTCCTGGAAAATAGGCGGGAAATCAATTACACCTCTACCTACAACTGTATCGTCAGCATGTACATCGCCAAATTTGACAATATCTTTTAAATGAACACCATATACATGACCGGCTAATTCTTTGAGTGCGTCAACAATGTTAACACCGTTTCTTGCCCAATGGCCCAAATCGGCACAAGCGCCTAAATTTGGATGTCCTTGAATGGCTGCTAAAACTGAATCCGGGCTCCAATACATATCAGGTTTCGGATGATCATGAATAGCTACTTTAATACCGTAATCGCCGGCCATACTATCTACCATATCCCATTGATCCTTGCGTGGCTCAGCAGTAATGTAACTTAACCCAAATTCTTTTGCCAGGTCAAATGCTTTTTTCCATTCTTCCCTTGTCTTTGGCTCAATCACTCCCATCGCTACGATACTGATGCCTTTAGATTGCAATAATTGTTTAATCTTAGCTTTGTCAGCGTCAGTCATCCTGATGCCAAAACTATCTTTCATTCCATCGCCCAAAGGCTGGCCCCAGAAAGCTTCAATATATTTTACCCTTGCGCTATCTACTTTATCAAGAGCTTCAGCGAAAGGAAACATTCTGAATGTCCACATCTGTACTCCAATCTTCCAATTGTCAGTTACATTTGAAGTGTCAGTTTTAGCAGAAGTTGAATCCCCTGATGAAGTTGTTTTGGAACCTGATGAGTTACATTTTGTAAGGGACAAAATGCACATAAAACCCAGAATGGTAATTGCAATCTTTTTCATTTTGTGTGTTTTAATTTTAATGAAGGGAAGCAATTTACTTATTTATTCTAAAAATATTTTAGAATTTACATAATCGGGAAATTTGAGCACGGAGCTTCGACACTTAATTATGGTTGTTCTGTTTTTTGTGAGATTTATCTTATCTTTTTGATTTAATTGTCGGAGTGCGCAATGAGAAAATAAGACTGCGTTGCTTAATTAGTTCCCGTTTATTCATAGCAGTTATCCTATAAAACAGGAATTAGCAATATTTTTTCTTTACTGTATGCTGAATTTGAAATGAATTATTATTACCTGAGTTTGTTTATAGTCCATATTAATTTGTAGATTTGCCTCCCTTTTTTAAGAAGGGATGGAGACTTGTCCGAGTGGTTGAAGGAGCACGCCTGGAAAGTGTGTATACGGGAAACTGTATCAAGGGTTCGAATCCCTTAGTCTCCGCTGAAATCAGTTATTTTAATGAAGGTGAATTTAAGAAACCCAGTAAAATCAAGGTTTTTAAAAAATATTGCTTTCTAAGTTTACCTAAATTTACTCCATATTACTGCAGTTTAGGTTGAGTGATTCGTGGAGTCTTACTCTACTTTAAAAAGACTCAACCATCTTTACATAAGTCTTTATTTATTAGCATTTTACACAAACGCATGTATGTATTTTATTATGCGTTAAACGTAATTTTATAACCTTAAATAAGATGATTTATGGAAAAGAGTTTTGGTTTATTTTTTCACCTCAAAAAAAATAGAGATTTTATAGAAGGCGAATTGCCTGTCTATATGCGGATTACGGTGGATGGAATTTTTACAGAGATAAGCACCAAAAGAAAATGTGATTCGAATAATTGGAATGTTACCGCGGGAAGAATGAGTGGAAAAAGTGAATCAGCAAAGACATTTAATGCCTACCTGGATACCCTTCAGCAAAAGGTTTTTGAGGCAAAACGAAAGTTGATTGAAACGGATAAAGAGCTAACTGCAGAAAGCATAAAAAATCTCCTTCTTGGGAAGGATACCAGGAAAAAGTACATGGTGCTTGAGGTCTTTCAGTACCATAACGACCAGATGGCTGCGTTGGTAAACCAAGAATATGCGCCGGGTACATTGGACCGATATAAAACTTCCTACAAACACACCCAATCTTTTTTGAAATGGAAATATAAAGTTCCAGATGTAGATATTGATAAGCTGAATTATGAATTCATTACAGAATATGAGTTCTGGTTAAAAAGCGTTCGCAATTGTGGCCACAATACGACGATGAAGTACCTGGCCAATTTCAAAAAGATTGTGATCCGATGTTTAAAAAATGGGTGGCTTCAGAAAGATCCTTTCATTGGCTTTAATATGGCAAAAAGGGAAGTTGAACGGACAGCTTTGACTGAGCACGAATTGCAGCTCCTCTCAGCAAAAAGCTTTTCGGCAGAAAGGCTTTCAATAGTAAAAGACATTTTTCTTTTTAGTTGTTATTCAGGTCTGGCATACGCTGATGTACAAAAATTGAAACGGTCTGAAATAGGGATTGGTATAGATGGCGAAAAATGGATTTTTATCAGGAGACAGAAAACCGACAGTTCTTCCCGAATTCCGTTGTTGCCGCCTGCTTTACAAATCCTGGAACGCTATACCGAACACCCCCAATGCAAATTTGGAGATAAAGTATTACCAGTCTTAAGTAATCAAAAAATGAATGCCTACCTTAAGGAAATAGCTGATGTATGCGGCATAACTAAAAACCTTACTTACCACATTGCCAGGCATACTTTTGCTACCACAGTGACATTAGGCAACGGAGTTCCGATTGAAACGGTCTCTAAAATGCTGGGGCATAGGAATTTAAAAACTACGCAGCATTATGCAAAGATATTAGATATGAAGGTAAGCGAGGATATGAAAAATTTGAAAAATAGGTTATGCAATAAATGAGAAAAGGAGTTTGCAAAATCCATTGAAATGAAAGCAGCAAAAGCAGCATGAGTACTCAATTACTAAAGTATTTTTTAAACTTATATATAAAAACACTTTTCAATTTGATCAAATTTCAAATGGTTTTGCTAAGTAGGGTCTGCTCATAAACTCGCCGGAGCCGATTTTATCATATTATAATTATATGATATGTTTGTTATCTCCCCTGATAAATTTTTCAAAATATTTTTTAGGAGCAATAGTAGGGACACAAGT
>Ga0307373_10004207_pt1 | contig 24441 bp, 26 predicted proteins | sample OX2MG_FD_202534 | JGI IMG/M metagenome (GOLD analysis project Ga0307373, IMG submission 202534) | Soil microbial communities from Risofladan, Vaasa, Finland - OX-2 | ecosystem: Environmental > Terrestrial > Soil > Coastal area > Acid sulfate soil | place: Finland: Risofladan, Vaasa | collected...
ATCCGGCTTGGCAAGAACGGAGAAGGTTTTCTCCTCCCCGAGCCGGGAGACGTCCTGCCCGACCGCCTGCAGGGGATCCCGGACGCGCGCGAGCTCGTCCTGGAACGTCTTGCGGTCGAGAAACATTTCGATGTGCTCGAACTCCTTGTGATCGAATTTCGCCTCGAAGGGACCACGGCGCGCCACAACGATCACTTCCTCGGTTTTTTTCTCCGGATCGTCGACGAGCAGCCAGCGCGCGATATCGACCATGACGTTTCCCATGCCCACGATGGCCACGCGCTTGCCCGTCGAGAAATCGCCGGTGGAAAAGGGCGGAAGCAGATTGTAGTGATAGACAAAATCCTTCGCCGAGTAGACGGCCCCCGATCCCTCGCCCGGCAGGCCCAGTTTTTTTGTGCCCTGCGCGCCGACGGCGCACACGACCGCGGCCGGCGAAAATTCCTGAAGGCTCTCCAGGGAAACGGTCTGGTCGTGGGCGACCGGAACGTGGCCCAGGTATTGGAGATTGGGCAGACTGAGAACCTTGCCGAACTGCTTGCGCAAGCCGCCCTTCATCTTCTCCTTCACCGGATAAATACCGTATTCGGCCAGCCCTCCCGGCTTGATATCCCGGTTGACGAGCACGACCTGGTGGCCGGCCTGCGCCAGTTTGTTGGAGGCGTACAGACCTGCCGGACCCGCACCAACCACGAATACCAATTTCAAGATTCCTCCTCTGACGACGCACTCATAGTGTTCATATCGCAGCCCGTTACAGCACGTAGCGTTCCCGTCCCGGAGCTCTCTTTCGAAATGATAACCTGCACAGTCAAGAGGAGATAGCCTCCCTGTCGATTCTTTTTTGCCGGAAAGGCGATGACGGCCGGTGGGGCAGTTCTCCCGGAAGAAACGAAAATTTCCGCGCTTTCACCCTGGGCAGCGCGCCCGTGGATCATCCACTCGAGTACGTCTTGTCCTTGGAATAGCAAACTGTCTCCAGCACGCACTCGGCGCATTTGGGACGGCGCGCCTGGCAGACGCGCCGCCCATGCCAGATCACCTGGTGCGAAAAGAGAATCCATCGGCTCTCGGGGATGGACTGCATCAGGTCCAGTTCGATCTTTTTGGGGTCCGTGTTACGGGTCAGGTCGAGCCTTTGCGAAATCCGCTGGACGTGAGTATCGACCACGACGCCGGAGGCGATGCCGAATGCGGTGCCCAGGACGACATTGGCCGTTTTCCGCGCCACGCCCGGCAGCGTGAGCATTTTGTCCATGGCCCGCGGTACTTTTCCGCCAAATTCCTCGACGATCTGTTTGCTGGCCCCGATGATGGATTTCGCTTTATTCCGGTAGAAGCCGGTTGACCGGATGTCCTGTTCGAGCTCGCGCGGATCGGCGCAAGCAAAATCCTTCGGCCCCGGATATTTCTGAAACAGCCCCGGCGTCACCAGGTTCACCCGCACGTCGGTGCATTGGGCCGAAAGGATCGTGGCGATCAGCAACTGAAACGGGTTCCGGTGATTGAGCGCGCACTGGGCGTCGGGGTAGGCTTTCTCCAGGCCGTTGAGAATTTTTCGCACCCGGTCAGGACCTGCGCCGCGGGCGCCCGCGGGTTTGCTCGCGGTGGATCGTTTCGCTGTTTTTTTTGGTTTTGATTTTTTGGGGGCCATGGCAGCTCGATGTGCAACATAGTATAGCCTCGCGGCGGCTCGCCGGGCTGGGGTGCAAGGCCGGGGTCCGCTCAAAGCAGCAGCCCGGTCTTGCGCGACTGAAGGAACGCCGCGACCTTGCCGAAGGCCCGCGCCCGATGGCTATAGCGGTTCTTTTCCTCCATCGTGAGTTCGGCAAAGGTCTTGCCGAGCGGTTCGAACAGGAAAATCGGATCGTAGCCGAATCCGGAATGCCCACGGGGTTCCGGGGTCAGCACCCCATCGACGAAATCCGAGAAGATAGCGACGGCTTCGCCTTCCCGGGCGAGCGCGACCATCGATATGAAACGGGCCTGCCGCTCGCTCGCCGGATGTCCCGCCAGCTCCGCTAAGAGTTTCTTCACGCGGTCCGCATCGGTGGCTCCCGGCCCGCCGTAACGGGCCGAACGCGGGCCTGGCGCCCCTCCGAGCGATTCGACGGCCAGCCCGGAATCTTCGGCCATCACCAGGCCGCTTGCGCTACGGCTGTAGTAGATGGCCTTTCCAACGGCATTTACAGCGAATGTCGGCGCATCTTCCTGGAAAGGGGGAAGGGAATGGAATGAGGGATGAAGCGCCAGCTCGATTCCGCTTCCCGAAGGCGTCAATGCGCGGTATTCGCGCAGCTTCCCGGCATTCGACGTCGCCAGCAGAACCTTAACGGGCACGGGAACGAAAATCCATCTTCAGAAGGGCCTGCTGCTGCGCCGTTAGCCGCTCGATGGCGCTCTCGGCCAGGGTCATCAGCCGGTTCATCTCTTCGCGAGCGAACGAGCGCCCCTCCCCGGTGGCCTGGACTTCGACCAGTTGGCCCGAGCCGGTCATCACGACATTCATGTCCACCTGGGCGCGGGAATCTTCCTCGTAACAGAGATCGAGCAACGGCTCGTCATCGACGATGCCCACGCTCGTCGCGGCCACCGAGTCCGTCAGTGGAACCGCTCGCAGGATCCCCGCCGCGACCAACCGCTCGCAGGCCAGCGCCAACGCTGCAAATCCCCCGGTGATCGAGGCGGTGCGTGTTCCCCCGTCGGCCTGCAGGACGTCGCAGTCGATCCAGATGGTCCTTTCGCCCAGGCGTGCCGTGTCGGCCACCGCCCGCAAGGATCGACCGATCAGCCGTTGAATTTCGAGCGTGCGGCCCGAGGGGCGTCCACGCGTGCTTTCGCGGGGGGTTCGCTGCTCGGTCGCGCGGGGCAGCATCGCGTATTCGCTGGTGATCCAGCCGCGGCCGGTGCCGCGCAAAAACGAAGGTACTTTGTCTTCCACCGAAGCGGTTGCCACCACGCGGGTGCGTCCGACTTCGATCAGAACACTTCCTTCGGCGGTCGGAATAAAATCGGGCGTCAATCGCACCGCCCGGAGCTGGTCGGCAGCGCGCCCATCGTTCCGTTCCATACCTTCCCCCTTACCGGTTGGACCACAGTGAAATCAGCGAATCAGTTTGCCGTTGCTCCCTGGGCCTGTCAATGCAGGGACAGGCGGATGAATCGGGGCGGGTGGCGTGGCGTCTGCGGACGGCGGTTGCAGAATAAAGTAGCCGGTGAGGTCGATGTGGCCGGCCAGCGTCTGGACCTCTTGCCCGTCGATCAAAATTTTCAGCCGGCGAAGATCCGGGATGTTGGCCGCCAGGGTATCGGCAATTGATTCCACGGCGAGTTGCTCGCTCTGGATTCCCGACGGCAGCTCGGTCGCCAGCTCGCTCGAAAAATCGGCTACCGCGACGCCTTCCGGCAGTAGGTAGAATTCCAGCAGGCTGGCTGCCGGCGGCAGCGTGCGCTCGTTCGGATCGGTTGGACCGGCGATCAAAGCGGCGAGAAGCTGCTTTCCCCGTTCCACCGGGTCGGCGGAAAGCTTCATTTCCACGTCGGTCGCTTTTAGCGTGCCCGGCGCCGAGGCGGATGCCCAATACATGGGGACCGGCTCGGTCGCGGCACTCGTCGCCGGAACCGGAGGCTGTAGCACGGCGTGCTGCTCGGCCTCCTCGGAAACAGGTATTCGGCGCAACCCGACCACCTGCCGGTACAATCGCGGCAAGTCGACGATTCCGGCCGCCACCAGCGCGGCCAGCACGATAACGGCAATCCTGGCGCGTTTCGACATCAGGGCGCTCCCGTCTGATACACGACCCGGAAGGCCGCCACCGCTCTGGAAATCGCCTGTGCCAGGGGTGTTCCCAACTGGTTGAGCGTTTCGACGCTCGGCGCGTTGATGTTTTCGATCTCAATGGCCACGGCCGGCTCGTCGATCTCGCGCAATTGGTAGACCGCGGCGCCGGTTGGCAACTCCGGGGAGTTTCTCAGACGTTCGGAGAATTCCACCTGCAGAAGTTGCGCCAGACGCTGGCTCAGCCCTTGCCAGCCGATTTGTGCCCGGTTCCAGTCAACCAACCCGGCGGTTGCCGCGCCGGACTGATTTTCGATGATTTGGCCGAAGTTGTAATAATAGGTGTTTGCGCTTCCCACCGGCCCGCTCGACCCGACATGCAGTGTAATGAAGACCGCATCGGGCTGGGCATTGGCGATGGCGGCGCGCTGTTCGAAAGAGAGCGTTGTGTCGGTGTTGCGCGTCATCACGACGCGCAGGCCCATCTGCTCGAGCCGGGCTTGAACGGCCTGCGCGAGGGTCAGAACGACGTCTTTTTCGAGGATGCCCCCCGCGCCGTGCGCCCCTTCGTCCGTCCCGCCGTGCGCCGGATCGAGTACCACGGTCTGGAGCGTGCGCGGAGCGGATGATGGCGCCGCCAGTTGTTGCGGCGTTTTTGGCAGGGAGGGGGATGACGCGGCGGAACCCTGTGTGCTGGAAGACTCCTCGAGCGGTTTCAGCCAATCGATCGGTCTACCGGCGCCCGCGAACGCGGTAACGGCGGCTGCCAGCGCGATGAATAGGGCAAACCAGACGGTCTTTCGCACGATTTTCAGCATAACAGAATCGCTCTGGCTCATGTTTCGCGGAGCGCTCTGTAGGCTAGGATGAAAGGGGATTGTGCGGCGCGCGAAGATGAATGCCTGGGTCTACAAAGTGAATTCCCGCCATTTTGCCGCGGCAGGCGGCTGGCACTTCGACCGCTATTTCGGCAGTTCCCGCCGCGGCCCGTATGGAATGGGAGGTCGCCGGTGGATTCGCAGTCCCCAGAGTTGGGCGCACATACGCCGCATTCGGAGAAGCGATCTATTTCTTTGCTATCAGTCGGACGAGCGGAAGATTTACGGGCTGGCGCGGTCTGCCGGACCGGGCTATGAAAGTCTCCAGGATTCCGGCGTTTTCGATTCCGTGGATTTCGCCCCTGGCGGTCTTCGGTTTGCCGTTCCGATCCCCGTCGCTCACGGGGGCACGAGAGACGTCTTTCGGAATATTTCCGCCTTCACCGTGCCGTCGCGGGGAACAATTCACCCCGTCCGCCCGGACGAGCTCCGCGCCATCGTCGCGATCGCCGCGCGCTGGAATCCTACCCAGCGAAAGGCCATCCGGCGATTCATCGCGCAAAGTGAATGAGCTTGATGAGCCTGATGAGGACGGGAATGTTCACTGAGACGCGGAGGATAAAGCCGGCGCCGCTGCCGGGTTTCCCGATTGCGATTGCGGGTTCTCGAACGGATTCGCGCCCGTCGCCGCAGTGGTCTTCGCCGTTGGGGCCGGGGCGGAAGCCGCGGGGGAAGGAACCTGCTGAGACCGCAAGCCCCAATCCGGGCCCGTGCAATAGGTGCCCAGAGCAGGTTGATAGCCCCGATCGAGCGCGTCAACCTGCTTCATGTATTCGCCTTTGGATTTTCCAAACATGATGCTGTCGGCGCAGTAATATACGCCGGCGTTGTTATCGACCCAGACAGCGGCACTCTGATGCGGCACGGTTTGCGCCGGGGTTGGGAATAATTTGCGGATGATCGAACTGAAGTCCAGTGGCGCAATCGCAGCCATGAACACGGCGAAAAAGACCAGTAGAACGACCGCTGGCAAGGCAGGGTGTGTTGCGCCCATTTCGGAATTACGGTGCGTCGCACGCCGTTCTGCTGGCAAGTGAGGGTCCCTCGTCGGCATCGCCATGGTTTCGCCTCCACACAACTTTCTCCCACTGGGAGGTTTGGTAAGTTGCGGTGGCCTGGGCCAGAAAATTATTTTCCCTGCTTCCCCTTCAAAACTGCCGCTATGAGCATAATGGCCGGATATGTTCCAGCTGCACACGGCGCAGTGTACCACTAAGGTGCACGGTGACTCAAGTGTAAACTATTGGCGCATCCCTGATATTTATTTAATAAGTAGTTAACACCATGGCCTGCGTATTCAGTAACTGACAATCCGGCTTATTTCACTGTTTTAGGCGAAAACTTCGAGGGGAGCTGGGGTGACGAGGTACCGCTGTCGGCCGGGTGTGCATCCGTTGCCCCCTTAAGTTCCACGGAATCTTTAATTTGTTCCTCACGGCAGTAGCGGCCAAGGTCGGGCTGGAATCCTAGCGTAAGGGCATTACCCTGTCTCATGTAGCTTCCCGGCCGCTTTCCGTAAAACAGACTGCCGGCGCAATAGTAGTTTCCAGCCTGCTTGTCCGCCCATACAAGGACGGTGGGGTTCATCTTTTGGCTTGCCTGAATCGAAACGAGACCCCCCAGATGATTCCGAACACCCGGAAAGAAGAAAATCATCGCGAGCGCGAGACCAACAATGAAAACTAGGAACACGAACATGCCGCCCTTTTTCGGGCGTGGGTTCCTCGGAACATTGGCAGCGACCGGGTGATACGATGAATCATCAGAGGCCATTTCGTTCCTTCTATTTCTGCGCTGACTTTCCTGGTGGTATTCGCCGTCTTCTTCGGCTATCCAGAACTGTTCTACTTGCCGGCTATCGAAACCACTGAACGCAGTGTCCATGAAATGCCCTTGCCCGACAAGTATCATCAGAGTAACCGTATATTCTTTAGAATGTATTTAGTACGATGAGAACAATAGTTCTACACGTATAGACGTACTGGAGCTGTGGCCTTGACGGGAATCAGCGCAAGAGAGGCACCGCGCCAGGCCACGGCACGCGCGGCGGCCTGGATCCGGCGAGCCGTCCTGCTTGAAGGGCTTGACGGGCTCGAAGGTAACTGCGTCCCTTTCCTGTTCGTCCCATGAGGGAAAGTGAAACTCGCCGAAGGCCGCTTGCGCGATGTTGTTTTGCGAAGGCATCATACGGGTGGGCGTGAAGTCGCGTCTGAATTGAATCCAAAATCGGGTCCAGCGTTTCGGGAAGCGACAAAACACTTGAACCCCGCTCGTGAAGAGGCCCCAGCCCAAGCCGATCCGAACATGTTGGATCCCCTGGCCGGTTGGCTGACCCTGGCTGCTGTTCTTGCCATACTGTTTTTGGCTTGGTTCCCTTTTGATTTCTCCGCGCAAGCGACGGCCTTTCGCCGAACGGGATTTTTTCTCGATTGGTTTACCCCGGTGGCCAAAGATTGGCTGGGGTGGCTTCTCAACGTGTTGTTCTTTGTTCCGTTCGGCTTCGGATGGGCCTGGTGGGCTCGCGTGAAGCGGCGGCGATTTCGAGGGAGTTGGTTTGTGGTTGTTTTGCTGGGATTTGTGTTGTCCGTGCTGGTCGAATGGTTGCAGCTTTACCTGCCGACGCGCGATTCCTCCTGGGACGACGTCCTGACAAACACTTTGGGTGCGCTTCTGGGCTGGCTGTTCTTACGGTACTTCGGAACGAAATGCCTGCGCTTTGTGGAGAGCGCGATCGAAGATTTGAGCGACGCGCTCGAGGGGTGACGCCGCAGCGCGGGGCCGGAGAGCGAAAAACGATTGTGGCCGTGGCCCGCGCGCCGGATGGCGAAGAGGCGGCCGCGCGGTCTTACAAACGAGTGGCCATTCGTTGCGCGGCCGCCAGCAGCAACTGGCGGTCATCTTCACTCAGTTGGTGGAACAACTCCGCCATGCGGCGCAGGAATCGCCGCTGTTCGGGCGAGTGATCGGCGGCCACCTGGGTTTCGGTGATTCGGCCAGGCAGGTACGGCAGCGCCGGAGACGTTTCGCCGTCGTAAAAGATCTCGAACAGCGGGATCTCGAGCGCCCGCGCAAGCTTTTCGATGGTCTCGATCGACGGCACCGTGTGACCATTTTCCACTCGGGAGATGTAACACCGCAGCAGGCCGGTACGCTTCTCGATCTGGCCTTGTGACAACCCTTTTTGTTCGCGCAAAGCGCGGAGACGATCTCCAATAACCATAGCACAATGATTTTTTAGCAATATCGCGGCAGGGGCAAGAGGATTGTCGCCGGCAGGCCGAAATAGGGATTGACGCGTACGCACGCCCCTGGTCCTAACACTTACAGTACCTAAGTCCTGAATGCTGCGCCTGCCGATGTGCCTGCTTCGCCCCCGTCGGCTTCCCGGCTTCGCGCGCGAAAGAATGCCGTCGCCGCGCGACCCCTTTGCGCCGCATGGCGGGAAGGCCGTCCTTGCGGCTTCCTCAAAACGTTTGATTCTCGGGTCCGTCCGGCGTAGACTGGCCGCATTCCCGAAGGCGCCGCGAGGCGCGAGGGGGCAATGAGCCGGATTTCGCTGCATGTGAACGGCAAGACCCAGGTTGTGGATGTCGATCCCGATTGTCCTCTGCTTTACGTTCTTCGCGACGACCTTACGCTCAACAATCCTCGCTTCGGCTGCGGCCTGGGCCAGTGCGGAGCCTGCACGGTCATCGTCGATAACCACCCCGTCCATTCCTGCAAATTTGCCGTCGGCCGCGCCGAGGGAAAACAGATTGTCACCCTCGAGGGGATGGGAACTCCCGAACAACCGCATCCTTTGCAGACGGCTTTCATCGAAGAGCAGTCCTTCCAGTGCGGTTATTGCTTGAATGGCTGGGTCATGGCGGCGAAAGCGCTGCTCGATGAGAATTCCGATCCCTCCGACGAGGAAATACGCGCTGCGTTTTCCCATCTCATCTGCCGCTGCGGCAGCCACATGAGAATTTTCGCCGCGGTCCGTCGCGCCGCCGGCATGATGAAGGAAAGGGCCTGACGCCATGGCTCGCAACCCCTCTCTCACGCGCAGACAATTCATCCAGGGCGCCGGCGGCTTGGTGGTCGGCTTCAGTCTCGCCGATGCCGCCGTCCTGCCGCGCCTGCTCGCGTCCGGTTCTCCCGGAGCCACGGCCGGCGTCCCCTCGCCCGATCAGCTCGATTCCTGGCTGCGAATCGAACCGAGCGGTTCGGTCAGCGTCTTCACGGACAAGGTCGATGTCGGCATGGGGGTCGAAACGGCATTCGCCCAAATTATCGCCGAGGAACTCGATTTGACCACCACCCGCGTGCACGTGGTCATGGGCGATACGTCGGAGACGCCCGATCAGGGTGGTACCGGCGGTAGCACGGCGATTTCGCTCGGTGCCAGGCCGCTCCGCAACGCCGCGGCCACGGCCCGCTATCTCCTGCTGCAGATGGCCTCGCACCGCCTCGGCGCTCCCGTCGCCGATCTTCAGGTCACAGACGGCGTTGTCCACCTCGCCTCTCATCCGTCGGGCGGCGTTTCCTACGGCGATCTGGTGGGGAGCAAGGAACTGAACGCCGTCCTCAAGGTCACCGGCCACGGATTTTCGGTGAACGTGGCTTCCCTGGCCAAACCGAAAGACCCGAAGGATTACACCATCGTTGGCCGGCCCGTTCCCCGGGTCGATCTTCCGCCGAAACTCTTCGGCCAGTTTCCCTTCACCTGCGATGTGCGCGTCCCGGGCATGTTGCATGGACGCGTGATTCGCCCTCCGGCCGTCGGCGCCACCGTCGAAAAAGTCAACGAGGATTCGGTTCGTTGGATTCCCGGTTACGTCAAGACCGTTTCGCGGGGCGGTTTCGTCGGCGTCGTCGCGCAAACGGAATGGGCGGCCATCCGCGCCGCTCGCGCCTTGAAGGTTTCCTGGAGCCGTCCGGCTCCCGTGTTCCCCGCGCAGAACGATCTGTACAACTACATGAGTTCGGCCGCGCCGAAATCGAGCCGGGTGATCACGAGCGAGGGCGACGTCTCTGCGGCGCTCTCCAGGGCCGCCAAGACAGTGGACGCCGTTTACCGCTGGCCGTTTCAATCCCACGCCACCATGGGTTCGGGTTGCGCCGTGGCCGATGTCCACCCCGATGGCGTCACAACCGTCTGGACAGGCATACAAAAGCCCCACGAATTGCGAAAGGGAATCGCCGGTTGGCTCCGCGTGCCGCCCGATCGCGTCCGGGTGATCTGGGTCGAGGATGCCGGCTCGTATGGACGTCCCGGCTATGCCGACGTGGCCGCCGATGCCGTACTGCTCTCACAGGCGGTTGGCCGGCCGGTCCGCGTGCAATGGACCCGCGCGGATATGACCGCTTGGGGAACGAAGGGTCCGGCGTACCTCTGCGAGTTCTCCGGCGCCCTCGACAGCGGCGGCACGGTGACGGCGCTCAATTGCGTTTCCCGGGTTTTTTCCGGCTCGGAAATCAGCGCCTTTGCCAATAGCGCCGGCAACCTGCTCGCCGCCCAGTTGACCGGCGTGCCGAACACCACCGGCCACGATGAATACGCCGGATACGGCGATCAGTCCGTTTCCTATAATTTCGAGAACGTGCATTCGGTTTCCCACGTGGTCGCGGCGTTTCATCCGCTGGCTTCGCCGTTGCGCACCACCCATTTGCGCGATCCCGAAGGTCCGGCCGTCAGCTTCTCGGTGGAATCCTTTATCGATGAGTTGGCTGCCGCGGCCGGGGCCGATCCCATCGAATTTCGGGTGAAGCACAACACCCATCCGCGCGTCCGGGCGGTTCTCGCCGCGGCGGCCGAGCTCGCCAAGTGGGATCACCGTCCTTCGCCACAAAAAACGTCCGGCGATCTCGCCGTCGGGCGCGGCGTGGCGCTTTGCACCCGCCATGGAACCTACGTGGCCACCATCGCCGAAGTCGAGGTCGATCGCCGAAGCGGAGCGATTCGCGTCCGGCGTTTTGTCTGCGCCCACGATTGCGGCCTTATCATCAATCCCGACGGACTCCGCGGCGTGATCCTGGCAAACCTGGTTCAATCGCTCAGCCGCGCCGTGAAAGAGGAAGTGATTTTCGATCGCCACACCGTGACCAGCGATGACTGGCACAGCTACCCGGTCGTGCGCTCAACCGAGGTTCCGGGGCAAATCGATATCGTCCTGCTCGACCATCCGGAAATCCCGTCCGGCGGCGCTGGCGAGCCTTCCACGCGTCCTACCGCTGCCGCGATCGCCAACGCCGTATTCGATGCCACCGGCGTTCGTCTGCGCGAGGTGCCGATGACGCCTGCTCGCGTCAAAGCGGCCCTTGCCGCCGCTCGCGCCTAGCCTGCCCGCCAAACACAAACACCTACTGTCTATCTTTCGCTTGCGATGTAACGGTAGATCCCTGACTTTGCAACGAATGGATGGTGGATGCAGGCGTCAATCCGTGCGAGAAACCGGCGACCCGCCGCGGTTTATGGCTTCGAGATTCCGAACCCGTCCACTTGCACGATCAGGTGATGGTTGATGCGGAAGCCATAGACCCCGCCGGTCTTCCCCGCGAGTCCCGTTTGGGGCAGGGTATCGACCAGGGTGCCGTTCACCAGAAATTGGATATTGCCGGTTCCGACGCGCACTTCGAGCGTGTTTGTCGATTTTCCGCCGGCGTCGGGCTTCTTTACGGCGCTGCTGGGAGTCTTCGCCGAGAGGCTTTCGGTCGAATCTCCGGTGCGTTTCTTGATCAGCCAGGTTCCGTTCGGCGCGATGATGAAGTAGAGGTAATTTTGCCCCGCGCCGGCCAGATCGCTTCCGCCAAACAAGAGCCCGTAGTATTCGATGTGCCCCGTGTTTTGAATCAACGTGAATGTGGCCTTGACCGAGTAATTCCCTGCGGTTGTGTCTGCCGGTTTCCAGTAGATGGCTGCCTGGGGATTGACCGCCCGGAAGCCTGAGCCGGCCGGAATGAGCTTGACGGGGCCGGGAGCGTCGGGGTCGGCCGCCGTCGTGCTGCGATCCACCCGGTACATCCAGCCCTTGGGAACCTGCGCTAGTAGCGGCGCGGCAAGCAGCAACGCCAGCGCAACGATCGGGATACGACGCTTCATCGGCACACCCCCTCGGGAAACGGCATTGGGCAATCATACTCCGCATTCACCCGTGCCTGTTCACCCAAGCCATTCACACGAGGATGATAATCCCGCAAGTGTCCGCAAAAATGGTGGACCGCATGCGATTCGAGCCTACAGCCTGCTCGTACTTTCTTTCCCTCATCGGCCGGAAAAGCGCGCAGACCTGCCTTTGTGCCTGGCGGGTCGGCTACCGTGGCGGCGAAACCCTCAATGCCTACGTGGCCTACGTGGCTTTGGCGACTCGCGCCTGGGAGCTTGGGGCAACCGTGATTTCACATTTCCGCACGCGAATATCGCCTTCGACGAAGGGCCGATAGATGTCGGCGACGGCGCCGTAGCCTTCGGTGCGAAACTTGTCGGCCGCTTCACTCGTGTGCCACCAGCTGATTGCCAGAACCGAGTCGGGCGATTCGTCGGGAATCATCCACATGACATCCACCAGTCCGGGATATTTCCTGACGATCGGCAATATCTTCTGCTCGGCGGCGGCGCAGAGCGCCCGGGCTTGTCCCCTCTTGGTCTTCATTTCCAGGACTCGTGCGTACATTTCATCTCCTCCCCGGCCTTCGCCACAGGCGAGGCCGCATCATTACTCTCAAAGTTCTCCGGTGAGAAGCTGCGCGCGGCCGAGCCCAAGCGACCAGTCTTCATCCGGGCTGGTGACGATGTTGATCATCAGATCGGATGGCGCGATGCCGCATTGCTTCTCCATCTCCTCCGCCATGCGCTTGTAGAATTGGACCTTCATCTCCCGGCTCCGGACCCGCGTCGTGATCTGGATCATTACGAAGTTGTTCGTGCGGGGAATGTGAAGGCCGGCATCCTCCATCAACATATGGGAAGGCTGGTGCTCATTGACGATCTGGTAGCGATCCCGAACCGGCAGCTTGAATACCTCCACCAGGACGCTGTGAGCGGTATCGAGCAACTTTTTCAACTCCTGTTCCCTGCGGCCCGCATACAGGTCAAATCGCACCAGGGGCATGTGGCCCTCCTCGGCATCCTGAGTCGTTTCCTTGCGGTGCGCCGCTGAACGGAGCACGAGCATGGCCACCGGCGAGCCGGGACTCCTCATGGCAGCAATCTTTTCGTTGTCAATTAGTTATAAGGGCGCCCCACTACGGGAAAATCTGCACAGCGGGAAATAGCGCAGAATATGAATGGATTTCACCCAGCCACGGCCCTTTGGAGTTCGATCGTCCTCGCGCATGCCCCGGCAGTCGGGACCATAACGGGCTTTGCATTGCAAATGATTTTACTTTGGCATGGTCTTTATCAGTTTTCATTTGCTGGCTAGACGCACTGAGTACACGCCCGGATTGCAGCCTTGCTTGCACTCCTTGCTTGGCCGTTCCGCGCTGTCCGCGGCTCACAGCAATCACGAGCCTGGCCGAGGCATCACGACCGGCAGGGGTATGTCGCAAAAGCGGGGAGGGGGAACTGCGCGGCTTGCGGAGGGAATTTGGTGGACCGCATGGGATTCGAACCCACGGCCTCCTCGTTGCGAACGAGGCGCTCTCCCAGCTGAGCTAGCGGCCCACGAACTGCGATTGTAAGCGGATATTTGCGGCGCGAGCAACCGGCGCCAGGAACAAACGCGGCGGCGATCTCCTCGCCGCCCGCAAATCTACGGATTCTCCGTGCGGTCGGCCGAGGCGCGCTCGGCCAGAATCTTACGGACGTTCTGATAGAGGGCGCGCGCCTGGGGAATCAAAGTGATCGCTTTTTGCAATTGCGGGTCGTGTTCGAGATCGACCTTGTAGCCGGCGTCGATCCCAAAGACCCAGGAGAAAACTTCCCGCTGTATTTTCCACTTGAGCCAATCGAGGTTTTGTTGGATGTCCTGGGGCGTATAGGCGATGTGCTGGGCCGTCAGGTACTGCTCGAATTCGTTGATCACCGGCTGGCCGACGGTGAACTGCCGGGTGATGGTCGGCCGCTGGCCCAGGAAATAGCGCGTGAAATCGCCGACGCCCATGCCGAGCGGCGAGCCCATGGGCGGGAAGAATACCCCGTCCTCGATCATCTTTTGCTGGAAGGCGTTTAGCTGGGGCGCGGGAATGTTCACGTCGGGCGTAATGCCGCCGCCGCCGTAAACGGTCCGGCCGCTATCGGTCAGATACGCTTTGACCTTGGGAGCCGGCTGGGGATCGAACCGGTATTCCCAATAGGAAATGTTCTGGTAGGGCCGCTGAATCAGCCGTCCGCTCGGCGTGTAATAGCGCGCCGTGGTCAGCGCCAGGCCGGTGCCGAAACTCAGAGGCGAAACCGTCTGGACCAGACCCTTGCCGAACGTTGTGGTTCCGGCAATCAGCGCGCGGTCGTGATCCTGCAGCGCACCGGAAACGATCTCCGATGCCGAGGCGGTCCCGCCGTTGACCAGCACGACGATCGGCACATGGTCCCCGCCGTTGCCATGAACGGCGTAGTAGCGGCGCTCGGAGGAGGAGCGCCCGTGATGGCTGACGATTAGCTCTCCCTTGTCGAGAAGCATGTCGCCCACCTGGACGGCCTGATTGAGCAGACCTCCGGGATTGCCGCGCAAATCGAGGATCAATCCATCCAGGTGCGGCGCGCCGAGTTTCGCCATGGCGTCGGCCAGCTCGTCGGCTGTCTCCTCGCTCTCGAAGGTCGAGATGCGGATGTAGCCGATGCCGGGCTTGAGCATCGTGTAGTAATTGACCGATTTGTGGGAAATCTCCTGGCGCGTGATCGTGAAATTCAGCGGCTGCTTCCAGCCTTCGCGCCCCACGGAGACATGAACGATAGTGCCCAGCGGCCCCTTGAGCAGGTTGGCCACCTGATCGGTCGTCAAACCCTTGCAGGATTTTCCGTCGACGGCAAGGATGATGTCGCCCGGCCGGACGCCCGCTTCGATCGCGGGTGAACCCGGGTACGGCGCGATGACCACGGTGCGCCCGCTCTCCGGGCCGATCTGCATGCCGACGCCGAAATAACGGCCGTTCTGGTCCTCGCGCAACAGCGCGAACTCCTTCTCGTCGAAGAAGCTCGAATGGGGATCCAGCACGGCGAGCATGCCCGGGATCGCCCCATGGTAGATCGTGCGGTCGACGTTGACCGGCTTCGCGTAGTCGTTTTCGACCGTCGCCAGCACCTTTGTGAAGGTCGTGACCGATTGCCCGATGTTGGTTTTGCCGGTGGCCGTAGCCCGGACCGAAGGACCGAAAATGCCGCCCAGGCACGCTGAAATCGCCAGGACCGCAATGAGAATCAGGAACGCGCGCTTGCCACGCACCATGTGATGCTTGTCTCCTTGATTGGAGAAAGTATAGCATAGCCCCAGTTTGACACGCATGCGCCGCTTTTCTATCATTCTCCCGAGGGCCCTAGCCGACCTCGATGCTAAGCGCATCCCACCTCATCATCGTATTTCTGGTGGCGCTTTTAGTGTTTGGACCTGAAAAGCTGCCAGAACTGGCTCGCACATTGTCGAAGGCGATGGGAGAATTCCATCGCCTGACGGGCGATTTTCAGGAGACCCTCCAACGGGAGATGCGGCAGATCGAGCGTGAGGCCAGCGAACCCGGTCCGCCGACAGTACCCGAAATCCACACCGAACCGGAATTCCCGCCCATCGAATCCGCAGCCTTGCCGGAGGCGGTTTCCGGCAGCGAGGAAATTTCAACAGAAACCAGCGAGTCCGTATCGGCCACCGGCGAACATGCCGGCCAGGAAGTGCCGCCGCGGGCGATAAGTGCCGGCCCTCCCGCGCCGGGCGTGTTCGAGGGGCTTCGCTACGACGACGCCTCCTACGTTGCGTCCGTAGCGCCGGCGCCTGGCGAGCAATGGCCGGCCGAATCATCCGGGGCACCGGCGCCCGAGGGATTGCCGGCCCACGATGAACCAAAAGCCGGGAACGCTTCCTCGGAGGAGAAAACGCCGGTAGCCGCTGGCCCAGAGAAACCTGTCAATGACCACCCCACCGCAGCCTGAACAGGGGACGGAATCCTCACAAACACAAAATGGTGATCTGGAAGGGCGGATGTCTTTTCTCGATCACCTGACCGAACTGCGCATACGACTGATCCATTCCCTGATCGGGATTGGTATCGGCGCGGTGATCGGCCTGGCGATTTCGGAAAAAGTGCTGGAATTTGTCTCCCTGCCGATGCAGCATGCGCTGCAGCAGGCCCATCAGGCCGATAAGCTGATCTACACGAGCCCGACCGGCGTCCTCGGCCTGGTCATCCATCTCGGTTTCTACCTGGGATTCGTCATCGCCTCGCCGTATGTTTTCTACCAGGTCTGGCTGTTCGTCGCCCCCGGCCTCTACCGGCACGAGCGCAGCGCTGTGTTCACCTTCATTATCTCATCGGTGGGGTTGTTCCTGACCGGTATCGCTTTCGCCTACTCCTTCATCCTCCCTTACGTCCTGCGCTTCCTGATCAGCTTCCGGGGGCCGTTCGAGCCGCTGATCAGCATCAACGAGTATTTCGATCTCACCCTGCTGGTGCTGCTCGGCGTGGGAATTATGTTCGAGCTGCCGGTATTGATCTTCTTCCTTTCCCTGATCGGGGTGGTTACACCGCAGTTTCTCTGGAAAAACATGCGCTATGCCGTCTTGACCATTGCCGTGGTCGCCGCGGTTCTCACGCCGACCCCGGGCGACGTCATGATGCTGGTCTTCATGGCCCTGATGTTCCTGCTGTATCTGGTGGGAATCGGGGTCAGCTACATGGTCGTTCGCCGCAAGCGGCTCGCGGCGATGGCCGAACGCGAGGAGCGCTGACGTGCCCGATCGCATGGCGGCATCGCGCGGGGTCATCCAACTGAGAATCTCCCGGTGGGCGGCTCTGGCGGTTCTGCTATTTTGCGGCGCCTCGCTGGCCTGTAGTCCCGCTCGTTCGTCGCCGGAGGAAGCTGCCCGGTCCTCGCCGCCCGCGCCGGCGCCGCCCGCGGCCCAGACCGGTGGATTCGACGGCTCGCGCGCCTGGGGCTATCTCGAGAAGATCGTGGGTTTCGGTCCTCGCCCTCCCGCTTCGCCCAATATCCGGCGCGAGCAGCAATATCTTGCGAGCCAGCTCCGCTCGTTCGGCTGCCCGGTCACCCAGGATCATTTTCATGCCCAGACGGATTTGGGCACGCTCGAAATGGACAATATCATTGCCAAGATTCCCGGCCGGAACCCGGGCATCGTTCTCTTTCTGAGCCATTACGATACCTTGCGCCTGCCGGGATTTGTCGGCGCCGACGACGGCGGCTCCTCTACGGCCCTTCTGCTCGAAATGGCCCGGGTCCTATGCGCCCATCCCCGCCCGCTCACGGTCTGGATCGCTTTTCTCGACGGGGAAGAGGACCAGGAAAACTTCGCGACCGCCTATCAGGCCCAGACGACCTGGAGCGACAACAACAGCACCTTCGGCAGCCGGGAACTGGCCGCCAGCATGGATAACTCCGGCGATCTGAAGCGCATCAAGGCCGTGCTTCTGGCCGACATGGTCGGCGACGCGAGTCTAGACGTCACGCGCGACAGCAATTCAACGCCGTGGCTCGAAGACATGGTCTGGTCGGCGGCCAAGCGGACCGGCTTTAGCCGGTATTTTCTGCATACATCCATGTCCGTCTATGACGACCACATGCCCTTTATCCAGCGCCATGTTCCGGCGGCCGACGTCATCGATTTTGATTATCCGTACTGGCATACCGTGAACGACACGCTCGATAAATGCAGCCCGCACTCGCTCGCGGTCGTCGGCTACGTTCTGCTCGAAACGCTGCAGGAACTTGACCACAAGTTTGCCCCCGGCCCTCGCCAGGGCAAATAGTGCCGCGCTACGCTTCCGGCTTTTAAGGCCAACCGAACACTCCTGAATCTGTCATTCCGACCGCAGGGACGGCGCCCTTTGCCGTCCCGAAGCGGAGGAATCTGCTTTTCATCTGGATTGACGCCGTGAACGGCGCGCCACGAAAAACAGGCGTCAGCGGCGAAAGGAATTGATCAGCCAGAAGATCAGCGTCAGGGCCGCGCTGAGCACGATGCAGGTAACGATCGGGAAGTAGAAGGTCGAATGACGGCCGTGATAGACGATGTCGCCGGGCAGATGGCCCAGGCGCAGTGGCAGGCGTCCACCGGCCACCAGGAATCCGCCCGCCGCGGCAAGCAGGAGGCCAAAAACGATGAGCCATCGCCCGACCTGTCGAATCGGATCCATGCCTTTGGCCATCTTAGCCCGAACGGCAGGTCAACGGCGACATCCCGCCCGGGCCGTCCGGGAGCGGAGAAATCTTTTCCCGAAGCCCGGTCGAGCTAGATGAGTTTCCGCCCGGAGAAGAAATAGGCAATCTCGAATGCGGCGGTTTCCGGGGCGTCGGAGCCGTGCGTGCAGTTGTTCTGGATGCTGGAGCCGAACAGGCGGCGCAAGGTGCCCGGACCGGCTTTGGCGGGATCGGTGGCTCCCATCAGTTCGCGCCATCGAGATATGGCGTTCTCGGCTTCGAGCGTCATGACCACGACCTTGCCCGAACTCATGAACGTCGCCAGGTCGTTGAAAAACGGCCTTTCCCGGTGCACCGCATAGAAACCTTCCGCTTCCGCCTTCGTCAGGCGCAGCGACTCGATTGCGACGACCTCCAGGCCGGCCTGGTGGATGTGCGACAGGATTTCCGCGACAAGCCCCCGGCCGACGGCGTCGGGCTTGATGATGGCAAGCGTGCGTTCTTTAGCCACGGTTGATCTGGTTCCTTTCGAGTTCGTGGAATGAAATCTTCTTCGCGTCAGGATGGCCGCGCGGCCTGGCCCATCACGCGAGCCACCGTATGGCCGATTTCGGCCGGGCTCTGCACGGTGACGATGCCGGCGGCTTCCAGGGCCGCGTACTTTCCCTTGGCCGTTCCTTGGCCGCCGGTGATGATGGCGCCTGCGTGGCCCATGCGGCGTCCGGGCGGCGCGGTTTGTCCGGCGATGAATCCGACGACAGGCTTGCGGACGTGCTCGCGGACGAATGCGGCCGCGGTTTCTTCGGCATTGCCGCCGATTTCACCGATCATCAGAATGGCCTTGGTATCGGCGTCGTCATTGAACAGGCGGATGGCGTCGAGAAAATTCGTCCCGATGATCGGATCGCCCCCGATGCCGATGCATGTGGATTGTCCGATGCCCAGGTGCGTGAGCTGGTGAACGGCTTCGTAGGTGAGCGTGCCGCTCCGGCTGACCAGGCCGACGTGCCCGGCGCGGTGAATATGTCCCGGCATGATGCCCATTTTGCATTGGCCCGGCGAAATGATGCCGGGACAGTTGGGGCCGATCAGGCGGGTGCGGCTGGCCCGCAAGGCGGCGTTTACGCGCACCATGTCGAGCGTCGGGATGCCTTCGGTGATGCAAACAACCAGCGGCAGGTCGCTGTCGATGGCTTCGAGAACGGCATCGGCGGCGAACGGCGGCGGCACAAAAATGATCGATGCCGTAGCGCCGGTCTCGCGGACCGCTTCGGCCACGGTGTTGAATACGGGGCGCTCGAGATGCTGCGTGCCGCCCTTGCCGGGAGTCACGCCGCCGACGACGCCCGACCCGTATTCGATCATCTGCTGCGCGTGAAAGGTGCCTTCCCGTCCGGTGAAACCCTGAACGATGACCCGCGTATTTTTGTCGATGAGAACGCTCATAAGATGTCCGCTAACGAATGGAATGTTTGCCTAAATTCATTTCCTGTACTGGGCGCGCCGCGGCGAAACCGGTTGCCTGGACGAGGAATGAAGCATCCCGGCGCCGGGCCGGCAGGCGGCTTACGCGCTGGCCAGCTTGACCGCTTTTTCCGCGCCGTCCTTCATGTCCGCCGCGACGGCAAAGTTGAGTCCCGATTCGCGAAGGATTTCGCGGCCCCGCTCGACGTTGGTGCCTTCCATCCGTACGACGACCGGCACGCGGAGGTTCAGCTCGCGCGCCGCGTTGACGACGCCGGTCGCCAGAACGTCGCAGCGCAAAATGCCGCCGAAAATATTGATGAAAACGGCCCGCACGCTCGGATCGCTCGTCAGGATGCGGAAGGCGTTCTTCACCTGTTCGGCCGATGCGCCGCCGCCGACGTCCAGAAAATTGGCGGGGCTGCCGCCGGAAAGCTTGATGATGTCCATCGTGGCCATGGCGAGGCCGGCGCCGTTGACCATGCAGCCGACGTTGCCGTCGAGCTTGATGTAGTTCAGCTTGTACCGGGAGGCTTCGACTTCGAGCGGCGCTTCCTCGTCGATGTCGCGCAATTCGGCCAGTTCCGGATGCCGGTAGAGGGCGTTGTCGTCGAAATTCATCTTGGCGTCGAGCGCCACCAGGCGCCCGTCGGCGGTGACGATGCAGGGGTTGATTTCGACCAGCGACGCATCGGTTTCGACGAAGGCGCGCTGCATCCCCGCCAGCAGCTTGACGGCCTGGCCGACCAGTTCCGGCGCGAGGCCCAGGGCGAAGGCCAGCTTGCGCGCCCGGAATGGCTCCATGCCGAAACCCGGCGAGAGCTTCTCGCGAAGGATGGATTCGGGCTTTTCCTTGGCGACTTCCTCGATTTCCATTCCGCCCGCGGCGCTGGCCATCAGCACCGGCGCGGCCGCCACGCGATCCACCAGCAATCCCAGGTAGATTTCGCGGCGAATTTCCAGCCCTTCTTCGACCAGCACCTTGCGGACGAGCTGTCCTTCGGGACCGGTCTGCGGCGTGACGAGCCGCTTGCCGAGAATCTCGCTGGCGATGCGCTCGGCCTCTTCGGGCGACCGGGCCAGCTTCACGCCGCCGCCTTTGCCGCGGCCGCCGGCATGAATCTGGGCCTTGACGACAACGACGGACGTGCCGAGCCGCTCGGCGACCGTACGGGCTTGGTCGGGTGTGGTGGCAAGTTGCCCGCGAGGAATGGCAACGCCGTGACGGGAGAGAATTTGTTTGGCCTGATATTCGTGAATCTTCATGGGTAACCGGTCGATGTTAAAATTCTAAATTGAATTCATCAGTGTACTCGTTACGCCGCCGAGCGGCAAGACGCCGCCGGGAAGAAGAAAAGAAAAAGAAAAAGAAAAAGAAAAAATAAATGCAGATCAGCGACGCACTGGAATATCTGGCCGGCGGAGGCGATCTCGATTCCGCCCAGGCCGAAGCCGTCATGGAGCAGATTCTCGCCGGCGGCGCCACCGACGCCCAAATCGCCGGTCTGCTCGTCGCGCTCCGGGTGAAGGGTGAAACCGTGGCGGAACTGGTCGGCTTCGCCCGCGCCATGCGGCGAAACGCACGGCCGGTGTTTGCGCCCGGCCGCCGGCCGGCGGCCGAATCGATCGTGGATACCTGCGGCACGGGCGGCGATCGCTCGGGCACGTTCAACATCTCGACGGCGGCGGCGCTGGTCGTTGCCGGGGCCGGCGTGCGCGTGGCCAAGCATGGCAACCGCTCGATCAGCTCGCGTTGCGGCTCCGCCGACGTCCTCGAAGCGCTCGGGGTCCGTCCCGAACATGAGATCGAGCTGGCCGGCCGGGCCATCGAGCAGGTCGGCATCGGATTTCTGTTTGCCCCCGCCGTTCACCCGGCGATGAAACACGCCATGCGCGCCCGGCGCGAACTGCGTCTGCGAACCGTCTTCAATCTTCTCGGACCGCTCACCAACCCGGCCGGCGCGTCGGCGCAGCTGGTCGGCGTATTTTCGGCGGATTTTGCCGAGCGCGTCGCGCAGGCCTTGGGCGAGCTGGGCGCGCGCCGCGCGTTTGTCGTCCACGGGCGCGAGGGCCTGGACGAGATTTCGCTTTCCGGCGCCACGTTCGTCGCCGAGTTGGCCGCCGGAAAGGTCCGCGCCTACGAAGTGACGCCCGAGGATTTCGGTCTGCGCCGCGCGCCGCTCGAGGAACTGGCCGGCGGCGATGCGGCCCGGAACGCCGAAATAATCCGGCATGTTCTTGCGGGCCAGGCCGGTCCGCCGCGCGATGCCGTACTGGCGAATGCCGCGGCCGCGCTCGTGGCCGCCGGACGGGCTGAAGGCTTCCGGGAAGGTGTGGCCGTGGCCGCGCAATCGATCGATTCGGGCGCCGCGGCGGAAAAACTCGAAGCTCTCATCCGCTTCCTCGCCGCCGACGAAGGGCCATCGCAGCATCGTTCGGGTTGAATTTCGAATGGATGGTTCCGCGCGCCCCGCGCGGACGGATTATGGGGCCGGAGCGAGCGGTGTGGTGGGAATCCGCAGGGCATCCACGAAACGGGTGAAGTACTCAAAGGCGGCCGCGACGGCGGTCAGCTCGATGATCTGCCGGTCGTCGAACAGCTTTTTCGCGGCCGAGTAGAAGGCGTCGTCAATTTCCATCGGGGAACGGTGGAGAAGGTCGGCGTAGCGAAAGCCGAGTTTTTCCGCCTCGGTGAACGGTCCGTTTTCGAAATCGCCCACGGCCTCGACTTGCGGATCGGTTGCGCCCTTCTGCTTCGCCGAAGCAGAGTGTGCGGACATTCAATAGTCGCAATCGTTCAGCAGCGCCACGCGCGTCGCGACCAGCTCCTTGTACCAGCCGGCCAGCGCGCCGTCGCCCATCAGCGGTTTCAGGAACGCAGCCACGCCGAGGGCCAGCGCGGGCGTGTGCGCCAGCGTCTTGAACATGTTGGGAACCACGCCGCGCTGCGCCAGCAGCAGATCGTAGATTTCGCCGACTTCGGGCGAAACCTCTTCCCGTTCGAGCATCGGAATGCGTTCAGGAACGGTTTCCATGTTTGTAGAATAGCTCAATTTGCGGGACCAGTGGCGCAGGGAAGGGTTGTGATTCCGAGCGAAGCGGGCAGTCTCTCTTCAGGCCGGCAGAGCGGCAAAGTTTTCTCGCGGGAGCATCACCGCCGCCCGGCTGTTCTCGCCGAGGCCTCAGCGGCCGCCCGGTTGTTTTCCGCTGCGGCCTAACTGCCGCCCGGTAGTTTTCTTTGCGGCCTAGCGGCCGCCCGGCATTTTCCGCTGCAGCCTAGCGGCTGCCCTTCAGGGCGTAGGAGCTGAGCACCTGCATGTAGTTGCCGCGCTCGTAAGCCGCCGGGTCGGGGACCGAGCGACGCGCCATGCTTCCTTGCATCTGGCGTATGGATTCGTATTCGTGTTCTTCCATCCAGGATTGCATCTGCGCCAGCACCTGCGCGATATGGCCGATTCCGTTGTGGAGCAGGGCGGAGGTCATCATCGCCACGCGCGCCCCGGCCATCATGCATTTTAAAACGTCGCTGCCCGCGTGCACGCCGCCGGTGACGGCCATGTCGGACCGAATATGACCGTAGAGAATGGCGACCCAGCTCAGGCGCGGGAGCAGTTCCTCCGAACGGCTCAGGTTGAGCGTCGGTACCACTTCGAGCGCCTCGAGATCGAAATCCGGCTGATAAAAACGGTTGAAGAGCACCAGGCCGTTGGCGCCGGCCTGATCGAGTTTCCGGGCCATGTTGGACATCGAGCTGAACGACGCGCCGATTTTCACCGCCAGCGGAACATGCACCGATCCCCGCACATGGGCAACCAGATCGCAGTAGCGCTGCTCGATTTCGTCGCCGGTGGCGTTCGGGTCGGTCGGCACTTCGTACAGATTCAGTTCGATCGCGTCGGCGCCCGCCTGTTCCATCATGTGTGCGTAGTGGGTCCAGCCGCCTCGGGAGATCCCGTTCAGGCTGCCGATGATCGGGATGTGGACGGTGTTCTTGGCGCGGGCGAGGTGTTCGAGATAGCCCTCCGGCCCCAAATTGTAATTTTCCATATCCGGGAGGTAGCGAAGCGACTCGGCGTAGCTTTCGGTGCCTTGCTCAAGCCAGCGATTGAGTTCGCGGCCTTCCAGGCGGATCTGCTCTTCGAAGAGGGAATGCATGACGATCGCGCCGGCCCCGGCGTCTTCCATCCGGCGAATGTTGTCGAGTTCTTTCTGCAAGGGCGAGGCGGACACCACGACCGGGTTCTTCAGGACGATGCCCAGGTAGGTCGACCCAAGTTCGATCATGACCGTTTCTCCTTTTCGCCTTCGGGCGACGCGGGGGGAGATGCGGGAATCGTACCGGCGTCCGCGCCCGGCAGCGAGGCGAGCGCCGCATAGAGTTTCCAGCGGGAATCGACGTCGTGCTGCGCCAGTTGAAACAGGTTGCTGGCGATCTGCGGCTCGCTGCGCGCCAGCATCGTAAACCGCGTCTCGTTAGACATGTATTTCATCAGGGGAACGGTCGGCGGCCGCGAGTCGAGCTGGAGAGGATTTTTCCCCTGGCCAATCAGGCCGGGATTGTAGCGGAATAGTGGCCAGTAGCCCGATTGCACGGCGATTTTCTGCTGCTGCATTCCAAACTTGAGGTCGTAGCCGTGCGCGATGCAGGGGCTGAAGGCGATGATCAGGGAGGGGCCGTCGAAGGCTTCGGCCTCGGTCATGGCCTTGAGCGTTTGCGTGTCCGAGCCGCCCATGGCCACGCGGGCCACGTAGACGTTGCCGTAACTCATGGCCATCAGGGCGAGGTCCTTCTTCGGGGTCGATTTGCCGGCGAAGGCAAAGCGCGCCACCGCCCCGCGAGGGGTCGCCTTCGAGCGTTGGCCGCCGGTATTCGAGTACACCTCGGTGTCGAGCACCAGGATGTTCACGTTGTGGCCCGAGGCGAGAACGTGGTCGAGGCCGCCAAAGCCGATGTCGTAGGCCCAGCCGTCGCCGCCGATAATCCACACGCTCTTGCGAACCAGCGAATCGCTCACCGCCAGCAGGTCCATCGCCTCGCG
>Ga0307373_10004208_pt1 | contig 24440 bp, 19 predicted proteins | sample OX2MG_FD_202534 | JGI IMG/M metagenome (GOLD analysis project Ga0307373, IMG submission 202534) | Soil microbial communities from Risofladan, Vaasa, Finland - OX-2 | ecosystem: Environmental > Terrestrial > Soil > Coastal area > Acid sulfate soil | place: Finland: Risofladan, Vaasa | collected...
CTGGTCGATACCGGCCACTTTCACGACCGCGCCCTTGGGTGCCAGTGATCCTCGAAGTACGGCGATGCCGCCGCGGTCGTGGATCGGGTGGCTGAGATCGTGCACCACCTCGCCATCGGGCGATGCCGCGTGATACTCAGCCAGGCTCTCGGCCATGGACTTGCCGCTCACGGTCATGACGTCGCCGTGCAAGAGTCCATGGTCGAGGAGGTGCTGCAGGACGACCGGCACGCCGCCCACCCGGTCCAGGTCGCTCATATGGAACCTACCGTGCGGCTTCATGTCGGCGATGTGGGGAACCCGCGACGCCACTTTATTGAAGTCGTCGAGATCCAAGTCCACGCGCGCCTCGTGAGCGATGGCCAGCAGATGCAAGACGGCGTTGGTCGAGCCACCGAGCGCCATCACGACGGCGATCGCGTTCTCGAAGGCCGGCTTCGTCATGATCTGTCGCGCATTAATTCCCTCGTCCAACAGGTTGAGTACCGCCAGACCGGAGTCGTAGGCGTACTGGTCGCGGCGCGGGTCGATCGACGGTACCGAGGCGCTGCCGAGTAGCGACATCCCGAGCGCCTCGCCCACGCTCGCCATGGTGTTGGCGGTGAACATCCCCGCGCAACTCCCCTCGCCGGGGCAGGCCGCGCACTCGATGGCGGTCAACTCTTCGTCGCTCATGGCACCGACGGCGTTGGCGCCGACCGCTTCGAAAACCGACGTGATATCGAGGGCCCGTCCGTCGAGTTCTCCGGGCATGATGGTGCCGCCGTAAAGAAAGACACTCGGGACGTTCAGGCGAGCGGCCGCCATCAGCATTCCGGGCAATGATTTGTCGCAACCAGCCAACGTCACCATCGCGTCAAAACTCTCGGCGTGCATGACGCATTCGACCGAGTCGGCGATGACCTCGCGCGAGACGAGCGACGCGCGCATGCCTTCGTGGCCCATCGAGATACCGTCGGAGACCGCAATCGTCACGAATTCGAAGGGCACGCCGCCGGCGTCGCGCACGGCGACCTTGGTGCGCTTGGCCAATCGATAGAGCGGAAGATTGCAAGGGGTCACCTCATTCCAGCTCGACGCAACGCCGATCTGTGGCTTGGACATGTCGTCGTCGGTGAGTCCCATAGCGCGCAACATCGAGCGCGCCGGGGCGCGACTTTTGCCCAGCGTGACGTCAGTACTTCGAGGTGTGGGATGCGTGGTCATTGGGTAAGTCTACGAAACGTCGATGAGATCTCGCGACGCCACTAGCGACCGGAGGCGCTCACCGTCTCACCGACCGCCAGCAGTTCGACCCAGGTCTGACCGGGCCGCAGCTTGATGATCTTGCCCGTACGAGTTCGGTACGCCGTCGGGCGTTGGATAATCGAGCGATGCCAGAAACCCTTTTGCAGTCGTCCATCGGAGAAGACTTCGACTGGCCCCGATCCCACCAACTGGGCGTAAGAACCCTCGACGCCGACCCCGCCGCGGTACTTGACGCTCATCACGATCACGTTGGTCGGCGCCACCCGAACTCCCGTCGCCGTCACGTCCGGCGTCGCGAATATCGATCGCAACCAATCGTGCGTCTTGCCGTCCCACTGATATGACACCGCGAATCCGGACAGAAAGTTCACCGTAAATGAGCCGACGGGGGCTCCTACGGGCGGGGCCTTCTGGGCAACGTAGGTGAAGAGCGCCGGGGGCGAATACACCTTGCCGCCCTCTTTCATCAGCGCGACCGCGTTGGCGAAGAGGTTGTGCGGCGGCGGTCGTGTCGGATCGCGGAACATCGCCCCTCCGGCGTTGGATTCGTCAATCAACTTGACCGGTGCGGTCTCGATGCTCGACACGGCGTACTGCGCGCCGCCAGAGAATGCAAAGATCCCGCGGATGGGAAAGACGATCTCTCGGTCGGTTCGACGCACTGATCGAACGGGGCCGACCTTGAGCGGCAGATGAGAGTTGAAGGTCGCCGCCAGTCGGGTGATCCCGCCCTCGACGATCTCTTCGTACACGACGTCGGCTTTGTCGATTCCGTATTGCGGATGCGCCTGTGGCGTGTTGTCGACCTTGATCGTGAGCGCCGAACGACGCTTGGTGACCGCGGTCGGATCGGGGAGGCCAGTCAACGCCGCGATACGACGGTGATGCATGGTTCTAATCGTTTTTGTTGTTGTTGTCGTCGTCGAGGACGTCGTGGTCGTCGAGTCTGCACCGCTCACGCTCGTCGCCAAACCACTCAGTAGCACGATGGTCACCATGACCAGGGGAACACGGCGCATGGGAAAAAACTACTTCGTCGAGCGGCGACCGCACGGTCGCGGCGTTAGGTTCTTCAACGGCGTGACTGGAGCTCGGCGATGACTTCTTTTCCGTTCGCCTGACCACTGGTGAGCTTCATTACCTGGCCAATGAAGAACTGAGCCAGTTTGTCGTCACCCGCGCGGTAACGCGACCACTCGTCCGGGTTCTCTTCGATCAATTGGGCCACGACCTGGCCCAACGCGCCCGATCCGAGGCGCTCGAATCCTTTGTTCTGAGCGATCGACACTGGGTCTCCCCCGTTGGCGAGGATCTCAACCAACACCGCCTTGGCCTGCGTGGCGGACAAGTCGGCGCTCGACTCCATTCGCAGGGTTGTCACGAAAGCCTCGACATTCAAGTTGGCCAGTCCCTCGAGGTTGCCGGCGATCTCATTGGCGGCACGTGCGATCGCCAATTCCGGTTCGATTCCGGCGTCCAGCGCGGCGTTCACGTACGAATCGAGATTGAGATCGATCACGACTTCTAAGGCGCCGAGTAGGGCTGGCGCCGGACCTCGAAGGCGCTGCGTGAGCGTCGCTCGACGTTCGGCGGGCATGGGTCCGAGACCGTCGCGAACGCGGTCCTGCCAGGCTTGATCAGGTGCGAGGTCCACGAGATCGGGTTCTCGAAAATAGCGGTAGTCGTCGGCCTCTTCTTTCACGCGCATCGTCGACGTCGCGCCGACGATCTCATCCCAGTGTCGAGTCTCTTGGCGAACGGTTGCGCCTCCTTCGATCAATTCGACCTGGCGGGTCGCTTCGAAGTCAATGGCGCGAACGAGGCTACGTAACGAGTTCAAGTTCTTAATCTCGCAGCGAGTGCCGAAGGGTCCGCCCGTGCGACGTACCGAGACGTTCGCGTCGATTCGCATGGAACCCTCTTCCATCCGGCCGTCCGACGCGCCGGTGGCGATCAAGATGCCACGCAGTTCCGCGGCGTAGGCACGGGCCTGGGACGAACTGCGAATGTCCGGTCCCGAGACGATCTCGACCAAGGGAACCCCGGAGCGGTTGTAGTCGACGAGCGAGCGATCCGCACCATGGATCCGGCCGCTCCCGCCGAGGTGGGTGGACTTGCCGGTGTCCTCTTCGAGGTGGGCGCGCTCGATCGAAACCCGGGAACCGTCGGGCAGGTCCAAGTAGCCGCCGACGTTGATGGGCAGGTCGTACTGACTTATCTGGAAGTCCTTGGGCATGTCCGGATAGAAGTAGTTCTTGCGGTGGAACGTCGAGGGCGAGATCGTGCTGTGAAGAGCCGTGCCAATCGCCATTGCCAGCTCGACGGCCCGGACGTTCAAGACCGGCAATGATCCAGGCAGACCCAGACAGATGGGACAGACGTTGGTATTGGGAGCGGCGCCAAAGGAGTTCGCGCAGCCACAGAACATCTTGGTAGTGGTCTTGAGTTCGGTGTGCACCTCGAGCCCGACCACCATCTCCCAGCTGTCGGGCAACGTCATGGGCGTCCGTCCGCGATTTCGAGAACCCGGGCTCCGGCGAACAGTTGGCCCTCACTGCGTCCCGGACCGAGTAGCTGCACGCCGATCGGCAGGCCAGCTTCGCCGGTGCCGAAGGGAACCGAGATCGCCGGTTCGCCCGAGAGGTTGCTCGGAATGGTGAAGACGTCCGAGAGGTACATGGCCATGGGATCGGCCGTCTTGGATCCGAATTCGAAGGCCACCGACGGTGTCGTGGCACCGACTAACAGGTCGGCCCCTTCGTACGCGCGACGAAACGCGTTGATCGTCAAGGTTCGGACCTTCAACGCCTGGCCGTAGTACGCGTCGTAGTAGCCGGCTGAGAGCGCGTAGGTGCCGAGCATGATCCGGCGCTTGACTTCCTCGCCGAAACCGGCCGTACGAGTCGCCTCCATCATCGCGGTCACGTCGTCGCCGTCGACGCGCAGCCCGTAACGCACCCCATCGAAACGTGCGAGATTGCTCGACGCCTCGGCCGGGGCGATCAAGTAGTACGCGCTCAGTCCCAGACGGAACTCCGGCACCGAGAGTTCGACGACGGTCGCTCCGGCTTCTTTGAGGGCCTCGACCGCGCGCTCGACGGAGGCGACCACTTCGGCGTCCGCCCCGTCGATGAGTTCGCGCACGACACCGATGCGCTTTCCCGCAACGCCGTCCCCGACGTGAGCGACCAACGACGGCGCCGGTTCCGGCAGCGACGTGGAATCGAGTGGGTCGTGACCGGCGATCGCCTCGAGCGCCATGGCGGCATCAGTCACCGTCTTGGTGAGCGGGCCGATCTGGTCCAACGAGCTGGCGAAGGCGATGAGCCCGTAACGAGAGACAAGCCCGTAGCTGGGCTTTACCCCGACCAGTCCGCAGAGTGCCGCCGGCTGACGAATCGATCCACCAGTATCGCTGCCGAGGGCGAGCGGTGTCATGTCGGCGGCGACCGCCGCGGCCGATCCTCCGGAGGATCCGCCGGGAACTCGCGACGTGTCGAGGGGATTTCGAGTGGGGCCGAAGGCCGAGTTCTCGGTCGAGGAACCCATCGCGAACTCGTCCAGGTTCGTCTTGCCGACGGGAATGGCACCGGCCCGCAGGAGTCGATCGACGACCGTGGCGCTATAGGGCGGTCGCCAACCATCGAGGATCCTCGACGAGCACGTCGTAGGAATGTCCGTCTGACAGAGGTTGTCCTTCAAGGCGACCGGAACGCCGGCGAGCGTTCCGACCTGCTCACCTCGAGCGATTCGCACATCGATCGCATTGGCCGCCGCTCGCGCGCCCTCTTCGTCGACGTAGAGGAATACATTCAGCTCGTCGTTGCGGGCCCGAATCTGCGCGAGTGACTCTTCAACGACTGAGAGCGCGCTGGATTCACCGCTCTGCACCTCGAGCGCGATTTGGCGAACGCTTCTCACGGCGCCTCACCCAAGATCCGCGGCACGGCGAATCGTCCGTCTTCGGCGTCCGGGGCCATGGCCATCACCGTGTCGTGATCGAGACAAGCTCGGAGTTGATCTTCACGCACGACGTTGATGAGACCGAATGGATGCGCCGTCGGGATGACCCCCTCGAGGTCGAGCGCGTTCATGTCGTTGGCGTGTTCCAGGACCTGGCTCAGTTGTTTCGTGAACATGTCGAGTTCGCTTTCGCTCATGGTCAGTCGCGCCAACTTGGCGACGTGAGCGACGTCCTCACGACGAAGTATCGGCATTACCTCAAGACCTTTGCGAGGAACTCCAGCGTCGCACTCTCCACGAGCTCCTGGTCATTGTCCAAGGTCGCGACGTGATACGACTCTTCGAGCCAGATCCGTTCGACCGGACCCGAGGACTTCTCGACGATCTCGTCGCCGTTGTTGGGGGCGACCGTGTGGTCCTCGCGGCTCGAGAGCAACAGACTCGGTGCGGTGATCGCCGACAGATTGGCGGCGACGACCTCGACGCCGTCGATCACGCTCTGGAGTGCACGAAGTGGCCACCCTTCGTACTTCGCCTCGGTGGTGCCTGCTTTCTTGATGTCCGAACTCGCGTCGGTCGGCAATATTTCCACACCCTGTTCGATCAAGTCCCTGAGACCCTGTTCCATCTCGGCGCCGGGGCCCTTCAACATGGGATTGATGAAGACGCATCCGGCGACGGTGCGCTCCTCGGCGATCAGTGCGCTGAGTCCCCCGCCCACGGAGAGACCGACGACGGCAACTTTCTCGCAGCGCTCGGCCAACTCGTTGAAGGCGCCGAAGGCGGCGTCAATGAAGTCGGGCCAACGGCGCGTGACGAGGTCCTCGAGTGATGTGCCGTGACCGGGAAGCCGCGGTAACTCCACGCTGTAGCCAGCCTTCGCGCAGCGTTCGGCGAGCGGGCGCATGGAGAACGGGTTCCCGGTGAATCCGTGCAGTACCAGCACTCCCATCGAACCTCCGGGAGAGGAATAAGGCTCGCAGCCGGGCATAACGTCGACGGTCATAGGTGCAAAGCCTATCGGTCGCCTACGAGCATCTTCTTCGTGCTTTCGCGCGGAACCGAGCGAATGAACAGCGACGCGAACAGTCCCAGCGCGCCGACACACGCGCCGATGAGAAAGGGCAGATGGAACGTCTCGAGCAACGCCGGGCCAGGCTTGGCGTGCGTTAGTCCGCGTCGTCGGACCAACGCCTGTTGCACGGTCTCGAGGACTTGGATGCCCGCGACTTCGCCGACTTGCATGGCGAGCATCTGAGCGGCCGACATCACGCCGAATTCGTTGGTCTTCACCTCATTCGCCATGACGGAACTCGATGAGGGCATGGCCACGCCCATGCCGAGTCCCGAGAGCGCGAGGGCGATCGCCACGATCCAGGTGCCGGAGCTTGGTTGCAATAGGGCAAAGAGCGCCAGCGACGCCGTGAGGAACGTGGCGCCAGCGATGGCACTCACGCGTTCGCCGATTCGAACCGCCGCGTAGCCGGCGATGGGCGAACACAGCGAGAACGTGATCGGTCGCGCGATCGCGAGCGCGCCGACGTGGGGAATCGAGTAGCCGTAGCCCTGTTCCATGAGGAGGGGGAAGAGGAAGAACGCACCGAAGTACGAGAAGTTGGCCGCGCATCGCAGCACCATCGGCATGACGAAATTTCTGCGGTGGAAGTACTTGGCCGGGATCAACGGGTGTTCGGCGGTGCGGATCCGGTGGGCGAAGGCGATGATCATCGCCGCCGAGAGCACGAAGGTTCCGATACACCACACGCTCGTCCAGCCGACGCTCGGACCGATCGAGAGCCCGAGCATGACGGCGGTGACGGCGATCGAGAGTGACCAACTGCCGATCCAGTCCATCTCCTTGAACTCGAGTCGGGCCCGCGCCTTCTTCTCGGCCTCTTCGTGGTCGAGTCCCCGACGTTTGGGCAACACGATCGACACGACCCCGAAGGCGACGACAATGAGGACGAGTTGGAACCAAAAGAGAGCGCGCCATCCGAACGCGGCGATAATCGGTGCGCCTAGCGACACACCGATCACCGGTCCACCGGCACCCACCAGTGACCACCAACCCATGGCCTTGACTCGTTCCTCGCGCCCGAAGACCGAGTTGATGAGCGCACCCGAGGCTGTACCGGTCGCCGCGCCCTGGACGCCATCAAGGGTTCGTGCGAACAACAACATGTCCACGTTGTGCGCGAGCGCGGTGAGAAGCGCCGAGACCATCGCGCCCAAGAGACCGAAGAGGTAGAGACGACGGTGCCCGTAGATGTCGCCGGTCTTGCCCAGGATCGGCGCGGCCAGTCCGTAGGCCAGCAGCGGCCCCACCATCGTCCAGGTCAACACCGTGACGCTGGTGTGGAACTGCGCCGCCACGCTGGGCAGCGCGACGATAAACACGGTGAAGGTGAAGTTGAGCGCGAAGAGTCCCGCCAACAGCGACCACAACACCCACCATTGGTAGCGACTCGAGCCTTCGGCGCGTGCCTGTGCGCGGTGACGCAATAAAGAGAACCAGTTGAGGTCGCTGCCGGCTTCGGTCCCGAGCGTGCCGAAGGCACCCGATCCGGGATCGGTACGTGCGTTGAGCAGAGCGTCGGCGTCTTCGCGGTCGACGTGCGCGCCGGGGCGCTCCTCGCTCACTGCAACAGCGTGGGCAATTGCTCGGCCAGTTCCGCCACCGACCAGCGGTCGTTCTTTTCGAGCGTCGTGGTCATCGTCCAGTTCTGGAACTTTCGCACGGTGCCGCCCTGGACAAAAAAGACCTGACCGGTGATATCGCAGTCCTCCATCGCCAGAGTGGCGACCAGCGGCGAGATATTGGCGGGGTCCCACGTATCGAAGACCGACGCGTCCGAGGGTGCCACGACGTGATCCGACAGGCCGGGCGTCGACTCGGTCATGCGGGTACGCGCCGCGGGCGCGATCGCGTTCGCACGCACGCCGTAGCGCCCGAGCTCTTCGGCGATGATGACCGTGAACGCCGCGATACCGGCTTTGGCCGCGCCGTAGTTCGATTGACCGATGTTGCCGAGCAGTCCCGACGTCGACGAGGTGTTGATGATCGAGGCCTTCACCGGATTGCCAGCTTTGGCTTCTTCGCGCCAGTAGTTCGCGGCGTGTCGCGTCGGCACGAAGTGACCCTTCAAGTGCACGTTGATCACCGAATCCCAGTCGTCTTCGCTCAAATTCACCAGTACTCGGTCACGCAGGATCCCGGCGTTGTTCACCAGTACGTGTAAGGCGCCGAAAGTCTCCAGAGCAGTCTGTACGAGTCGCTGACCGCCCTCCCATTCCGCGACGTTGTCGTGGTTGGCCACGGCCTCGCCACCCATCGCCTTGATCTCGGCCACGACCTCTTGCGCCGGTGAGACGGCCTGACTCGAACCGTCGAGAGCCCCGCCGAGGTCGTTGACGACGACCTTGGCGCCCTCGGAGGCGAAGAGCAGTGCGTGCTCTCGCCCGATGCCGCGACCAGCTCCGGTGATGATTGCTACGCGACCGTCCAGCACACCCATGGTGACCCCTTTAAAAAATGTGGTGAACCGATTGTAATGAGGACGGCGAGTGCTACCGGTTTTGGCCCCGACGCCAGAAATAGGGCGGCCGGGCATGCGCGTGGTAGTGATCGGGGATGTTGCGCATGTGGTCGTCGTAGGACCAGTTGCCACCACCGAACTCGGCGTCCGCGACGACACGCAATGCGGCGAGAAGCCGTTCCTTCACCTCTTCGGACGGCGAGTCATCGTGGGTTCGCCACACCACCATCGGCACAAGGCAGATCTCACAGTCGGCGATCCAACAGTCATCATTGGCAAAGTAACGAGTGGTGATGATGGCTGCTTCGCAGAGATCGCAGTCGCTCATCTCACCGTAAGTAGCACCGATGAGAGTTTCTTCAACTTGGTGCCAGCGATGGGGTTCTCGGAGACGACCTTCGTCCACGTCGGGTTTGGGCCGGCGCCCGGACCGGTGGTGGTGTAGTACAGGCCGGCCGCGTGCATCGCCGCTTTCACTTGCGTCTGGTTGAGGCCCACCACGTTCGGCACCGTAGTCATGTCTTGGCTCGGAACCGTCGTGGTCGTCGTTGCGACCGGCACCGTGGTCGTCGTCGTGACGAGCGCGGGTCCGGTCGATCGTTCGAGATACACCGTCGAATGAACCGTTGCCGACGTGATTGAATGACCAGCGGAGTCGACCACGCGAGCAATACGACCGAGCGCCACCGTGGGACTCGAAATCATCTGACCCGCAGGACATTTCACGAGAAGGTTCAAGTGTTGCAGTTGCGGTGTGGCCGTGCGGCAGGTCTCACCAATCAGATGGGCCGGCAATCGCACTATCTGCGCACCATCGGACACCGTGACGGTGATCACCTGCCCGCTCTTGGCTTCGGTGTTGAACGCCGGTGATTGGGAAATGATCGTACCGCTTCGCACGTTCGAGGAGTTCGCGTGCTTGATGTCGACTACGAACCCGTCGGACTTCATGGTCGCTCGAAGACTCACGATTGGTGCACTACTGGTGAACGCGGGATTCTGATATTCGCTCAAGTTGACGCCGACGAAATTCGGCACCGAGTTTTCCGTAGTGAATACTCCGACCTTCCAGGCGATGGCGGCGCCGATTGCGACGGCGAGCAATACCAGCGCCGCCACGAGGAACATCGTTCGTCTCGACGGCGGAAGCCGCGAGTAATCCAAATCGTCGAGATCGCCGCGAACACGACGACCCCCGCCCATCGGCGAACTGGTCGTCACCCACTCATCGGCTGGACGGGCGTGGCGTGGCGCGCCAGTGCGCCCGATCGACGAGACAACCGTGGTCGCACCAGTGATCTGATCGGGCGAAGGCGGTCGAAAGCCCACCGAGTTCCTCGGCTCCGAGGGTCGGTACTGGCTGAGCAGCGGCACCTCACCCGCGTTCGGAGGGATGACCAGCGGGGCGAAGTCGCTCACGACCGCGCCGATGCGACTGGTGAACTGATCGGCGTCGATTCGCTGGCGCGGATCGGACACCGTCGCTTGCGCGAGCAACATGTCCAGCGAGCCGAGCTCCGGTCGCATGGGAAGCGTGGCGTTGATTCGTGCGCGCAATACCGCTTCGGGGGTCACGCCGTCGAAGGGCGTGATACCGGTCACCGCTTCATAGACGATGAGCGCCAAAGCGTAGACGTCGCTGCGCGCATTGGCCGGTTCTCCGACCGCTTGCTCGGGACTGAGGAATCGGACGTCGTCGAGCGTCACACGTTCGCGGTATTCCCGACCGACGCCCGCCAACGCGATGTCGCTCACGCGCACGCGGCCCTCTTCGTCGAGCAAAAGCTTCGACGGGGAGAGTGAGCTGTGCACCATGCCGTTTTCGTGGACGTAGGCCAAGGCGCTTCCCGCGTCGCGACCGAGGCGAGCTCCGTCGTCCACGCTCAACGTGCGTCCGCTCGACAGCACGTCTTCGAGCGATCCCCCGCTGAGGTATTCACAGATCATGAAGATCGAACCGGACTCCTGTCCACCGTCGAAGACGCGCGCGAGATGCGAATGGCTCAGCGTCGCCGCTTTGATGATCCGTTCGCGAAAGGCGCGACGTACGTCCTCGTGGCCAGCCAGGCGGGGCAGCAGGACCTTGACGACGACCGAGCGCTGCAGTGATTGGTCTTCGGCCAAATAGACCTCAGCCGTGTCACCGATGCCCAAGAGCTCTCGGATGCGGTAACGGTTGACCAAAAGGTGTCCGTTGGCGTAGGTCGGCGGTGGCATAGTCCCTCATAACCCTATCGATTTGGGCTCACGTCAGTACTGTGTGCCACGATCCCGTCTCGAGCAGGACCTCGAACTCGCTCGCCGGGATCATGGGAATCCCAAGGTCGCGCGCCTTGGAGAGTTTGGACGCGCCAGGCGCCTCCCCGACGACCACGCAGTACGTCTTTTTCGAGACCGAGCCCGGTGACGTGCCGCCTCGCGCCACGATGGCTTCTTCGGCGCCTTCGCGGGTGTAGCCCTCGACCGCGCCGGTCACGACCACGGCACGCTCGCTCAACGTGGGTGCGAGCGACGAGAGAACCCACGGTTCGGTCATGGAAAGACCGTCGGCTTCGAAGCGTCGGGCGCGTTCTTGATTCTCTTCTTCCGAAAGGTACGCGACGACCGAGGCCGCGATGACCGGACCGACGCCCGCGACTGCGGCCAGTTGATCGAGCGACGCCGACTCGAGCGCCTGGTAGCTGTGAAAGGCGCCGGCCAACTCGCGCGCAGCGACCGGTCCCACGTGACGGATACCGAGGGCGACGAGCAGTCGACTGAGCGGCATAGTCTTGGCACCCTGGATCGCTCGCACCAGCGACGTCGCCGAGAGCTCCCCCAGCCCTTCGAGCACCGCGAGATCCTCGACACGCAGCGAGAAGAGATCGGCCACGTCACTGATCAGTCCGACGTTGAGGAGTTGCGCGACGCGCTGTTCACCGAGGCCTTCGATGTCCAGAGCTCCTCGCGAGGCGAAATGCACGATCTGTTGGAGTTGTTGGGCGGGACAGCCCGGGTTCACGCAGTACGTGTCGCTCTCGTCACCGACGCGCTCGAGGACACTGCCACAATCAGGGCATGTCGTTGGAAACTTCCATGGCGGCTTTCGACGACGGCCGGGTTCTGCGACCGCGCTCACGACTTCGGGAATGACGTCGCCGGCCTTTCGCACGATCACCAGATCGCCGGGACGCACGTCTTTCACCTTCACCTGATCTTGATTGTGCAACGTCGCCATCGAAACCGTCGAACCGGCCACCACGACCGGCTCCAGCACAGCGAAAGGAGTGACGCGACCGGTGCGCCCCACCGACACCTCGATGTTGAGCAATCTCGTCGTTCGCTCTTCGGGCGGCAACTTCCTCGCGATGGCCCACCTCGGTGCCCGGCTCGTGAACCCGAGGCGTTGGCGCTGGGCCAAGTCGTCAATCTTCACCACGATGCCGTCGATCTGGTAGCGAAGTTCGTGACGGTGCTCTTCGAACCAATCACTTCGAGCGATCATTGCCGTCGCGCCTACTTCGCTCGTCGTTTCGGCGGCGGTCAGAAATCCCCACTGCGCCAACTGCGCGATGGTCTCGACGTAGCGAGTGAACTCCGACGGACCATCGAGTTCGACCAACTGATAGGCGAGAAAGGACAGCGGACGACTTGCGGTGATAGACGGGTCCTTTTGGCGAAGACTGCCCGCGGCGGCGTTTCGAGGATTGGCGAACTCCTTTTGTCCGGCCTCACGCTGGCGGTTGTTCATCTCGGCGAAGTCGGACTTCGCGAGAAAGACCTCGCCGCGAACCTCAACTCGACCACGCACGTTCCCCGTCAGCGACTGGGGCATGTTGGCGATTCGCCGGACGTTCTCGGTGACGTCTTCGCCAATTCGTCCGTCGCCGCGCGTCGCGGCGCGCAAGAGCACTCCGTCGACGTACTCGATCGACAACGCCAAGCCGTCGATTTTCGGTTCGACTACGAAGACCACGTCTTCAACGGGAACGCTCAACGTCTTGGCACCCCGATCACTCCAGGCCCTCAACTCGGCCACGTCAAAGACGTTGTCGAGGCTCAGCATCGGTTCGGCGTGCGTGACCGGGGTAAACAGCGTGGACGGCGGAGCCCCGACCTTGTGCGAGACGGAGTCCTCAGCGTTCAACTCAGGATGTTCGGCTTCGATCGCGCGCAGTTCACGGACTAACGCGTCGTAGTCGGCGTCGGGGATCGTCGGCGCGTCCAGCACGTGGTACGCCTCGTTGTGCGCGGCAATCTCGACGCGCAGGCGTGCGGCGCGCTCGGCCGGCTTCACGACACTGCGACGATCGCGGCACCTTCGACGATCGCGGGTTCACTCGCCCGGTAAAAGACAACGGACTGGCCGGCCGCGACCGGTCGCGCGGGAACATCAAGATCGAGACGCCAACACGACCCACGTCGCAAGGTCGCGCTTTGGACCACCCCGTGGGCACTCCACTGCGCGAGAACCTCGGCACCGTCGACGAGTTCGTCGTGAGAGAAGGTCAGTGACGATTCGTCTAGATCAATCGAGTCGATGAGGATGTCCTCGAGTCGACCGACTTCGACGCGACCGGCCTCAAGGTCGACTTTGGAGACGAAGCGCCGTTCGCCGCCGCGGTCGGGCAAGACCCCGCGTCGTTGGCCGACGGTCATCAACTCCGCGCCTTCGGTCGTACCAATCGTTTCGCCGCTCGCGCGGTCCACTATCAGCGCCGGGGTCAGCTGAATGCGCTGGCGCAAGAATACCTCGCGACCTTTGGACGCCTCGATGAAGCAAACGTCTTGACTATCGGGCTTATCCCACGTTCGAAGACCCAGCCGTTCGGCGTAAGTGCGGACTTCGTTCTTGTTCATTGCGCCGATCGGCAACAACAACGTGGCCAGTTGTTCTTCGGTGAGGTAACCGAGCACGTAGCTCTGATCCTTCTGGTCATCGGCGCCGCGAATGAGAAAATGCCTCCCGTCGCGCTCGCTCACCTGGGCGTGGTGGCCGGTGGCGACGACGTCAAATCCGAGTCGACGAGCTCGTTCGAAGAGAAGGTCGAATTTGATATGGCGATTGCATTCGATGCAGGGGTTCGGTGAGTGACCGGCGACGTACGCCTCGACGAAAGGGGCGACGACATGGCGTTCGAACTCCTCGGTGTAGTTGAAGACGTGGTGATCGATGCCGAGCGTCTGGGCCACTCGTCGGGCGTCGTCCACGTCGGCGACCGAGCAGCATCCCGAGTCCGAGGCGCCGCCCCAGAGTTTCAAGGTGGCGCCCACGACCTCGTGACCCTGCTCGAGCAAGAGACCGGCGGCGACCGACGAATCGACCCCGCCACTCATGGCGACTAGGACTTTCACCGTCCTAGTCTGCCAGTCACCGACGCTTCTATGCCTCGCTCCGCAGTCGGTGCACCACGCCCGAAAGGATCCCAAGAACGGCGTCGACGTCCGCTTCGGTCGTCTCGGCACCCATGGAGAGGCGAAGTGAGCCACGAGCGCGCTCGTGGCTTAGGCCCATCGCGGCCAGGACATGACTGGCGGTTGACGCGCCGCTCGAACAACTCGCGGCCGCCGAGGCGCACACGCCCTCTTGGTCCAACAAGAACAACAACTCGTCACTCGCGACGTCCTCGAACGTGACGTGCACGGTGCCCGGCACGCGCAGCGCCCGCAGACCCGTCACTTGACAGCCAGGAATGAGGCTCACCGCCGCGACGAGTTTCTCCTGGAGATCGAGCACCCGGTCGCTCACCTCGTTGAGTTCTTTCATCGTGAGTCGCAGCGCCGTCGCCAGACCCACGACCGCGGCGACATCGACCGTACCGCCTCGTCGGCCGCGCTCTTGTCCCCCACCGGGGATGACGGCTTCGAGCATGACGTTGTTGCGAAGGATCAAGGCGCCGGAGTTGACCGGTCCACCGATCTTGTGCGCGCAGATCGAGATCATGTCGGTCGTGGCCGTCATGTTCGCCAACTTCACCCACGAGGCCGCCGCGACCGCGTCGGTGTGCGTCACCACGCCACCGGGGATGATCGACTTGGCGAGCGCGCTCACTCCGTCGAGCGGCTGTCGCACACCGGTCTCGTTGTTGGCGGCCATCACGCTCACGATGGCGGTGTCATCACTGAGTTGATTCATCAGCGAGTCTAGGTCGACGACGCCATCGTGGTCGACGTCGATGTAGCCGACGCGAACGTCGTCGAAGTCGCGCGCCATCTTCTCGGCGGCGTCGAGCACGGCGTGGTGTTCGATGCGGCTGACCAATATCTGCGACGTCTCGTGTGAACGGCGATGGTGGCCGGTGACACCGGCGATTGCGAGGTCGCAGGACTCCGTGCCGCCGCCGGTGAAGATGACGCCACCCGGCTTGGCCCCGACGAAGGACGCAACCTCGTCGCGCGCCTCTTCGACGGCTCGACGGGCGTCACGCGCGGCCTTGTGGCTGCCCGAGGGATTGCCCACCACGCCGTGCTGCCACGGCGCCATGGCGTCGGCGACTTCGTCGCGACGAGGCGCCGAAGCCGCGTGATCGAAGTAGTAACGGTTCACGCCACGAAGAAGGTCTTGACGTTGGTGAATTCACGAACGCCAAATTCGCCCAATTCGCGACCGAAACCCGACTCTTTGGTCCCGCCGAAGGGCAGCTCGGGCATCGAAGCCACGATGGAGTTCGCGAAGACCATGCCGACGTCGAGTCCGGCGATCGCGGCGTCGATCTCCTTCGGATCGGTGGCGTGCACGGCACCGCCCAGACCCCACGGCGTGGCGTTGGCGAAAGCGATGGCCGCATCGAGATCGTCCACTACCTCGACGACGGCGACCGGTCCGAAGAGCTCCTCGCTTCCGGCGCGCGAGTCGTTCGGCACGTTCGTCAGGACCGTCGCCGGAAAGTAGTAACCGCGTCGCTCCAACGGAGCACCCCCGGTGAGCGCTACGGCACCTTTGGCGACCGAATCGGCGACCTGGGCGGTCAGCTCATCGAGTTGGCTGCGACTGACTACTGGACCGAGGACGGTGGCGGGGTCCATGGGATCGCCTGTCGGCACCGCGGTCATGGCAGCGACGAACTTCTCGATGAACTCGTCGGCGCGCTCGCGCACGACGATGAAGCGCTTGGACGCGATGCAGGACTGCCCGTTGTTCTGGATGCGCGCAGTCACCGCCAGCGGAATCGTGGCGTCCATGTCGGCCGAACTCGCCACGATGAACGGGTCGGAGCCGCCCAGTTCGAGGACCGACTTCTTCAGGTGCTGTCCGGCGACCTCGGCGACGGAGCGACCGGCGCGGTCCGATCCTGTGAGCGTCACTGCGGCGATGCGAGGGTCAGCAATGATGCTCGGAACCTGAGCGTGACTGACGAAGAGCGTCGTAACGACGCCTTTGGGGAATCCCGAACGCGTGAAGAGGTCCTCGATGAACTTGGCGCACCCGGGAACGTTCGACGCGTGTTTGAGGACCATCACGTTGCCGGCCATGACAGTCGGAGCGGCGACGCGAATGAACTGCCAGAGCGGATAGTTCCACGGCATGACCGCCAACACGGCGCCGATGGGATCGAAACGAATCCCGCTTCGTGACCCACTGGTGGCGACTTTTTCGTCACGCAACATCGCCTCGGCGTGTTCGGCGTAGTAGCGCATCGTCATCGCGCACTTGGCGACCTCGCCCTTGGCGGCGGAGTAGGTCTTGCCCATCTCACTGGTCAGCAACTCAGCCACCGATGGCGCTTCACTCTCGAGCACCTCGGCGGCGCGGATCATCAATTCGGCACGTTCGGCGACGGGTTTGGCACGCCAGAGTTCGAAAGCGCTCGCGGCGTGCGCCAGGGCCTGTTCGACGTCGGCGTCACTGTGGGCGTCAAATTCGGCGACGAACTCTTCGGTGGCGGGATTGATTGCGGTGAATGACATGGGTTCAGTCTGCCAGCAAAACAAGCGGTTGATCCGGTGTCACGGCGATCTCGCGCCAGAACTCGGGGCGCCAGAGCGAGACGGTTCCCAGGGCGAGCGCCAAGAGCACGGCGTCGCACACCGTCACCGGGCGCACACCCCACGTCCGGGCGAAAGCCGCCTGCACCAGAGCGCCTACCGGATACAAGATCGAGAGCGAAAGGGTATAAAGCGACAGGATCCGCGATCGCTCGCTGGTGGGCGCGTGCAGCTGCACCGCGGTATTGAGTCCGGTCAACGTCCCCACGTAGGCACCGCCGAGCAGTACCAACGCTGCGACCGCGAAGGCCAACGACTGGGCAAATCCGTAGATCGCCAGGGCCAAGGCGACCGTGGCGAGTGAGCCGCGTAATACCGCGATGCGTGACGTACGCCGAGCGACGGCGGGCAACGTCACGGCACCGATCACCGCGCCCACGCCCTGGGCGGCGACGAGCCACGCGACGCCGACGCGACCGGAGTGCAGTGTCTGGATCGCCATGGCCGGCACCAAGGCAATGAAGGGACTGGCGATCAACGCGACCGTGCCGACGCCGATGATCGGGTACCGACAACCCTTGACGGCCCAGGCGCGCTTGGCCCCGTGTTTGGTTTCGGTCCACAGACGAATCGAGTGCGTCGGCTTGGGACGCGGCGCGGAGCGAACGAATGAGAACATCAACACGACGAACACGAACGACGCGGCGTTGATGGCGAAACAGACTCCGGGTGACGCGAACGCCAACGTTACGCCGGCCAGCAGTGGCCCAATCACCCGACCGAGATTGAACTGCGCCGAGGAGAGCGACACGGCGGCGAAGACTTCATCGCGCTCGACGAGGTCGGGCAACAACGACTGCCAGGCCGCCCACGACGCCGAACTGCAGAGGCCCTCGACAATGGCGAGGTAACACGCCAACTGGGGCGTGAGGTGATGGGTCAACGCCGCGGTGGCCAGCGCGCTGGCCGTCAAGGCCATCACGAAGTTGTTGGCCTGGATCCAACGCTGTCGAACGACTCGGTCGGCGATGACGCCGCCCAGCGGTGCGCCGATCAGTGCCGGGGTCCACGCACAGACCGTCAAGAGACCCAGCCACAGTGCGTCATGCGTCGTCTCGGTCAAGTAGACGCCCAGAGCGACGGTCTGCATCCAGGTGCCGGTTGATGAGACGAACGATGAGGTGAGAGAAAGGGCGAAACTCCGGTGACGAAGCGGCGCGAACGACGCAGTAGCCATCAGTTCACGCTAACGGTCGGCACTCTTTTCGGCGAATCAAGACGAGGCTACGAACCCTTTTGCTTCCGCCGAGGACGGAGCGCAAACCACCAGACCGAAATGATCGAAGCCAGGGCGCCCAGTACCCCGATGGTGGACTTGACACCCTTCCCCTTCTGGTTTTCAGCCATGACCCATCGTAACGAGCAAAACGCCGGGAACGTAGTCCCCAGCGTTTCAACTCTGATGCTTGATTATTGGGCCTGATGCGCCTCGATGGCGAGCTCAATCACAATCTTGTTGCCGACCACCAGGGTGCCATTCTCCAGCGTGCTGCCGAAGCTGACCCCGAAGTCTCGACGGTCGAACTCCGCGCGAGCTTCGAAACCGGTCACCGATACACCGGGCGTCATGGACGGGCCGGTCCCCAGGTACTCCAGGTCGAAGGTGATCGACTTGGTGATGCCCTTGATGGTGAGATCGGCGACGACCTCAAAGTCGTCACCCTTGGCGGTGACTTTGGTCGACTTGAGCGTCAGGGTCGGATAGGTCTCGAACTCGAGGAAATCCGGGCTCTTGAGGTGCGCGTCGCGCATCTCGTTGTCCGTCGTGATGCTGGCGGCCTGAACCGTTGCTTCGACGCTCGAGGTCTCGGGCGTGTCGCCAATGGTGATCGTGCCGGTGAACTCGGTAAAGCGGCCGCGGACCTTGGACGCCACGAGGTGACGAGCCACGAATCCAACGGTTGAGTGCACCGTGTCGACGTTGTAGGTGCCGGCGGCGGGCTGCGTGTTGGAAGCAACCTCAGTTACGGGGGAACTGGTCATTTCGAATCTCCTAATTTCTAGGCACTTACTGTGCTCTCCTCAGTATACTTGCTTATGCAGATACTTGTCAAGCAGTATTTGATTAACGAACTATATGGTATAATTTTCCCATGAATTCCCAGACCAACGCCTGTCCTTCCGGTGACGAGAAGGTCCAACTATTCGGCCTCTTGCTGGAGACCAACGCCCGACTCTCGAGGAGGCTGGGTCTCGAACTGGAAGCCGAATGCGACCTCCAACTCGCCTGGTTCGACGTGTTACTGCAACTGCGTCGCTCGCCCGACGGTCACTTGAAGATGAATGAAATCGCTGAAGCAATCGTCCACTCGAGCGGCGGCACCACCAGACTCGTCGACCGCATCGAAGAGGCTGGTCTGGTCGTGCGCCAAAGCTGCCCGAGCGACCGACGCGCGATTCACGTCGCGATCACCGAGGCCGGTGACGCCAAACTGGACGAAGCGCTCACGGTCCACCTGGAATATCTGGACGAGAGCCTCGCAAAGCAACTCACCGAAGTCGAGCGCTCGACGCTCACCTCGCTGCTCACCAAACTCAACGCGTCTCGTTAATCCTTCGCGACCCAGGCCCTCGCCTCGCGCCCGTCGTCGAGCTCTAATAGCGTGCCTTCGCCCCAACCGGGACCGGTGATCACTTCGACGGCCAAGACTTCGCTCGCCAACATCGCGAATCCGTCGGCGAGATCGTCGATGCCCATGACGTGCAGCACGATGCGATCGGCCACGTCAAAGCCGGAGTTCTTCCGGAGATCTTGCACTTGGCGAATGACGTCACGCAAGAAACCTCGTCGACGAAGTTCGTCGGTGAGCGTCAAATCGAGGGCGATGACCTCGCCCCCGTCGCGCGACACGGCGTAGCCTTCTTGTCCCTTCACGCGGAGTTCGATCTCCTCGGCGCTCAGTTCGAAGTCGCCCGACGTAAGCGCAACGGTGATCGATCCCCCTGATTCGAGAGTCTGCGCGGCGCGCACCGAATCGAGCGTCGCCAACGCTGGCTTCAACTCCTTCACCGCTTCGCCAAGTCGTGGTCCCACCGTGCGAAAATTCGGCACTAGTTCGAAGGAGAGCACGTTCGCTAAGTCCGTCGCGTATTCCAAATGATCGACGTTGAGTTCGTCTTCGACAACGCCCGCCGGCGGTGTCGCCGAAAGTAACGGCAGGAAGACCAGCGCCCTCGCCAGTGGTTGGCGCACTTTCACGCCCGCGTCGGCGCGTGCTGCGCGACCGAGCGACGTCAGTCGCCGGGCCACGGCCATCGACTCTTCGAGTTCCACGTTTCGACGTTCCGGTTCGCTGCGGGGCCAGTCGACCAAATGGACCGAGTCGGTCTCGGTGACGTCGAACAGTTCGGAGAAAAGACGTTCGGCGATGAAGGGACAAAACGGCGCCAACAGTAACGTCAGTCGCTGCAAGACCTCGAGGAGCGTCGCCTGCGCGGCAAGTGAATCAGATCGCGGCTCATTCGGATCGGTGCGCCAGAATCGACGACGAGTGCGTCGCACGTACCAGTTCGACACGTCGTCGATCAATTCGGACAGCGCATTCGTGGCGCCGAGTGGCTCATAGCCATCGAGGGAGTTCGTCACCGCAACCGTGACGCTCTCCAAGCGAGAGAGGATCCACTGGTCGATCGCCGAGCGCTGCTCGGGCACCGGAATCTCTTGATCAGAAGGGTCAAAGTTATTAATCGAGGCGTAGAGCGTGAAGAAACTGAACGTGTTCCAAAGCGTCGCGAGTGTCTCGCGAAGCGAGGCATCGATGGCGCCGAGGCTCGTTCGCGTCGACGTCCACGGCGAGCCTTGCGAGAACATCCACCAACGAAGCGGATCGGCGCCGCGCGTGTTCAAGACTTCCCAGGGATCGATGACGTTGCCGAGCGACTTGCTCATCTTCTTGCCGCTCTCATCCACGATGTGGCCGAGGCACAACACGTGTTCGAAGGGCTTGGCGCCAAAGACCAAAGTGTTGACCGCGAGCAAAGTGTAAAACCAGCCGCGAGTCTGATCGATGGCCTCGACGATGAGTTGTGCCGGGAACTGCATCGCCTCGGCGCTACCTTCGACGTGGGGATAGCCCACTTGCGCGGCGGGCATCGACCCGGCGTCGAACCACGCGTCGATGACCGGCTCCACGCGGCGAGCCTCTTGGCCGCACGTACGACACGGCACGAGGACTTCGTCGATACCGGGGCGATGCGGATCGAGACCGCTGAGATCGCGGCCCGCGAGACCCGAGAGTTCTTCCAGTGAGCCGACGCACGTGAAGTGGTCATCGGGACATCGCCAGATCGGTAGCGGCGTCCCCCAGAATCGATCGCGCGAGAGCGCCCAGTCGACGTTGTTGTCCAACCAGTTGCCGAAGCGGCCGTCGCGGATGTGTTCGGGATGCCAATCAATTGTCGCGTTCTCGGCGAGCAATTTCTCGCGGAACTTGCTCGTCGCGACGTACCAACTCGGCTTGCCCCAGTAGATCAGGACGGTCCCGCAACGCCAGCAGTGCGGCAGCGAGTGTTGGTAATCCTGTCGTCGAAGCAAAAGTCCGCGTGCTTCGAGCTCGTCATTGATGGCGTGGTTCGCCTCGCGAACGTCCTTACCTTCGAGCCACGAGATCTCCGCGGTGAATTTTCCATCCGGTCCCACGGGATTGAGCGTGGGTAGACCATGATCGCGCGCGACCTGACGGTCGATTTCACCGAAGGCCGGCGCCTGATGGACGAGTCCCGTACCTTCTTCAATCGTCACGTAGTCCGCGAGCACGACGTAGCAGGCGTCCACGTCAGCGGGAAGTACGGCATCGCGAAAGGGTCGCTCGTAGTGGATGCCGTCGAGCGCACTGCCGAGAAAGGTGGCGCCGGGCGTGACGCCCTCGCCAAAGACCGACTCGACGAGGTCGGCCGCGACGATGACGCCATCGACCACGGCGTAGGTGATCTCGGGATTGACGGCGACCGCCACGTTGGAGAGCAGTGTCCATGGCGTGGTCGTCCACACCGCGAGGTGCGTGGCACCGCCGAGGTCGTGCGATTTCGCGTTGATGATCGCGAGACGGACGTAGGCACTCTCGTCAACCTCATCGAAGTAGACATCGGGCTGACCCAACTCGTGGCTCGATAACGACGTGCCGCAGCGCGGGCAGTACGGAATGACCTTCAGGTCCTCGTACAACAGACCGTGCTCGAAGAGTTGTTGCAGGTGCCACCACACCGACTCGACGTACTCCGTATGGAACGTGTAGTACGCGTGCTCCATGTCGGTCCAGTAGCCGATGCGCTCGGTCAGGCGTTCGAACTCGCCGACGAACGTGAGCACCGAATCACGGCAGAGTCGGGCGAACTCTTCGATGCCCACTTGCTCGACGATCGCCTTCTTGCCAGAGATTCCGAGTTGCCGCTCGACCTGGACTTCGACCGGCAAACCGTGGGTGTCCCAACCGGCGCGGCGAGCAACGTATCGACCCTGCATTGTTTGATAGCGACAGAAGAGGTCCTTGTAGACGCGCGCCCACACGTGATGAAGACCGGGCACTCCGTTGGCCGTCGGCGGTCCCTCGTAAAAGACCCACGGCTCGGCTCCCGCGCGGAGCTGCATTGACCGTGCGAAGACGTCATTGGTGCGCCAACGGGCCAGTTCGGCCTCTTCGAGGGCTACGAAATCAAGTTCGGCGCTGACCGGGCGAAACACGAGTCTCCTTCAATTAGTCACAACATGGTACAGAACCGAGAATGCACGACGAACGGGCCCCTACGATGTCCACGTGTTGTCCGTCACCATCAACGCCGAATCAGTGGACACGAGCGGAGCGCTCGCGATCGTGCACGCGGCGAGCGACGAACTTCAACAGCGCTACGGCGGCGAGGGTGACAACAAACACTTGAACGTCGACGAACTTCGCCCCCCAGGGGGGATCTTCCTCGTCGCGCGCCACGAGCGCCAACTAGTCGGTGGCGTCGGACTTCGCTCGATCAGTGATCCCGGCCTCCACTTCGCCGAAGTGAAGCGGCTCTGGGTGCGCCCGGACCTACGCCGCGACGGTATCGGTCTCGCATTGATGAATGAAATCGAACATCACGCGAAAGAACTCGAAGTCGTGACTCTGTTTCTCGAGACCGGTCCGGCCCAGTCCGAGGCACTCGCCCTCTATCAAGCGCACGGCTGGACGGAGATCGAGCGATACCCGGACGGGGTGTTTAGCCATCCTCGGGCCTATCGTTTCAAGAAAAACCCCTAGGTCGGCAGTTCACTTGGGTGATTCGAGGCAATCTTCTAGCGCTTCACCAGTTTCGTGAAGACGACGATGCTCGAAAGGTAGTGGTGAGTCTGGTAGTCGAACGCCCCGCCACAGGTCACGAGTTGCAGCGCGGCGTAGTGACGAGGTGCATACACGTAGCGATCCGGGAATTTGGCCTTCAAGTATTCACGGACGGCGATGACCGCGAATTGGACGGTTTGGCCGTCTCGCAGTTTGACGATGACCCGGTTACCGACCTTCAACTGATTCAGTCGGTAGAACACCGCCGGGCCGGCCACCGAGTCAATGTGACCCAAGATGACCGCGGTCCCCAACTGGCCAGGCGTCGCGTCGTACTTGTACCAACCTCCTATGTACCAACTAGTCGGTACTTGAGGTGAGCCATCTTTATTAAGCCCGAGAACCACTAAGCGAGCCGACACCCCAATTACGGGAATTGAAAGATGGATTGGAATTGAACGCTTCACATATAACAAAGCGTGACTTTCAATAGGTGGCGAAGATGACTTATGGTCGCTCGTCGTTTGCTTCGTGGAGTACGAAGTGAGGCTCGCAGTCGATGTCGACGTGACAACATCAGAAGTCAACTGGGTCGATGCTGCACCACTGAGACTGTGCGTTCGCGACGAATCATTAATCGGTGTTCCCGAGTGACTCGCCCCGACCTCGTGGACGTGCTGACTGGAAACGATCGATACCACGCCCACCACCAACGCCAAAGATGCGACCCAGACAAACATCCTGGACCGCATCTTGGCGTGCGTCATATCGAACTCAGTCACTGAACTTCATTTGATTTATAACTGACCTTAAGCGATGAGACGACGTCGACGTCGAGCGAATACCATGAGCGCGAGTCCCGCGAAGATGATCAGAAGACTCACGGTCAACCTACCGCCATCAAGGGAGCCTCGTGCCGCTCCTCCCGCTCCCGTCTGGGGAGCCTTCTTCGGAATAATGACTGGCGGCGGCTTCTTGTGGTGACGCTTCGGCGGACTCGGATTGGAGGCGATGATCGTGAATGGCTCAGCCGTGCCCGTCACCGATGAGTAGGTGCTGTCGCCGCTGTAGGTGACGATGAAGTAGTAGTTACCTGCCGCAAGGCCCGCGGTCGAAGCCGAACTGGCTGTGCCGCCAGTCAGCCCCACTGTTTCTGCCGCGAAACCGCTCACCAACGTACCGCTACCCGGAGCGCCGGAGTATAGGGAGAAGGTCACCGAACCAGTGGGCGTACCTGCCGTACCGGAAACCGTCGCGGAGTCAGTCGCCGAAAGACCCGTCACGGTCGGCAGCGTGCTCAGGCTTGCCGACGGTGTCGGCGCTGACGGAGGTGACACAGGTGGAGGCGGAATGGTGGCGATCGAGAAGGTCTCGTGGACCCCGACCAGCGACGTGTAGGTGCCGTCACCGTTGTAGGTGGCCACGAAGTAGTAGCTGCCCGGGGCCAGACCCGTGAAGGACGTGGAGGTGGCGGTGCCCG
>Ga0307373_10004209_pt1 | contig 24424 bp, 23 predicted proteins | sample OX2MG_FD_202534 | JGI IMG/M metagenome (GOLD analysis project Ga0307373, IMG submission 202534) | Soil microbial communities from Risofladan, Vaasa, Finland - OX-2 | ecosystem: Environmental > Terrestrial > Soil > Coastal area > Acid sulfate soil | place: Finland: Risofladan, Vaasa | collected...
GGCGCGGGTGTTCCGCCACCAGGCCGGCGATGTGATCGTTCAATAGCCGCGACAGGTCCAGGGTGTCCTTGGGCTTTGCCCAGTAGCTGAACATGACCGGTACCGTGGACAATACCTGCACGTCCACTCCGTGGACATCGCATTCGCGCAGCCGTACATCACCATCCCAGCAGTTGGCCTGCACCTCACGGAAAAATTCGCCGTCTTTCAGCATGCGCGCGCAACCGGGACCGTGGTGTTCCAGCTGCATGAACCCGCCGTAGCCGTATTTTTCCTTAAGGTCAGGCCAGTTGCTGGGCAGAATATGGGTGTGGATGTCTATCTTCAGCATGCGTTATTTTTTATTTTCCGGCGCATCCATCACGGCGCCGCATTTTTTGCAGGTGCGATTTTTCAAGTTGTTGAAGAACCGGTCAAAGACTGGCGGGAAATCCTTTTCGATGCTCTGCAGGGTGAAGTATTCTTCGTAGAGTTTATTGTGGCATTGTTCGCAGAACCACAGCAGCCCGTCTTGTTCTTCGGGCAATCGCTTGCGCTCGATCACGAGGCCAACGGAATTGGCGAAACGCTGCGGTGAATGTGGCACTCGTGGCGGCAGCATGAATATCTCGCCAGCACGGATGGGGTAATCGACCGGTCTGCCATCCTGCATGGTCTTCAGCAGCATCTCTCCTTCGGTCTGATAGAAAAATTCCGGTCCTTCGTCGTAATGATAGTCCTTGCGGGAGTTGGGCCCACCAACCACCATCACGATGAAGTCACCGTCATAGATGCATTTGTTGCCCACCGGCGGCTTCAGCAGATGACGGTTGTCATCAATCCATTGCAGGAAATTCAGTACCTTCATGTTACTCATGGCATCCTCCTGAAACTTCACTCAATGGTAGCGATGCATTTGAGTTCGATAGCGATGGGTGTCGGCAGTGCGGTCACTTCAACCGTGGTGCGACAGGGCTGGTTATTCTTGAAGTATTCGGCGTAGATCCGGTTGTAGATGGAAAAATCGCGCTGCATGTCGGTGAGGAATACGGTTACATCTACCAGTTGGTCCCAGCCTGAGCCTGCGTCTTCCAGTATCAGGCGCACATTCTCGAATACCGAACGACACTGGGCTTCGATGTTATAATTGAGGATATTTCCTTTGGCGTCCAGATTTACACCCGGAATATCCTTGCTGCCGCGCTTGCGTGGACCCACACCGGACAGGAACAGCAGATTGTCGACGCGCCGCGCATGGGGATAGAGACCAACTGGTTCAGGTGCACGAAATGATTCGGTTATTTTTAATACCATATAAATTACGACTTAGCAATCGAAATGAAATAAGAGATAATCATTATGGAGAACATGATATATCCAATAATATGAATCAAAAATATTATCTTAACGTCTGCGTGACTGCCGAATCATTTAACTGTTTATATTTACCCTTATAAATAAAACCAATGGTCGCAATCTGGTTTTTCGGGCTACTATTCCAAAATAGTGTCGGGTTTCCAAGTGAAATCCATACCGATTGGTGTTTATTTTTGAGTTGTCCCAACAAGCTACCTACAAAATAAAAATTCAATACAGCGATAATTACAAAAAGAATCCAAGTCAGTCCAAAAAGTAGACTCGCCAATTCTTCCATTCTCGTTCCTTGTTAATATTTAACGCAGATGTTGCGCGCTTCAGTGAAGAAGCGCATGGCTTCCCAACCGCCTTCACGGCCGGTGCCCGACTGCTTCATGCCGCCCATGGGCACGCGCAGGTCGCGCAGCATCCAGCAGTTGACCCAGATGAGACCGGCTTCCAGCCGTGCCGCGATGCGGTGGCAGCGGGAAGCATTCTGGCTCCAGAGTGAAGCCGCGAGACCATAGGGGGTGCCATTAGCGTAACTCACGGCTTGGTCTTCGGTATCGAATGGGATCAACGTCACCACCGGGCCGAAGATTTCTTCCTGGTTGGTGCGGCAATCGGGCGGCAGGTTTTCGATGACCGTAGGCTCCATGAACCAGCCATTGGCGCAGCGGCCAGCCAGTTTTGTACGTCGTCCGCCGCACAGGGTTTTTCCGCCTTCTTTCTGGGCGAGGTCGATGTAGCCCAGGACTTTTTGCAGATGCGGTTCGGAGATCAGCGCACCCTGTTCAGTACGCTCCTCCAATGGATCACCCTGGCGCAATGCCCGCACGCGCGTCACGAATGCATCGCGGAAGCGCGTATACAGGCTGCGCTCGACGAGAATGCGTGAACCGCACAGGCAGATCTCACCCTGGTTGGAGAAAGCCGCGCGTACTGTTTCCGACACAGTAGTGTCGAAATCACAGTCGGCGAACACCAGGGTCGGGTTCTTACCGCCAAGCTCCAGTGACATTTTCTTGAACTTCGGTGCTGCACGGCTGGCTATATCGGCACCGGTCCGGGTGCCGCCGGTGAAGGAGATGGCTTTCACCTGCGGGTGTTCCACCAGAGCTGTGCCTGCTTCCGGCCCGAGACCATGCACCACGTTGAGCACGCCATGCGGCAGTCCCGCTTCCATGCACAGTTCCGAGAACAGATAAGCGGTCATGGGTGTGAGCTCAGAGGGTTTTGCCACCACGCAGTTGCCGGCCGCGAGTGCCGGAGCGATCTTCCAGGTGAGCAGGTACAGCGGCAGGTTCCAGGGCGAGATGCAGCCGACCACGCCCAGCGGTGAACGCAGGGTATAGTTGATGGCACCGGATTCCATGGCGTGGGATTCGCTGGCGAACTGGCTGGCGGCGGCTGCGAAGAAGCGCAGGTTGGTTACCGCCCGCGGGATATCCAGGCTGCGGGCAAGCGCGATGGGTTTGCCGGAATCCACACTCTCAGCATGCGATAGTTTTCCAAGATCACGCTCGATCAATGCTGCCAGTCTGTGCAGCCACTCACCGCGCTCTGCCGCAGGCGTGGCAGACCAGGCCGGGAAGGCACGCTGGGCGGCAGCTACAGCAGTGTCGATATCAGCCTTGCGGGAATCGGGAACACGCGCATACACCTGGCCGGTGGCCGGTTCGAAGTCCTCCAGCCAGTCGTCTGTGGCCGCCGGGACGAGTTTACCGTCTATATAGTTGGCGAGTTTCCGCATGTCAGAGGCTCTGAAGGCGGCCGCCGTCCACCGGCAAGCTGATGCCATTGATGTAGCCCGCGGCGGGAGACGCCAGGAAGGCGATAGCGGCGGCGGTTTCTTCCGGCTCCGCGAACCGCCCCAGCGGAATCAGTGACATGGCTTCCTTCTCGATATCAGCGACGGAGCGGTATTCTTTCTCTGCACGTACCTTGAACAGACTGGCGATGCGCGGTGTGCGGGTGAAGCCGGGCAGTAGGCTGTTGACCGTGATGCCGTAAGGCCCGAGTTCGCTGGCCAATGTCTTGGCCCAACCCGCCACCGCCCAGCGGATGGTGTTCGACACGCCCAATCCCTTGATCGGTTCCTTCACCGATGTGGAGATCACATTGATGATGCGGCCGTATCCTGATTTTTGCATACTCGGCAGCACCATCTGTACCAGCATCTGGCCACAGAGCATGAGTCGCGTGAAGGCTTTCTGGTATTCCTCCACACTCGCTAAATGCGCAGGGCCGCCGGGCGGGCCGCCGGAATTGTTGATGGGGGTATGGGCCTGTGGGTGATTTTTCAGCCATTGGCCAAGTGCTGCCTTGAGTGTCTCCGGCTTATCAAAATCGGCAATTAAATAGTCATGCCGTTGGCTGCTGCCGGTCTCGAGTTGCGCCAGGATCGCCTCAAGCTTGTCTGGCGAGCGCGCCACCAGTGTGACATTGGCGCCCAGTTCCGCCAGGGCGCGGGCGGCGGCCGCGCCGATGCCCTGACTCGCCCCACAGACCAGCGTCTGTTTGCCGTCGAGGCGCATATTCATGATGGGCGTGCTGCTGGCCATATTGAGATTCTAAAGTACTGCGCTTCAGTCTGCTCCCGGCCGCTGGGCGCCGGGACAGTCCACACAGTACCAACTGCCGCTGTCGTCACCGTCGAGCCGCAGGGCGGATAGTTTTCCACCCCAGACACAGCCGGTATCCAGCGGATAGACGTTATGGCCCTTGACCTCACCCAAGGCCGACCAGTGACCGAAGAGGATATGCAATTCGGCACTGGCACGCTCCGGAACCATGAACCAGGGCAGGTAGCCCTGTGGTTGTGTGCCGGGCGCCCCTTTGGATGCCAGGTCCAGTTCGCCTTGTGGCGTGCAGTAACGCAGACGTGTGAAGCAGTTCACGATGAAGCGCAGACGTTCCATACCCTGCAGTGCCGGGGACCAGTGGTTTGGACGGTTGCCATACATGTGCTTGAAGAATTCCAGGTAATCATGGCCACGCAGCACGTATTCAAGTTCATTCGCGCAGGATTGCGCAGTCGCTGAATCCCATTGGGGCGGCAATCCCGCATGGATCAGCGTGTAACCCAAGGCTTGGTCCTGGTGTAACAACGGCCGGTGGCGCAGCCAGTCCAGCAATTCATCCCGGTCGGAAACAGCCAGCACCGTATCCAGACTGTCTGTGGGCTTGGGTTTGTCGACACCGGCAGCAAGCGCCAGCAAGTGCAGGTCATGATTTCCGAGCACCGAGACAGCGCGCTTACCCAGGTTCTTCACGAAGCGCAGGACCTCGAGAGATTGCGGCCCACGGTTGACCAGATCACCGGTGAACCACAGCGTGTCATCTTCGGGATTGAATTTAAGACGCTCCAGCAACCGTTGCAGATCGTCGTAACAGCCCTGTATGTCACCGACGGCGAAAACTGCCATCAGTGCAGTAAGCCTGGCACTGCAAGCCGGAATGGGGCTATGGGTGCATCGAAATGCTCGCCTTGGTCGTTCACCAGTTGGTAGGCGCCCTGCATGGCTCCCACCGGGGTCTCCAGTATCGCGCCACTGGAATAACGGAATCCCTCCCCAGGCTTCAGGTGCGGCTGTTCACCCACGACGCCTTCACCGCGTACTTCCTGCACCTTGCCATTGGCATCGGTGATCAGCCAGTGGCGGGTCAGGAGTTTGGCTGGCACCGAGCCCTGGTTGCGGATGGTGATGGTGTAGGCGAATACAAAGCGGTTCTGGCCAGGGTCCGATTGGGCTGGCACAAAAGCGGTTTCTACATCCACATGGATATTATTGATGGGCATCTCGGTCATGGATCGGGTGTGAACTTGGATTGGCAAGCCTTATTTTATCGAAAACGAACGACTTGCTGTCAGTGAAATAATGACAGATGGGTGTGCGCTCAGCTCAGACGCACCGCCAGGACATCGCATGGTGCCTTGTGCAGCAGGGATTTTTCTGTGGAGCCGAACAGCAGAGCCAGGCCGTGGCGCCCATGGCTGCCCAGCACCAGCAAGTCAGCATTTTCTTCGGCAGCCACGCGCAGGATTTCGGCCTTGATATTGCCCACTTCCACCCGATGGGGCGCCTTTTGCAGGCCCAGGTTGTCGCACAGGACATTCAGCCGTTGGCGGGCGCCCTGTACCAGCTCACCTTCCAGCTCCACAGGCGGAGGCAGCAACGCTTCACCCGCCGGGTCCACCGGAATGAATTCCACCACATGCACAAAGCTCAGCTTGGCCTCACAAAGGGTGGCCAGGGCATGCCCACGGCGGGCCACAGCAGGACTGTCTTCGGTCAGGTCCACGGCAACCAGAATTTGGCGATAGATGCTCATACGGCACTTCCTGATTTTCTGAATACGATGTTTTAAGCAGTGATAACGGCTATTGCAAGCATCTCAGGCTTGGGAGTTATACACCATCAGCCAGACACGCGTAATCGGCGGCGCTTAGGGTCTCGGGTCGGGCCGCAGGGTCCAAGCCAGCCCGGCGGATCGCGGATTCATCCACGAGACCCAAGAGCGCATTGCGCAAGGTCTTGCGCCGCCGGCTGAAAGCCTGATTGACCAGGGCTTTAAAGCGCGCAATATCGCTCAATGGGAACGGTGCTTGTGCGTGGGGAATCAGGCGCACGAACGCGGATTCCACCTTGGGTGGTGGCTTAAATGCACCAGCGCCAATGCTGAGCAGCGGTTCCACCCGGCAGCGCACCGCCAGCATGACCGTGAGCCGTCCATAGTCCTTGCCACCCGGCTGTGCCGCCATGCGTTGCACGACTTCTTTCTGTAGCATGAAATGCATATCGGCAATCACATCCATCTGCTCCAGGCAGTGAAACAGCAGAGGGGTGGAGATGTTGTAAGGCAGGTTGCCCACCAGCCGGAGTTTGCATCCTTTGGGCGCGAGAGCATGAAAGTCGGTCTTCAATGCGTCGGCCTGAATGATATGCAGGTCACCTTTGTCTTTGGCGGCTGCCTGCAGCTCAGGAATCACATCACGATCCAGTTCCACAGCGGTCAATGTCCTGCAGCGTTCCAGCAACGGTAAGGTGATGGCACCCATGCCGGGGCCGATCTCCACCAGTAAATCGTGCGGCTGTGGATCGATGGCCAGCAGGATTTTGTTGATGATGTTGCGATCATGCAGGAAATGCTGACCGAAACGTTTGCGCGCTTGATGTGGCCGTGGCCTGCCGGGTTGCATCACTTCCGCTGGCTCAAGTCGACGGCCATACGGAGGGCGGCCTCGAGGCTGGTGTGTTGCGCCCGTCCGGTACCTGCCAGATCCAGCGCTGTGCCATGGTCCACCGAGGTGCGGATGATGGGCAGGCCGAGGGTGATGTTCACCGCCTGACCGAAGCCGGCCTGTTTCAGAACCGGCAAACCTTGATCGTGATACATGGCTAGCACCGCATCCACGCCCACAAGACGCTGCTGGTTGAACGCGGTATCGGCAGCCACTGGCCCGGTGAGGCGCATGTTTTGTTCACGCAAGCTGTCGAGTACGGGAGTGATGACCTCGATTTCTTCGCGACCCAGATGGCCGCCTTCGCCAGCATGCGGATTGAGTCCCAGCACCAGGATATGCGGCTGCTGGATACCAAAGCGTTTCTGCAGATCGGCATGCAGTATTCGCAGTGTGTGTGTAAGCTTTTCTCTGGTCAGCGCATCGGGTACTTCCGATAACGGTAGGTGGGTTGTGGCCAGCGCCACGCGCAGACCAGCGGCGGCCAGCAGCATGACTGGAGCCGGGGATTTGCAGCGTGCAGCCAGGTATTCTGTGTGGCCGGTGAATGGGATATCGGCGTCATTAATAACTCCCTTGTGCACCGGCGCCGTAACCATGGCATCGAATTCGCCAATCAGGCATCCATCCACCGCGCGATCCAGGGTATCCAGAACATAGCGGCTATTGGCGGGATTTAGTGCTCCGGTCATCACGGGTACCGGTGTCTTTAACGACAATACCCGCAGTTGGCCGGCTTGTTGTGTATTGCGTTCAGACTGATTGTAGGACGTGACTGTCAGCGGCAGCTGCAGGGTGCGGGCGCGCGCCACTAGCAGCTCTGCATCACCGATGGCGATGATGTCGACAGCGTGCGCTGATTGTGCAAGTTGAATGCAGATATCCGGACCAATGCCTGCCGGTTCACCGGTAGTGAGCGCGATGCAATGGCGCTGAGCTGACATTTTTATTGGGCGGAGCGTGGCTATTTATCCAGGAAGGTTTCGATATACGCCGACCCCCTGAGCGCCGTAGTCCAATTCTGGATGATTTCCTCGGATTTACGCGCATAGATGGCCTCATAGGCCTTGTTGCGTATGTATTCCTGAGTCTGGTCTACCTGGCGTCGGCCCAATACCTGCACGATGTGCCATCCGAACTGAGTCTTGAATGGCTCGCTGATCTCACCGGCCTGGAGTTTATCCATCTGCGACTGGAATTCCGGTACCGTGGCACCCGGATCCAGCCAGCCCAAGTCCCCGCCGTTGCTGGCAGAGCCCGGATCCTCTGAATACTGGATGGCGAGCTTGGAAAAATCCGCCCCTGCGAGTATTTCCTTGCGCAGCTCCTCTAGTTTCGCTTGTGCTTGCGCATCCGTCATGATGGCGCTGGGCCTGAGGAGGATGTGGCGGGCATGCGTTTGGTTAACCAGCACTTTATTATCGGTGCGTTTTACATCATCCAGTTTCAGTATATGAAAACCGCTGGGGCTGGATAGGGGTTCGGTGACATCGCCCTTATTCATCTGCCGGATGACACCTGCAAAAATAGTTGGTAGTTCGGAGCCTTTACGCCAGCCTAGGTCTCCACCCTTGAGTGCCTGTTGACCCTGTGAGTACTCTACGGCCATGGCGGCGAAATCCGCCCCCTTTTTTATCTGCTGATAGATATCCTGGGCTTTCTTGCGGGCCTCCGCCACTTGCTCGGTGCTCGGATCCGATGGCAGGGTGATTAAGATTTGCGAAATATGATATTGGTTATTGGCGTTGCCATTTGCCGCGTCCATTTCGATTTGCGCCTGGATCTCGCGTGGCGTGACGTGCATCTGGTCGTTCACCAGTTGCTGCTGTAGATTGTGGATAATGAGTTGATTGTGCAGCTCCTGGCGGAAATCAGCATAGTCAATCCCCTGCTGCTGCAGTTTTTCGGGCAACTGATTGAAGGTTATGCCGTTGCGTTCCGCGATACGATTGATGGCCTGATTGAGAGTGTCATCACTCACGCTGATACCCTTGCTGGCGGCCTGCTGCAATTCCAGCTTGGTTAAGATCATTTCATCCAGTACCTGCTTGCGCAGTATGTTCTCGGGTGGTAATGCGGTGCCCTGCGCCTGAATTTGCCGCGTGATTGCAGCAACCCGAACCGCCAGCTCGCTCTGAAGGATGACCTGGTCGTTTACTACCGCCACCACCCGGTCCAGCAACACACCGGTTGAGGATGCCTTGGCGATAGCCGCGGCGGTGACACTCGCGGCTGCTGGTGCGGGATTCATGACCGCAGTGGGGCTGATGTTAGGATTTGCCTTGGGTGTGGAAGCACAGGCTTGGCATAGCAGCAGGATGGCTACCAGCACAGCGGGAAGTCGGAGGGCGGAATTCTGCATGAAGCGGAAACCTTGATTACTGTGGTTGATTAGTGTCTGAATAGCCTAGGATACCATTTTGCAGGAAATCCTCGAGGTGGCGCCCGATGGTAGTAAGACCCTTGAGCTGCAACTGGAAGAAGATCATGGAATTCGCCTGACCCGTCTGGGTAGCAGATAGTGTGCCCGCCTGGGTAATATAGCGGCGATGAACTACCTGGAAGGTCCAGCAGCAACTGTCGTATTCGAATCCCTCGAAACTCTCCAGGGTGACCTTATTCTGCACATCGTAATTCCAGCGTCCCACCATGCTCCAGTGGGTGCTCAGGGGCCAGGCGAATGACAGGTCGGTCTGTTTCAGGTCTAGTGACCGGTTATAGCGGTAAGCCAGATTGATGACCTGGTGAAATGCCGGATGGTACTGGAGGCCGATGGAGGCCAGGTCTGTCTGCCGCGTGCTTGGGCTCCACTGCTGGCCATAGCTGGTGGACCACTTGTCATTGATATTCAAATTGATGTCACCCACCACATCTGAGAACAAATTGGTCTGCGGCGCCACTCCTGGCAACTGAACCACTCGGTTACTGAAGTAGCGGATCTGGCCGATATCCGCTTCCAGCAGTTGCGAACCATCGGACGCATCCAGCAAACGGCTGGTCAGGGCATAGCTTAATTGATTAGCATCACCCTGACGGTCGGCGCCGTAGAAGCGATTGTCGGTGAACAGCTGCAGGAAACTGAACTGTGGCTGCAGTGTATCGAAGAGCGGGATTTGCGACTGATCGCGATTGGGCACATAGAGATAAAACACGCGCGGCTCGAGCGTCTGCACATAGTCGCCGCTGTCACCCACGTCCCTTTGTAAGAATACCCCGCTGTCGAGACTCACGATGGGCGTCACGCGTGACAGTCTGGTTTGGGTGCCCAAGGGCACATTCTGGTCGAGGTTGTATTCCGTCACGCGCATTGCCGCGGTGGGCGTGAAATAATAGCCGGCGTTGCCGAAGGTGTAACTGGCGCTGGGCTTGAAATCCAGACGCAGGGTACCCAAAAGTCCATCTTGCTGGAACTGCACCAGCTCGCTGTTGAAGGCGTATTGCGGGCCATTGTTTTCTGGATCACTCTGCCAGCTGAACAGTGTTTGCGGAAGGCGTTTGTATGGATAGGCGCCCGGCGGGATTAAGGGGTCCACAATCTGCCAGTCCTGTACCTGGGTGAGGAAATTCCAGTCTCGGGTGCCATAGCTAAATTGCACGTGGCGTTCCAGACTGGTGGTGGCGATGGTGGTCAGGCTGTCGCCGAGATCCTGGAAATACAGATTGTCCGAGACCCAGTTGTAGGCGGTATTGAAGTTCCAACCGCTCCATAGCGTCGTGCTATCGGCGAAATTCAACAGGCCGCGTTCCCGGTTGGCAAGCCGGTCATGGGGCAGATAACTGAAATTAAGTTGGCCTTGGCTGCTGTTGGTGAGATAGCGGAACTCACCGCCCATGTCAAAGCCGCGCTTGGTAATGATGCGTGGCACCAAAGTGGCGTCGTAGTTGGGCGCCAGGTTCAGGTAATAGGGCGTAGTAAGATCGGTGCCCGTAAATGTCGAGTAACCGAAAGTCGGAGCCAGGAAACCAGATTTGCGCTTATCACTCAGCGGGAAGTCGATATACGGCGTCCAGAATATAGGCACGCCAAAGAAATCAACGGTGACGTTGTGTCCAACGCCGGTATTGGTGGTCTGATCCAGTTTCAGATCCGGTGCATTCAACACCCAGTCATGATTACCAACGGGGCAGGTGGTGTAATGCACATCTGTAAGCAAATCGTGATTATTGTCCAGGACTTTCAGAATTTTGGCCGTTCCGCGGCCATGACGCTGTGGCAGGAAAAATTTGGCGTCATTGAACACACCACTCGCAGTATTGAAATTGTAATCCGCTGATGGACCCCGAAGCAGTATATTGGGGGAACTGAAATGTACATTGCCCAACGCGTGCGTGTCGCCTGCAACGCTGTTGTAACGCATGCTATCGGCGATCATTTGCTTGTCTCCCTGGATAGCCAGTACATTGCCGGTAAGCAATGACTCACCGTGCAGGTAGCCGGTGAGCTGGTCGGCAGTCACATGCGTGGGCGGGTTGATAGAACTGGCGGCAGGTGCGGCGGTAACCAGTGTAGAAGGCGGCAGGGCTGGGCAGTTAGCCCATTGGTTATAGCCAATGGTGCCAGGCGGAGTATCGGCAAGCAGCGGCGCGGAGGCGAGCAGTGCGGCAGAAAGGACAAGAGCGCGGCTCACATTCACCAACAGACTCCTGAACCGTATGCAACGCGGGGTACAATCGCACACTTTCATAACCTGTTCAAATCACGGGAGTACTCTGGTATGTCGGATAGGTTTGAGCAACTGCATATCTGGGCAGCAGAAGCGTTGCATCTGCGAACGCTGAGACTGGAACCGATCTCCGTCGATGCCAGCTTCCGGCGGTATTTCCGCATCATTATAGGGTCAAGGTCCTATATAGTGATGGATGCCCCACCCCCGCAAGAGGATTGCCGGCCATTTGTGCGTATCGCCCGTTTGCTGAAGGACGCAAGCGTACACGTACCTGAGATACTGGCGGAGGATCTGGCGCGGGGATTTCTGCTGCTAACCGATTTGGGTCAGCATAGCTACCTGGATGTGCTCAAGGCGGACAATGCCGATGCCTTGATGACTGATGCCATAACTACTTTGATTAAATGGCAGCAGGCCAGCCAGCCTGAAGTATTGCCAGCTTATGATCGTCCCCTGCTACACAGGGAATTGAACCTGTTCCTGGAATGGTATGTTCAGCGTCATCTGAACATCACACTCACAGATGCGGAATTTGGAATCCTGGAAGCCACATTTAAATTATTGGAAGACAACGCCCTCGCCCAACCCAGGGTCTATGTTCATCGCGATTATATGTCACGTAATCTCATGGTGAGTGCGCCGAATCCTGGTGTGCTGGATTTCCAGGACGCAGTGTATGGCCCAATCACTTACGACCTTGTGTCCTTGTTTAAGGACGCCTTCATTTCCTGGGAACAACTACGGGTGGATGCCTGGCGCAAGCAATATTGGCAACTGGCACGACAGGCTGGACTGACGGTGCAGGCATTACCAGAGTTCGAGCGCGCCTTCGACTGGATGGGGCTGCAGCGGCACCTCAAGGTACTGGGCATATTTGCGCGCATATACTACCGGGATGGTAAGTCCGGCTATCTGGAAGATACCCCCCGATTCCTCAACTATGTGAGCGAGACCGGCAGGCTTTACAAGGAATTCATACCTTTGTTATCACTGCTGGATTCAATTGAGAGTCGAGCGCGGAAAGCAAAGGTGGCCACATGAAAGTGATGATCCTGGCTGCTGGCCGTGGCGAACGCATGCGACCGCTTACGGATAGAACTCCAAAACCATTGCTGGTAGTACAAGGCAAGCCGCTGATCGTTCATCATCTGGAACGGCTGCAGTCTGCCGGTTTTATGGATATCGTGATCAATATTTCATGGTTGGGAGACAAGATTAAGAATCACCTGGGGGATGGTTCACGTTATGGCGTACAAATACGCTATTCCGAGGAACCACCTGGCGCATTGGACACTGGCGGCGGGATTTTAAATGCACTGTCGTTGCTTGGCAGTGAACCCTTCCTGGTTGTGAATAGCGATATCTATACAGATTTCCCCTTTGGAGGACTGATGTCAGCACTCAAACCGGGTGATCTTGCGCATCTAATCGTGATCGAGAATCCAGTAGATCATCCGCAGGGTGATTTTCATCTTTCAGCCGATGAGCGCTTATTTGTCGATGGTAATCCACGCCTTACCTATAGCGGAATCGGTATACATGATCCGCTGTTCTTCAATGGCTGTAGTCCAGGAAGATTCCCGATGTTGCCGTTGTGGCAGAAAGCCATGCGCGATAAAAAGGTTGGCGGTCGATTCTATCCAGGAAAGTGGAGTGACATAGGAACTATAGAAATGCTTGAGTATATTGGGCGATGACTTGATATTTATGCGAAGCGTATTAAGAAATTGTGAAGTAAATTCCTATTGTCCATATAGCCCACTTAATCTCACATTTTGAATTCCGCGCTGTATGCCACGTTCGGACTGAATATTCCCATATAAAAATAAGTCCCCGTAGCACCGCCAAAATTACCTGATACATCGATCGTGCTTTCATAGGCCAAGCCATTCATATTGCCCGGACAGCCTGAGCCGCTAGCTATATAGTTCACAAAGAATGTATTGGTACCGGGATCCTGCTGCACAAGACTCCCGCTGATGCTGCAGCCGTAGCCATCGTTGCCGCTAAAAGTGCCATCCGCATTGATCGTGATATCCACCGAGGTGGATACCTTGCCGATGTAAAAACCATTCCACTGGCCCTGCAAGCCTGCAATAGTAGGGATTCCCGTATATGGCACAGTGGAATCCAGGGTGAAATTACCATTCACACCGGTGGTCGCGTAGCCGATAGAGGGTATAAAGTTACTGGGATCGATCCCGGTCAGGGATGCCGTCATATGTGTCACGGTGGCTGTTGATGTATAGTTTCCATTGACAGAGAAGGTATCAACACCTTTGCCATCGGGAAAGGTCTGTCCGGGCGGAGCAGTGCCAATAGTGATGGTGGTGAAGGGTGATTGTTGGGGCACATTCTCCACCAGGAACACGTTGCCGTCGTTGTCGGCAAAATAGCCGAAACCACCAGCCGCCACGGTACCCGTAACCGGGATATTGCTGCCGCCGTTGAGATTGTAGGTTCCCGCCCACGGTCCGGGCACGACTTGCAGGATCACGGTCGTATTGTTGGAACTGGAGGAGCTTGAACCGCTGCCGCAGCCTGCGGTCAGCAGGCCAATGCACATGACAACGAATATGGGGATAGATTTCAGCGACATTGGGAATCAATGCTCCTTCACCTGGTCAGACATTATCTGCTACTTTACATGCTTCTGCGTGCAACCCGATTATCGGGTTGCCAGATACTTTACACATACTCACAGTAATACGCGCAACTAGGAATCGCCTAATACTGGCTTACTAGTGTTGCCACAACCAGTGAGCCGCTATCACCCAGCATGATTACCGCGCTGCTTGAGATCGGATAAAAAGCATAATTTGTAATTGTTCCAGCGCTGTTGCTCAGCGTGGCCACGCCACGGGTGGATGTACCATTCGCTACGCCAGTCACCATTTCGGTACCGGTGACAGACAGCTGGCCAGAGCTGGTACCATTAATGTTCATATTTTGATAGCCAGCTATAGCGCCAGCGCCATTTAAATTGAGCACGCCAACCGCTGCCGATGGAGGCATGGCGCTCACTGGACTTGATTGTATGAGTGTATAACTTCCAAACAGGGCGGCAGTGGAAAACCCGCCGATTTGTTGGAATAAATTCCCGCTTGCATTGATGCCGTTATTGGTGCTCAACAAAAACCCCGTGTTTGGAGAAATGAAATAATAGACGTAGTTGGTCGTGCCACTGGTGCCGGTAAGTATAATGGTGCCTCGTCCGTTTGTGCCGGTGGTAAAACTACCGGTCAGCGTGGTGTTGGTTGGATTAGTCCCAGCATTATTAATGTCATCGGTTCCTGAACTGATGTTGCCGTAAGTTGTTGTGTTGGTATAAAAACCACCAGCAGTAGCATAGGCCGCTGCAGCGCTGATACCCGAAGCATCAAATACGTAGCTTCCCGCGAGCGTGGTAGTAGGAGTCACTGACTGCTGCTGGAATACTGTGCCGTTCAAATATCCCGAAGTATCAATCTCAACAAATTGGAGCTGGGTGGGCGAGACGATATAGAAGCCATAGGTGCGGGTGCCGGTCGAATCCGTAAACGTGGCCGTGCCACGGCCATTGCCGACGATCGTGTACGAGCCGCTAAACGATTGGTTGGTTGTCGTACTTCCATCATTCAGATCTTCTTGCGCGTTCGTTAAATTGGGGGAGCCATTGGTATTAAAATAACCAATGACATTCTGGAGTGTGCTTGATTGGTCCACCCCTGCGAAGCTGAAGACATAAGACGCGTTCAAGCTCGTGAGTGTCAGAGCTGTAGGCAGCTGTGGATAAAACAGACCGGTGGCGACGTCACCGTGATCGGTGCGCATCACCACTGACTGTCCCTGGGTATTCAGGGTAAATGCCATAGTGACGCTACCCTGTGCACTGGTAAAAGCGGCGATCCCTTGTCCGTTGGCATTAATCAGAAAGCTGCCATTGAAGGGCAATGCTGTTGAAATGCCGGCAGGCCCATTGATGTCCTCGATGCCATTGCTGATGGTGCCATTACCGTTGGCCGTAAAGCTGCCTGCAGCTGCCCAGGGGCCGCCGGATTCAGTGCCACTCATGCTGAACACATAATTTCCACTCAGGGAAACATTGGCAAAGGTGATACCGATTTGTATAGAGGTACTGATCGTCGGGTAGACTTGGGGAGAAGCGCTGATGACGATCGAACCATTCGAGGTGGGGATATTGGGCGCGGTGTAAAACCCCTGTGGTGTTATTGTTCCGACGGTACTATTGCCCCCGGGAACATTGTTCACATACCAGAGTATGGTGGTGTTGTTACTGCCGCCAACCGTGGCCTGCAGCTGCAGTGTTGAACCGGCGGCAACCACGGTTGATACCGGCGAAACCAATGTAATTGTAGGTTTGTTGATGGCAGAACTGTTGCCGCCGCAGCTTGAGACGACCAGGAATATAAAAGATAACGGCAGCTTTTTATAAATCGAAGTCATATTGGTCTTGTACTCCTGATTTTCACACTTGCTTAAGGCTGGTTAACAGTCTCTATGCACACACTACCCAGTAAAAATCAGATTCTGATAATCATGCGTGCCATGAAACTCATTAAGGCATCAGGCAGAACGTATCAAACCTTCTGCCTGGTGGTCAGCATGGTAGGACGAACGCACCAGCGCACCACTGGCCACGTGCTGGAAGCCAAGCGCATAGCCTTCACTTTCGATCTGCTTGAATTCCTCGGGTGTCACATAGCGGATAACCGGGTGGTGGAACCTGCTGGGTTGCAAATATTGGCCCACCGTAAGCATGTCCACCTCAACGGTTCTCAGGTCCTGCATCACATCTAACACTTCGGAAATCTCTTCACCAAGTCCCAGCATGATGCCGGATTTCGTCAGGATCTCAGGGTGCGCTTCCTTGAAGCGTTTGAGCAGCATCAGTGAGTGTTGGTAGTCGGATCCGGGACGCACTTTCCGGTAGATACGCGGCACGGTCTCCAGATTATGGTTGAATACATCCGGTGGAGCGTCATGCATGAGCGCCAGCGCCATATCCATACGGCCACGGAAGTCCGGCACCAGCACCTCGATTTTCGTTTGTGGGATGAGCTCACGTATGGCACGGATGCAGGCCGCAAAATGACCGGCACCCCCATCGCGTAGGTCATCCCGATCCACGGAGGTTACCACCACGTAGCGCAGACCCATGGCCATGATGGTCCTGGCGAGGTTGACCGGTTCTTCCGCATCCAGTTCGCGAGGACGGCCATGGGCCACGTCACAGAAGGTGCAGCGGCGTGTGCAGATATCGCCCATGATCATGAAGGTGGCGGTACCTTTCCCGAAACACTCGCCGATGTTGGGACAGGAGGCTTCTTCACATACAGTATGCAGATGGTTATCACGCAGGATCCGCTTGAGTCGCGCCACTTCCGGTGTTGCCCAGGAACGCACGCGGATCCATGCAGGTTTGCGCAGGGGTGTGACCGTTGGCTCAATTTTAACGGGGATGCGTGCCATCTTCTCAGCGGCGCTGAGTTTCTTGCCGGGCTGTAGTCGCGGACGTGCGGCAGGGATGTCGCTCACAAAAAATCCTTTGTGGGTTGCGGCACTGGCACCGCTAGGGATCTGAAGATTCAGCTTTTATTGTAACCCAGATATTCAAGCAGATGAGGTTTGAGCCGTGCCGAAACTGCATTCAAGTCTTTGGGCCCACCCAGTTCGCTCACCTGGGACATCTGCAGGCCGGTGTAACCGCAGGGATTGATGCGTGAAAAGGGTTCCAGGTCCATGGCTATATTAAAAGCCAGACCATGATAACTACAGCCATGGCGTACCCTCAGGCCCAGCGAAGCAAGCTTGCGGCCATCGTGGGTGTATACCCCAGGTGCCTCGCGTTTCGAAACCGCGGCGATGCCAAAATCTTTCAGAGTAGCGATGACGCTGTTTTCAATAGCTTCAACCAGGGCACGCACTCCCAGTCTTAGGCGTTTGAGGTCTATCAATGGATACACCACCAACTGGCCAGGTCCGTGATAGGTAACCTGACCGCCGCGATCAATGTGGATCACCGGAATAATTCCAGGTGCCAGTACGTGCTCCATCTTTCCCGCGAGTCCAAGGGTGAATACCGGCGGATGTTCCAGGAACCATATCTCATCGGGTGTACCGGCATCGCGCTCCTCGGTGAAGCGTTGCATGGCGTGCCAGGTGGGCAGGTATTCGACACGCCCAATATCCTTCAGCAGCGGCAATCTGTGGGTCACAATGTCACAAGCACGTGTTCGCTGCCGGAAAGTTCGGTGTAGAGCGCATCCAGCTGAGCACGGCTCTCTGCAACGATGGTCACGGTTAGTGAAATAAAATTCCCCTCGCTGCTTGGTTGGCGGCTTACGGGCAATGTATCCCATGGGGCTGCATGTCGAGAGAACACCGCCGTTACTGTTTGGTGGAATTCCGGCGTGTCTCTGCCCATGACCTTGATGGGGAATGCAGTGGGAAACGTCAGCGGTGATGTTGTTTTGAGTGTTTTGGCTGACTCGGGTAATGCAGAAGGAGTCTTCATTGCTGAATCAGACATAGGGGGAGGTGCGGAGATTCAAGCACATCAGCTTCCTGTTTATTCCGCCTTGTGACGCTGGAACAGGTCATACATTTGCCGCCACTGATCGCCGGGCCGGCCGTCGCCGACCTTGTGGCCATCCAATTCTGTCACCGGGTACACCTCGCGCGTGGAACTCGCGAACCAGATTTCCTGTGCGGCGCGTAATTGTGCGATAGGAATGCGTGCTTCTTGACATGCTGTTCGATTCTTCGAGGCCAACTCCATAACCACGTCGCGTGTGATACTGGGCAGTAGGTCGGCGCTTTTTGGCGGTGTGATAATTGTATGCTGATGCACTATAAAAAGACTGCTGGCGGTACCTTCAGTGGCATAGCCGTCACGTATCAGCAGCGCTTCGCTACAACCCTGATCCACGGCCATCTGGCGCAGCAACACGTTACCCAGCAACGACACACACTTGATATCACAGCGCTGCCAGCGGATATCCTCCAGAGTCACGGCTTTTGCACCATCCTCGAGGAGCGTAGCTGGGAGCTCCGCGAGCGGCGCGCACATGGCAAACACCGTGGGCGGTAAGTTTGTTGGGAAAGCGTGATCGCGGCCGGTATCGGCCCCACGCGTCACTTGCAGATAGAGTGCCTGGTTGCCGCCGCCGTTCATCGCCACCAGATCATTGAGTAATATGCTCCAGCGCGCGCTGGTGTATGGATTTCCAAGACGGATACCGCCCAGGCTGTACTGCAGACGCTTGAGATGTGCGTCCAGATGAAACAACTTGCTTCCATAGACAGGAATCACTTCATATACGCCATCCCCAAACAGGAATCCCCGATCCAGTGGCGAGATATGCACTTCGCTCAATGGCAGGAATGCACCATTGAAATACGCATTGGGGAGTGGTGTAGCCATGTTATTTTTTGACAAACAACAGATGTACGCTGTCGATGATACGCCGGAAAATATTGCCTTCGGGCACCGCCTGCAAGGTATACAGTGGCGCTTCGATCAAAGTCTTCCCGTCGTAGGACACGCTTACCGAACCTGCTGTTGTGCCCGCCGCTATCGGCGCAACCAGCCCCGAGGGTGTTTGCAGGGAGGCGGTGAGCTGCAGGTAACTGCCTTTGGGGATCGTCACATACACATCCTGAGTGACTCCAACTGGTACATTGCCACCCGCGCCTTTCCAGGCCCTGATGTTGGCGATGGTGGTACCGGCGGCATATAACTTATGGCTTTCGTAGAAATTGAATCCATAGTTGAGCAGTGCCTCGTCGTCGATGGCACGGGCTTTTTCCGAGGGTGTGCCCATGATCACGGCGATCAGTCGCATGTCGTTGCGCAAGGCGGAAACCACCATGCAATAATCCGCTTTTTCCGTATAGCCGGTTTTGAGGCCATCCACGCTCGGGTCGGTGAATAACAACGATACGCGGTTGGGCTGGGTGATCTTGTTCCAGGTGAATTGTTTTTCGGCAAAGAACTGCCGATAGTAGTTTGGAAACTCGGTGATGATGGCGCGTGAAAGGATGGCCAGATCCAGCGCCGATACGTAATGTCCGGGATCGCTGGTAAGACCTGAAGCATCCACGTAATGGGTGTTTTTCAGGCCCAGCTTTTGGGCGTACTGGTTCATGAGTTCCGTAAAGGTATCTTCCGTGCCGCCGATTTTTTCCGCCAGTGCCACAGCCGCGTCATTACCGGATTGCACGATCAATCCCTGGAGCAGGTTCTCCACGCTTACCTGGCTGCCTACGCTCGCGAACATGCGCGAGCCGCCCATGCGCCAGGCTTTGGCACTGATAGTTACCGGTTCATCCAGTTGGATGACATTGTCCTTGAGTGCGTGGAACACCACATATACAGTCATGAGCTTGGTCAGGCTTGCAGGCTCGTTGTGCATATCCGGATTGCTGGCGGCGATGACCTGACCGCTGTTGGCATCCATGAGTACATAACTCTTGGCATTGAATTGCGGAGGCGAGGGGATGGGGATAGCCTGGGCGGTAACGGTTATGCAAAGAGCAAGCAGGCTGAGTACATGGGCAATAAAACGCTGGCTTCTCAAGAGAGCACCTCGGGGACGAACTGGGCTGATGAATACGCGGACATCGATCCGGCTGATGATGCGATTTTAACGCGACTAAGCACGGAAAAGTATCGTTAGGCCTAAGGAATCACCACTTGGGCATCTGGAAAGCCTAATGAGCGTAATTGCCCGGTGAGGGTGTCCACCTGGGTGACATCATGGAGCGGACCGATACGCACCTTATAGAAGGTGATGCCTTCCTGTGATTCGGTGATGATAAAGGCCGGTTTGACAGCTGCCGTCTGCAAGCGCTGCAGCACACGTTCCGCATTACTATCGTTGGCGTAGGCGCCTACCTGTACGAAGACTTGTGGCTTATTGATGCTGCCACTGGCAGCGCGAACCGGTGGTGTACCGCTCGGCACCGGCAGACTGCTGCCGGGACCGGTGGTCGGCAATGGCTCGCCGGGTGTCACTGCGGCCACATCCACCAGTGCCGTGCCTGTCCCGAGCATGCCGATGCGTGCGGCAGCCGCATAGGAAAGATCGATGATGCGGTTCTCCACGAATGGTCCACGATCGTTCACTTTCACGATTACGCTCTTGCCGTTCTCCAGGTTGATGATGCGCACGTAACAGGGCAGCGGCAGTTCCTTGCTGGCGGCGGTCATGGCATACATGTCGTAGGTCTCACCATCAGAGGTGCGGCCACCGTGGAATTTGGTGCCGTACCAGGAAGCGATGCCGCGCTCATGATAATCCGTGCAGCTCGGTAATACGTGATAGGTTTCGCCGTTTACTGTATAGGAAGAAGGATTACCGTAGGTACTTTTGGGTTCGTAGCGTGGTATGGCATTCGGAACCTGCGACACGTCGACCGGTTTGGCCGGTCCGTGATCCTGAGTCGGAAACTGGGCACATGCCGCTATGCAACAAACCACTGCTGCCATCACCAATGCAGTGGTTAAATCAGGGTGGCGCAACATGTCCTTCCAAGGCACGCATTTCTGCGATACGCGCACTCAAGTCAATAACCGCCATGGCATAGAGCGGGCTCTTGTTATATTGGGTGATGACCCGGAAATTATCAAAACCCACCCAATATTGGATCTCATTTTCCAGTTGCAGCGGTACCAAGATCACCGGCGTGTCAGCGGCGAGGCCAGCGCTCACTATCAAACCCTGTTGGCGCAAACTACCGATAGTCGTGGGAGTCAGTGTTGCAGGTGGAGTTTGTTTCGCCGGCAGTGCCGCAGGCAGGGCCACCAAACCGCCTGGTTGCCAGCCATGGATCTGAAAATAATTGGCCACACTGTTGATGATATCCGCCCAGTTGTTCCAGATGTCCGGGTGACCGCCGCTGGCAGTTGTTACCGCGTATTGGCGATAACTGTCAGGCATGAATTGCGGTGCGCCCATGGCGCCGGCATATGATCCGGTCAGGGATTTCGGATCGAAGGATTGTTCGCGACACATCAGCAGGTATTGCTCCAGCTCGTTCTGAAAAAACGTGGCGCGCGGTGGGTAGTCAAAGGCCAGGGTAGTGAGCGCATCCAGCACCGGGTAACCGCCTTTCTGGTGACCGTAGAAACTCTCTACACCCAGGATGGCTACGATGATCGAAGCCGGTACCCCGTAGTGCTGCTGCGCATCGGCGAGCTCCTGTGCATGCGTATCCCAGAAATCGACACCCGCATTGACGCGCGCGTCGTTCACGAATAGCAATTTATATTGATGCCAGGGTTTTGATTCATACGGTTTGGCAATGGCTGAGAGAATCGCATCGTTTTTCCGGGCAGCAGCCAGGATTTTCTCAAGCCATTGCCTGTTGAAACCATCCTGTTGCACCAGCTGGTTGATGAATGCTCGCACGTCCGGACGAACACTATAACCCTGCGCACTCGCTTGTGTCGGAATCGGGGTATGAACTTGAGGCCCAGGGATAACCGGCTTGACGTTTCGGGCGCATGACGCCGTCAGGCAACCTGCTGTGATGAATACTAACGTGGACAGGTAACGTGCCGGTTGTATCACGATGCCACTAGCTTGCGGTGTGAATGGATACTCATAAGGATACCGAAGCCGGCCATCAGCGTCACCAGAGAACTGCCGCCATAACTTACCAGTGGCAATGGCACGCCCACCACCGGCAGGATGCCCGATACCATTCCACTGTTGATAAAAACATAAGTGAACAGGGCCATGCTAAGCGCGCCACCCAAGAGCCGCGAATAGGTATCCTGGGCACGCAGCGCGATGATCAGCGCACGCGCGATGATGAAGCCATACAACGCCAACAGCACCATCACGCCGATAAAACCAAACTGCTCCCCGAGCACTGCGTAGATGAAGTCCGTGGATCTTTCCGGAAGGAAATCCAATTGCGACTGACTGCCGTGCAGCCAACCCTTGCCGAAAAGGCCACCGGAACCGATGGTGATCTGCGATTGGATTATGTGGTAGCCCGCTCCCAGCGGATCACGCTGTGGATTCAGGAAAATCAGCACCCGTTCGCGTTGGTAGCCATGCATGAAGTGCCATAAAATAGGCGTGATGATGGCCAGCACCAAGGCCAGCAGCAGGATGACACGCCAGCGTAGGCCTGCCAGGAATACGCCGAAAGCGCCGGCGCTGAGAATCAGCAACGCGGTGCCCAGATCCGGTTCGATGGCCACCAGCAACACCGGGATAAATACCATGGCGGCCAACGGCAACAGCTGTTTCCAGTTGGGCGGCAAGGGTTTTTCATGCAGATACCAGGCCACCATCATGGGTACCGCGATCTTCATGATTTCCGAAGGCTGGATACGCACGAAACCGAGACTTAACCAGCGTTGCGCACCCCGTCCGATATGGCCTGAATGCAACGTGAACAGCAGCAGTACCAGACCGATAGCGAATAACCACGGCGACCACAGGCGCAGAAACTGCGGTGATATCTGCGCCACTGCCAGCAGCACGATGAAGGATAACGCCAGACGTATTGCCTGCCGGTAAACCATGCCAGGGTCCTGGTTGCTGGCACCGTAGAGTATCGCCAGCCCCATGAGCGCCAATACCACCAACGCCAGCAACAGCGGCCCATCCAGGTTCAGGCGACGCAACAGCCGCTCGCCGAAGGTCAGATCTCCACGGGCGGGGAAATATGCGACGTCACTAAAAGTCATGGCGCACTCGATTTACCAGCGATTTCCTGTAGAAGATAGGTGTCCATCACTTTACGCGCTATGGGTGCGGCGGTGGAAGCACCGCCACCGCCGTGTTCCGCCACCACCGCTACAGCGATACGCGGGTCGTCCACCGGTGCGAAAGCGATGAATAGCGCGTTGTCGCGCAGCTGTTTGGGGATGTCGGATTCATTCTCTTCCCCTAATGTCCCCAGGCGCTTGCGATATACCTGCGCAGTGCCAGTTTTACCGCCGATCGTGTATCGAGCGCCCACGCTGACGGCATGAGCGGTGCCCTGCCAGGTTTCCACCACATTCTTCATGGCCTGGACCACTATTTTCCAGGCGTTCGGATAGGTTTCCTGAACTGCGGGTAAAGCCCGCGGCGTAGTGTCACTGATGATGCCGGAAAGCGGATCACCGATGGCATGCAGCAAATGCGGTACGAAGCGCTGGCCGCGCATGGAAATCGCAGCCACGCCGTCGGCCAGTTGCAGTGGCGTCACCAGTAGATAACCCTGCCCGATACCGACGATGACCAGATCGCCCAGGTACCAGGGCGCATGCAGATTTTTGCGTTTCCATTCGGGCGAGGGTACTACGCCGTCGCGCTCACCCATGAGGTCGATACCGGTCGGTTCACCGAAGCCGAACTGCGTTGTCAGATAGTCATGTATGCGATCGATGCCTAGCTTGAGCGCCACGGTATAGAAATACACATCGCAGGATTCAGTGATGGCATTTGGCATGTCGATTTCGCCGTGACCACCGCGTTTCCAGTCGCGGTACGGGTTCGGGTTGCTGGGAAGATAGAAGTAACCGGGACACATCAAGTCCTTGAAGGGGTTAATCACGCCGTAATCGAGCGCCGCCAGGGCCAGGAATGGCTTGATGGTGGAGCCGGGTGGATATTGGCCGCGCAAGGCGCGGTTGAACAATGGCTGATTGGGATTGGTGTTGAGCTTGGCGAAATCGCTGGGACTTATACCACTCACAAATTGATTGGGATCGAAGGAGGGTGTGCTCACCAGAGCCAGGAGTTCACCGTTACGCGGGTCGATGGCTACCACTGCGCCGTTATAATCGCCGAGCGCTTTTTCTGCAGCTTCCTGCAGGCGCACATCGATGCTCAAGTAAAGATTGCTGCCCGGTACTGGCGGGGTGTAAGAAACCTCCCGCACCACGCGGCCCTGGGCATCGGTTTCCACCTGACGGGTGCCTACGGAGCCGTGCAGCAGACTCTCATAAGACCCCTCGATGCCGACCTTGCCCACCTGCGAGGTATTGTTGTACTGCTCCGGATCAAGGCTCGCGAGTTCATCGGGGCTGATGATGCCGGTGTAACCCAGCACATGTGAAGTCACCGGTCCCAATGGGTAGTAACGCGCCAGGGTGGCACGGATATCCACGCCCGGGAAATTCTGGCGATCCACCGCGAAGCTCGCAATTTCGGTATCGGAAAGATTG
>Ga0307373_10004211_pt1 | contig 24420 bp, 25 predicted proteins | sample OX2MG_FD_202534 | JGI IMG/M metagenome (GOLD analysis project Ga0307373, IMG submission 202534) | Soil microbial communities from Risofladan, Vaasa, Finland - OX-2 | ecosystem: Environmental > Terrestrial > Soil > Coastal area > Acid sulfate soil | place: Finland: Risofladan, Vaasa | collected...
CGGGGCGATCACCGTCCGCGAGACCAAGTTCGCCAAGTCGCGCGAACTGCCGCTTCACGAAAGCACGGCAGCGGCACTGCGCCGATACCTGCGACGAGCAGACCGGCCAGCCTCGCCGGGGGACCCTGACGCAGTGTTCGTCTCCACCGCCGGCACTCGACTGAGATACGGATCCGCTCAGGCGACCTTTGCCCGGCTGCTCGCTCACGTCGGCTTCGAGCCGCGTTCGGCCCGCTGCCGGCCGAGATTGCACGACCTGCGCCACACCTTCGCGGTCCGCACGATGCTCGACGCCTACCGCGAAGACGGGGAGGTTGAGGTGCGCTTGGCGGCGCTCTCGACCTACCTCGGGCATGTCAGCCCCACCAGCACGTACTGGTACCTCTCGGCCGCCCCGGAGCTGATGGAGCTGGCCGCCTGTCGTCTTGAGCGCTACCTCGGTGATCGCTCATGAGCGCCCTCTCCCCGACTCTTCAGGCGTTCCTATCCGAACATCCAGACTATGTGGAGCTGGATAGGAAAACGCCGCAAAGAGGGCTGTTGACCGCGATCGGATCTACATAGGTTCCGCTTCGGTGCCGAGGTTTCGGTCGAGATGTGGTCCGCCGAGACCGAGAAGGAGGAGGGCAATCGATGAGTGATCCGTCGCGGACGGCGGTGCTCGGTCCGCTTGAGCCGTTCGCTGACGGGTTCGTCGTCGAGTTATCCACTCTGGGCTACACGGCTGGGTCGGCGGTCCAGCAGATGTGCCTGATGGCGCACTTGAGCAGGTGGCTGGAGGCTGAGGGACTTCCGGCTTCGGAGCTGTCGCCGATGGTGGTTGAGCGGTTCTGTTACGCGCGTCGCGCGGCCGGCTACAGGAGCCTGCTGTCACCCCGGGCGCTGGAATCGTTGCTGGCCTATCTCCGGCGGCTGGATACCGTCCCGGCGGCGATCACGTCGGTGCCGGGCGGGGCGGTGGAGAAGATTCTGTCCCGCTTCCGGCGGTATCTCGAGGTCGAGCGGGGCTTGGTGGCGGGATCTTCGCGTGTCTATGTCCATTGGGTCCGGCCGTTCTTGGAGGGCATGGCGGATGAGGAGGGGCTTGACCTGGCCCGGGTGGACGCGGCGGGGGTGCGCCGGTTCGTGGTCGGGTTCTGTGCGGGGCGCTCGCGCCGGACGACAGAGGTGCTGGTCGCCGCGTTGCGGGCGTTGCTGCGCTTCCTCTACTTCGAGGGCGAGCTGTCCCGGCTGCTGGTCGACGCGGTGCCGTCGGTCGCGGCGTGGCGATTGTCGGAGTTGCCGCGGCGGCTTGAGCGCGAGCAGGTGCAGAGGCTTCTCGGTGCGTGTGATCGGGAGACCGCGCAGGGGCGTCGCGATTTCGCGATCGTGACCGTGCTGGTGCGGCTGGGGTTACGAGCCTGCGCGGTCGCCGCGCTATCGATGGATGACATCGATTGGCGGGCGGGCGAGTTCACGGCGGTCGGGAAGGGCGGCAGGGCTGAGCGGCTGCCGCTGCCGGTCGACGTCGGCGAGGCGATCGTCGCCTACCTGCGTGATGGGCGGCCACGCCGCACGCTGGACGGAGCGGTGTTCGTGCGGATGCTGGCGCCGTATCGCGCGTTGAGCAGCGATGGCGTCTCGATGGTCGTCACTTCGGCGGCGCGGCGGGCTGGGCTGGGCCAGGTCGGGGCGCATCGGCTGCGTCACACTGCTGCGTCGGAGATGTTGCGTGCGGGCGCGGGGCTACCGGAGATCGGGCAGGTCCTCGGGCACCGCGCAGCGACGACAACGGCGATCTACGCGAAGGTTGATCGCGACGGGCTGCGGCAGATCGCCCGGCCGTGGCCCGGGAGGTCGTTGGGATGAGCTCGCTGCGCGCCGAGCTCGTGGAGTATCTGGCGGTCCGGCGGGCGCTGGGCTACAAGCTCGACACCGCGGAGCGGCTGCTCGGCCGGTTCATCGATTATCTCGAAGCTCGCGGCGAGCAACGGATCACGATCGAGCGCGCCCTCTCCTGGGCGATCCTGCCGGGCGGGCACCCGGGCTATCACGCGCATCGACTGCAGACAGTGCGCCGGTTCGCCCGCTACCTGCACGCCGCCGACTCGGAGGTGGAGGTCCCGCCGGCCGGGTTGTTGACCGGCCGGTCGCAGCGAGCGACCCCGTACCTCTACACCGACGAGCAGATCTCCGCGCTGATCGCGGCCGCCAAGATGTTGGGCACTGCGCACCGGACGGCGACGTTCCAGGTCCTGATTGGCGTGCTGGCTGTCACCGGAATGCGACTCGGCGAGGCGATCGGCCTGGATCGCGACGATCTCGATAGCAGGTACGGCGTGCTGACAGTGCACGGCAAGTACGGCAAGGCCCGCGAGCTGCCGCTTCACCCGACCGCAGTCGACGCGGTGTGTCGTTACCTGCGTCGCCGCGACCGGCCGCCGTCACCGCCGGACGAGCGCGCGCTGTTGGTCTCCGAGGCGGGCACCAGGTTGCTTGCGTCCAACGTCCAGCACACGTTTGGGCGGATGCGAGCCCGCGCCGGGATCGCGCCGCGCTCGGCGGCGTGCCGCCCGAGGCTGCATGACGTCCGCCACTCCTTTGCTGTTCGGACGCTGCTCGACGCGTATCGCGACGAAGTTGATGTTGGCGCCAGGCTCGCGTCGCTGTCCACCTATCTCGGGCACCTGGAGCCCTCGATGACGTATTGGTACCTGGACGCCGCGCCGGAGCTGATGGGGCTCGCTGCGGAGCGCCTGGAGCGATCGATCGGGCGCGCGTCATGATCACGCTCGCCACCGTCATCCAGTCGTTCTTTACGGACCGTCTCGTCCGCGAGCGGGACGCCAGCCCGCATACGATCGCCTCCTACCGCGACACGATCCGGCTGTTGCTTGTGTTCGCCAGCAAGCGCACCGGCAAGCAGCCGACCAGGCTCACGCTCGAGGATCTCGACGCCACCCTGATCAGCGCGTTCCTGGATCATCTCCAACGCGAGCGTGGCTGCAGTGCCCGCACCCGCAACCTGCGGCTGACCGCGATCCGCTCCCTGTTTCGCTACTGCGCGCTGCGCCACCCCGAGCACGCCGCGCTGATCGAGCGGGTGCTCGCGATCCCGCCAAAGCTCCACGACCGTGCGCTGGTCACATTCCTCACCGAACCAGAGCTTGACGCGCTCCTCGACGCCCCCGATCGCTCAACCTGGACCGGCCGCCGTGACCACGCGCTGCTGCTGCTTGGCGCGCAGACAGGGCTGCGTGCCTCCGAGCTGATCGCGCTCACCCCCACCGACATCCAGCCCGGCACCGGCGCGCACGTGACCACGCTCGGCAAGGGGCGGAAGCGGAGGATCACCCCGCTCACCAAGGAAACGATCGTCGTGCTCGACGCCTGGATTACCGAGCGCGCCGGCACCGACACCACGCCGCTGTTCCCGACCCGCACTGGCCGACAGCTCACACGCGACGCGCTCGCACGCCGGCTCACCAAGTACTCAACCAGGGCCGCCGAGCGCTGCCCTTCGCTGCACGAGAAGAACGTAACCCCACACGTGCTCAGGCACACTGCCGCGATGCGGCTGCTGCACGCCGGCATCGACACCTCGGTCATCGCCTTGTGGCTGGGCCACGAGCAGATCGAAACGACCCAGGGCTATCTGCACGCCGACCTTGCGATCAAGGAACAGGCACTCGCCAAGACCAAACCGCTCGATAGCGCCCCTGGCCGCTACCGGCCACCCGACGCCCTCCTCAACTTCCTCGAAGGACTCGGATGACGAATGCTATGCAGACCAGATCGTCCGATCCCCGGCTCACATCCGGGAACGTCGAACCGAACTCCACATAGTCTGGATGTTCGGATAGGAACGCCTATCTGGACTTCCAGATAGGCGTTCTTCACCGAGCGGCTGATCGGTCAGCGCCAGGTCAGCCCCAACACGATCGCCGCCTACCGCGACACGCTGCGCCTCCTGCTCGGCTTCGCGGTGAAGCGGACGGGCAAGCAGCCCAGCGAGCTGGAGGTCTGCGACCTCGATGCGCCGCTGATCGGGGCATTCCTCGATCACCTCGAAGCCGAGCGCGGCAACGGGGTGCGCACCCGCAACGCGCGACTGACGGCGATCCGGTCGCTGTTTCACTTCGCGGCACTGCGCCACCCCGAGCACGCTCAATCGATTGAGCGGGTGCTGGCGATCCCGCCGAAGCGCTTTCAACGAAACCTCGTCACCTTCCTCAACGAGGAGGAGGCGCAGGCGCTGCTCGCTGCCCCGGACCGTTCGAGCTGGACGGGTCGCCGGGACCGGGCGATGCTGATGCTCGCCGCCCAGACTGGACTTCGGGCATCAGAGCTGACCGGGCTCACCTGCGCTGACGTCCACCTCGGCAGAGGTCCGCACGTCAGCTGCCTGGGCAAGGGTCGAAAGCAGCGGATCACGCCGCTGACCAGCGCCACGGTTGGGGTGCTCGGCGTCTGGCTCAAGGAGCGCGGGCACCGAGCCGCCGAGCCGCTCTTCCCGGCTCGGAGCGGCCGTCGGCTCAGCCGCGATGGCCTGGAACGCCGAATCGCGATCCACACAGCAAGGGCCGCTCGCGATTGCCCATCGCTGGGTGAGAAGAAGGTGTCGGCGCACGCGCTGCGCCACACCGCCGCGATGCGCCTCCTTCAGGCCGGCGTCGACACCTCGGTGATCGCACTCTGGCTCGGCCACGAGCAGGTCGAGACGACACAGATCTACCTGCACGCCAACCTCGCGATCAAGGAACAAGCACTCGCGAAAGCTGCACCGCTGGACGCAAAGCCGGGTCGCTACCGGCCGCCCGACGGGCTCTTGGCCTTCCTGGAGCAGCTGTGATTATGCCGACTTTAGAGGCGCGATCTCCGCCTGCCAAGCGGCTTTGCGGACCGAAGTCGGCATAACGTAGACATCGGCATAGGTCGTGCTCCAGCTGCGCAGCTCGCCGATCTCCGAGTAGCTACACCCGAGGCCGAAGAGGATCAGCGCCGTGCGCTCATCAGACTTCAGTTGCTCGATCGCCTCGATCACGCGCGCGGTCTCCGCGGATCGCTCCGCAAGCTCGACAGGGCCGTCGGCCCCATCGCGGACGAGGACTTTGAGGTCCTCCTCAGCCCACTCGGCTGAAACCTGTGGGTCGACCGCCACACGCTCGCGTCGCTGGCGCGAGATCGCCCAGGCGCAGCGCTTGGCCACCACCAGCATCCAGCGCAGGGCAGCGGTCCCAGCCGGCCCGTCGTAGAACCGAAGGAACTGCACGCAGGCATCACTTAGCGCATCCTCGGCGTCCTCGAGGCGCTGGGAGTGGAAGCGCACCTGGCGCAGCAAGCGGCTGCGCTCGGAGCGAAGCAGCCGATCGAGGATCTGCGCACGGCGCTCGGCCTGATGATTCGGGCTCTGCGATTGGGAGGCCATGCGGCCGCCCCTGCACGCGAAGCGTGCGAGCATGCGGCCCGCTGGCCTCTCGGTCGCCGCCCGAGCGTTGGCTGTGCCTCAGCGCGTGATCGAGGCGGTCCGCTCGGCGCTTCGGGAGCGCTCTATGCCAAGGCCATGCTGGATGCGGGCCAACCGCTGCTCGGCAGCGCGCCGCTCACAGCGCCGGGCCGGGTCGGCGGGGATGGGACCGAGCGGCTTTGCGCTGCGCGAGGCGATCCCGTTGCTGTGGCGGTATGCGTAGATCAGATCGACGCCTTCGTTCCAAAGCGCCGCCTTGGTGGGGTCGGCGGGCCTGGCGCCCAGGGTCGTCTCGATCATCTTGGAGGGCTGGAGTCGCTCGGCGGCCACCTCGCGGCGACGGAGCTGGCGGAGGCGATCCTCGATCAGCGCCAGCTCGGAGCGCTCGGCGGCGGTAAGCACGACCGGGTGGCGCGACTCGATCGAGACTTCGACCGCGAGTCCCTCGCGCTCGCCCTCAAGGCGGTCGAGCTGGCGAGCGGAGAGGCGCTCGGCGCTTTCGATTCGGGCCAGCTCGTCGCGGTCGGGTCGGCTCCCAGCCGCGAGTCCCTCGCGCTTGGCGGACAGCTCGGCGATGTGGGCCTTGCCTGCGGCGATCCGTTGCTCGACGGCATCGAGGCGCTGCTTGCGCGGCGAGGGCTCCGCATGCCTGAGCAGCTTTCGCTCCAGCTCGGAGCGCCGCTTGATCAGCTCTTTGGCCGGCTGGGCGTCGAGGCGCTTGCGGGCGGATAACTCGACCGCGGCGAACTCCCCGGCGACCCGCTCGGCACTGGCGCGCAGCTCGTGGGCGGCGTCCTCGATCTCGCGGGTGCCCGGCCCCAGATCGGGGTCGGTCAGCTCGGAGGCCGCGACGCCGTAGGCGATCGTCGGCCCTCGATTCCGCGAGACCGTCACCACGAACTCCTCCCGAGTCGAACCGGGGTCCAGCAGGACGTAAGCGGCGTCGAAGGTCTTTGACTGCGTCGCGTAGATGGTCATCGCGTAGGCGTGCTGGATCGGCGGCTCTCCCGCCGCGGTGCGCTCTTGGAGGTAGGAGGCATCGAGCGTGACCGTGCGCCCCTCGCCGCCGATCCGCTGCAACTCGACGCTTTGGCGCTCGGCGTCGATCGCGCTGATCTCCCAGCGCTCGCGGTTTGAGACGGTGGGTGTGTTGACGCGAGTCAGCACCCGGTCTCCGACCGAGAAGGGGAGCCCCGCGACCGAAAGCTCACCCTCGGCCAGCGCTCCGTCATTGATCAGGACTTCGCGGGCACGGGCGTTCAGCTCTTCCACGTCGCGGTTTCGCCGCGCGATCATCACCGCGTCCTCACCGGTGGCGTAGCTCCGCTGCCAGTCGAGGACAAGCGCATTTAGCGCCTCGGGCAGGGTGTCGGCGATCACCAGCCGCTCGCGGGAGCGCAGGAGGTCGAGCGCGTCCGATCCGCGGCCTTCGTGAGCGAGCTGCACGATGCGGCGGTCGACCGGGTCGCGCTGTCGGCGGATCTCGGTGAGGACGGCGGGCTCGATCACGTTGGTCAGGTGCCCGTAGAGGCCACCAGGCCCGACCGCTCCGATCTGGCGCGGGTCACCGATGCAGACCAGCTTGCCGCCGCATTGCTCGGCCAGCTCGGCGAGGGCGGCGGCGTGAGGGGTCGATGTGGTGCTCGACTCGTCCATGACGATCACGGCGCCGGGAGCGAGGGAGGTCCCGCTCTCTGCCATCTCGCTGGTGCGGATCAGAAAGGCAGTGATCGAGGTGGCCGGAACTCCCGCGTCGCTCAACTCGCCCGAGGCGCTGCGGGCTGTGGCGACGCCGATCACCGGATGGCCAGCAGCCCGCCATGCCTCCCGGGCGGCGGCGAGGGCGGTGGTCTTGCCGCTTCCCGGCAGTGCCGCCACCGCGACGATGCGCTCGCCGCCGGTGGTGAGGCGGCGGACCATCTCGGCCTGCTCGGCGCTCAGGTAGCTGTGGCGTTGAAGGACTGCGGCGAGCGTCGCCTCGTCGACCACGGCGGCGCCGGCCTTCTGTCCCGCGCGAGCGGTGCCGACGAAGCGCTGCTCCATCTCCCAGAGGCGCGGGGTGGTGTAGTAGGTGGAGGCGATCTGACCGGCGGCGCGGTGGATCTCGATCACCCGCTCGCTCCCCAGCAGACCGTCGACCGCGCGGTCGAGCGCTGCGGCGTCGGCGCCCTCGGGGAGCTGGTTGGCGAGCGCGCAGAGCAGGTCGCGGCGGTCGAAGTGGGAGTGGTGGGCCTCCAGCTCGCCGAGGGCGCGCTCGACCTCGGCGGCGCCGATCGGCCGCGGCTCGCGGCGTACGGCCGAAAGGAGCAGAGTGTCGATCGAGTCCGCTGTCAGGTCGAACTCCGCCGCGCGGGCCTCCCACTCCGAACGTTGGGTGTCGGGGTCGACCTTGTAGTCCTTGGCGTCGCGCGTTCTGTAGGCGGCGACTTCGGCGGCCGCCGCGGATGTGGTGCCGCGCTCGGCCATCGCCTCGACGATCTCCGCCCGGCGCTGGGAGAAGTGCTCGATCACCGGGCGCTCGATGCCGGCCAAGTCGGCGTAGCCGTTATGGATCGCCTGCCACTCGGCCCCCAGCCTGCGGGTCACCTCGGCGCGAAGTGCCGCGTGGTAGACGTGGCCGGCGGCTTTGGCCTCGCGCAGTAGGAACGACTGGCGCTTCGGGTTGGCGAGGCTGAGCCAGCGCCCGTCCGATGCGGCGCGGGTCATGTTCGCGGTGACGAGGTGGGTGTGAAGGGCGGGGTCGCCAGCGCGTGAGGAGCGGTGGCGGAAGGCCATCGAGACGAAGCCGCTCCCCGGCTCGATCACCGCGCCCCCCTTGCCGCGTTGCACGAAGCAGGCGTGGCGCTCCAGGTAGGCGACGCCCTCGCCGACCGCGTAGTCGTGGGCCGCCAGGATCGCGGCGCGCACCTCGGAGGAGCCGACTGCGTAGAGCAGCGAGACCGACTTCGGCGCGGCGAAGCGGATGTCGTAACCGAGGATCGGGTCGAGGCGGCGCTTTCGCCCGTCCGCGTCGACGAAGGTGCGCGGCTCGGGCCTGCTCACCAGCACGTCCCCCGTCACTGGGTTCTTTCCGGCGAGCAGGGCGGTGTAGTGGTCGCGGCTGACTTCCCCCTCAAGGCCCAGCTCGGCGGCCAGCTCGCCCGTCCACTGGCCAGGAGCCTCGCCGGGCTTGGTGTAGTAGTCCTCGCCGCCTTCGGCTACCGCCTCGATCCAGTAGTTGGCATTTCGTCGCCCGATCTTGGTCACTCCCACCATCGCCCCCGTTGTCCACGGCGACGGTCATTTGCATCGGGCGAACCGGAGGGTTCGTAGTGTGTCGTGCTGCGGGGTTGGGGTTATAGGGACGCTTGAGGGGACACCTGATTGGCTGAGATCGAGGCGAACTTCGGGCTTTCGCTGGCTTCAGATCGTTGCCTTGCTGGCTGGCTCTGATCTGGTTCTTGACTTAGGTCTTGAGATGAGTCATTGGGTCTTTGGCCTCCCCTCGGACTCGCATACCGAGCTGTCGAAGGCGCAGCCGCGCCGAGCACAGAGACGGCGCGGCTGCGCGACTCAGAGGCCGAGCTGGTCGAAGCAGAGCGCGGCAGCGTTCGGCACCACGAACTCGCCGTGGCGGTGCAGCAAGCCCGCACCGATGAGCGCACCTACGGCACGCTCGAGTGCGTCGGAGTCCTCGAACTCCCCCCTTGACCCGACGACCTCGCGCGCCAGCTCGGCCAGCGTCAGCTGGACGGGGTGGCGGTCGAGGAGATGGGAGAGGACCGCGCGCTGGATCGCAGCATCGGCGCGGGCGTTGGTGGCGGCGGCATTTGCCGCGCGCTGGGTATCTTCGTCGCGCATGGGAGCTCGTCCTCCTGTGCCGGCCCCGGGGGCGTTTGCGCGCCGCCCGGGGCGTTTTCTTTTCCTTGTTGGAGAAGTGCCGGGCGGGGCGAAGTCGCCCCCTTCGCCCGGCAAGCGCTCAGCGCCGGATGCCCGGCCCGGTGGAATGGAAGCCTCGCCGCAGACTTCCTCGCGCTCCGGAGCTCAATCCAGCCGCTCCGCCGCCCAGGCCGCCGCTGCCGTTAGGACCTCGCCGTGGCAGGGCTCCGGCGCGCACCAGCAGCCGAACGTCTTGCCGTGAAGCGCCGCCAACTCGGCGAGCTTGATCTGCCCGGACTTGATCTGGGTCCAAAGCCAGGAGCGATAGCGCTCGATCACTTCGGCGCGCTCGCCGTCGGGGCCGATCCGAAACGGGTTGCCCCAGCGCCCCGGCTCGCCCGTGTGCGGGTCTTTGCCGCGGCCGATGTAGATGTCGTAGGAGTCGTGCTTGCAGTGGACGACCGAGGCGGTTGTGGCTGCCTTCTTTGCTCGACTCGGCGTTGGGATCGAGCGGAACTCGCGGCGGCGTGGTTCGCTGGTCGGGAGCTTGCCGAGCAGAGCAGCTTCTCCCCCGCCCTGGATCAACTCGACCTCGTGGGCCTCGGTCGCCACTTCGGGGTAGGTGACGCCGAGACGGCGACGGGTGCGCTGGCGCTGCTTACCCTTCACGCCGACCGAGTCTCCCTCTGCGAGACGAGCGCAACTGATCGCAAGCCCGCCCTTCGCGTAGACCGCTGTTTGGACCGGGTTGCTCGCCGGTCCCCTCTCACTCGCCACCACGAACCGGCAGAGCGGAACCCCGCTCGCGGTGTGGATCAGCTTCGGCGCCTGTGTGACGTTCCCTATCGCATCGACCAGGACCCTCGACTCCGCTGCGCTCATCTGAACCGCTCCTCTCTTTGCCCCGCGGGGCCTCGTGCTCAACTTGCCAGCCCAAAAGCCCGGGACATCCGAACCGCGCACCGAGCGCAGCGAGGGGAAGGGGCGTAGCCCCTTGCGCGGGGCGGTGCCCGGGCTAGGCTGAAAGCAGGTTGAGCACGTCCCTCGCCGTTCGCTCGCCTACCGGCGAGTTCTGGGTCGTGGCGCTCGGCGGCAGGGGTTGAGCAGTCGGCCGCAGGCCAAAAAAAAGGCCCGGCGCCGAAGCGCCGGGCCCACTGCGGAGAGTTGGGCTAGAAGGGAATCTCCTCCTCGCCCTCCTCGGACTCGCCGGCCCCGGCGACCCCGTTCTTCGGCGCGGAGCCGAGGAACTGGACCGTGTTGGCGACGATCTGCACGTACTCGCGGTGACCGCTGTCACCGTCGTGCTCACGCCAGTCGAGGCGACCTTCGACCGCGACCGGGCGGCCCTTGGCCAGGTGCTCGGCGCAGGCCTCGCCCTGGGCGCCCCAGACGGTGACGTTGAAGAAGTTGGGCTTATCGACCCACTCTCCGCTCTTGCCGTCCTTGCGGCGGGCGTTGACCGCTACCCGCAGGCCGCAGACCGAGGTTCCGCCCGGTGTTGAGCGCAACTCGGGGTCGCGGGTCAGGTTGCCGGTGATGACGACGGTGTTGATGTTCTGCACTTCGGGCCTCCTTTGAGAGGTGGTTCGGTTAACGAGCCCAGGTAGGGCGCGCGACCGAGCGCGCGGAGCCGAGCCGAAGGCGAGGGGAGCCCCCACTTGTGGGGGCCAGAGCGCGGGCGGCGTGTGCCAGCCTGGGGTGAGGAGATCGGGCTGCCTCTCTGGAGGTCGAAGCGACACTCGCTCGTCTGATTCACGGTGACTGCCGGCGACCCGGGCTCAAGGCTCACCCCGTGACGATCCGAGTCCCGGCCTACGCGGCAAGGGCCGTCGCAGGGTCGACAGGCTGAGTGGGCGCAGCCTCCTCGTCACCGTCGCGCTTGAGGGAACCCAGCGCCACCTCCTCAAGGCGGGCCGCCAGGCGGTCGATCAGCGCTGCGTAGCGCTCGATCTCACCGCCCTCGCTCCAGCTCGCCAGGTAGGGCACCGAGAAGCCCGCGGTGTCGAGGCCGACCGTGGAGCAGACGGTGTAGGCGACGCACTCCACGACCACCTCCTCCTCGGCGTAGGTGAGCTTCGGGTCCTCTTCCTGACGCTCGCAGCGCACCAGCGCATGGGCCAGCTCGTGGATCTCTGTCGCGATCTGGGCGTTGGGTGAGAACTCCTCTGAGACCGGCTCGACGGTGATCTTGCCGCCTGGGTCACAGAGGCCCTGGGCAGAGCCGGGGATCGGCTCGACCACGACGGGGAAGTCGATCGAGGCCCCGAAGGCGGCGAGCGGCTCGAAGAGGTGGGCGAGGCCCTCGCCCGCGATCGGCTGCAGCGGGGGGTCGAGGTCCAGCGGGCCTCCGGGGAACTCGGGCAGCGGATCGACCTGGGAGCGGTCGAAAACCGCGACGAGCCGGAAGAAGGTGCGCGGCTTTTTCTGCGGATCGGCCCCGGCCTGCCTCCACTCCGCCAGCTTCCTGGGCGAGGGAGCGCAGGGTGCCCAGATGCGGATGCCCCGCTCGCCCTTGCGCACGGCGTAGCCGAGGGCGAGCCAGCGCCGAAAGCCGGCGACGTAGGTGGCTCCGGGGCGCTGGTGGGCGATCAGGAGCTGGTTGTGGAGGCTGTAGGTGTGGAAGCGGTGGCGAACTGAGAGCCAGCGCTGCCAGCCCTCGCTGGAGCGCAGCTGCTCGATCGCGGCTGCCATCAACTCGCGCTCAGCGGCTCGCTTCTGCGCTCGCTCCTCCTCGCTCGGTCTGCGGCGTGAGGAACTCCTTGATGCGGTCATCTCGGCCTCCTTGGCATTGCGCGCGCCCCCGCTGGGCGGGCGATCGCCGACCGAACGCACGGCGAAGCCGTGCCAGGATCGGGAGGGGTCGCCCGCCCCGGCGCCCGCATCTACCGGCCGTGTCTGCCTGGCATTCGGTGCCGTGCAGGCGCGCCTCCAATTCCTCTCAGCGCTCGGCCTGGTGCTTCGAGGCGGGCCCCCGCCCCGACTTCGTCAGAGCCTGATCGAGCGCTTCACAGGTGTCGGCGCCGCTCGGGAATGTCTGCGGATCGGCGTAGAGGAACTCCGCGAGGCAATCCAGGGCCGCCGAGTCGCCCGAGATCTCGGTGCGCAGCTCGCCGAAACAGATGAGGGCCGAGTCTTGATCGAACTCACGGCCGCAGTTCTCGCAGATCAGCTCGTACTCGGCAGCGGAGTTCTGATCAGAGACGTCTTCGCTGGCACAAGACGGGCAAAGCAATGGCCCCGTCCTCACCAGGACGCGCTCGGATTTAGCTGGGGACATGGTCGACTCCTTCGTGTCGTGCCCGCCTCCGATAGGCGGGCGATTGCGACCGAAGCACGGAAAAGCCGTGTCAGGGTCGGGAAGCTCGGCGCGGTGGTCCGAGAGATCCATTCGGCCTTCGGTGTCACCGCCAGGTGGCGGAGGACCCGTAACCGCGCACGTCCTCGCGGCGGTATGCGGCGGCATCGCGCCCGCCCTCTGCCACTGCCCGCCGCACATCGGCGACTTCGCGGCGGCGCTCGCCGCGGCCGCTGCGCTTGCGCTCGAGCAGGCGCTCGATCTCCGCCGAGGCCTGCGCCGAAGTGGAGGGGTAGGCGAATGACTCTCCGCACCCCTGCGCCAGGCTGCGCAGGTAGTTCAGCTGCTTTGGACTCGGTTTCTTGGGGTGCTGCTGGGAATCTGTCATGGCAGCCGAACAGCGGGCCGGGGGAGCCCGGCGCAGCCGGGTGGAGGAGGGCTGCTAGGCGTCCGTCCATGACCGATCCCCGGCAGCAACCACGAGCGCCGATGTGTCGATGAAGCTCGGGCGAACAGCGGCTTGACGGCTCGCAGGAGGAGAACCCGGACCTCGCAGGGCTCCCCTCCGGCGATGCCCTTGACTAACTGCTCTTGCGCCGCTGGCGGCGCGGGCGCACCGACTTGATCTCCGCGGCGAGCAGCTGCTCGACCTCACCTCCCTGCGGGGTGGCCCAGTGGACGCGGCGCGACTGTGCCAGCTCCTGCTCGTCGGCGAGGGTCGCGGCGAGTACCGCGTCGGTGAGCAGCTCGAGCACCTCGTTGGCCGAGCGGGCGTCCTCGATCCGCTTCGCCAGGTAGGAGGCGCACTGCTCGTGGTCGGCGTAGCTGACCCGCTCGCGCAAGGCACCGGATTTCAGCGTCTTGACCTCGACCTCCTGCAACTGGGAGAGGACGAGGCGCAGCCCGCGGGCCGCAAGCCGATCGTTGTCGGTGAGCACGATCGCGGCGAGCGCCTTGGCGCGAGCGAGACTGTGCTGCTTGCGGCTGGCGGCGCTCCGACGCTTCAGCAGGTTGCGGCCGAGCTCTTCGTTGAAGCGCCGCGCCTGTGCGGCCTTCTCCTTGGCCTCGGTCCGCTCTGCCTTGCGGGCCCCCTTGGCCTGCTCGGGGTTGAGGGTCGGATCGCCCCCGTTCTTACCGGGCCACTTGGCCCGCTGCTCGGCCCGCTCGGCGGCCTCCTTTACTACCCGCTCGAGGGCGCGCTCGGCGAGGTCGGCTGCGAACTCGACATCGGTGATGTAGGCGACGATGGAGACCCAGCCGCCGTGATCGACGCGGTGCTCGACCAGGCAGCCGGCGGCGCGTGCGGCGTCGACCTCGGACTCGGCGAGGCGGATCGCCGGGTCCTCGGAGTGCTCGTAGGGCACTGCTGCCAGGTAGCGCTCGGTCAGCGCGCGGCACTTCTCGGAGTCGGCGATCACCGCGCTGAGGCGAAGCGAGCCTGGGTCGATCATCGTCGGGGGCTTCTCGAACCGCGCTTCCGCCACGGTGACCAGGACCTCGTCGAAGTGCTCGGCGAGGTCGCGGCCGCTGAACTTGCCGCGCGCCACCAGCTCACAGGCGCACTCGGCGATCCGTGGTGAGACCTTGGCTACCTTGCGCAGCTCGCGCTCGGCCTCGACCGGGACGTGCCCGGCAGCGATATGGTGCTGGACGCCCTCGGGAAGCGCCAGCAGGCGGAGGTGCTGGCTGACCCAGGCGACCGACATCTCGACCTTCTCGGCGATCTGTTTGTGCGTGGTCAGGTTCTCGACCTCGGCCAGGGCCGCCAAGCCCTTCGCGGTGTCGATCGGGTCGAGATCCTCGCGGATCAGGTTCTCGGCCAGGGCGGCGGCGCGGGCGCCGGGGCCTTCGCGGATCAGGACAGGGACCTGCTCGATCCCGGCTCGCTTGGCGGCGATCAGGCGCCGCTCGCCGGCGATCACGGTGTAGGTGCCGTTGTCTGCTGGTTGGACGGCGAGGGGTTGGACGATGCCTGTCTCGCGCAGGCTCGACTCAAGCCTTGCGAGGGCATCCTCGTCGAAGCGAGTGCGGGGGTTGAAGCCCTCCTCGACGGCGATCTTCTCGATGTCGAGGACTGCTGTTGCCGGCTGGCTCATGGAGTACTCCTTTCCTTGCTCTCGCCCGATGCGAGAGCCGCTGCCCCGGAAGCGCACGCGTAGCGTGCGAAAATCCGGGGTGGCGGCGAAGCGACGGCGAAGAGGCATATTGGCCCTCGCGATCGGCCCGGCTCACTCCTCCTGCGGGGCAACTGCGAAGGTCCGCTCAAGCCCCTCGCGGCTCATCGGGACCATATGCGCGTGATCACGCGTACCACCCATTCCATCAGGAGCACCGCCGCTCGCAGATCGTCGCGGCCATGCCTAGGGCTTTGGCGACCGACTGCATTACCAATGGGTAGCACGTGGCTACGCGTGCCACAGCACGCGCCAGCACGCCGCGCAGCACGCCACGTGCGGAAACGCTGTGCGCAGACCCGACGGGCACGGCGTGGGAGACGGGCGGATTACGGCATGTGACTACGCGCGTGCGTGTGTGTGCGCGTGAGCGCTGGGGACCTGGGCGGAAAGTGGCGGGTCTGTGGAGGGGGGGTCCTATCTGTGCTGATCTATAGGTAATGCCCGCGCTTGGCCACTTTGCCGCATATGCCTACGTCGCACCTGCCCTGCTGGCGATCTACCGCCTCCCGGCTTTCGGTCGGTCGATCCTCGCGTTTCTGCGCGACCTCGATGCCTACCGCACGGAACGGCCTAAGCACTGATGACCGGACGGCGCCTATCCTTCAAAGGACTTGCTGATCATCTTTCCGTACTTGAAGCAGAATTGCCATTCGTGCTGCGTCTCCGCGACGGGGTAGTCGTAGCAATTTTCCGGGTTCTGTCGGTACTCTTCTTGGATGAGGGCGGGGGCGTTCGGTGAGGGCGCGAAGCTTCCGCTCCCTGACTTGCCACCAAGCCGCCGAAACACAGACGTGGGCGTCTCACCTCCGTGGATGGCAGCCGCCTGAGCCATGCTGATATTGGGATCCCCCCATTCATCTCTAGAGCCGACTTTGTGGCTCGCCTGACCGTTCCCGCCGCGCCCACGAAACCTAATGCGGCGAGAACGATGATAACCCGGCGCCTATCCTCCGCCTTAAAAGGTCTTCCGTTTGTGACCGACTCATCGGGAACGCGCTGTTATCAGGATCAGCACGGACCTTCGACTTCGTTAGTCGGGCGTATCGATATCCAACGGCTGTGGGGGACGCCCTTCGGGACCAACCCACGCAGGACGTAGTGCATTCGGGCGTAGATGTACCGACCCTCGCATTCAACTGGAGTCGTAAAACGCAACTTGGCCTTCGGCTTATCGACATGCCCATTGGCGCAGTCCGGAGTGCATTCCTTGACATATGCGATGGCAGTGGCCCGTGCGACGGAGCTCCCGTAACTATGCCACTGAATGTGTTCCATGAAGAACGTCCCGTCCCCTGATAAGCCAATGGAGTGAGGGCGGTAGACGAGCTGGTTCGAGACGACGCTTCGTATGACGAAAAGTTTAAAAGGCGGGTGCGTAGCCTGGCAATTGCTGAATCCGAGTTCAAGAGCGACCGCGTGTGGCATGCCCAAATTACTGAGGAGCGGTCCGAAACATAACTCGTCGCTTACCGCCTTGAGCGTCCATTGTGGGGGCGGTCCGGCTCGATAGAAACCGATCGCATTCTGTTCAAGGCCAGAGCCGATCGACCCACCTATTGTCGCCACCGCCCATTCGCCTTCGGACGAAACCCGAACCCCGGACAAGATGGGGCTGTATTCATGGTTGATTTCGGAGCTGCGTTCTGTAGCTGCCCTAATTTCCGTCAACTCTTCTTCGGTAGGAGCGCGATACGCGGATGCGCTGGTCGCACCCACGAGGCAACCAAGCAGGGCGACGAGCAACAAGCCTGAAACGCGCGCCTTCACAGAAAGCAGACCGGATCGGAGTCGCACGGCCGAAGCGTATCCGCTTGTGATGCCGGCTTGAGCCTTCCGTCCCCGCGGCCGTCTATTTTTAGAGGTTGCGTTGGTTTGGCGCATTCCAGAAAATTCAAAGGAGCAGCATCATGTCTCATGCCGTCGTCAAGGTCATCCTGAAGTCCAAAGAGGCCATCGAATCGCCCATCCTCCCTCAAGAGGAGGCTGAGGAGGCTATCGGAGAGATCAGCGCTGCTCGAATAAAGAGCAGGGAGATCGTGCTTTCCTGGCTCAGCCTCAACGGGAATGACGTGGAGGCTGCCCACCTGGAAGACCGGGCCGCCCCAACGACCTCGGCGAGAGAGCGTCTCGGCTAGCCAGTTGCGACCCAGGCGGTTGGCCATGCAGACGCTATAGGAACCGTCCGACTACACTCGGACGCGAACCTGCTATGACGCGAGCTGATCGGTCACGCCGATTAGTCCGTTCGCCGCGCCGCAATCGCTCCTCCGCATCGCAGGTTCAGCTTGGCTCGTCAGCGCCACGACGAGCCGGATAGAGTTGGTAGCGCGATGACCACCGAGGGGAGGCCCGCCGACTGGTACGACGACCCGAATGACGCCTCCCGCTGGCGCTATTGGAACGGCAAGGAATGGGAGGACCACTACGAGCCAAAGCCGTCGTCGGTAGCTCGTTCCGCACTCCCGGCCGTGTCAAACATGGCCGCCGAAGTCAGCAAGTTGAGAAAGAGGGTCAAGCGGGCGCTTTCGGACAATCTGTCGGAGGGTGAGGTAATACAGATCGTCATCTCTGGCGCAAATGGTCAGGCGATGATCGGCACGGCTACCCGGGTGTTCGTCATTAAGCCCGGTCTTACGGCAGGCGCAACATTCGGAGCGGCGGTCACGTCGTGGAACTACGCAAACGTCGCGGGCGTGCAGGTTCACAAGGGAATGTTCAATGGCTCGGTGGTGATTCAGGCGCCAGGCCAGACGGGTCAGCATTCGAGCTACTGGGGGCAAGGCAAGAGCGATCCCCACAAGGCGCCCAACGCCATTCCGATCGCTGGCGGATGGGATCTCGTCCGCAAGAACGTCGCCAGGCTTCAGGAGTTGGTTGACGACGCCCAAAGACCGCAACCGAATCCGAGCACGCCAATTCCGCAAAGCTCTGTTGCAGATGAGTTGAAGAAGCTCGCGGAGTTGCGGGACTCTGGTGTACTTTCCGAGGAGCAGTTCGAGCGGGCCAAGCGGCGTCAGCTTGGCGAAGATGAGTAATCCTCTTCGCCGTCGCATGAGTGCCCGCGTCGGCGGGGATTCTCACGCGAAGATTCAACGCCGCGCGATTGGGGGTTAGTTCACGGGCGTGAAACATCCGGCGCTTGAGAGATTCAGGGCTCGCTTTCGCGCAGCGCCTCGCTGGGTGCGAATCACGATTTATGTCGTCATCGGTTACCTCGTGTTGACGGGTGTGCTGGCAATCTTCCGCACGAGGCATCAGGGAGGAAGCGGGTCGCATCATTCCGTCGTCGCCGCGAATGCACAAGCTCAAGCACACGTCAATGAAGCTCTCGGGGTGGTTGCCGGCTACCGCGAGGTATTCCCCAACTACTCGGGCACAAATCCAGTCGGCATCAAGTTCAAAGATCACCGCCTGCGATCCGTGCCGTCGCTGAGTGCGTCGGGCAATGGGCAAACCTTCTCGGTGTCGGTTCGCTCTGCCAGCGGAACGACCTTCGAAGTCAGCGGCGAAGGGACGCGCCTCGCTCGCCTCTGCCGCCCCGTCGGTCCTGGCTGCTCAAATGGACATTGGAAAGGACGCACTTTACTAGTGATACCCAAGCCGCCAAAGCTCACCGCAGGTCAGAGGAGCCAGGTTCGGAGTATTCTGCTGGAAAGCGTTGCGCACTATGAGGCAGAGTTCGCAGCAGGCAAGGAAGCGCTCGGCTCCACGCAGTATCCGAATGCGTACGCAGGGCTCGCGGCGCTCAAGGAACCGAACTCGGCTGCGAGCAAGTTCAGCACGTTCCGTAAGCACTCAAACATCGAAAACGACCTCTCCTACCAGAGCGCTTTCGAGCGGGCCGATCACATCTTCACCGCGGCTAATGAACCCCACGCAATGGAAGCTTGGCGCAACGCAATGGAACGCGCATGGAGCGCGATTATCCCGTGGGTAAACGACGCCGTAAGTTGGCAAATTGGGAGCGTGTCAACTTCCAAGCTCCAGTCCGATGAAGGTGCTATCGAAAGTAGCCTGGCACAAGCCAGGGCAGATGCGCTCCAAGCCGCGAGATAGGGAGGCAGGGCTGCAAAGCAAGTACGGGGAGGCAGGCCAACGTACCCTTCAATCGTGCCTGCAAGCAGACAATCTCGCCGATGCTCCGCGACGACCAAGGACCGGCGGCCGTGCAAGGCTGCGGCGATCCGCGGATCTGAGCGCTGCCTCGCTCACGCCGACCAGAAAACGCGAGTTTCGACGGGATTTGGTGGGGCTCAGGCGGGTGCGAGACGACTGCACGCCCCGCGCCCTTCTGAGGTCCTGCGAGAGCGGGTTGAGCAGGACATCGAGAAGTAGCTTGCTCCTTTTGAAGATGCGCTGGGCGCGGTGCATATCGACGGAAGCTTGTTGCTTGGAGGGATTAGCGAAACTCACCCGCTTCCCATGCGGGATCGCCAACAGGGGGTCAGGGGCCGAACCCCAAAAGCGCCCCACTCGTACCCCATGAATCTAGCGACGACGACCCGGGAGAACCGGGAGAAAGCCGGCGTGGCTGCACCCGTGAGGGGTCGTGAAGGCGCTATCGCTCGAAGCGATTTGCGAAGCGGTCGAGTACCTGTCGGACCCCGATGGAAATCTGAGTAAGCGACAGCAGGACTGGCTCGCCCAGCTTCCCCCGGTCTTGGATCGCTACCTCCAGCATGACGCCGGGATGCAGTGCGACTTTTCTTGGAGGAGGGGCGACGGCCCAGGTCCAAGTCTCCACTGGCGAATGTGGTTCTACCGCGCCCGGGTGGGACTTCGCGTGAAGTCCATACAGCGGCCCAAACTTAAATTCAGGCATCAGTTGGATGTAATTCGCGGCAGCTACGAGATGGAGTTGCCGGTGTTTATCGATGTTGTGAAGGGTGTTGAGGCGGCGAAGAGCATACCGCACGGGTTGCCACTTGTCGCACCCAGTTTCGTATGGCTGGAGGTAACCGAGTGCCCTTCGATCCCGCTGGCTCAGACACTTAATCCGATACCGGCATCTGTTGAACTCCCCGATACTGGTGTAGATGGGGAACTGGCTTGTCCCTTCGACCTTCCGGGGGACTTTCCCCTTGAACCTTCGGACATGCAGCTCATAAACGAGATGGTCGAGAGATGCGCGAAAGTTGAACAGAATCTCCCCGACAGCGAGAGGCCAGTGCGCTCCGACGCGGGGCATCTCCGCGATGTAGAAGCGATACTCGCGACCCGTCCCGTCTATCTCGGAGCGGACGGGCCAGCGCTTTTCATCGGGGAAAGCCCGCTCTATTTCCTCGCGAAGCTCGTCCAATTGGGCTTCTGCCCTCCAGAATTTATCGAGCGGCCCTTTGAGGCTGCCGGCCATACACGGGAGCCTATGCCGCCACGGCCACCGCGTCAGTCTGAGCCAGAGCGCGAGTCAATGGCCTCAAGGCCCCTTCTTGGGTATGGCTTGCGCTACTGGCTCTCGCGGTTCTCTGCGCACTCAGAGCCGTCTATCTGAGCAGGTCCGCTAAGACGCGCCCGCTGACGTGAGGAGACTTGAAAATAATGCGAGTTCCAGCCGATCCAGCCGACAAGAAAACGGACTCAGGCGAGGAAAAATGAGGCACTACCTCCTCGATTGTGCTGCCGCTCCCCACCACATTCGCCGCTCTTGCGGATAAGGTCTCTCGATGACCGTCGCGGAGGGGTTAGTGGCGCTTGGCGAATACACCGTCCTCGCGGTGGGCGGCCTAGCGGTCGGCGCTGCGCTTGGTATCGCGCTGGGTTTGGTTGGCGTCGCGCTGGCGGTCTTGATCTTCTGCGCGATCCTCATCCGCGTGGCGCTGATCTGAAAGGCGGACACCCGGGCCGCCAAGCCCCCGAGTTTCGCTAATCGTTTCGCCAATCCCTCCTTGGTGCCCAAATATGGTGCCCACGGAACGCGGCTGACCGGATCGACGTCGTCTGGGGCTGCCGCATTCCCCGCTAGAATGCGCTTGCCGTCAAGTGCCCCCGCCGGGACTCGAACCCGGGCCGCGCGGCTTAAAAGGCCGCCGCTCTAACCAACTGAGCTACGGGGGCAGAAGTCTAGATTTCGGCTCTAGATAGCCGTTTCCCCGACTGCGTTGTCTACAACAGTGGACCCTCTGGATAGGTCATTCCCGGCCTCGCTGCCCATTGCTGCCCAATGGAGGGCTGCATCGAACGCTTCGCGGTGGGTGCCGGAGAGCTTCTCACGTCGCTTCACCGCCTTAGCGTAGACCTTGATCGGGAACGATGGGTCGGCCCATCCGCCCTGTTCGGCTACGTAGACCGGGTCGTCGCCGCAGGCGTAGCGCAGCGATGTGTAGGTGCGTCGCAGGGAGTGCGGGGACACTCACTCGCTGATCGGCGCGATACCGGCCTCCTCAAGCTGGACGTTGGCTTTCTTGATCGCCGACTTGAGCCGACGACTCACGTTATCGGGGGTCTGCCGGGTCCGACGCCTGTCCGCTCGGGTCGCCGCCGTTGAAGATTTCCTTCGGTTCCGCCGTGCCCCAGCCGGTCCCGCTCCGCGCGAAGGCTTTGGCGCCGAGGACGACGGTCGCGCTCGCCAGGGCCGGCGAGGCAGCCAGTGCGATCGCGAGCACCACGAGCAGACAGGCGTTTGACCTCCTCCGCAGCGTCACAGTGAGAGCAGCCTAACCGGATCCAGGTGTTTGCTCGGGCGCGAAGACGCAGTGGCCGTTTCGCGCTAAGCGGTCCGCGTAGTGTTCCGGGTTGAAGGCACCAAGATCGTGAGATTGGGTGTCGAGCTCCGGGGATTCACGCCCAGATCCGGAGGTGGTCAATGACCGCAAGAAGGCGACCCAGAAGACGCCTAAGGGCGACGAGATTCCCGTCCGGAGCCGCGAGGGCGCTCATGCTGACTAGCCTATTTTCGGAAGTTCGCCGGCCCGCTGCGGGGCCGCAACCGGGACCAGAGGCCCGGCTTCGGCTCTGCTTCATTCGTTGTACCAGCCCGAATCGGGAGGCCGTCGAGGAGGCGTTTCCCCGGTCCGCACGCACTCGCTCTCAGGGCAGCGCCAGCGCGGGGACTGTTTCGGTGGCCGCGCGAAGCTCGTGAGGGCGATCGGTACCGATCGCGTCGGGAGCGAACTTGAGCACCCGGCTGAGGATCTCCGGGTGGTTCACAGTGCCGACGTTGACGCTCAGTCCGGCGTCCCGAAGCACCCCGACCAACCGCTCGGAGAGCAGGAAGTGCTCGACCGAGATTCCGTCGACTCCGCTCCGCAGAGCCCAGGATGCGAGTGCTTCGGGCGCGTAGTCGGCCCAGATCACGAGGCGGGACGGGATCCCGTTTGCGGAGGCGACAGCGCACGCCTCGCCATGAAAGCTAATCACCTCGACTCGGGCGCAGATCGGCTCCCACCGGAGCCGCTTGCAGAGCACCTCGGCGGTGCGGCGGGCAAGGGCCGGGTCGGCGTTCGCCTTGACCTCAAGCTGGAGGCCGACCCCTTCCGGCACCAGGTCGATCAGCTCTTCGAGCAGGAGCGGGTGCTCCGCCGTCGGCTCTCCCGCGGAGTCACGGATGAGCGCCGATCGGATCTCTTCAGCGGTCCACTGGCGCGCCCAGCCATCGAGCGTAGTGCCGAGCGTGAGCAGCGGATCGTGCAGCAGGACCAGCTGATCGTCGGCGGTCAGGCATACATCGGTCTCAAGGCCCTCGACCGGGCCGGTCAGGGTATGGCGAAGGGCGGCCGCCGAGGAGTCCGGACCGTAGTGGCGGCCGAGCCGGTGTGCATATAGCGGGGGCAGTGCCGAGGCCATCTCCGAACCACCCACATCCGACCACGAAATCCCTCCGGATTTGTTAAGGCCCTGGAAAACAGATGTTTTGCTCGCGTGAATGAACCGCCGCCCGTCCTGTGGGACCGCGATCAGTCGAGCGGGCCGGAGCGGAGTGCCCCGAGCACACGCGGATGGCTGTCGATCACCGGCGTGTCGATGAGCTCGAAGCCCTCGAAACCTGCATGGCGAGCCATCGCGTCCAAGCCTGCGGGGGTGAAGCCCCAGTACACGAAGTCATCATGGGCATAGACCTCTCCCGGCGCGGGGATGTGAACCGCCGCGGAATCGAAGGGCCGATCCGCCGTCCCGTGGGTCTCTAGCAGCACCCGTCCGCCGGCCGCGAGGCGCCGTCGAATGATCTTCAGCAGCCCCAACGGGTTCTCCACCCGGTGCAGGATCCCGAAGCAGAGGATGAAGTCGAACGTCTCCCCGAGCTCGTCCAGATCGAATGCGTCGATGCGTTGGTAGTCGACCTCGGAGTCGAGTAGTTCCCGGATCGCGGCGAACCCCTCGCCTCCCTGCAACTCGACACCCCAGCGAGAGCTGACCCACTCCCTGTACTGCTCGTTGTCGACTGCAACGACCCGCCCCGCCCCGCGCGCCTCCGCAAGGAACGCGTAGAAGCCGTCGAAGGTGCCGATGTCGAGCACGCTCATGCCGCCAAAATCCTCGGGCAAGGCGGGGACCCGGTAGCGGTGATCACGGGCGACGCCGTGGGTGTAGAGCTCCCTGGAGCGGTCGAGCGAGAACGTATGAAACCAGAGTGGCACCCGATCAAGGACGGCTCTCGCCGCGTCCGGATCGGCCTCGATCGGTAGCAGATTAGCCACCTCGCGCTCGGCGGTAGTTGGCTTCGGAGGAGCTTCCCTCGGCAATATCACCACCCCCTTCGGTTCAGCAGGAGGCCGGCTCCTGGTGCCCCTAGATACATCGAATGTTGAGAAGGGCCACTTGCGCCTCGCGTCCTTGTGATTACGAATTGCGGCGACCGAGGACGTGCCACGCGCGCCCGAACGAGCCCGGCCGACGGAGCCCGTCGGGGGGATGGCTTCGTCAACTGCTAAGAGCGGTGCGCGACTACGAGGTCTCCTGGACGCTCGCCGCAGCCGGGCCTTTGGGCCCTTCCTCGGTCTCATAGGTCACCTTGGCGCCCTCGGCCAGGGACTTGAAGCCCTCACCGATGATCGCGCTGTGATGGACGAAGACGTCCTTAGAGCCGTCGTCGGGTGTGATGAACCCGTAGCCTTTGTCGTCGCTGAACCATTTGACAGTTCCAGAGGGCATGCATTACCTCCACTTGATGTGCTGCGAACGCGGAGGATGCGATAAAGCAACGACGCGAGCGCTAGACACGACTTTGGCGGACATGACGTCCGACCGAACGCCCGGACCGTAGCAGCCCGGGGACAATGAGGGCAATTCCGCGCTTGTACGGGGTGGCCGGAGGTCAAACGGGCGGCCGCGGTGGCAGGTGCATTCTGCGACCTTCCGTTCGGACGCCAGTTCGGCCATCCAAATGTGGGGCGAGGTGCCGGCAGTTCACTGATTCGATCCGCTCCACTGCGCTGTTGAGATACGCGCGGCTGAGTTTGGTCGATGATCATCGCCGACTGGGACTGGGCTGCGCTAGCAAGATGCCCTCTGGAAGGGTTGGCTCGCGTAGCACCCAAGTGATGAATCTGCGCCGGTAGATCCTGATGCGAAAGGATGTCTCGTCTCTTGCGTGCCAAAGGTCGGGCGTTCCAAACCACGGTTGGACTTTGCGTCAAAACGACAGTTCGAGACTGGCCAACGACATCAGGGCACTACGTTAGCCCAGCTCTGGGACGGGGGTTGGGCGG
>Ga0307373_10004213_pt1 | contig 24416 bp, 28 predicted proteins | sample OX2MG_FD_202534 | JGI IMG/M metagenome (GOLD analysis project Ga0307373, IMG submission 202534) | Soil microbial communities from Risofladan, Vaasa, Finland - OX-2 | ecosystem: Environmental > Terrestrial > Soil > Coastal area > Acid sulfate soil | place: Finland: Risofladan, Vaasa | collected...
TAGGCTGGTGGCCGCTTGACGGCAACGGCAACGACTACAGCGGCAGCTTCAATACCGGATTGCCTTCAAACATGGTCTATCAGCAATCGGCATACCTTCCCGGAAGCCTGTTGAACTCGTACCAGGTAAGCAAGGCAACGGTGCCCGCGGCGCTGCCCTCAAACGGCATAAATAGCTTCTATAACGTAAGTGTTGTCATATGGAAATGAGGAAATTTCTGCTAGGGTCGAGGAAGGGTCTCCTGCTCACGCTCGCGACCATAGTGCTGCTGATACTCATGCTCGCGCAGATAATGACCTACGTATCCACCCAGATAGACTACGGCGCCCTCTCATCGAGCATAGCGACAACGTCGGCGGTCACCAACTTCCTGACAAGCATGAAGGGCTCCGCGCCAAACTTCCTGCACAACAGCCTCTCCAACGCGATGGCGGCGCTGGTCGCATACGAAAGCACGCCGACGCTGAGATATGACAACTTCACGAACAACACCGCGTACGCGCTGGGCTCGCTGATGAACAACGGCACGGTATACAAGACGGACATGGGAAGCTACATGGGCAACTACATACTCAAGAACTTCATAAACGCAACCATCGCGCAGGCACAGTCGCAGAACGTCAACGTCATAATCACCAACGTGTCGCTGAGCATATACCAGACCAGCCCGTTCATGGTCAACGCCACGATGACCGGGCTTGCTATAATAAGTTCGTCTCAGGGAACCGTGGCATACCCGATATCGGCCACAGGGAGCGCATCGCTAAACGGCACCCAGGATCTCTTCTACGCCGAAGCGGGTGATCCGCACACCATAAGGGCGCAAAACGGGGCCCCTGTGGCTGTGCCGATAGGGAACTCGATAGCGATACAGGGCAGCACCGGCCCGTTCATGCTTGCGTCAGGCACATTGATAACGGAGGCGGGAACCTCTGGCTGCGGCAGCGTGCCTGCCGGCTACCAGAACGGCAATTACATACTGGTAATGCAGAACGCGCAGAACATACCGGCTAACGTGTGCGGCATGGCGGGGCTGGTGACAAGCATGGCCAACACGGTGAACACGCCCCTCATCCCGTACCTGGTATACCCGGCGACCACGGGGGCTAGCCCTACGGCAAACGTCTTCGCCCTTGCACAGAATGGCACCAAGGCGATACTCGACGGTCCGGGGCTTGCGCTGCTTAACGCGTCTTCTGTGCAGGCTGCGATCCAGAACGGATATTATTACGCGTCGAGCCTTGCGCCATCCTACTTGGGATACGGCCAGGGCTCGCTGAACCAGAGATCTCCTGCAGGCATGTTCTCCCTCAACCTATTGAACAGGGGAACCAAATACTTCGGGGGCTACAATAGCTACATAGAAGAGACGAACGCAATAAACTATAACAATAACGCAATCACCGTATCCTTCTGGGTATACCCCACGTCCAATCTGGCCGCGAGCGGTGGTAGGCAAACCTTGATATCCACCAGGCTGAATGGGGGGTTTATAATGGATATGAACGAGAGCGGCCATGCGGACCTTAATTTTGCGGTCATACCCGCAGGGGGAGGAGGCCACGTAGTAAGTGCACCGTATACGTTTACTGCACTCAACAAGTGGTACTTCGTAACAGGCAGCTTCAATGGCTCCTATGAATCCATATATGTGAATGGGCAATTTGTGAACAAATCAGCGGTCGCTGTCCCTATGGGCCAGCCCACAACCGACATTTTTATGGGAATTTGGGGCAATTTGGCTTCTTACCCCTTTCAGGGCAAGATGGCGGACGTGCAGATATACAACCAGTCGCTTTCAAACTCCCAGATAATGCAGTTGTACCTTAATGGCATGGAGAGCCCACCAATCAGCAACGCTAAGCTTGCGGTATGGTGGCCACTAAACGGTGACTTCAATGACTACAGCGGCCACTTGGCTACTGGCGTGCCTTCAAATGTCATAAGCACCAGCCTAATCAACTATCCAGGCAATCCCATCTACGGAGGTTCATACTATTACAACATGACCAACAAGGTCCTTGGCACGGGCAACCCGGGCTGCACAACCCCCATCAACTGCGGAGCCAACACAGTATCCGCACAGCTGTTCCTGAGCTCCTCGCCTGTGACTGGCAACTACTCGGGCAGGGCGGCGCATTTCAACGGGGCGAGCAGTTATCTGAGCGCGGCTGGAGTTACGGGGCTGTCCTCTACCCAGACCATTTCGATGTGGGTACGCCCTGCCGCTTTTTCAGTTGGAATGGATCAGGAACTTTGGGATGAGGGGGGAAACGTGTACCAGTTACAGCTGTACGACGGGGATAACAATAATGGTAAACCGAAGATAGCATTCGACAGCCAAATTGGAACTGCCGAGCTGCCTTCGGCTGGCGTTTGGTACAATATTGTTGGGGTCAGCACTGGTAGTGGAACCCTGAGAATATATATAAACGGGGTTTTAGATTCCACGCTAAGTGGCTCACTTCCAAGTCCTTCCGCTATTAGTATAGGGAGCCATAGTGGAGGGGGATACTACTTCAATGGCAGTATAGCTAATGTTCAGGCGTACAATGCCCCGCTCAGTGCGGCACAGGTCAGCACGTTATATCTCAGGGGGTTAAATGGCGCGCCGGTCGTCCCGGCCAATGTTGTTGATTGGTGGCCCCTCAATGGAAACGCTGCTGATTCGAGCGGAAACAATAACAACGGGATAAATAATTATGTCACCTACACCACCCAGTACACTAACCAGACCACAGGTACATCGAGCGGGCTGGCGGCGCTGCATCTGGCTGATTCGGTGCTGCCTAACGTAGCAAGCCTCGGGCCTGGGGGCAATGGCTACGGCTACGTGCAAACGGCAGCCTCATCGGCATTCGCCCCTGCGAAGTTCACCGCCTCGTTCTGGATGTATCCAAGGATGAATGGGGGCAACAACGCCGGAGGGTACACAATGCTGCTCGGCAACATAAACCCCAACGAGGTAGGATGGAACTGGGCCTTCCAGTTCGGCACAAGCTCTGGCTCCCTGGCATTCAAGGGATCAGGCGCGGGCACCACATGGAGCGCTGATACGGGAATTAACAAGTGGTATTTCATAACCGGAGTGTTTGACGGCTCCAACTGGTACCTTTACAACAACGCCACACTGGTGGCGAGCTGCACAAGCAGTTGCGGAGGCATAGGCGGCTCGTCCAGCGACATGATGTTCGGGAGCGACGGCTGCTCAAGCTGCGGGTCGGGAGACCTTAACGGCTTCTTCAACGGCTACCTTGCTGACGCGAGGCTGTACTCAGGCACGGCGATGACCGCGGCGCAGGTGCAGCAGCTCTACCAGAACGACAGTGTAGCAGGCCTGCCGGCGAACGATGTCTGGCCGCTCAACGGTGCTGGACCAGCGAGCATCGCAGCGCTGAACCAAAGCGTCGACATAGCCAACAGCCTTAACGTGGGCTACTTCATGTCCAACACCATAACCTGCACGCTCTCCAACTCGATAAAGAGCCAGTGCGGCGTATTTTACACTCAACCGTAGAATGTGGTAGCATGGCAGACGAGACAAACAAGGGCATGAAAATGCACATAGAGTTCATAGAGAGACTGTCGGCGCTTATGGTCGCGGCTTTCGGACTGGTGGCTGCGCTTGCGTGGAACACCGCGATACAGGGCATCTTCACCCACTTCTTCGGCACCGCAGGTACGCTGACTGCACAGATAGGGTACGCGGTACTGGTAACCGTGATAGCGGTCTACGTGACCTACATGATAGGGCGCATGAAGACATCGCTCACGACGAAGATGGGCGGCAGGGAGTCAAGGCGCAAGTGAGCGCTCTGGCGACCCTACTATCGGATGAATTCGGTGGCTATGCCCATACTTTCCGCTATCTCCGCCTGCCTTTTGTCGCATGTCACAAGCAGGCTCTTTTCCTTGAGTGCAGCAGAGAGGAACAGAGCGTCGTAGAACGCTATACCTCTTTCAAAGGATATTTCAAGTGCCTTTGCCCTGTATTCCGCTTCATCCAGAGTGGCGGCCACAGACTGGTATGAGACCAGTATCTCAATGGCATCTACCAACCCAATCTCGTGAAGCCTCATCTTCTTGAACAGCGCATTGCCAAGTTCGTCGAGGGCGAATGGCAGGGTGACCGACGCAATCACGTGCGACTTTACGCTCTCCCAATTGGGCTCCTTAGTGAAGTATTTTATTATGGCGGATGAATCAATCAGCATGGTCCCTGTCCTCGCGCACAGATCTTGCCCCGAACCCCAGTTTAGAGGGTTTCACCCTAGCCTTGATTAACCTGGAAAGCCTCTCTACAGTCTCCGCAGCCTCCTCCTCCCTTGATAGGTTCTCGAGATAGAGCCTCACGGCTTCATTTATACGTATGTTGCGCTTCAGCAATGACTCCCTGAGTCCCTTCTTCACCCTGACGCTTATTACCTCGCTGTCCACGATATGGCTCTGTGTAAACATATATATAAACCTTTTGTAAACAAATATGCTTCGGAATGTGCAGTGCCGAGCCGTGCACGCCGGAATAAGTATTTACTAACATAAAGATATATATACTTGAGTAAAAGTCTGCGCTGCGCACCGCGACTTCTTAACGGTCGTATTGTGGTGGCGCCGCTAAATCCCGCCGAGGGAAGAGAACAGCGAGCCTATGAAGGCCTGGCCTATGAAGAACACGCCGAATCCCACTATCATGAATACCGGCAGGTACTTGAGCCCCTTGAGGGCAGAACCCGTTGATATGGCTGACATGATCATGCTGGCGAAAGCGGTGATTACCGCAATCGATATGAGCGAGAAGGTGTGGTAAGTGCCGGGGCTTATCTTCGGCGGGCTCGGCTTGAGGAACGAGATTCCTGTGGTGGGCAGCCCTCCGGGGTTTGCCGTCAGTATGCCCTTCCAGACCTGGTCGGTGACCGATATCATCTGGCTCGTCAGGCTGTAGAGGACTGGCGCCGCTATGAGGCCAGCGAAGGCTATGAATATGCTGTACATGAAGAGCTGGCCGGCGACCTCCTTCTGGATGAGCTGCTGGTTCCTGAGGTCCTTGGAGATGTGCTCGAGAAGGTCGGCCATGGCGCCTCCGTATCTCAACGCCTCGAGCATCATTCGGACCGCGTGGCCCAGCTCGTATGACCTGTACTTGCTCGCGAAGTCCTTGAGCGCGGCCTCGAACGTCTCTCCGCTGAATATCCTCCTGTTCATCTCCTTTATGTCGTCGCTGAGGAAGCCGAACTCAGGCCTTGCGGCGAGCAGCATCGCCCGGTCAAGCGCTATTCCGCTCCTCAGGTTGGCTGAGGCTATCTGGAGGTAGTCGGGGAACATCTCCTCGAGCTTGGTCTTCCTTCCGTCTATCAGGTACTCTATAATCATGTAGACAGCTATGACGAATACGACGCCTGAGGTCACGCCCACTATGGGTGCAAGCACGCCCCAGCCCGCGATAAAGAGGACAAGCGTCATGACTATCGCTGTAGCAACCGCCCCGGCCACCATTATCTGGAGTATCTGGTTTGCGGTCCTCTTGAGCCCCGCCATGGTGGCCTCGCGTGATATGACCCTGACTATCCCGATAGGCAGATACCTCTCGAATCTGGTGGTTCCCTGGGCCATATCATCACATTGCAAATACAGGTCTCGACGACCTTATAAGCTGCAGGAATACTATCTGCAGGAATATCATCCCTATTATCGCGGCTGCGAGTATCGAGGGCGTGACCGTGAATATCGCTATGAAGGTGGTGAGTATGGTCGCCACTGCTATTCCCATGCTAGGCAGTATTATTCCGAAAAGCATGTAGAACATGGCGAGCGCGTTGAGCCTCTGCCCGTACCTCCTAAGCTCTATCGCCCTCTCCTGTGTGAGCTGGTCTATCACGCTCTGAAGCGCGGCGACCACGTCAGCACCGGCCTTGATGCTCACCGCGGCCTGAAGCATTATCCTCCTGAAGGAGGCGCTCCTCGACTCGGCGACCGTCTGGTCTATCGATTCCTCGAGCGGAGTACCTATCTGCACCTTCTCGACTATCTTCTGGAACTCCTTGCTCGCCTCGCCGTAGCCGCTGCTTACTGCCGTGAGCGCGTTGAAGAGCGGCATTCCGGACCTGAGCGAGATGATCATGTCCCTTGTGGCGAACAGAATGTCCCTCTCTATGATCTTCGAGGACTGCTTGCCTTTCCTTGATGGGAAGTTGAGGAACGAGTTGAACGCGACGTAGAATATCGCTATGCCCATCAGTATCCCGAACATCACCGCCTCTATGGTGGGCAGCGCGAGCCTTATGAGAAGTATGAGTATGGAGATGCCGATGACTACCGCCATCATCCCTGCGGATATCATCATGCGCTGTACGAACTCCACCACTGTGCCTTTTATCCCCTGCTTCCTGATTGCCTCCTCAAGCCCCTTGTGCTTGGCAGCTACGCTGGCGAGGTAGAGCTTCCATGCGCTAGGCCCTGCCACTGAAGGGGCGCCCTGCTGCGGCTTTGGCTGGAAGAGCGGAGGCTTTACGGCAGGCTTGGGCTTCTGGTCGAAGATGCTCGGCCTGCCAGCGGCGGGCTGCTCCTGCTTCTTGTATATGTTGATATCGCCAATGTCCATCTGGGGTTTTGCGTTTACAATGCCTTGGGGGCTGTGCTGCCAGAACCCATGGGGCTGCTGCGGCTGTGGGGGAGGCTGCGGCTTCGGCTGAGGCGGCGGAGTTATTGGCTGCGGCCTCGGCGTCTGTTGCGGCGGCGTTGAAGCTGAAGGCGAGGGCATCTGCTGCGATGTTGGCTGGCCGGTCTTTTGAGCCTGTGGCTGCTGGGCCTGCTGCGGCGGCTTGGGCTTCGGCTTGAAGTTGAAGAACGGGACCTTAGCGGGCTTGGGCTCGAGCACTATGCTCTTTCCGTCCACGTTTATCACCTTCTTCTTTTTGTCGAACAGCATTTTTTCATCCGTTGAACATTGACATTATCTCCCTGAGCCTCTGGTCCCTTGCGGCAGTGAGCGGATCGCCCTGCCTCTTCCCCTCGTTGGCCACCTGGTTCAGGCCGAGCACCTCCTGCCTGATAACTGAGAGCTGGTCCTGGTCGAAGACGTTCTCCTTGAGCCCCTGCGCTATCCTCTCAAGCTCCACTATCTGGTCCGATACCGACAGGTTCGGGAGGACGAGCGATCTCGTGTCTATCTTCTTTATCGTAACTGACTTGACCGCCGACTCCAGCGCGCCCATGCCCTTTACAAGTGCGCCGAGCTCCCTGCCAACCGCCTGCTTCTCCGCCTCCATCGCCGTAATGCCCCTTGAGACCGCCGCGCCTATCCGTATGTTGGGCATGGGCGGCGCACGTATCTGCGGCACCCTCTTCTGGGCCACTGTGACTCTCTCCTGCTGGACCTGCGCCTCCTGCTGCGTCTTGAGCTGCTGGGGCGCATGCATGCCTTGCTGCCTCATCTCAAGCTGCAGCTTCGACTCGAGCGCGAACACCGTCTTGAGCATCTCCGAGTACCTCGGCCTCGCCGCGCCTGCCTGCTGCTGGCCGATGCCCGAGGTGTCAACGAAGTTCACCTCCTGGGGCCTCGCTGCTCCCTCTACCGTTTGCACGATCTTGAGCAGCTGCGTGAAATTGTCCTCCATTCAAACCACCATTCAGAAGAGATCCCTCGAGAAACTCTGTCCGCTCTCCACTATCGCGAGCACCTTCGCCTTGTCCTTGTAATAGTTGGCGACAACGAAGCCCGAGTCGTCAACATCAATCACGTTGTTCTTGACCATCCAGTCAAGCACCTTTGACTTCTCTACGACGTTGGCCGCTATCTCGTTCTTGGTCAGCCCGCCGTAAAGTATTAGCGTCTCCGCCAGCCTTGTGAGGTCGCTTATCTGGGTTATCTTGTCGCTCCTTACGCTCCACTTATATATCACGTTCGCATTGCCGTCGTGAAGGACCTCCGCGAACTCCAGGACTCGCCTTATGCTCTTTGTCCTGTGCCTGAACAGCACCACAAGCCCGCCGATGGAGTTAAGCATGATCTTAGGTATCGCGATAGGGGGGTTGGTCATCCTCACCACTGTGTCCTGGGCGTTGTCGGCGTGCACAGTGCCGTACACAGCGTGTCCTGTGTGTATGGCCTCGAACAGAGTCTCGGCGTCCTTCTCTGTCCTTATCTCTCCCACGACCATTATGTCAGGCCTCTGCCTGAGCGCGTTTATCATCAGGTCGTAAAGCGTGACCTCTCCCTTGCCCTCCGGGTTCGGCTCCCTCGATATCATCGGGATCCACTGGAGGAATGATGGAAGCGTAAGCTCCCTCGTCTCCTCTATCGAGATGATCCTCCTGGTGGCCGGGAAGAATATGCTGGAGGCATTGAGGAAGCTTGTCTTCCCGCTGGCTGTTCCTCCTGAAAATATTAGGCTTATCTCGTTCTCTATGCACAGCCAGACCAGCGAGGCGACGTCCGTGCTGACAGTCCCGTTCTTTATCAGAGCGGGCATGGTCCACGGGTTCTTTGCGAACTTTCTTATCGTGATAGTGTTGCCGACCTGCGAGACGGGGTACAGGGTGGCGTTGACTCTCGAGCCGTCTGACAGCTCGGCGTCCATCAGCGGGGCGAGGTTGCTTATGCTCCTGCCTATCCTCCTGCCTATCTGCTCTGACTGGTCGTAGATGAGTTCCTCGCTTGCGGGCTTGATGTTGGTCTTGCACCATCCGTGTACCTTGTGGAACACCCATATGAAGTCCTTTGCGCCGTTGACCGCAATCTCCTCAAGGTTGTCGTCAGCCAGTGGGGCCTCGAGGTCGCCAAGGCCGAGCATCATGTTCAGTATGTACGATGTGAGCAGCCTCTTTGTGTCAGGGGTGATGTCGGGGATGTACTTGTCCACGAGTATCGAGCCCGCCTCTATGTACTTGTTGTTGAGCTCCTCCAGGTAGTCCTTGTCCTCTATCTTGGTGGGGTCTATCGGCACCATAGATATGAGCTCGCCCCTCAGCGAGTTTATGAGCAGCTTGGTGGCGTTGCCTATTCCCGGGAAGGTAAGGTTATAGTAGGGCATGAAGTCGCCGGACCGCACCACCCGTATGTGCACGGTCATGCCGTGCGCATCAAGGTTGTACTCCTCAAGGACATTGTCGGTTGCGCTATCAGCCATTCCACCACTTAAAGCTTCTTAGAATCATCCTCCATCTTCTGCTTGACCCCCGTGACCTTGCCCTTCAGCCCGGATACCTTGGCGGTCGCGGCGGCGGTCTTTCCAGACAGCTTCTTCAGCTCCGCCATGCTCTTCTCCAGGGTCATGTTCGACATGGACTTGAACGCGCGCAGCTGGCCCGCGAGCTCCTCCAGCTCCGCCTTGACCGAGCCAGCCTCCTTCTTCAGCGCCTCTATCTCAGCCTTTGAGCTGTTGAGCGTCTGGTCGAAGGTTGCCACGCCGCCGAATATCGACTTCGCGGAATTGAGCTTCTGCGTCATCGTGCCCGAGCTCTCGTCTATGACGCGTATGTCCTTCTGTAGCTGGTCGTTCATCCTGGCGAACTTGTCCCTCGCCTCAGCTCCGGTCTTGTCGAGCGCCCTCTTGTATGTCTCGTGCTCGCCCCGGAACGCCTTGAGCTGGTCCGAGAGATGCTTCGCCTCTGCGTGCTGGCCCTGGATGTGCTTCAGTGCATCTTCCAACTCCTGCCTGTTCGACTTCAGCTGTGCCTCGACGTCCCTGTTGGCGTCGCCTATCTGCTTCCTTATCTCCTTTACCTCGGAGTCTATGCTCTTCATTATTGTGTCGAAGGCGCGGTTCTTGCTCTTCTCTATCTCTGCTATCGCGTTCTGCGCCTCGGTCGCCTTCTGCCGCAGGGCGGTGAGCCTCTCCACGCTCTGCGCTATGCTCGCATCGGAGTTAAGGCTGCCGAAGGAGGTTATCTTCCCTGACAGCTCCTCAAGCCTCTTGCTGATTGCGGCGTATGAGCTCTCCGCGTTCTTCCTTATGTCGTCAATCGTCTTGTCGGTGACCTGTACGCTGGCGGCGGCCTTGTTGAGCTCGCCCATCATCTGCTGTATTTCAGGCATACGCTTCTTGTACTCCGCGTCTATTCCGCTCAGCTGGGTGCCAAGCTTGTCCAGGGCAGTCATAAACCTCTCGGTGGCAATCTGGTCCGAAGAGAGGGTCTCCTCCATGGCCTGCGTCTGAGCGACCATCTTGGACTTTATGTTGGGCATCGACTCCTTGCTTATCCTGAGCGGCTCGAGGTACATCTTGCCCACCTCGTAGTCTATCTTGACAAGTCCGCCGTTCTCAAGCACCTTTGCCCAGCTCTCTACTAGGTTGGAGTTCACGCCAAGGGTATCCGCGACTGCGTTGAGCTCCATCTTGCCCCTGGAGTTCAGAAGATCGACAAGCGCATCTATGGATGTTTTCGTCTCGCCTTTAATATTAGGATTAATCTGGTCGGGCGCCATCTCAACACGTTATTACTAATGCAACAAAGGTTTAAATACCATATTAGGCCGCTACCGTCTCAAAAAGTACCGACAAAGCCTGGAAGGGAAAGGCCAAAATCAGCCCTTTGGGCCCAGTATTTTTGAGGCCGCCATCTCGGAGGGGTTGATTATGTGCTTTATCCCCATCTCCCTCAGGTACCTTATGGTCTCGGCCGAAGATGCGACCACGTAAATCTCGGCCTTCTTGGCCAGGGACTTGGCCACAAGCGCGGCATAGACTGTCTTGGCCCTCTCGGAGACGTCTATCACCACCATGCTGGCCTTCTCGGGCGCGAGGTTGGACATCTCGGACTCGGAACCCTCGTCCACAATGTGCGCGGTATAGCCGGCAATCCTGACCTTCTCGGCTGTGGCAGCATCGTCCACCACTACCACGAACCTCTTCTTTTGGATTTTCATCTGCTCCGCCAGGAGTGCGTTGGTGTAGCTGTACCCAACCAGAATCGTATGGCTCTTGAGCATGCGCGTCTCAGCCCTTGACAGTTTTCCCGAAAGCTTCTCCAATTTCAAGTTCACAAAATCACCAGAAATGCCAATAGCGGTGCCGAAGATGACCAGCGTGCCAGCCACAACAAGCACCATCACGAATATCCTCGCGGTCTGGGACACCGGTACTATGTCCCCGTATCCGACCGTGGTGACCGTAGCCACGGTGAAGTAAAGCGCGTCCACGACAGTGCCTATGTGCACGTTGAAGTCGCCTCGCTGGCCCAGCAAGTACGTGCCGGTTATCCCGAAGGACAGCACCGCCGCGACCGCTATGGCGTAGACTATCATCTTTGTAGTTATCCGCATGCGCTCGAGACAGTATTCCCAGCGCGCATATTTATTGTTTTGCAGCGGGGCTTGTGAATCAGAGCGCGAACCTGTAGAAGGTGGAGAAGAGCAGCGCTATGATGAACATGATCACTATGTAGGAAAGCGGTATCACATGGAGCGCCATGATGAGTATGAATATGACCGCCATGGTGACCAGGTAGATGGGCTTGCTCCATGCCAGCACCTTGCTTCCGTCAAGCGGGAAGATGGGGAGCATGTTGAAGAACGCGAGCAGTATGCTTATGAAAAGGGTGAACTGCAGCGCGGTGTGCAGATAGCTCTGCGGAGGGGGATTGATGAAGAACAGCAGCGCCGCGAACACGCCAAACACGGCGAAGTTGGTGAGCGGCCCCGCAAGGGAGACTATCCCGTTCTGCCTCTTTGTGAAGCTGTTGGTGAATATCCATGTCGCGCCTGGTATCCCAACAAGGAACCCGAATGCACCGGTGAGAAGAGTTATGACCAGCCCGTTTAGCGAGGTCTTGAATGCCGCTGCCGCGCCGTAGTGCTGGGCCACGAACTTGTGCATCAGCTCGTGGAGGACGAAGCTGAGGGTGACCGCCATCGCGGCAATCGGAAGGAAGCTCACGAAGGTGCCGAAGAAGTTCGAGCGCGAGCCAAGTGAGAACAGACCGCCCGCTATCGTGGATGAAAATGCGACTATCAGCACGGCGTCCGCAATCAGTATGTTCTTTATCTCCTCCATGTGGGGAAGGTTCTCCCGCATCGCCATTATAGGGATTTACCAATAGGCTTTATAAAACCCTTGATACAAATCTACTTTACTATAGCTCCATCGTCTAGTGGTCAAGGACGGCGGCCTCTGGAGCCGTAAACGCCAGTTCGAATCTGGCTGGAGCTACTTATGTTTATAGTAGGGGTTTCGCAACCCTTAAATATTTCCTTTGGGAAAGGTTAAGTGAACACATGGAGACAATGAGAAGGAGCCAGACTGCAAATCTTAATATGGGTAAGATCAGGGTGGACCATGCCCATTTCAAGGGTAGCAGACATTCCCTGAATCAGAAGCAGACAGGAGGTGTGCCGCTCAGGAAGCCAGTTGAGGATACAGTAGCCACGCCAGCTTCAGTTGTGGACAAGGCGGCCTTGATAGTATTCAGCTTATATACCAGCGGCAGCATGGCGCGCAACAGAAGCAGGTCGGGAAAGCAGTAGTACGCACGCATCGCCTTCATAGGGATACCGCCCCTTTTTATTCTTTATTACACAATCGTTATCTGTAAGGTGGGATTGTTGGCTGCGAAAAGGGAGATATCGGGTCACGTAATAGTATGCGGCTACGGGGTAGTGGGGCAGAAGGTGACCGACGTGCTTCTCGAAAGGGGTATACGCTTCATAGTCATAGACATGGATCCCAAGAAGATAGAGCTTATGAGGCAGCTTGGCATGGACGCCATAGAGGGCGACGCGACCCACTCGCGCGTACTCAAGGAGGCCTACGTCGATACGGCCAGGGCTATAGCGATTGTGCTTGACGACGACGCCAAGAACCTTTTCTCTGTGCTGACCGCAAGGGACATGAACAAGAAGATATTCATAACCGCGAGGGCCAACGACGAGTTCGTGAGGGAGAAGCTCATCGAGGCCGGGGCGGACTACGTGGTAATGCCGCAGAAGGTCGCGAGCAAGGAGATACTGAAGGAGCTCACAAAGGGTAGTGCGTAATGGCGAATCCGCTCCACGACTCTGGCACCATCGCCGGGAGGGTGATAATAGGGCTCATTGGGGTGGCCTCGCTGTTCATGCTCGGCTCGATAATCACGCTTACCTACATAACGCACAACTTCTATGTGGCGAACTACTACACCTTCTCTGCCCTACTTGATGCAACGGGGGTAGGAACCGATGCGCTGATAAACGCTGTTGCCCCCCAGCTTAGCCAGGCATTCTACGCGGTGGTGGTGGTCTCGGTGCTTGATGGGCTTGCCAAGGCGGTGATCATAGGTTTCGTCATGGCCTCGTTCATAAACTTCCTCACCGGGATAGACATAAAGTCGGGAATCTCCGGCATAAGCGTCAAGCACATGAAGAACCACGTGATGATTTGTGGTTACTCCAACCTAGGCGAGAGGCTGGCAAGGGAGATGATGCATAGGGGCTCGAAGGTGGTGATAGTGGAGAAGGACACGGAGAAGGCCAACAACCTGAGGGACCTCGGCTTCACCGTGATAAACGGCGACTTCACGGACAGGAAGGTGCTGGCTGAAGCCGCAGTGGAAAAGGCACGCGCGATAGTCTTCACGGGGGACAGCGATTTCATAAACCTGATGGGGATAGTCTCGGCGCACAGCATGAACCCCAACGCCAGCATAATAGCAAGGGCTAGGCAGGAGGACACGCTAACCAAGATGCAGCGCGGTGGGGCGGGCTTCTGCATAGTCCCCGAGGTGGCTGCAGGTATGGACATGGGGGCTACGATAGCGAAGGTGTTGTGAGATGGCATCAAGAAGATCAAATTGGTATACGCTCATATTCATAGCGGGGTCGCTGTTCGTGCTGTCCACCTCGCTCACGATGTACGCAGGGGTGCCCCCCGTTCTTGCCATAATAACCAACATATTCCAATCGCTGCAGATACCGTATAACATCATAAGCTACACCGCTGCGGCCACGCCCTTTGAGCTGGCCGCCAACCTGATGGACACGGTTGTCTTCGCCCTGCTCACGGTTATACTTGCAACATGGTTCTATGACTTCATAACAAGCGTCAGCATAAAGGAGAGGATGGTGCTGAACAGGATAAGGCGGCTTAAGGAGCACGTGATAGTTGCCCCGTACAACGCATTCGGCAAAGAGCTGATGAGGAACCTGAAGGAAGAGGGAATAGCGGCAGTTGCGATGGCAAGCAGCAGAAGCGAGCTGCTCTCCCTGGTCCACCGGAACGAGCTCGCGGTGGTGGGCGACATAAAGCTGAGGGACTCGTTCGAGGCTGCGGGAATAGCCAGCGCGAGGTACATAATCGCGGCCAGCGACGACGACCTCGAGAACGCGCTGATAGCGATAACCGCCAAGACCGTGAACCCCCATGTGAAGATAATAGCCAGGGTCAACAAGGAGGAGAGCATACCGAAGCTCGACATAGCCGGTGCCTACAAGATGATAATGCCGGAGATAACCGCTGGAGAGCTCATAGGGGAGGAGCTGGCAAAGACGATGATGGGCGGACGCCCGAACTGAGCCAGCTGCCAATCGCTACTTATAATAATAAAAACCCGACGAGTGAAACTAGAGTATGGCAGTCAGGGGAGAGATAAAGCAGGCCATCATAATCAGGACCGATCTCGAGATGAGCAAGGGCAAGATGGCGGCGCAGGTGGCGCACGCCTCGCTTATGAGCTACTTCGAGGCGGAGAGGACCGACAAGGCGGTGGCCAAGGAGTGGCTTGCCACAGGCGAGAGGAAGATAGTGCTCAAGGTCAGCGACGAGGACTCGCTGATAAGGCTGTACAAGGCTTTCGAGTTCAAGAAGGTGCCTGCGGCGCTGGTCACCGATGCGGGGCTTACGCAGATTCCGCCGGGAAGCAAGACAGCGCTGGGCATTGGGCCTTGGTGGGAGGGTGAGATAGACCAGTTCACAAAGCCGCTGAAGCTTCTGTAATAACATTTAGGTGTGCATATGGATTTTGACGAGTATCAAACGAGGGCAAGCGAGACATCGGCTGCGCCGCCGAAGCTGGACGGCCAGATGTACTACTTCTCCCTGGGCCTCGCTGGTGAGGTCGGGGAGCTGCTGAACAAGATAAAGAAGATAGCCAGGGACGGCAAGAACCCTTCGAAGGAGGACATAACTGGCGAGCTTGGGGACGTGCTCTGGTATCTGTCGCAGATTGCGAAGGAGTTTGACATACCGCTAAGCGAGGTCGTGGACTACAACATAAAGAAGCTGGCGAGCAGAAGGGAGCGCGGAGTAATAAGCGGAAGCGGAGACGAGAGATGAATCCATGATGAAGTTAGGCTACACAAAGGAAGAGCTCATAACAAGAGATACCGTAGTGCCGAAGATAGCCAAGGTCCTAAGAACGGAACCACACGGGAAAGAAATTGCGATAAGAACCGCTCAGGATATTGTCGCCGCATACAGGAAAGAGGGCGATGAGAAGCTGGCATCAGAAATCGAACGCCAGCTGGTGCGTGAATTCAAGAATGTAGACTGGAATTTTACTCCTAAAGCTTAAAGCGCCCCGAGCAGGACTCGAACCTGCGACCTATCGGTTAACAGCCGATCGCTCTACCTGCTGAGCTATCGAGGCATGAATCAAGCAATAATCCTTGTCAGCATCTCCCTTATCGAGTTGGGGTCTCCCTTCTTGCCCGACTGGGCCAGGACCTTGCCGATAAGGAACTGCATGGCTTCCTTCCTTCCGCTCTTGAATTCATCTACAGCCTTTTTATTCTCTCCGACAACGTTTTTAACTATTTGCTCTATGTCCCCTGTGGTGACCTCCGCACCGCCCTTCTCGAGAAGCCTGGACGGGGAGGTCCCGGTGTCGACATACTCCTTCACCAGCTCCTTCGCGTACCTCTCGCTCAACGTTCCCTTTTCTATGAGAGTTAGCATCTCAACAAAGGTGTCCGGCTTGACCTTTGAGTTCCTTATCCTCTCCGACCTCCAGTTGAGGCTCTTGAGTATGTAGTTCATCAGCCAGTTGGCCACTATCTCGGGCTTCGGGTACAGCGTGCAGCTCTGCTCGAAGAAGTCGGCGAGGTTCTTGTCGGTGTAGACAAGGACGTGGGAGGTGTACTCGTTTGTGCCATAGTCCCTTACGAACCTCTGCACGCGCTGGTCCGGAAGCTCCGGCATGTTCTTCTTCAGCGCTGCGATCATCTCCTTGCTTATCGTAACTGTGGGAAGGTCAGGGTCGAATATGTATCCGTAATCCTCCTCGTACTCCTTCTTCCTCAGGCTCTTCGTGGTCTTCATCTCCGCGTCGAAGTGCCTTGTCTCTCTCTGTATCTCGACCTCCATCCTCTTCAGTCCGTTCTGCCTGACTATCTCGTAGTTGAGCGCCTTCTCCACGTTCTCGAATCCGGTTATGTTCTTGACCTCCACCCTCTCCCCGCCGTCTATGGAGATGTTGGCATCGACCCTCAGTGTCGCCTCCTTTTCGGAGTCGTAGACGCCAAGGTGCTCAAGTATGGATGAGAGCTGCTCGAGGAACGCCCTCACCTGCTTCGGGCTTGTGAAATCGGGCTCGGTCACTATCTCTGCGAGCGGAACGCCTGCCCTATTGTAATCCATGTGAACGTATTCGGATGAGGTTATGTCGCCGTTTACGTACATCAGCTTTGCGGGATCCTCCTCTATGTGCACTCTCCTTATCCTCACCTTGTCCTCCCCTGTTGTGAGATATCCCTCCGTGGTGAGCGGAGCTTCATATTGGGTTATCTGGTAGTTCTTGGAAAGGTCAGGATAGAAGTATGTCTTCCTGGAGAAGAAAACGGTCTCCGTGACCTTGCAGTTGAGTGCTATCCCAATCATCAACCCGTACTCCAGCACCTTCTTGTTGAGCTTGGGCTTCGAGCCTGGGAAGCCTAGGCAGATTGGGCAGGTGTTCTGGTTCGGCTCCCTGTCCCTATGGTCGGTGCTGTCGCTGCAGAATATCTTGCTCGCCGTGTTGAGCTGCGCGTGAACCTCTACACCGATCATTACGCTCATTTCAATCCCTCCGCAACTGCCGAAATCCCTATAATCTTTTCCTCATTGAAGTGGTCGCCTATCAGCTGCATGCCCACCGGAAGGCCTTCTATCTTGCCAACAGGAACTGATACTGTAGGCAATCCGCACATGTTTGCGGCAGTTGTCATCAAGTCCATGTTGTATATCTCAATAGGGCTCATCTTCTCTATGTCGGAGAACCTTGGCGCCAGTATAGGCATCGATGGCGTTGCCACGGCATCGAAGCCCTTGAACACGGACTTGAACTCCTCGGTTATCTTTGCCCTTACCCTCATCGCCTTTATGTAGTAAGCCTCACGGAATCCGGTCATCCTGGCATATGTGCCGAGTATTATCCTCCTCTTCGCCTCCGTCCCGAATCCCTCGCTCCTGACCTTGGAGAAGTACTCGTCGAAGTTACCCTTCAGCTCTGGCTGCATCCCGTACCTGAGCCCGCAGAACTTGGCTAGGTTGGTCGACGCCTCGGTTATCGCAATCATGTAATACGCGGGTATGGAGTACTTGGTGAGCGGCATGTCTACCTCCTCGACCACCATCCCCATGGACTCCATCTTCTCCGTTGCCTTCATCACAAGCTCGGCCACTCTTTTGTCGGTTGTGCTCTCGAAGTACTGCTTAGGCAGCGCAATCTTCGGCTTGGCAGGAGCGTTGGACTTGGTGAAGTCAGTGCTACCAACATTCGCGCTTGTCGAGTCCATCGGGTCGTATCCGGATATCACTGACAGCCCCAACGCCGCATCGTAGACATTCTTCGCTATGACGCCTATCTTGTCCATGCTGTTGGCGTAATCGATAAGCCCGTATCTTGACACCCTGCCGTATGTGGGAGTTATACCTACCGTGCCGGTGAATGCCGCAGGCGCGGTTATGCTGCCGCCTGTCGACTGTGCAATCGCTATGTGGGGAAAGTCAGCAGCGGCAGTGAGTGCCGCCGCACCTCCGCTGCTGCCTCCGCAGCTCCTCTGTGTGTCAAGCGGGTTCTTCGGAATGCCGTATGCGCAGTTTGTGGAGAATGTGCCGAATCCGAACTCGTCCTGTGCGGTCTTGCCGAGTATGAACGCGCCCTCTGCCTTTAGCCTGGAAACCGATGTTGCGTCGAATGGAGGCACGTAACCCTCAAGTATCTTCGATCCGGCGGTAGTCATTATGCCCTTTGTGCATATGTTGTCCTTGACCGAGACGGGAAGCCCTGCGAGCGCGCCCGCTGGCTTGAAATCTACCTGCTCGTTCAGCGTGATGAATGCGTTGTATTTTTTCTGTATCTGCCTGGCCTGCTCGATGAATCCGGGGATGGCCTCGCGGGGGTCTATGCTGCCCTCTCGCACCCCAGCAATATACTCACTAACGGTGACTGCCAATCGAACACCTATACTATCTTCGGTCCCTTGAAGAACTTGCCCTCCTTGTGCCTTGAGTTGCCCAGCGGGTCCCACTCGGTGCCCTTGACCTCGTCCTCCCTCCAGACGTTCTCAACCTTGACAGGGTGGAACGCGGGCTCCTCGTCCAGCTTAAGCTCTTCCATGACCTTGAATGCGGACAGCACATCGCTGAGCTCCCTCGTGTAGGACTCCTTCTCCGAATCTGTGAGCTCCAGCCTTGATATCTGGCATATGTGGTCAATGAGCCTCCTGTCTATCTTCGAATAATCAGGCATATGAACGACCCGAAACCGTGTAATCGATTATTGCGTAAGAGAGCTATTTAGACTTTTGTATCCTATCTTTACTCCTTAAGGAAGGGGCAGTTGCGCGGGGCTTTTATGCCGCGCAAACGTGATGCAATGGACAACCAAACCTTATCTGAAAGGATAGCAATAGTGGATTCGTCAGACCTCAAGTCTGACCTGCAGTCGTGGCCTGAGTTCGCCAAGAGATCGCTTGACTCTACACCCTCGCTGAAGGTGGGGAAGGAGGTGGGATACGTGGTGATGGCGGGCATGGGGGGCTCTGGCATAGTGGCGGACGTGATAACCGACATAGCTTATCAGGGTGCGTCCAAGCTCCATTTCCAGGTGTTCAACAACTACCACATACCGGAGTCGATAAGCCCGGATGCTATGGTCATAGGGATAAGCTGCAGCGGCAACACCGCCGAGACCCTGATGTTCCTCTCGCAGGCTGATGCGAAGGGCATAAGCGGATACGCCGTTGGGTCTGGAGGCAAGATGGAGGAGTTCACAAGGACAAGCAAGAACTTCACACTGATAAAGACCCAGATGCTCAAGGTGCAGAGGGCATCCTTCCCTGGGCTGATATTCCCGTTGCTGAAGTTCCTCTCAGAAAACGGGCTGCTCAACATAAGCGGCGCGGAGATGGACAACACCATCAACTGCATGAAGGATGTCAGGGACGAGTGCATAATACTAGACCCCTCGAAGAACAGGGCGCTCGACATCGCGATGAAGATAGTCGACCACGACAGGTTCTTCATACCGATAATATACGGATCGAGACTGACAAGGGCCGCCGGAAGGAGGTTCAGGCAGTCGCTCAACGAGAACACCAAGGTCCACGCCTTCAGCGGAGAGATACCGGAGGTCTGCCACAACTCCATAGTTGCTTGGGACACCGACAATTCACTGCCGGGCAACGGCATGGTGGTAGAGGGCCACAAGATAAGGAGCATACCTGTGCTTCTGAAGTTCGACGACGACCCTCCGGAGATAAAGGCGCGCTTCGAGGTGATGGCCCAGCTGCTTAAGGAGTCCGGCGCTGAGCCGATAGACGCGCCTTATGCGGGCAAGGGCTACGTATGCAGGACGCTCTCCATGATATACTTCCTGGAGTATGTCACGTACTATGCGGCGATACTAAGGGGAGTCAACCCGATAGTGACCCCGTCGATAGACAAGCTGAAGTCAAGGCTTGCTGCGATGGACAAGGGATACTAAACTCCTTTGGTGCTGGGATAATAGACCCGCATATTGTCGGGTAGTCGCTTCGCGAATATGATATCGCTTATCTTAACGACAGTTTATCGTTGATGCCTGTTTTCTTGATAAGGCCAAGATAGGAGGCGAAATCAGAGTCATCAATCATGTTCTTCGTACGAGGTCCGTGTGTCCCGGTGAGATCAAAGCTGAATTTTTTATCCGCAGTAATTATCGTTATGCTTGTGTGGGCAATCCAGCCGCCGCGTTTAAGTTCCAAACGCACAATGTCAGGATAAGCGATTTGGAAGTTAGATTTGTTGTCATTCAAGATGAATTCCGGTCCCTCTTGGGACATTTTTGCTATAGCCTCATCCACCTGTTTCTTTATCTGCCCGGACACCGCGTATCCAGCCCCTATAGTGCCTATGGATCCGCCGGCGAGCTCGCCGGCCAGCATAGCCGAAAGCGTTTCGGTCACGTATTTTCCGCCTAAATCGGCAACTATTATTCCGGAGTCGGTAAAGAACAGCATCCAAGAGGATAAGTGTACTAGCTTGCTGGTGGGCACAACAAAATGTATCGTTCCTAGAATTTGGTTAGGCATGAAGCCACCTTACGGGGTGAGCCTCTTCCTGTCTCTTGGGAAGAGCGAGCACTCCCTTATGTTCTTCGCTCCTGTTATCTGCATGGTGAGCCTCTCTAGGCCTATGCTCCATCCAGAGTGCGGCGGCGCGCCGCACCTGAAGGCGTTTATGTAGAACTCGAAGTTCTTCGGGTCAAGCCCCTTCCTCTTCAGCGCCTCGATGAGGAGCTCGGGCACGTGGATTCTCTGCGCTCCGCTCGATATCTCCAGCCCCTTGTAGATGAAGTCGAAGCTGTTTGTCAGCTCGGGATTGTCCTTCTTCGGCATTGAGTAGAATGCGCGGAGCTCGGTTGGGAAGTCCTTGACTATCACCGCGTCGCCGTAAAGCTCCCTGAGGCTGGTCTCGTACTCCCTGGAGAAGTCGTGGCCGAAGTGTATCTCCGGATGCTTGACCTTCAGAGCCTCGATTGCTTCGGCGTAAGAGACTATCTTCACCTTGGGCACCTCCAGAGTCGTGCCGAGCACATCAAGATCCTTCTGGTTCTTCTCCTTGACCGCGGTTATTATCGCGATGACCGTCTCCGATATGAGCTTGATGACGTCTTCGGCATCTGCAAACCCCATCTCGATATCCATCTGGTTGGACTCCGTGGTGTGGTATACTGTATTTGACTTCTCGGCCCTGAACACCGGCATGATCATCACGACTTTGTCCATGCCGCCGATTACTGCGAGCTGCTTGTAAAGCTGCGGCGACTGCGCAAGGTACGCGTTCTTCTCGAAGTACGCCACCGGGAATAGCTCTGTGCCGCCCTCGCTCGCCTCAGCTATGATTGAAGGCGTCCTTATCTGCCTGAACCCCTTTGCGAGCAGGCTGTTCATGAACGTCTCGAGTATCGTGGATTGTATGTTGAATATGGCGGACGCGCTCGCTGTCCTCAGGTCTATGTAGCGGTTGTTTAGCCTCACATCGATGTCCGCGGGCACCTTACCCGTGACCTCGAACGGTATATGAGTGGAAAGGGGGTTCAGGTTGTGCACCTCGCTGGGCACTATCTCGAATCCCTGCTTGGCCTCCTTGCTCCTCTTCACCGTGCCCTTGACTGAGACCACGCTCTCCTTCTGTAGAGACATGTCCTTCATCAGCTTCTCTTCCGTGACTCCCTCCTTCCCTATGACCTGGGCTATCCCGCTCCTGTCCCTGACAAGCAGGAATGTTATCTTCGCGGTCTCCCTTACCTCGTGTACCCAGCCTGCTATGACGACCTCATGGCCGTCCATCTCCGCGGTTATCTCGCTTATGTAATGGGTCCTTATCATGATACCACTTACACGTAGGTCAGCCAGCTCGAGAACTCCTTGTCCTTGCCGGTGACTATATCCTTGAACTTTGAACTTAGCATCTTGGTTATCGGGCCCTCCTTTCCGTCCGCAATCTTTATCCCGTCGACGTCGAGTATCGGCATCATCTCCGCAGCGGTGCCGGTGAAGAACAGCTCGTCGGCGGTGTAAAGCTCCTCCTTGTGGATCGCCCTCTCCTCGACCTGAAGCCCGGCGTTCTCCGCTATCTTGATTATCGAGTCCCTTGTTATGCCGAGAAGGATGTCAGAGCCCTTGTCCGGAGTGACGAGCTTGTTGTCGACCACCATGAATATGTTCTCCCCGGATCCCTCCGCGACGTGTCCCCCGCTCGAGAGCAGTATGGCCTCGTCAAAGCCAGCCGCCTTGGCCTCCCCGTTTGCTATTATGGAGTTGAGGTAGTTGCCGCTTCCCTTCGCCCTTGATGGCAGTATCGCGGAGTTTATCCTTCTTATCGAGGATATCTTGCAGCGTATGCCCTTTGCGCTGGACTCGCCGAAATATGCGCCGAAGTTGGTCGCGTAAATGTACATGCTTGTCTTCTTCCCGGTAGTGTTGAGCCCCACCTGCGAGTCGTTGTAGAAGCCGAACGGCCTTATGTAGCAGTGGCCCAGTTTGTTTGTCTTTACCACTGAAACTATCGCATCCGATATCTGCTTTGCGGTGAAGTTGAGCGGCATCCGGAGTATCTTGGCTGTGTTCACCAGCCTCTTGACGTGGTCGCCCAGCCTGAATATGGCGGTGCCCTTTGCTGTCTCGTAGCCCCTTATGCCCTCGAATATGCCGCTTCCGTACTGCATCGAGTGGTTCATTATCGGCACTACCGCCTCGTTGAAGTTGAGCATCTTGCCGTCAAGCCACACCTTGTAGGTAAGCGTCTTGGGGTTTCCTGAGTCCCACGATTCTGCAGAGCGAGTAGCAGCCATTTCCGCACCTTTCATCGTTATTGGCAGCGAAGCTATAAATCCTTTACCGAGAGAGCTAAATGGTGTAGTCTATGCCGATTGAGAAGAAGCGCAGGAGCAAGGAACACGATGGGGATACGCTGGCGTTCAGCGGAAACGGGACGGTTGAGATACGGATAAGCAGCAAGTCGGCCAGGACGCTTGAGTCGCTGCTGGGCGCGGAGATAGCGAGACGGGGCAAGGGGCTTATTGGCCCTGATACCGTTCTTGAGTACCTCAAGAAGGTAAACAGCCAGATAGCGCCGCAGCTGGCCAAAGGCACGGTTGCGATAGATATGGATGCTTTCCAGCTCCGTATCCTGAAGGGCGTGATTGAGAAAAAAGACCCAAACGGAGTCAAGAAGGAGTTCATAGAGATTATAGACCAGCTTGAGATGCACGAGGCCCTTTAAGATGAAAGCTGGTAATGCTGGGAAGGTTGCAGCTCAGCTGAGGGAGCATGGGCTCACGGCGTTCCAGGTAAAGGTTCTGCTAACGGTTTCGAAGGTTCAGAGGGGCAAGACAGTCACATACAAGCAGCTAGCCAGTATGTCGGGATACCCGAACTCTTACAGGGCTGTGGGCACAGCACTCAACAAGAATCCCTTCCCGGTAACGATACCGTGCCACAGGGTAATCAGGAGCGACGGCGACATCGGAGACTACTTCTACGGCAGAAAGAAGAAGATGGAGCTCCTCAAGTCAGAGGGCGCAATCAAACCCTTATAGGCTCTGCGGATTTCAGCATCGGATTATTGGCCGGCTCAGACCTGAGCTTGACGGCGCTGCCGTGGACAATCTCGGTCTCGTAGCTTACCGATGAGCCCGCCTTCTCCCTGACCCTAATCGTAATCTTTGCGCTGCCAGAAGCCTTCAGGATATCGAATGCCTGGGCGAAGGTCACGAGCCGCGGCTCATTCTCCTCATTGACCTTGTGCAGATCCATAAGGTTGTTTTTCTGCATCGGCGATGGGTCCAGCGTCTTGCCTTCAGTCTTCTCGTAGTTCTTGCTGGTGTAGAAGCCTACCAGGCATCTAGGGTCCGCTCCCTTGAATGAGATCATCATGTATGCGGAGTTGTCCTGGCTGCCGATGCTGGAGTACATGAAGCTCCTTACGGCAGTGGTGAATGTCACCACATCAGCTGCGGCTACAACCTTCTGCACCATTGCATCTTTTTTCGTTTGCATTCCATCACCGATTCATTAAACATAAGTTGGCCGGGTACCCGCCCGGCCAACAACCCTCTCCACCCAGACGTTCTATTCTTACCTGAATGCCATCGCGCCCCTCTGGCTTATGCTGTACTCTATCCCTGCCCCTATACCCCTCATCTTCTGGGTATAGGTGAGCTCGAAGCCCTTGACCAGCTCGTCCTTGCTCTTCCCTATCTTACCCAGCTCTTCCATCCCAGGCTTCGTAAGCGACAGAGGCTTGCCTATCTCCTCCCTTGTTGCGAACTCGAGCAGGCCCATGTCCTTTAGCCTGTTGAGATTGTACCACACCGAGCTCTTGGAGAACCCATACTCCTCCTCCATGTAGTTGACGAAGCTCGACGCTGTGTCGATACGATCGCTTCCAATCTCAAGCAACAGCAGTTGCTCGCGCTTGCCAAGTTTCGTTTTCTTATCCTCTACTCTATATACCATTTGTGCCACATAAACCACCTCAGACGGT
>Ga0307373_10004217_pt1 | contig 24408 bp, 26 predicted proteins | sample OX2MG_FD_202534 | JGI IMG/M metagenome (GOLD analysis project Ga0307373, IMG submission 202534) | Soil microbial communities from Risofladan, Vaasa, Finland - OX-2 | ecosystem: Environmental > Terrestrial > Soil > Coastal area > Acid sulfate soil | place: Finland: Risofladan, Vaasa | collected...
ACCAGCCACCACTTTCTCGCGACAAAATATCTCATTTCCGGCCGCGTGAAGTATAGAATCGGGGCCTTTGGCATTCGCGGCGAGGAGGTTTTGGTTCATGGAGCGCACGTTGATCCTGTTCAAGCCCGACTGTGTCCAACGACGGCTGGTGGGACGAGTCTTGGGCCGGTTCGAAGAGAAGGGCTTGAACGTCATCGCAATGAAAATGATGCGGGTCACGCCCGAGCTTTCCAAGAAGCATTACGCCGAACACGTCAACAAGCCGTTCTATCCGGCCTTGGAGAGCTTCATCACGGGTGGGCCGGTGGTGGCGGCGATCATCGAGGGTCTGGAGGTGGTTCGTGTGGTGCGCGAAATGCTTGGAGCTACCAGCGGGCTGAAGGCCGCCGCCGGCACGATCCGCGGCGACCTGAGCTCGAGCCGGCAGATGAACCTGGTCCACGCCTCCGACGGACCCGAGGCCGCCGCGCGCGAAATCTCCCTTTATTTTCAGCCGGCCGAGATTTGCGCCTACGAGCCGACCATCACGCCTTGGCTGCGCGCCGGCGACGAGTTCTAGGATGTAGGGTGGCGGGGCACCCGCGCAGCGGGTCGGCTCGCCATAGGAGGGGCACCCGCGCAGCGGGTCTCCCGGCCCACCAACTTTGCGTTTTGCTCGTGGCAATGGTGGGCCGGCGCCCGCTCCGCGGTCTTGTCCCACCCTACGAACGTCCTATTCCTGACCACGCGGAGCATCGCCGCGCACGCGCTCGATGAGAGGCCGTAGCCGCGGCACCTTGCGTTCGACCAGGTCGAGCAATCGAGCGAAGACGGGAATATCGGGGGCCAGCGTCACGACCCCCCATGCGATGAACGGCCAGCCGGGCAAGATCGGCAGTACCAAGCCCGTCACGCCAATCGCAAGCGACGACCAACCCACCACGTGCCGCACGATCCACGACCGCGGATGACGTCCCTTCGTCGTGGCATTCGACTCAACTCCTTCGGTTGACCGGTATGGGTCACCGGGCGGATTGTCGATTTCTCGCGTCGTCGGCATTCGATTCACCACCACGAAAGCCATCAGGCCCTGACGGAAGTGTACGGAGAATGACCCCCATAGGGTAGTTCGCCAGGTCGGCTCAGTGATTGGGCACTGCTCCGCTCCTAGCCAATCCGCTCCTGCTTCGCCATAATATGGGGTTTCCCCACACCGGAACCGGGAACTCCGCAATGGACGACAAGCTTCGCTATCACGGGATCACTTTCGACGACGTCCTGCTCGAACCACGCTATAGCGACGTCGTGCCGGCCGAGTGCGACATCTCGACCCAATTGACCCGGCGGATCAGACTCAACATCCCCATGCTCAGCTCGCCGATGGACACCGTGACCGAGAGCAATATGGCCATCGCCCTGGCCCAGGAAGGCGGCCTGGGAGTGATGCACAAAAACATGTCGATCGAGGCCCAAACCGACGAGGTCGACAAGGTCAAACGCAGCGCCAATGGCATCATTTTCGACCCCGTAACGCTTCCGCCCGACGCCACTGTCAGCCGCGCGCGAGAGATCATGGCCCAGCACAACGTCTCCGGGCTGCCGATCACGTTGTCCGGCGGAAAGCTGGCCGGCATTCTTACCCGACGCGACCTGCGGTTTTTGGAGAGAACCGACCTGCCGATCTCGGAGGTCATGACCCGCGAGCACCTTGTGACGGCTACGGGGAATGTGACGCTTGAGGAAGCTGAGAAGATTTTGATGGTAAATAAGGTCGAGAAACTTTTGCTGGTTGACGAAAATAACAAACTGACCGGCCTGATCACGATCAAGGACATCGATAAGATGCGGCGGTTTCCCAATGCCTGTAAAGACAGGCAAGGGAGGCTGCGAGTGGGAGCGGCGGTCGGAATTCACGAGTACGAGCGGGCTGAAAGTCTGCTCGCCAAAGGGGTCGACGTGCTCGTGGTCGATAGCGCCCACGGCCATTCGGCCAACGTGATGGAGACGGTCAGACAAATCAAGAAACGCTGGGACATCGATGTGGTGGCCGGCAACGTGGCGACCCAGGAAGGATGTGCCGACTTGATCAAATCGGGCGCCGACGCGGTCAAAGTGGGGATCGGGCCGGGCTCGATCTGCACGACGCGCGTCATTTCGGGGGTCGGAGTGCCGCAAATCACGGCCATCCACCAGGCGGCCAAAGCGGCGGCCGCCAGTTCCACGCCCATCATTGCCGACGGGGGAATTCGATACTCGGGAGATTTGACCAAGGCCATCGCCGCGGGGGCCTCGTGCGTAATGATCGGCGGCCTGTTCGCCGGCATGCTCGAAAGCCCCGGCGAACAGATTCTCTACCAGGGACGAACCTACAAACTCTACAGGGGAATGGGCTCCATGGGAGCCATGGTCAAGGGATCGAGCGAACGCTACCGCCAGCGCGGCGGCGAACGCGGGACCGACAAGTTGGTGCCCGAGGGCGTCGAAGGGAGAGTCCCCTTTCGAGGACCCTTGAGCACGTTCGTGTACCAGCTCGTGGGCGGATTGCGGGCTGGTATGGGATATTGCGGCACGCGCAATATCGATGAGCTGCGCGGCGAAGCGCGATTCATCCAAGTTTCACCGGCCAGCGTGCGGGAGAGCCACCCTCATGACATCGCCATTACGCAGGAAGCACCAAACTACAGTGCGGAGCACGCGCTGGGCGACGCCCCCTAAGGGATCAAAGCCCGGCAGTAAGCGCGGCACCGCGGGCCTTGCTCTGATCGTACTAACCGGCGTGGCCCTGATCGCGCCGCCGATTGCGCGGGCCGATGGCGACCTGCCGCAATGGTCCAAGGCGCGCAAAGACCGCGAGCCGGTCGTCGCCACGCGTGGCGAAAAGGCCGCGCCGCCGAACCAACTCAAGTGGCGCAAGGCCCGTCCAGCCGCCGGATTGCCGTCGAGCGCGGTCAAGCGCGCCGATTTCGGCGACGAACCGACTGGCCCGTCGATGATCGTGCTCACCAGCGCCACGGCACCCGTCAAAGAGAAGCCCAGCGAAAACCCCATTCTCGGCGACGAACCGTCGCCAAAGCTGCGGTTGTTGGCCGTCGACGACGAGGGTGAGTTGGTGCCGATCGCGTCGGACGACGAACCAGAAGCCGACGACGCGCCCTCGGACGATTCGTCCAATGAGCTGCCTGCGCTGCGTAGTCGACGCCCGGTGCAGCCGACTGAAATTGACGACGATGGCCCCGATTCATCCTTTGGCGACGAATTCGCGATGGGGCCGACGACTCCAGAGCCCAAGTGTCCGACTGTGAAAGACCTGAAGCCGATCGACGAAATCACCAACAAAATCGACCCGGAGCCTGGCAATTTTCCGCAGGAATGCCCCTTGGGGGGCGACCCGTACGAACCGCGCAACTTCGCGACGACCGACTTCACGTGGAAGGCTTCGGCCTTGTGCCACAAGCCGCTTTACTTCGAGCAGCCGCAGATGGAACGCTACGGTCATACCTTTGGGCCGGTCATCCAGCCGTTTTTCAGCGGGGCCCACTTCTTCGTGAGCGTGGTCGCGCTGCCCTACAAGATGGGCGTCGAACCGCCCTTGGAATGCGTCTATGCCCTGGGTTGGTACCGTCCCGGCAGTTGCGCGCCACGCACCTTGGGACCGGTCCCAATCAGTTTCCGCGGCGCCTTGTCGCAACTGGGCATCAGCACGGGCTTGACTTACCTGTTTCCATGAGAGTCGACGCCGCATGAGGGGCGAACCGCGCGTGGCCGGCCTCGCGAAGCCGGCCTGATTGCCGCAACGCCTCGCGAGTCGCCGTAAGTACGCCGTCGGTGATCTTTTCCAATTGACGTGAGCTTTCGAGCTCGCATTGCAATTGGCGATCAATCTCGCGCTCGATGTGGTTCACCTTGGCCTGGTGACGTGAGCGCAGTCCCACGAGGTATCCGAGCGCCGCCACTGCGGCCAAGGCCACGGACGTCGAGATTCCCTCGAATAGGATTGCGCCGCAGACGGCGAGGCTGGTCATCAGGCACCCTGGAAAGACGAAATTCCGGCTACGATGGTATATAGCTTGAAGAACGCTCGCACGCCAATGGGAAAGGATTTGGTCGGCGCTCGCCCAAGGCGAGCCGACCCGCTGCGCGGGTGCCCCGCCACCCCAGGATTCGCGGCATGCCGCATGGGCGGTTTGCGCCGGCCGCTTCGGAAGTCAGGCCGTAGGGTGGGACAAGACCGCGGAGCGGGCGCCGGCCCACCATCCGTCGCGTTGGGTATCCTGTCAGGCGGTTGGATGCGACAAGTCTCGGGATACCCACGCAGCGGGATGGTGGGCGCCGGCCGACCATTCCCACCAGCAAAATTGGTGGGCCGGCGCTCGCCTATGGCGAGCTTGTCCCGCCCTACATCATTTGCCGCATGCCGCATGGGCGGTTTGCGCCGGCCGCTTCGGAAGGTATCCTGAAGTAAGAGCTGTCCGCGATTTCCGCCGCGCCCGAGGAGTTTTCGGACTCGTCCTGGCGCGAGCGGCCCGCCATTCGCCCCCCATCAAGGAGTGCATGACTTGAAACTGCTTGTCCCACCCCGTCCGACGCGCACCGCATCCGTTCTGCGCACTCTGATCGCGATTTGCCTGGCATGCCCGTTCATCGACACCCCGCGGGCGTCGGCCGACGATCTTGACGCCGGGCAGGCCACGGCGGCCGATACCCTCGAGCTGCCGCCCGGCTTTCGAGCCAAACTGATTTACAGTGTGCCCAAAGGAGAACAGGGTTCGTGGGTCAGTATGACCTTCGACCCCAAAGGACGAATCATCGCCAGCGACCAGAGTGGGCCGCTGTACCGGTTAACGCCGCGCGGCGAGGCGGCGCCGCTGGTCGAACGACTCGACACCCCGTTGGGCGAAGCACAAGGTCTGTTGTGCGCCTTCGACAGTCTCTATGTCGTGGTCAACGGCGGACGGGCCCAGGGGAGCGGCCTTTATCGCCTGCGCGACAGCGATGGCGACGACCAGTACGACGACGTGAAGTTACTCAAGAAGTTCGATGGCGGCGGCGAGCACGGACCACATGGCGTGGTGCTCGGCCCGGACGGCAAGCTCTACGTGATGGCCGGCAACTTCACCAGGCCGCCCGAGGGCCTGGCGGCCGATTCGCCGCACCGCAACTGGGACGAGGACCTTTTGTTGCCGCGGCAGCCCGACGGCAACGGTTTCGCCACGGGAATCATGGCGCCTGGCGGCTGGGTCGCCCGCACCGATCGCGACGGAGTGCAATGGGAGATCTTCTGCGGCGGCTTTCGCAACGCCTACGATCTGGCTTTCAATCAGGAGGGCGAGCTTTTCACCTACGACGCCGACATGGAGTGGGATGTTGCAATGCCGTGGTACCGACCCACGCGCGTCAACCATTGCACCAGCGCGGCCGAATTTGGTTGGCGTTACGGTTCCGGCAAATGGCCGGCCTATTACGCCGACAGCCTGGGCGGCTTCGACATCGGCTTGGGATCGCCCACCGGCGTTGTGTTCGGCACCGGGGCAAAGTTCCCCGCCAAGTACCAGCGGGCGTTCTACGTGCTGGATTGGTCATACGGCAAGATCTACGCCATGCACCTGGCGCCGCAAGGGGCGGGCTACGCCGCCACTTTCGAGCCATTCGTCGTAGGCAAGCCCCTGCCTGTTACCGACGCGGCCGTTGCACCCGACGGGGCGCTCTATTTCACGGTCGGCGGCCGCGGCACTCAGTCGGGGCTGTACCGCGTCAGTTATGTGGGCGAGGAACCAACGGAAGCGGTGGGACCGGTAGCCGACGCACCGGCCGAAAATGCCCGCGCGCTCCGCCGCCGGCTGGAGACTTACCACGTGCGCCGCGATCCCGCGGCGATCGACGCGGCATGGCCGTACCTCGACAGCGACGACCGCGTGCTGCGCTACGCGGCGCGCATGGCGATCGAACACCAGGATCTGGACCTGTGGAGCGCCCGGGCACTGGCCGAAACGCGCACAACCGCCGCCATTTCGTTGTTGGTCGCGCTGGCGCGCGTCGGCAAATCGGACCTTCAGGGCGCGATCGTCGACCGTCTCGGCCGGTTGCCGCTGGCCAAACTGACCGAGGAGCAACAGCTTGATGCGCTGCGTGCTTACGGCCTGGCATTCATTCGACTCGGCAAGCCCGACACGGAAACGGTGGCCAAGGTCGCCGCCCGGCTCGACGAGTTCTACCCCAGCCGCATCGAAATGGTGAACCGCGAGCTGTGCCAGTTGCTGGTCTACCTCGAATCGCCCGGCGTCGTCGCGAAGTCGATGAAGCTGCTCTACGCCGCCCCGACGCAAGCCGAGCAGATGCAATACGTGTTCGTGTTGCGCAACGCCCGTGCGGGCTGGGACCTCGATTTGCGGAGGGCCTATTACAGTTGGCTCAATCTGGCGAGCGAGAAGTACCAGGGGGGCGCGAGCTTCAAGGGTTACCTGGAAAACACCCGCAAGGACGCCCTCGCGACGCTCAGCGACGAAGAGCGCGTCGCGCTGAAGCCCGTCCTCGACGGTGCGCAGAACGTCAAGGTGGTCGAAAGCGAGCGGCCCAGGAAGTTCGTGCAAGCCTGGCAGGTGGGCGACCTTTCGCCCTCCCTCGGCGAAACCCGGCACGGCAGGTCGTTCGACGTGGGCCAGGCCGCGTTCCACGCCGCGCAGTGCGCCCGCTGTCACCGTTTCCAATCGGAAGGGGGTTCGGTCGGGCACGACCTGACTGGCGTCGGCAACCGGTTCAGCGCCGCCGAGGTGTTGGAATCGGTGCTCTTGCCCTCGAAGGTCATCTCCGACCAATACGCCAGCAAGACGTTGATCCTGGCCGACGGCACGAGCGTGACGGGCGCCGTCTCGCCGGCGGTGGACGGGACCGTGAGCGTGCTGCAATCCAATGGCGAGCAAACGCGAATCCCCCAGAATGAAATCGAAGAGATCGTCCCCAGCAAGCTTTCGATCATGCCTGAGGGGTTGGTGAACATCTTGACCCGGGAGGAGATTCTGGATCTGATCGCCTACTTGCGTTCGGCGGGCAACCGCGACGACCGGGCATTCGCAAAGGAGTAAGGCGCGACATGCCCGACCGCATGCACGTCATTTATACCGCAGCGAACGTGCCACAGGCCCATTTGCTGAAGAACCTCCTCGACGAGGCGGGCATTCCGTCGTCGGTGGTCAACGACTCCTTGCAGGGCGTCGCCGGCGAGGTGCCTTTCGGCTGGGCCACGTCGGCCCGCGTGCTGGTGGCCGAAGAACAGGCCGTCAAGTCGCGGCGGATCGCCGAGGAATTCGACGCCTCGCTCGTCGCCGCGGCCCGAAAGCCGCCGGGCCGGACGATGGAGGAAACGGACGAGGCGGGTGCCGGCGGCGCGCCGGCGCGGGGCGCGTCGTGCCCCGATTGCGACCGGCCGCGAATGGCGATGTGCCCGGTTTGCGATACGGCCGACAGCGATTTTCCGGCGGCCGACCAGCTCGCCAATGATATGGACAACGAGATGGCGGCGCTTTTGATTTGCCCCACCTGCGACGAGCCTTTCGAGCCGGGCTACTTGCGGCGCTGCGAATGGTGCGGTCACGATTTCGGCCGGGGCATCGAGCCGTCGCGACCGGTGGATCGGCCACCGCGCGAACCGATGAATGCCAGGGTGATTGCCGTCCTCCTTTTGATCACCGGCTCCATCGCCGGGCTGTTCGCCTATTTCGCGTTGCTACTGTAGGACACGCGTGCCGCCCGGTGCGGCGGAGGAACGGGGTGTTGGACGTCTGCCCGGCGGGGACGGCTCTTGGAATGCTCCCTCCGCGCGGGCTCCTCGCCCAACTTGCGCGTGCCCGACTCGGCCCAGGCCTCGGCTTCGAGCGTCAAGCGGTTGAGCAGCCGTTCGACCTCCCGCCGGTAGTGCTCGATACCCCCGCGGTCAAGGTCGCCGGGCAGGTTCAAGGCCGGGCTGATCACGCCCCTTGCCCGTGAATACGGCCGCGGAATGGCAAAACGGTCCCAACTCTTCACGCGCCAGGGACGGTCGTAGCCCAGGCCCAACAGCACCAGTGGCATGCCCAGCTTCGAGGCCAGGTAGATTGGTCCCTGCGCGAGCACGCGCCGCGGCCCGCGGGGACCATCGGGCGTGATGGTCAGGTTCATATGCCGGCTTTTGTCGAGGAGCTCGCGCAAGGCCGCCGCGCCGCCGCGGCGCGTCGAGCCGCGGACACAGTCGAAACCCAGGCGGTGGGCGGCAACGGTCAACATCTCGGCGTCGCCATGCTGGCTGACCAACATCGCCAGGTTGCAGTGCCCCCGCATCGCGATGGGGCACAGGATGTACTCGTGCCAGAAAATGTAGAGCTTCTGGCCCGAGAACTCCGGATGGACCGGGTCGACCTTGGGATCGTAGTACGCCACGCGGTAGTCGAGCGACGACATCCATGCCCGAATCGACATCGCGCCCAATGAACCGCCGAGTCTCGTCAGCGTCGAATTGCGAATCTTCATCGTTGGCGTCCGTGCCGGTGGAGGGGGCGATCGGCCTTACGTCAGTTATTATACTTCACGCGGCCCGCAGTGAGACCTTATGTTGTCAGCCACAGACCCCATCCCGCCTTTTGTCCCATCGCGCCGGAAGCCACGTAAAGTGGGACAAGACCGCGGAGCGGGCGCCGGCCCACCATTGCCCGACGATGGTGGGCCGTCACTCGCCAAAGGCGAGCTTGTCCCACCCTACAAGTACGAATTGCAAAAATGTCTCATTCCTCGCCGCCCGAAGCATATCGCCCGGTTCGGTGCTTTCTTGAGCGCATTGGCCTATTTCCTCAAAAACGCGGTTTCCATCTGTACGCTCGTGTCACTTGTCATCGCCCAGTCGCCCGAAAAGACCTCGACGGCGGGCCCGGTCATGTAGACGCGACCATTTCCGGCCCATTCCAATTCCAGGTCGCCGCCGGGCAGATGGGCCACGATTCTCCGCTCGGTGCGCCCCGTGAGCACGCCCGCCACGCAGACGGCGCTGGCGCCGGTACCGCAGGCCAAAGTCTCTCCGGAGCCGCGCTCCCAAACCCGCATCCGAACTTCATTCGGCGCGAGGACCTCGACGAATTCGGCGTTGACGCGGCGTGGAAAGTGCAGGTCGGTTTCGATTTTCGGCCCCAGGCCCAGCACGTAGTCGTCATCCAGGCGATCGACGTAGGTAATCGCGTGCGGGTTGCCCATCGAGACGCAGGTGACTTTGAGCGTGCGGCCTTCTACCACCAATGGCGCGAGCACGACCGGATCGCCGGCGAGCGTCGTTGGAATCTCATCGGCCTTGAGGATTGGCTGCCCCATATCCACTCGCACCCGTTCGACCAGGCCGTCGACCACCTCCAGGTCGAGCGAGAGAACGCCACGCCCGGTCTCGATCGCCAAGGTCTCCTTGTTCGAGATGCCGTGGTCATAGACGTACTTGGCCACGCAACGGATGCCGTTGCCGCACATCTCCGATTCCGATCCGTCGGCGTTGAACATCCGCATCCGGGCGTCGGCCACCTCCGAAGGGCAAATCAGGATCAAGCCGTCGCCCCCGACGCCGAAGTGCCGGTTGGAAATCCTCCGGGCAAGCGCCGCCAGGTTGGACGGCAACGGCTCGGTGAAGCAGTTGACGTAAACGTAGTCGTTGCCCGCCCCCTGCATCTTGGTGAATCGCATTGCGGCTGATCGTTCGTTCCTGAGTGCGTCGTCTCTTGGATCGCTACGATTCTACGGACTTTTCCGCCGCCGGGCAAACGCAGTCGTTGAGGTTCAAGCTGGGCAAGTTCTGTCGAGGGCAGCGTCCGGGGCGCGCGGTACGATGAGAAATCGCTCGTCGGCCACTGGATTGTCGTGGTTTCACGTGCCAAGCTGCCGATGCTATCCGTAATGACCGGTAGCATATCCGGTCGAGGAGGGCCAGGCCCGCACGCCGCGGCGCGCACCGAAAGGCCAACCACGGACCCTGCCTCATCCGGCCGCTGTTGTAGGTGACAGCGGCCTTTTTATTGGCCAAACATCCGAGTGAACTATAATTCTCCGAGATTGTGGCTTTTCAGGACTTCCTTTGGACCGCGGAACGAACCGTGAACGCGCTCATCACCGGGGGCAGCGGGTTCTTGGGCACGCACTTGGCGCGGGCACTCGTCGCTGGGGGGCACCAGGTGACGGCGCTGGTTCGGCCGGCGTCCGACTGCCGCGAGCTGACGGCCCTTGACATCGCACTGGTCCAAGGCGACGTCACCGTGCCGGCCAGTCTCACCCCGGCGGTGGCTGGTTCGGACGTCGTGTTTCATCTCGCCGGCCTGGTCAAGGCCTTCAATCAGGCCGAGTTTCTGCGGGTCAATGAGGAGGGCACGCGAAACGTGGCGGAAGCCGCCGCGTCGCGGACGACGCCACCGGTGTTGGTGGCGGTTTCGTCGTTGGCCGCCGCCGGCCCGTCGCCCAACGGCCGGGCCCGCACCGAACTGGACCCGCCGCTACCGGTTTCGAATTATGGCCGCAGCAAGCACGCCGGCGAGTTGGCCGCCACGGCGTGGGCCGCCCGCGTTCCGCTTTCGATCGTCCGCCCGCCGGTGGTGTTCGGCCCGCGCGATCCGAGCATGGCCTTGGTGTTCCGTGTGATCGCGCGACGCGGAATATTCGCGGTGCCAGGACGCGGGCAGCGCCGACTTTCGCTGATTTACGTGACCGACCTGGTTTCGGCGTTGATTTCGGTGGCCGAGCGCGGCAAGCGCGTCTCGCCGGGCACCGACGGCGACGTCGCTTCGGCGAACGGATATTACTACGTTGCCGACGATGTTCATCCGACGTTCGACGAATTGGGCCAACTCATTGGCCGCGCCGTCGGCCGCGAGCACATCCGCGTGCTGCACCCGCCCCGCCTTCTCAACTACGGCGCCGCCGGCGCGAGCGAGCTCTTTTCGCGGCTGTGTCGTCACCCGAGCATCTTCAACGTCGACAAGATCCGCGAAATGTCGGCCGGGTCGTGGACGTGCGCGGCCGACCGTATCCGCGCCGAGCTGGGATTCGCCGTCACGGCACCGCTCGAGGATCGCCTGAGGGAAACGGGCGATTGGTACCGGCGACAAGGGTGGCTGTAGTGCCCACTACCATCCATTCGCTCGAAGGTCCGAAATCTTCGGCCTCACTCCCACTCGATCGTGGCGGGCGGCTTCGAGCTGATGTCGTACACCACGCGGTTGACCCCTTTCACCTCATTGATGATCCGCGTCGAAATCGTGGCCAGCAAGTCGTATGGCAGCCGGCTCCAGTCGGCGGTCATGAAGTCGTCGCTGTCAATCGAACGAACGGCGATGGTGTCTTCGTAGGTTCGCGCATCGCCCATCACGCCGACGCTTTGCACCGGCAGCAACACGGCGAACGACTGCGACGTTTGCCGGTACAGCCCTGCCCGCTGGATTTCCTCGACCACGATCGCGTCGGCCTCGCGGAGCCGGACCAGCCGCTCGCGCGTCACCTCGCCCAGGCAGCGAACTGCCAAACCCGGACCAGGGAAAGGGTGCCGCCATACGATTTCGTCGGGTAAGCCGAGCTGCGAGCCCAGCCGCCGGACCTCGTCCTTGAACAACTCACGGAGCGGCTCGATCAGCTCGAAGCTGAGATCCTCGGGCAACCCGCCGACGTTGTGGTGCAGCTTGATCGTGGCCGCCGGACCGTCGACGGCTGCGCCGCTTTCGATCACGTCGGGGTAAAGCGTGCCTTGGGCCAGGAACTCGGCCCCATCGATCTTGGCCGCTTCCTCGGTGAAGCACTCGATGAATGCCCGGCCGATACGGCGCCGCTTTTCTTGCGGATCGATCACTCCGGCCAGGGCGTTCAAGAACCTGTCCTCGGCCTTGACCACGTGCAAATCGGTCTGGAAGTGGTTGGAGAATTCGCGGATCACGGCCGCTTCCTCGGCTTTCCGCAACAGGCCGTTGTCGACCAGGATGCACGAGAGTTGCTTGTCGATGGCCTTGGCCAGCAAAGCCGCCACGACCGACGAATCGACGCCGCCCGACAGCCCGCAGATCACCCGGCGTCCGCCCACTTGCTTTCGGATGCGGGCGATCGTCTCTTCGGCGAAATCGCCGAGTCGCCAGCGGCCGGCGCAGTCGCAGACGCCCTTGATATAATTGCTCAGCAACCGCTCGCCCAGCGGCGTGTGCGTGACCTCGGGGTGGAACTGCAAGCCGTAGATGGGCAACGTGTCGTGTTTGATCGCCGCGATCGGGCAGGTCTTGGTGGCGGCCAGCGCGATGAAATCGCCCGCCACGCGCGAGACCTGGTCGCCGTGGCTCATCCAGACTTCCATTTCCGTCGGCAGACCCGCGAACAGTCCAGCAGGTTTCGTCACGCGCAGCATCGCCCGGCCGAACTCGCGTGCAGGCGCGCTTTCGACCTTGCCCCCCAGCGCGTCGCATGCGAGCTGCATGCCGTAGCAGATACCCAGCACGGGGATGCCCAGGCGGAAGATCTCGGTGTCGCACCTCGGCGCGCCGGGCTCGTAGACACTGGCAGGGCCGCCTGAAAGGATCAACCCCTTGGGCGCCAGTTCCCGCACGCGCCGGGCCGTGATATCGTGCCGGACGATCTCGCAGTAGACCTGCTGTTCGCGCACCCGGCGAGCAATGAGTTGGGCGTACTGCGCGCCGAAATCGAGCACCAGAACCTTTTCGTCGGCGACGCGATCGCTCTCGGCGTCGGGCGGCTTCGCGCTGTTCATGGCGAGCGGGCACTCAGGGAAATAAAAAAGGCCCATCCACAGGGACGGGCGGAAAAGGCCGATTATAAGGCCGACCGGCCACCGCGGCTAGTAGTCGAGCGTCGCCTTTCGCTGGAGCGAAAGGGCGTTACTTTAGGACAATACCGAAAGGCGACATTCCTTGACCATCCCGCGCCAGGGGCCTAAGATCGGGGGACTGTCTCCACTTGCGAGTTTCCCCGCATGGCTACCCGTTCCAAGGTCAAAGTCCACGACGCCAACGGCGACGAGCTCGCCGGTGCCTCCCCGGCCGCGCCCGGCGTCGACCAGCAGCGCATCCAAAGGGCCGTCCGCGAAATTCTGGCCGCCATCGGCGAGGATCCGGAGCGTGAGGGATTGCTCGAGACGCCGGCCCGCGTCGGGCGGATGTACGCCGAGCTTTTCAGCGGCCTGCACGACGACCCTCGCCAGCACCTGCAAAAGTCGTTCACCGAGAAGTATGACGAGGTGGTGCTGGTCAAGGACATCAGTTTCAACAGCATGTGCGAGCACCACATGCTGCCGTTCATGGGCCAGGCCCACATCGGCTACCTGCCCGACGGCAAGGTCATCGGCCTCAGCAAGCTGGCCCGGGTGGTGGAGGTCATCGCCCGGCGGCCGCAGGTCCAGGAGCGGATGACCGAGTCGATCGCGGATCTGCTGGTGGACGAGCTTCAAGCCAAAGGTGTTGCGGTGGTCATCGAAGCGACGCACACTTGCATGACGATCCGCGGCATCCGCAAGCCGGGCAGTGTCGCCGTGACTTCGGCCATGCGGGGCGTCTTCCGCTCGCACCTCTCGAGCCGCTCCGAGATCATGACGTTGATCTACGGCGACCGGCGGTAGGGCGGGCTTTTTAGGAAACCAGGTCGCGTTTCGACGAGACTGCGGCACGTGCGAAGAACAATCGCGCGATCTCGGGTTCTCCGAATTCATCCCACGAACGTCCGCGCGCGTAGGACGCCATGTCGAGCGGAATGAATCCTGCTCCCTCGCGAAGTAGATCAAGAACGCGGTCCCAGTCCCGGCCCCAATTGGCGTTCAAATCTTTCGCGAGGTCTTGCGCGAAGCGTTGCATTGAGGGCGCGCCGGCCGGCGGCTCGTCTTCGACCAGAGTGTAGATGTCTTCACAAAGTCCTTCGGCGCGCCGGTATTCGCGTTCGTTCAGGTGACCGACGTGCTGCTCCAACTTTTCACGCACGGCGTTGGCTTCGTTGGAATTGCCTTTGCCATCAGCGATTAGCTCGTGAAGACGCGTCAACTGGTGAAGGTACTCGCGATAGTGTGGATTGGCATGAAAAACGGTGCACATTGGGTTAGTTCTCGTCGATTTCCCACTGGTTCCTGGTGTCGGCCAGCGATTCATCGTACCGCCACTTACTCATCGTCCGCGATGGCTCGATGAATCCATGCAGCGAATTCTGCGGATCGAGTCGCAGATCCAACTCCGAGGTGACGGCGCCGGACTGAAAGAGCCCGACACCCATTTTCCAACAGTAGTTGTCGTCCGGTCCAGCCGCCTTGTTCCCAAGGGCGACTAGCCGCAACTTCGGATCACGAAGAGCGAGGCCATCGTGAAGATCGATTGGGCCAACAGAAACACCGGCATGTTGTACCAATTGTCGTCGAGAGCATCGGAAAAACAGGGGGCAAAGCAATACGTGCTGAGTAAACCAAGGGCCAAGGCGAGCACGAGAACCAGCGTGCTCTTGACCCACAGCCCGGCAATGCCGACTGGATGGTCGAACTGGCCGAGTGCGAACACAGCGATGATGTGGACGATCAACAGCCCGCCCAGTCGAAGCCGTGTTCGATCCATCGCAACCGTCCCTGGCCCGCCCGGCCCGAACTCCATTGAGCCGGACGGGATTCTTTTGTTGACGGTCCCCTTCCCGAAATCTGCCGTTAGCTCAACCTCGCCAGCGCAGCCAGCGCTTCCCGGACTTTTTCGATGCTGCCGACCTGGCCGACGAGTTTCTTCGCCATCACTAGGTCGTTGATGTTCAGGCCGTTCGACGTGGCCACCGGCGCAGCGCCGACTGCTGCCTTGCGGCGGCGACGTTTCCGCTTCATCCCCATGCTCGTAAGCACTTGGCCGACCTGGGTGTACGATACCTCGATCCCCTTCGCCGAGAGAGCAGCACGAACATTCATGGGCCTCACCGGCTTCGTCATGCCCTTGGCGACCTCACGGATGGCGTCGGACTTGGTGCCGGCTGAACCGTTTGTCGAGGCTTTCTTGGCCGCCTTCGGTCCTGGCTTAGCCGCTCCCTCCGTGTACTTGATTTTTGCGGCTACCGCTTCCGAAACTTTGTACGGCTTCAGGGCGGTGACGATCTCCATCACTGACGCCTTGGGGTGCCGTGCGAGGTACTGCCGTGCAATGTCGCTCTTGCTCACGCCTTTTGTTTTCAACCGTGCCATTTCTTTCGATCTCCAAAGTAGCGCCCCAACTGTAACCATCATAATAGGAATTGAATTTTTGGCAACGGGCTTGCTACTCCTTGGGGCGGGAAAGCCGGGGACACGGCTTACTCCTTACCCTACCATGCCGCCCTCACCGTGGGGCAGGTTTCCAACCTGCCATACCTTCGTTATCGCAGGTCGAAAAACCTGCCACACATGATCACGCTACGTCTTAATTGGGATGAGTGCCCTCACTCACCCTTGATTTCCACAAAGCCGTACCGGTGCCGCGCCCAGGCCGGCGTGACCGTGAAAGCGACCACCAATTGACGAATCGGCGAGTCGGACACTTCGACGGTCAAGCTTCCGAATGGGATGAGACCCAAGTCGTCGTCGTCGAGTTCGGCGAATCGCGTCATCACCGCGTCCAATTCGAAGCCTTCGATCTCTCCGCCGATCTGCTCGCAACAACCATGTTGGGCAGTGGTGAGTGCCAGGTAAGCTTCCAAGGTCGGGGGGGTGAGGAATCCTGCGCAAACAGACATTGCCTCAACTCGGCAACCGTGGCCGACAGATCGACACCCGCCGTCAGCCGCGCATAGTGGCGATTGTCATACATGGACACAGCCCCGCCGGCGGCCAGCGAGGAGACGTCGCCGAACATGGCCCTTTGCCCCACTACTTTTGGATTGGCTTGGGCGATCAATTCAGCGACTCGCCGATTGCACAGGAAATTGTTGGTTTGGGGGAGTTTGGAGGAATCGACGTTGGAGTTACAGCGCCGGATTTCCTCATAGGGGACTACGGACGCTTGAAAATCGGCCTGGTATCGCCGCGTTTGCGCCGCCGCGGCGCGCTCGCGCCAGCGGAGCAAGTCGGCCGTGGCCCGCGCGTAGGCGGCCAGGTCGGCCGCGAATTCCGGTGACCTGGCAGCCAGCTTCTCAAGCGATTGTCCCACGCTGTCGGCCAGCACCCGCCCGTGGTCGAATTCCATCAAGGGCGTCAACACCCCTACGTATGCCCGGTGGAGGTCGGCGACATCGCTCGCCGCGGCACGGGCGGCGTCGACCTCCACCAGGTGAGCACAGGCCTGAACCATGGCGCCGGTGAATCGTTCGTGCTCCTTCTCAAGCGCGCCCAATTCCGGCGGAGCCCCACCGATCAATTGTCTAAAGCCCCAATAGTGCGCGCGGGCACGCCAGGTCGCTAACTGCGCCTGACGCCAACGGGCGCCGATCGCCGCGAGAAGCTCCGGCCCCGCTTGCTCTTGGCCATCGAAGTTCCCCTTTCCCGTCGCGGCGACACTTTCAATCGCGGCACCGACGTCTCGCTCGATTGCCGCGAAATCAGGCGTTTCCCTCGCGATCGCCTGCTTGCGCTCGTCCATGGCGCGGGCGTGGACCATCACGAGGATCTCCGGTTCGATCCTGCCCAACACGTTTTGAAACGGGCCATATCCGCTCATCTGGGTGGATGCATCGTACCAGTATCCCTGCGGCATCAGCTTGTCCATGGGATCGTAGAGTGCCTGAGCCGCTTTGTCCCACTTCTTTTGTTCGGCCAACTGTTCCGCCTTGGGGATCAACTTCTGTTGTTTGTTTGATTCATTCAGCCACCTCTCGCGCGTGCTCGCGACCTGTTTGCCAACGGCGGTGTCCGCGATGATCTTCAAGCGGAGCTCCATCAGCGGCGCGTTGAGATCGCGGATCAGGTCACCGAGTTGGAAGCAGGCCGGCTCGCCGACGAGCTCCAATCGCTTGATCCTTCGTTCGGCTTGGACGGCGGCCGTTGCCGCCTTGCCGATTTCAAGCAGCATTGCTCTCTTGAAGCCGCTCGTCTCATGCACCTTGAGGACCTGCCGAATCAACTCGGCGGCGTGCTGGCAGGCATCCGCGGCTGCCGCGTACTCCTCCAGGTTGCCGGGCAATGGACCGCAGGGAAATACGGCCTCGGGAGCACTGGTACCAGGCCCGGAGGCCACCGCCCCCGTACACCACAGGAGGCAAACGCCGCAGGCCGCGTGCGCGGCACGCGATCGAAGACCGTGAAGGACCATGGAACAACTCCCTGTGCGCCGTCGCGCGAGGTTGATGACAGTCGATCTAGGAATGTGATGTCAACGCCGGGCGGCGACGCACCCTAGCGAAGGGCGTTACCGCAGAGCGCCGCCAAACTTGCCGCGCACTTCGACGCCGGCGCCGCCGTCGCTGCTGACGATCTTGCCCGACGCGATTTCACCGGCGAACTCTTGCGCGCCGGCCTTGGTGATCGACACTTCGATCGGCTCTCCCGGCGCCGACTGCCAGACCGGACCGTCGGCCTTGGCTTGGACGTAAATCCGGGCTTTGACCTTTTGACCCGCCAATGAGTCGGGTTTGTGCGAGGGGACCTCGGCCCAAATCAACACGGAGGGAAACGATTCACGCTGGGCATCGGAATAGCTCGTGAGCTGCAAGACGGCGGGTCGCGATCCGGGCAATTGGGTCAAGCTGACAAAGCAGGCCTTGGCGTCCAACGCCTCCCCCATTTCCAATTGCAAGTAGGAATTCGCCCCTGCCACCTGATCGGCGACTTGCCCGCTCGCTTCCTGCCCGACGTTCTTGACCTTATCGACCCCCTCGCCGACTTTTTTCTTGAGGCCGTCGATCGTTTCGCCGCTGCAGCCCACGAGCAGCGCGAGAACCAGGCACAACGTGGTCCTGGGCCGGCCACCTGTTCGGTAGTCTGTCATGATCCGCTCGCTTTCGAAAACTGTTGCATGAATGAATGGATGACACCCCGCGCTGATTGTAACATCAAACTCGCTGAAAACGCAAATTTCCTGCTGGCAAAAAAACACCGCCTACGCGGATGAACACGGCCGTTGACTCACGCGGGAAATTACGCCAAAATCGGCGCCGTCACCTTCGGAACCTGTTTGGGCCGTTCCCGGCCAGCCCCTACCGCCACCCATGCCCATCGATAGTAAACTGCAACGCAGAATCATGGGCCAGTTCGCCACAGGCGTGACGGTGGTCACGACGCGGCGGCAAGATGAGATTTTCGGGATGACAGCCAACGCCGTGGCGTCGCTTTCGCTCGAACCGCCGCTGGTGCTGGTGGCCGTCGACAAGCGGGCCCAGATGCACGGCCAGTTGTGCGAAGCACGCGCGTTCGCCGTGAACATCCTCAGCGAGGGACAGGAGGCGTTGTCGCAGCGGTTCGCCACGCGCGGGCCAAAGGAGACCGGAGATCTGGCGCTGACCACCGCCGTCACCGGCGCTCCGATCCTTGCCGACGCATTGGCTTACGTCGATTGCAAGCTGGTCGAGATCCTGCCCGGCGGCGACCACGATATTTTCATCGGCGAGGTCGTGGCCGGCGACACGCGGGAGGGGAGGCCGCTATTGTTCTTTGCTGGAAAATACGGGAAGGTGGCCGAATAGCGTAGAACGGAATTCATTCCGCTTCCCGCTCCTAACGGAATGAATTCCGTTCTACGTGCGGGACGAGTGCTTGACGGTACTTCACACCAATCCCCTCCGCACGGCCCAGACGGCGGCCTGGGTGCGGTCGGTGGCGTTAATCTTGCGCAGCAGGTGCTGGACGTGCTCCTTGACCGTCTCAATGCTGATCTGTAAGGAACTGCCTATTTCCTTGTTGCTCAGGCCCAAGGCCAGGTGCCTTAAAACTTGCGTTTCGCGCTGGGTGAGCGCGACCTCCGGATCCTTTTCCTTCTCGCGTGTCGCCATCGCGCCGGCCACGCGCTTCATTTCACCGTATTGTGATGGAGCATCACCCGCCGCGACCGCCTTGATCGCGCCCAGCAATTGCGCGCGCGTCGACCCTTTGAGAACATAGTCGCTCGCACCCATGGCGCTGGCGCGCGCCACGTAGGTCGGGTTTTCGTAGGTGGAGAGCATGACCACCCGCAAGTCGGGCAGCTTCTGGCGCAGCTCTTCGAGCGTCGTCAACCCGTCGCCGTCGGTCATGCGGATGTCCAACAACACGACGTCCGGCTTGCTTTGCTTCGCCAGCTTCACCGCTTCGCCGCCGCCGCCGGCCGTCGCCACCACCTCGATTTCGGTTCCCTCGACCAGGCTTTGCAACCCGGTGCGCACGACTTCGTGGTCGTCGACGATCATCAATCGAATTTTTGCCATCGGTACTGTCTCCCTCTCGGTTGCCGTCGGACGCTTTGTCCGTTGATCGCAAGTTTAGCCACCCATTTCCACCGAGACAACCCTTTTGACGGGAAAGTGGGCTCCCAAATCGTGTTACTCGCCGACGGCGAATGCCATGCTCAGACCGCTTGTGACGGATGTGCCGGCGGAGCCGAACACCGGGACGGGACGCGTTGACTCGTCGCTAGGCGTGACGTAAAGAACCTTCGACAGGAATTGCCATTTTTTGCGACCACCCGCCATGCCACGCCACTCGATCCTGCTGGTTGACGACGATCGACACATCCTCGAAGCCATGGCCGACTGGCTGCGGGAACAAGGCTACGCGCTCGACACGGCCTCCGGCTTCACCGAGGCGATCCAGTCGATCGACAAGAAAGCATACGACCTGGTTTTGGCCGATATCCGTTTGGGTGACGGCGACGGCTTCGACATCCTCGCCCATTGCCGCGGTAACCGCCCTCAAACCACGGTGATCCTGCTCACGGGCTACGGTACCGTTGAGACCGCCGTCGAGGCGATTCGCGCCGGCGCTTTCGACCTCTTGACCAAGCCGCTGATCGACGAAGAGTTGGAGATGTCGATCGAACGGGCCCTGAACCAGCGGCAGGTGATCGAGGAGAACAAGCAGCTCAAGGCCCAACTCGATCTCCGTTTCGGCATGGAGAACATCGTCGGCCACGACGCCCGCATGCGCAAAGTGTTCGACGTCATCGACAGCGTGGCCGACACTCGGGCCACCGTGCTGGTGACGGGCGAAAGCGGGACGGGCAAATCGCTGATTGCCCGGGCCATTCACCGCCGCAGCGGTCGGCGCGACAAACCGTTCGTCGAAGTCGCCTGCGGCGCGCTTCCCGAGACCCTGCTCGAAAGCGAGCTGTTCGGCCACGTGGCGGGGGCCTTCACCGGCGCCAACTACGACAAGCTCGGCAAGTTCATGCTGGCCGACGGGGGGACGATCTTCCTCGACGAGATCGGCACCGCCAGTCCGAGCATGCAGGTCAAGCTCCTGCGGGTACTGCAGGAATTCGAATTCGAGCCGGTCGGCGGAAACAAGACCCACCGCGTCGATGCGCGCGTGATCCTGGCCACGAACGAAAACCTGGAGAAACTGGTCGTGGAGGGGCGTTTCCGCCAGGACCTTTACTACCGTGTCAACGTGATCTCCATCGAACTGCCCGGCCTGCGCGATCGCTTGAGCGACATCGTGCTGTTGGCGAAGCACTTCCTGGAACAGATCCGCGAGGAGTCGGGCAAGGCGGTCCACGGCTTCACCGACGAGGCGTTGGCCACCTTGCAGCGCCACCGCTGGCCGGGCAACGTTCGCGAGCTGCAAAACGTCGTCGAGCGCGCCGTGCTCTTGGGCAAGGGGGACGTGATCCGAGTCGAAGATCTGCCGCCGGCACTGGTCGCCGCGCGCGGCGTACCGTTCGAGCCGGTCGAGGGCCGCACGCTGAAGCAAGCCCTGGAAGGCCCGGAGCGGCAGATCATTCTCGAAGTGCTCGAAACCCACTCTTGGAACCGCCACGCCACCGCCGACGCGCTGGGCATCAACCGCACGACGCTCTACAAGAAGATGAAACGGCTTGGGCTGGAAGACGACGAGCGGGCCGTCCTCAGTCGTTAGCCTCGTTCCCACGCTCCGCGTGGGAATGCATTCTCGGCCGCTCCGCGGCCACGTAGCGACGCACGACGCGGAACGATACACCTGTACCTGGACGCGGAGCGTCCGAAGGGACGTTCCCACGCTCCAGCGTGGGAACGAGGCAACGATGCTCTGGTGCCTGGACGCGGAGCGTCCGAAGAGACGTTCCCACGCTCCAGCGTGGGAACGAGGATCTCGCCCCCTCGACGCTACTCCACATAAGTGTCATGGAACGCGCTTCCGCGGCGATGCGCCCCCGCGTCGAAACCAATTTGGCGATCCGGCGTGGTCGGCCTTTCGCTGGCGTCGAACGCCTGCTTCGCCGTGGGCCAGTCCCACTCGCCCGCGTCGAGAAACCGCAGCAAAAGCAGTTTCTTGAGCTCATCGAGCTCGGCGAAGCTCAGCCCCTCGGTCTCGCGGACGACACGATCGACATCTAGCGCGGTCCGCATGTCGGCGTGCCAAAGATCCTCGATCAGCCGGCGGCGTAACTGGGCGTCGGGCTTGTGGAAGTGCATGACCACGTCGATCCGCCCTCGGCGCAGGAACGCCGGGTCGAGCTCCGAAAGGCGCGAGTTGGACGTGAACACGTACACGACCCCGTGCCGCCGCTCGACGCCGAGGCCGGAGAGGAGCGTGCTGTGGTCGCGGCTGGGGCCGAAATCCCCCCGATGGCACATCCCCAGGTCGAAATCGTCGAACAGGATGATGCCCGGCTGTTCCAGGTCGAACAAATAGTCGGTGGCCCCCATCGCGCGGGCGCGATCGTAACCGTCGATGTCGATTGGCTTCCACGACAGTCCCTCCCGCTGGCACTCGGCCATGAGCCAGCGGCAGGCCATCGTCTTGCCGTTGCCCGGCTCGCCGATCAGGAGCACGCCCCGTTTGAGCGGCACGCCGTAGCGTGCGAGCAGCTCTTCTTCGCGCCGCAGGAAGCCGATCGTGTTGTCGAACAGCCGGTGCCGGTCGTGTTCGGGCATGATCGGGGCCGCGTGGTTTTCGACCGCTTCCTTGCGAAGCTTGCGACGCAGGAAGCGGTAGAGGCGAACGTAGTGCTGGCGCGGCACGATCCAAAGACAGTGCAGCGGGTCTTTGTGCTGCGGCGTGAAGCCATTGGCGACCTTGACCAACGGCATGGTCGTGCCGTCGATGACCGCGCGGTAGCGCTCGAACCCGGCGACGGTGCAGCGTCCGAACGAGCCGGCGCGGAACGCTTCGAGCGGCAGCTCGGTGCCGATGCCGTGGCGCAAGTCGAGCACGGCCGCCTGCTCGATCGCCGCCTCGCTCCGGCGGTCGAGCACGACGGGCCGCACGGGGCCCTCGAGCAAGGGGGCCGCTTGTTCGAGAAACAACTCCAATTCCGATTGGCAACGCTTGTACGACAAATCGGACCTCCATTGAGAAAGGATTTGGGAACGTGGTAGGGATGCGGCAGCGCGGGTTCGCGTGGACGGGGACGTAGGGTGGGACAAGCTCGCCTCAAGCGAGCGCCGGCCCACCTTTCTCGGTGATGGTTTGGTCGGCGTCCGCCACCCCGCCCGCGGCTCAGTTGAGCTGCGGTGTCCAGAGCGAGCCCAGCGCGGCGTGACCGTTGGCGGGCGCTGCGACCGGAAATTGCCGGGCCCGGCCTGATGGCAGTCGGCCTGGTGTCCACTCGCTCTCGAGCTGGAGAAGCCAGCTCTCGCAGAGGTTGTCGTAGATGAATTGGTACGAACCACCCAAGTGGCGCAGGGGCTCCGGCGCCTCGCGCAATCGGTCGTCGTGCCACCGTAGCTCCGGGTTGACGTAGGAATTGACTAGGATTGGCGGCGGGTTGACGCGCTCGACGAGCCAGTCCCACTGATGGCGCCCGACCGCCGCGATCCAGGCGCGCACGGCGACTTCCTTGGGCGAAAAACCGGCAGCCTCGATCTCGACGGTGGCGACAAGGTCCAGCTTGATCGACAATACGCCGAACTCGTTCGGTTCGCCGGCTGCCTCGTCATGAAACTCGCAGGGAGTCGCGCAAAGGAAGCAACAACCGCCTCGGAAATGGAACACGGCAACTTCACAGGTCATGCAGGTGACTCGCGGGGTGAGAGGGGAAATGGGTTGCATAACGATATAGATACCAGGAACGGTCGTTCCGTGTTGCGAATGAAAGGATTTTGACAGGTTTGGCCGCCCAACCGGCCAAGGACCTGGCCGGGTTCAGTTAAGCTGCGGCTCCCAGAGCGGGTGGAGCACGGTGGCGCCGCCAGCCATCGGCGTGGTTTGAACTTGCGGGGAGCGCTCATCTGGGGCGACTGTGGCCGCCTCGCGCGCCCAGTAAGGCGATGTATCGATGAGCCAGCTTTCGGCGCGGGCCGCTCCCCAGCCGAAGCTGTAGGTCAAGACGTAGAAATCCCCCGTCTCGCCTGGCATCCGAGTCAGTCGGATTCTGGATACGATCTCGTCCAGGTCGATGCGCTTCTTGAGGACCACTTTGGGTGCTCCGCGGCCAATGCATAGCGGCTGGCGGTGGCGCCCCACCGCCTCGATCCAGGCGCGCGCGGCGACCTCGCACGCGTCGTACGGGAGCTCATCCTTGGCCTCGACGTCGCGAACCGTTGCCGGTAGCGGCGAAGAGATATCGGGAAGCGTGATCTTGACTGGACGCCTGTCGGCGCCGCAACCGTAGAAAGATAAGGGCCGGCAAGAATCGTCGTACGAGCACGCGGTCTCGGCCTCGACGCCGACGATGGCCACCAGGTCGAGATTGAGCGAAATCACGGCGAACGGCGCGGGCTCGCCATCCTCGAATTCGGCGCGGTCGTCCGGGTCGCGGAAGCGATAAACGGCAACTTCACAAGTCATGCGGGTTACTCGCGGGGTGAGGGAAGCAATGGAATGCACGTTTCGATATATGTCACCAGCGCGCGTTTGGTTTCGCGGTGACAGGTTTTTGAAAGGTTTGCGCGGCAAAAGGGTCGGAAAGCGCGATACGGGAGCATAGGAATGGAGCACCGCGAAGCTGCTCGCGACGACGCGGGAAAGCGAAGTGGCTCGCCTGGCGACCAAGGTTACATTGAAAGAGTGATTTCCCAAACGCGGAAGCCGTTCATGGGGAATCCGCGATTCTTCGCACGGCGGCACGCCGTCCGCCCTGAAAGGGCGCGCTGCGATAGCCAGGGGCAAAGCCCCTGGTTTGCGCGGCCAGAAAACGGCTTTCAGCCCCGAAGGGGCACGATTCCACAGCGAAGGGCGCAGCCCTGGATACGGAAATCGTCCCGAAAACCCGGTCGTTAGCCCTGAAAGGGCGTCACCACGATCGACGCGCGACGGTCCATCGCCATACGCGGCCGTGTCGCGCGTCATCGGCCTGGGCGAGGTCGCGCCGCCGGGTGTCAGCGGGTAAGGGAGAGGCCGGGGGTAGCCGGCCACTCCCTCCCCGTTGTCGCGGTGGGGTCAGTTCCCCACATTTACCGGCGTGAGGGTCTCTC
>Ga0307373_10004218_pt1 | contig 24397 bp, 20 predicted proteins | sample OX2MG_FD_202534 | JGI IMG/M metagenome (GOLD analysis project Ga0307373, IMG submission 202534) | Soil microbial communities from Risofladan, Vaasa, Finland - OX-2 | ecosystem: Environmental > Terrestrial > Soil > Coastal area > Acid sulfate soil | place: Finland: Risofladan, Vaasa | collected...
AAGCGCATCGCCCCTTCGCGGCGAGCGTGGGCGGACAATGGTTGACGGTGGTGAAGCCGGGCGCGGCGCTGTAAGCCTCGATGATGATCGCGTCGGCGTGCTTGCCCGCGTTCATCACCTTGACCGTTTTGGTCTTGCTCGAACCGACTTTAACCTTGCCGAAGTTCAGCCGGCTGGGCGCGACCTTGAGCGCGAACGGAACGGTAGTCGGAGTCGCGGTCGGTATCGCGGTTGCCGTCGCTGTCGCGGTCGGTGTTGCGGTGCGGGTCGCGGTCGCAGTGACGGTTGGAGTCGGCTGCGCGGTTGGCGTGCTGGTCGCGATCGCGGTCGCAGTGGCCGTCGCAGTGGCGGTGGCCGTCGCAGTGGGAGTTGCGGTGCCGGTCGGGGTCGCGGTCGGGGTTGCCGTTGCGGTCGCAGTTGCCGTCGCAGTCGTAGTCGCGGTTGCTGTTGCACTGGCGGTTGCGGTCGGCGTTGCGGTGATGGTCGCCGTCGGCGTCGCGGTCAGAGTCGGAGTGGCCGTGCCGGTTGGGGATGGGGTAGCTGAAACGGTCGGCGTGGCGCTTGGCGTTGGCGACGGAGTCGATCCCGCGAAGGGAAGCGGCTGGGAAAATTCCAGCACGCGGCTATTGTCCGTATCGGCGACATAGAGGTTGCCCGAGCCATCGACGGCGATTCCCGAGGGTTCGCAAAGATTGGAGGCGCTCGGCGCGCCGGGCGGCGTGCTGAAGGCGTTGCATGCGGAGTCGCTGAAGTCGAATGCGCCGTCTTGCCCGAACACTATCGCCGCCGTGGTGTTGGGCGAGGCCGGATTTTGCAGCGGGGTAACGAAGCCCAGCACGCGGGTGTTGGAAGTATCGGCGATATAAACGTTGCCGAGCGAATCCGCGGTTACTCCTTCGGGAAATTCGAGCGTGCTCGCGCCCGGAACTCCGGAGGGCGCGTCGGCGCTATTGGCGGTGAACCCGGATTGTCCGAAAACCACGTCGGCAGTAACGTCGCCGCTGCCAGCCAGACCGTTGACGATCGCGAGCGGCGAGTTGTACTCGAGGACGCGGTTGTTGTTGGAATCGGCGACGTAGAGATTGCCGGCAGGGTCCAGCCCAACGCCCTCGGGCAGGCACAGCGTGGTCGCGCTGGCGGGACCGCTGGTTCCCGCGCCCTGATTGCATCCGGCGGCGCTGAAATTGGTCCCGGTTTGATCCTGTCCGAACACGCGGCTTGCCGACTCGCCGTTCGATACCGGTTGATTATACTCGAGCACGCGATTGTTCGCGGTATCGGCGACGTAGAGATTGCCGGCCCCGTCGATCGCGAGGCCCTGCGGCTGATCGAGCGAGCCTGCTCCGATACCACCGTTGTTCTGCGTGGCGATGACCAGGCTGCCGCCCTGGCCGAGTGCGACGGTCGCGGCGGGATCGATAATTGCAGCGCTGGTGAAGGACGCGAAAGGAGCGCTGAAGCCGAGCACGCGGCTGTTGGCGGTATCGGATACGAAAAGATTTCCGCTCGCATCGGCCGCAAGTCCGGTCGGAAAGCATAGCGTCGCGGCGCTGGGTTCCAACGCGCCCTGATTGCAACTGTGCGAGGCGAAGTCGGCCTGCCCGATCACGAGGTCGGCCGGGTCGCCGTCGGCGAAAGTCGCCGCACTATGCCATCCGAGCACGCGGCTATTCCCGGTATCGGCGACATACAGATGCCCGCTCGCATCGACGGCGACCGCCTGCGGATCGTCCAGGCTTTGCTGCTTCACTTCGTTGACGCCGTTGTGAGTGGAATCGGGCTGGCCGAGGACGCGGTTCACGCTCGCGCCGGGGATCAGCGGATTGTCATATTCGGCGATCCGGCTGTTGGCCTGATCGGAGACATAGAGGCGCCCTGCCCCGTCGAGCGCGGCGTCGGTGGGGCCGCATAGCGTGAGCGCCGTGGCGAGCACGCCTGAGGAGCCGTCGCAGGTGCTGCTCGTAAACGAGCCTGATTGGCCGAAAACGATCGCTGCGGTGGTGACGCCGCTGGTGCGCGGCAGATCGAATTCGAGCACGCGGTTGTTGAACGTGTCGGCGACATAAAGGTTGCCGGCCAGATCGAGTGCGACACCGGCCGGTCCGAAGAGGGTCGCGGCGCCAATCCCGCCGGAGTTGGCGAATTTGCCGGTAAAGGAAGTCTGCCCCAAGACCATGTTCGCGGCGGCGCCTTGCGTAAACGGCGCATCGAACTCGACCACGCGATTGTTGCTCGAGTCGGCGACGAAGAGATTGCCGGCCGTATCGACGGCGATTCCTTCGGGAAAGCACAGAGTGCTCGCCGACGGATTGGCCGCGGCATTCGCGCTCTGGTTGCATAGCGCGGCGCCGAAGGCGCTCTGTCCGATCACGATCGACGCGATCGTGTTCGCGGGCGAGGTCGAGAGCGGATCGGCGAAGACCAGAACGCGGCTATTGAGATTATCGGCGACGAAGAGATTTCCGCTTGAATCAACGGCAAGACCCCAGGGGTCGCTCAGGCTCGAAGCACTGATGCCGCCGTTGTTGGCGGCGCTCGATTGCGCGTTTGGCTGGCCGAAGACGACGCTCGCCGACAAACCCGCGATCTGCGCGCCGGAGAAACCCGCGAATGGCGCGGCGAAAACCAGCACGCGGTTGTTGTTCGTGTCGGCGACGTAAAGATTTCCCGCCGCGTCGGCCGCAACCCCGTTGGGCTGGCATAGCGAGGCCGCGCTCGGCTGGCTGTCGCCCTGGTTGCATGACGAGGAAAGGAAATCATTCTGTCCGACTACCAGGTCGGCGGCCGCGCCGTCGGTGAATCCCGCCGCGTCGTTCCATCCGAGGATTCGGTTGTTGTTTGGATCGGCGGCATAAAGATGCCCGGCCGCATCGACGGCGATACCGTCCTGGAAATCGAGCGACGACGCGTTGGCGAGGTTGACGGCGCCCTTGGTGAAGTCATCCTGACCGAGCAGGCGATCGGCGACCGTGTCGCCGGAGGCGGCGAAAATCGCGCCGCCGGCGGCGGCTACGATCGCAACGGAAAGGCAGATCGGAATGAATCGAAAACGAAAACGACGAATATCCACGCCAGACGGGTTGCAAGGTCTGATCCGGTGGAAATGTGTTTCACAATGATACGTCCGATGTAGTCCGCTCCAGGCAAGCGGCGGCACGCATCGATTGCCGTCGATAGGCATACGCGTGGCGCGATGTGCCGGTTTCGAGCGCGATCAATCGCGTCGCTATTTTCAGACGTGCGCAAATCGAAACTCGGGGTAGGACATCTCGGGCCGATTGGGTCCGATTCCCGGCCACGCGCCCGATTCGCCGGAGTTACTGGTCTTGGGCGGTCAGATACCCGTATAATGAAGCTCATCTTGGGTTTCAGGGCAGTAGGTATGCTCCATCAGGTAGGTGCGGCGGGGCAGTTGGGCGTGGTGCAGATCATGCTGGGCACGGGTCCGGTGGTCGCCGCCGTGCTGTGGACGCTGGTCGGATTCTCGATCGGATGCTGGGGGATCAGCCTGTACAAGCTGGTCCAGATCTCGCGGGCGCGGCGCGAGTCGGAACGCTTCATCACGATTTTCTGGGAATCGAAAAACTTAAACGCGATCCATACCGCCAGCGTCGGATTCACGCGCAGCCCCGTCGCGCAGGTATTTCGCGCGGGCTACCAGGAGCTGCTGCAACTGACGCGCGCGAAGCGCCAGGCGGTGGGCGCGCAGTCGGAATTCTCGACCGACCTCGGCGGAATCGAAAATGTCACGCGCGCGATGAAGCGGCAGGCCAACGTCGAGCTGACCAAGCTCGAGTACGGCACCACGTTCCTTGCGACTACCGGGTCGGCGGCGCCGTTTATCGGGCTGTTCGGAACGGTGTGGGGAATCATGACGGCGTTCATGGGCCTGTCGGCGGCGCATTCCTCGAGTATTCAAGCGGTCGCGCCCGGAATCGCCGAGGCGCTGATTGCGACCGCGGTGGGATTGGTCGCGGCGATTCCGGCCGTGATGTTCTACAACTTCTTCACCGCGCGGATCCGGGTGTTGGCGACCGAGATGGAGAATTTCACGTCCGAATTTTTGAATATCGCCGAACGTCACTTCCTGTCGTAGCGGATTTGCCGTAACGGAATTTTTCGATGGCTTTTGATTCAGGGCAGCGCGGGCAGATGGTCTCGCAGATCAACGTCACTCCGCTGGTGGACGTGATGCTGGTGCTGCTGGTGATCTTCATGGTCACCGCGCCGATAATCCAGCAGGGTGTGCAGGTCACGCTGCCGAAGGTCAAGGCCGAGGCGCTAGCGGGCAAGGAAGAGCAATTCGTGGTCTCGATCACGCGCGCCAACGAAATTTATCTGAACGATACAAAGCTCAGCCCGGGCGATTTGACCGACAAGCTCGCGGCGATTTCGCGCGAGCGTCCCGACCGCGAGGTATTTATCCGCGCCGACGAACAGGTCCCCTACGGCGAAGTGATTCGCACGATGGCGGCGATCAAGGCGGCGGGAATCGAGAACGTCGGGATGGTCACCGAGATGCCGGCCGGCGCGGGCGCGGATTCGGAGGCGGACAAACACGACCGTGGCAAGCCCGCCCCATAACGGCGGCGACGGGCAATCGCGCGCGGGCTACATAGCGGCCATCGTGGTGGCCGCGCTCGGTCACGCCGCGGTGCTCGCGTTTGCGATTTTCATTGCGCCGCGGCTCTTCATTTCGCCCGACCAGCCCGCACCCGCGTACACGGTCAAGATCGTCGATAATATACCGGCCGGCGATCTGGGGACGCATCTGCCGCGCCTGGCGCCGCGCAAATCCACCCACGAAGCCAAGGCCGAACCTCCCAAACCGGACGAAGCCAAGCCGCCCGAGCCAAAACTCGCGCCCGAAGACGACAAGAACGCGATCGCGCTCAACACCAGGAAGCTCGAACCCACGCCTACCGCGACTCCCGAGCCCACGGTCGAACCCACGCCCGAGCCGAGCGAAGCAGCACCCACGCCGACACGCACCGCGCGCCAGCGCCGCACGCCGCGCCCGACGCCGACTCCCGCGGCCGCCAAGGCGCGCAACCGGCGTGAGCACGGGCCGCACGAAACGCCGGTGATGGTCGCGAAGACGGAGCCGACGCCGAGCGTCAGCGCGCGGATGCAAAAAATCCGCGAGCAGCTTATGAAGCAGCATCTGGCGGCGCTGGCCAGAAATCCCGACGAAAGCGGCGATGAAGACGCCACCGCTCCCGTTACCGGCGGTCCTTCCGGAGGCGGTCCCGTGGCGGCCAGCGGTGCGCGCGCCGGCGTTGGCTACGGAGTCGGACCGGGCAACGGCAGCGCCGGTATTCAACAAGACCCGGAATTTCTGCTCTACTATGCGACGGTACAGGATAAGATTAAGAAGGCGTGGAACTTTACCAGCGGATCGTCGGACCTGACCGCGATCGTCGATTACGCGATCGGTCCCGACGGAACGCTGACCGGAGTGAAGATCGCGAAGAGCTCGAATGACGCCGCGTTCGATGATTCTGTGATGCGCGCAATCCGGCGCGCGGCGCCGTTTGCGCCGCCACCGGAAAAGTATCGCGACCAGTGGGCGGCCGGGGTCGAGGCGACCTTCAGACTCGGCGATCTGAAGTCATAGTCCGGGGACGCGGAGATCGGTAGTCTTGATGGAGGTGCGGATGGTGCGGCGGATTCGAATATTCCCAGTTCATTTTCAGTCCATCGGGTTGCGATGATGAAAAAACTGCTCCCGATCTTTGCCGCGGCGCTGTTCGCGGCCGCGATCAGCGTGGCGCCGTCCGCCGACGCGCAGATCAAGATGAATATCGTGGGCCCCGGCTCGCAGCTTTCATCGATCGCGGTTTCGGGGCTGAAGAGTCTTTCCGGCGACGACAACCATCAGGTATCCGGCGCGTTCGTCGCGATCGTCACACGCGACCTCGAGCTGTCGGGCTATTTCAGGATCATCTCGGCGCACGCCTATATCGAAGATCCGCAGCAATCGGGTTACGAGCTGGGGCAATTCAATTTCGCCGACTGGCGATCGATCAACGCCGATTTCCTGGTCAAAGGCGCGGTGACGATCAAAGGGCCGAACGTGCAGTTGACCGCGCTGCTCTACGACGTTGCGCAGCAGCGGCGCATGATGGGCAAGAACTTCACCGGCGCGATCGGCGACGTGCCGCGGATGGCGCGCCGCTTCGCCGACGCGATCCTCGAGGCGGCCACCGGCCAGCAGGGTCCGTTCGATTCGCGCCTCGCCTTCGTCTCGACCGGCGGCGCACGCTTCAAGGAAATTTATACGCAGACGATCGACGGCGAGGAACTCTTCCGGCGCACCGATAATCCGACGATCAACCTGTTCCCGTCGTTCGACAAGAGCGCGCACGACCTGCTTTACCTCTCGTACAAGAGCGGCGAGCCCGCACTTTATCTGGCCGACCTGAAAGCAAGGACCGAGACCAAAATCACGAGTCCGCATGGCATGGTGATCGGCGGCCAGATTTCTCCCGACGGCCAGCAAATCGCGGCGGCGGTCGAACATGGCGGCGCGACGAACCTTTATCTGCTCGATCGCAACGGCTCCGAGCTTCGCGAACTGACCCATACCAGCGGAATCAACGTCAGCCCCGCGTTCTCGGCCGACGGCGCGACGATTGCCTTCACCTCGGATCGCTCGGGGACACCGCAGATTTACCTGATGCCGCTGGCGGGCGGCGCGGTGCGGCGCCTGACCTACAAGGGCACCTACAATACGACCCCGGCGTTTTCGCCCAAGGGCGATCGGATCGCCTACCAGAGCCGCTCGGGCGGCCGTTTCGATATCTTCGTAATCCCCACGGCGGGCGGAGAGCCGACCGAGGTAACTGACGGCGTGGGCTCGAACGAATCGCCCGCGTGGTCGCCCGACGGACGCTACCTGGCGTTCAGCTCGACTCGCGCCGGGCGCGCGCGGATCTATCTACTGATGGTGCAGAGCGGCAAAATCATTTCTGCTTTGACGGAGGGCAAGGGTAATGACACTTCTCCAGCGTGGTCGTGGTGGTTGGGTGAATAAGGGCAGAACTGCCCTGGCGATGGGCGCGCTAGTCGTGCTGGGCGTCATGTTCGCGGCGGGATGCTCGTCGAAGGCCAAGCAGGTTCCCGGCGCGGGCGCGGGCGGCTCACCGGTTGGCGAAAACGGGATCGGCGGCAATACGAATTCGCTCACCGACTTCAAGAATGGAACGATGGGCGGGACCGGCGGACCGCTGAGCGACATCCATTTCGGATACAACACATATAACATCGAGCCGCAGGACGGATCGGTGCTGAAGGCCAACGCCTCGTGGCTCGAGTCTCATGCCGCTACCCGCGTGCAGGTCGAGGGACATTGCGATGAGCGCGGGTCCGAGGAATACAACATCGCGCTCGGCGCCAAACGCGCGCAATCGGCCAAAGATTACCTGGTGACGCTGGGCATCCCGTCGAGCCGCATCTCGACGATCAGCTACGGCAAAGAGCTGCCGCTATGCCAGGAACATGACGAAAGCTGCTGGTCGCAAAACCGGCGCGATCACTTTGTCGTCCAGCAATAGGAGCTAAACTCGTGCGCGTGCGCCTATTCGACACCGTTTTTCCCGTGCGCCAATCCATCGGCGCGCATTCGATCGGCCGGATCGCCGCGCTCGCGCTGGCGACGGCAGGCCTGTTCGTCGCGGGATGCACCAGCCAGGCCGACATGCAGCAGCTCAACCAGAATCAGTTCACGCTGCGCGGAATGATCGCGAGCGATCGCCAGCAGATCGACGCGCTCGGCCAGCAGGTCCGCCAATTGCGCGATCAGGTGACCGAGATTCAGCACGGCGGCGCCGCCTCGGGCAGCAGCGATCAGCTTTCGCAGGCCAACGATCGGATCGCCAAGCTTCAATCCGAAGTCAGCGCGCTGCAGGCCGGGATGGCTGCGCAACCGGGCGCGCCCGCGGTTGGCACAGCGCCGGGCGCAAGCACGATCGCTCCCGGTGGAGCACCCGGCCCAGGTGGCGAGACGGCATCGGCCGCGCCGGTCTTTCCGGCGCCGACCTGGCCCGATGAACTCGACCAGGAAATCTCGAACGCCGAGAGCTCGAAGGATGCGGGCGTCAAGATCTACCGGGTCGGGTTGAAGGCGATGAAGGATGCGAAATATCCGCTCGCGGTCGCGAACTTCACCCGCTTGCAGCATCAGTACCCGAAGTCGCCGCTGGTCGAGCCGGCGGACTACTTCGCCGCCAACGCGCTCTACGAAACCGGCAAGTACGATCAGGCGATCTTGCAGTTCAACGATCTCGTGATGCGCTATCCCAAGGGCCGCTTTGCCGCGCAAGCGCTGCTGCGCCAGGCCGAAGCGTTCGTCAAGATGAATGACCGGATCGACGCGCGCCTGACCCTGCAGAAGCTCCAGTCGGATCACGACGGAACCCCGCAGGCGGCCGCGGCCAAGACGATGATGGCGAGCCTGGTCAGCGAATGACGCATCCGCGGCTGCGGGTGCGCGCGAATCGGCGATGGAAATAATCCGCGATCTCGACGCGATGGCGCGTCATGCGTACCCAGTCGTGACGCCGGGCAATTTCGACGGCGTCCATCTGGGGCATCGCGCGATTCTCAAAGCCGCGATCGACCGCGCGCGCGCCGCAGGTGGCACCGCGTTCGCCCTGACCTACGATCCCCTGCCCGCCAAGTTGCTGGTTCCCGATCGCGCGCCGCGGCTCATCCTGGTGCCGGAAGACAAGCTCGAGTTGCTCAGGCTTTCAGGCCTCGACGGCGTGATCGTCGTCGAGTTCACGCGCGCGCTGAGTATGATCGAGCCGCGCGACTTCGTGCGCGACTACTTTCTTGGCCGAATCGGCGCCCGCGAGGTGGTTATTGGCCATAGCGTGAACTTCGGCCACAACCGCGCCGGCAACGCCTCCGTGATGGTCGAGCTGGGGCGCGAGTTCGGCTTCGACACGACGGTGGTCGGGCCGGTGAAAGTCGCGGGAATCGAAGTGAGCTCGACCAAGGTGCGCGAATTGATCACCGCGGGTGACGCGCGCGCCGCCGCCAAACTGCTCGGCCGCTATCATTTTCTGCACGGGCGCGTCGTGCGTGGACGCGAGCGCGGACGTACGATCGGTTTTCCGACCGCGAATCTCGAAAACGAAACCGAATGTCTTCCGCCCGACGGCGTCTATGCGACGCGAGTGATTCTCGCCGACGGCGCATTCGGTTCGATTACTAATATCGGGATGCGCCCGACGTTCGGCGAGACCGCCCGATCGATCGAGGCGCACATCTTCGACTTCAATCGCGACATTTACGGCCAGCGCATCAAGCTTGAGCTGATCGAGCGAATCCGACCCGAGAAGAAATTCGCCTCCGCCGACGCGCTCAAGCATCAGATCGCGCTGGACCTCGCCCGCGCCAAGGAAATCCTCGCCAGCGCGTGACTCCGGACCCCTCTCCCTTACAGGGCGAGGGACCAGAACAATTATCCGGAGGCGCGGGCGGGCTCGATCCAATCCTGAGCCAGGCGGTCGGCCCATTCGGGAATCCGCGCGGCTTCCATCGGCGGACTCGAGAGAATCACGACCTCCTGCACGCCCGCGTCGCGATAGCGCTTCATGTCGTCGCCGGTGATCTTCTTGGTGTACGGCGAAACGATGTACTCGATCGCGCGCGGGTCGCGGCCGCGCTCGCGCATCAGCGATTGCAGTTTCGCGATTTTCTCCTTCGCGTCGTCGGGATCGCAGTTGAAGCCGAACCATCCGTCGCCATAATCGGCAACTCGCTTTAGCGCCGGCGTGCTCTCGCCGCCGAACATGACGGGAAGCTTCGCTCCACGCGCGGGCTTGGGAAAGCTCTGCGCGGCGTCGAAGTTGACGAACTCGCCGTGATAGCTCGCCGCGCCGTCGCTCCATAGCGCGCGCATCGCATTGATATATTCGCGGGTGCGCTGCGCGCGGCGCTCGAACGGAATTCCGAGCGCGGCAAATTCTTCGGCCGACCATCCGATTCCAACTCCAAAGACGAAGCGTCCGCCAGCCAGCCGGTCGAGCGTCGCCGCCTGCTTCGCCAGCACGACGGGATTATGCTCGGGCACCAGACAGATTCCGGTCGCGAGGCGGATTTTGCTGGTGGCAGCGGCGGCGAAGGTCAGCGCGAGAAACGGATCGAGCCAATCGGCGCTGCCCGGCAGCGGAAAATTTCCCTCGGCCGAGTACGGATACTTCGAGTCCTGGCGATCGAAAAGCACCACATGCTCTCCGACCCACAAGGTCGCGAACCCGACCCGCTCGGCGTGCGCCGCGGCGGCGCGGATAATCTCCGGATGAGCCGCGGTTCCGATCCCGATTGAAAACAATCCAACCTTCATCGCGTTACTCCCTGATCGATCGTCAGCGCGGCTTTACGAACTTGAGCATGAAGCGATCGGTCTGGCCGCGTTTCTTGAAGATGAACCAGGTGCGGTCGTCCTCCGGATGCCTGAGCGCGGCGGATGATCCCGCTAGCTCGAAGCCCGACTTCTCGACTTCGCTGATGACGAAATTCTCGTCGATACGATGCAGTGTCGCCGTGTCGCGGGCGCCCGAGCCCGCCTGCGCGCTGTGATCGACGATTCCGTAAACCCCGCCGGGCTTGAGCGCGGTGAAAATCTGCTGATTGATCTTCGCGCGATCCATTTTAAGCCCCACCATGTCGTGATAATTCAGATTGACGAGCACCGCGTCGAGGGTTCCCGGCGCAACCGGCAGCAGGTCGGGCGCGTCGAAGGGCTTGTCAACTTCGACCACGTTCTTGAGCCGCTTGATCCGCGCGTGCCAATCGTCGGCGGCCTTCTGGTACTTCGGCGGAATCGGGCCGTTCTGCGAATAGACTTTTCCTTCCGGACCGACCACGTGCGAGAGCAGCTCGGTCGTCCATCCTCCGGCCGCCCAGATATCCGCGACCTTCATCCCCGGCGTGATGCCGAAAAACGCCAGCATCTGCTCTGGCTTGCGGCCCGCGTCGAGCGCCTTGTCGTCGGCGGGCCGATCGGGAGCGTTGACGGCGGATTTGATGTACGCGGGAATGCGCGCTTCGGGAATCGGCGCGGTGTCGGCGACGGTGGCCATCAATGCGGGATTCTGCGCGCCGGCAATTGAAATCGAAGCGCCGAGCGCAATCATGCTCGTTGCGATCCCCAGCAGATATCTGATCTTCATCGTCAATTGCTCCCCGCGCCGGGCGGCGCGCCTGGTCGTCAGTCCAGTTCTGCTTCGCGCACTCAACCTCGCGATTGGTAGCACGCGAAACGCGCTGCGAAAAGCGCATCGTGCGCATCGGATGGGCGCGCGGTGGACTTGGGCGCGGCGGGCGCGGCAAGATAATCTGGGGCCGCGCTCCGCCGCGCCGCTATGAATGGAATCTCCGACCCAACCGAGTCCCGCTGAACCCACGCCCGCCTCTGGCCGGCTTCGCGTCGTGGCGTTCGAGAGCAGGATGGCGGCCGAGGCGGCGGCGCTTATCGCGCGGCACGGCGCAGCCGCGATTGTCGCGCCCGCGATGCGCGAGGTTCCGCTCGGCGAGAATCCAGCGGCGTTCGAGTTTGCGCGCCGCATGCTGGCCGGCGAGATCGACGTCGCTATTTTTTTGACCGGCACCGGCGTGCGCACGCTCTTCCAAGTGATGGAATCGCGGCATCCGCGCGCCGCGCTGGTCGCCGCGCTTGGACAAATCGTGACGGTGGTTCGCGGACCCAAGCCCGCGCGCGCGCTGCGCGAGCTGGGAATCGAGCCCACCGTCAGCACGCCCGAACCCAATACCTCGCGCGAGCTTCTGGCCGCGCTGGCTGCCTATCGCGATCTGCGCGGCGCGCGAGTCGCGGTGCAGGAATATGGCGTCTCGAATCGCGATCTGATTGCGGGACTCGAAGCGCGCGGCGCGCAGGTCGCCGTCGTGCCCGTCTATCGATGGACGATGCCCACCGACCTCGAACCGCTGCGCGCGGCGCTGCGCGCGATCGCCGAGGGGCGCGCCGACGCCGCGATCTTCACCAGCTCGCATCAGGTCACCAATCTGATGCAGATTGCCGAGGCGGACGGAATAGGCGCCCAGGTGCGGCGCGGATTGGCCGCGATGGCGGTTGGATCGATCGGTCCCGTCTGCAGCGAAGAGCTGCGCTCGCACGGAGTCGTGGTTGACTTCGAACCCGCGCATCCCCGGCTCGGCCATCTGGTCAAAGAAGCGGCCGAGCGCGCACCGGCGATCGTCGCGCAAAAGCGGCGCGCGGCGGCACGCGCCGAGGTTTCCACCAGTCCGAGAATTTCGCGCCTGGCCGATAACGCGCAGCACCTCACGCATTGGGACCATCCTATGCTGCGCGCGTGCCGCCGCGAGCCTGCCGACTACACGCCCATCTGGTTGATGCGCCAGGCCGGGCGCTACATGCCCGAGTATCGCCGCGCGCGCGAGCAGCATGATTTTCTCGAGCTGTGCCGGCGCCCCGAGCTTGCCGCCGAGGTCACGGTGACGGCGGTCGAGCGGCTCGGCGTGGACGCCGCGATCATCTTTGCGGATATTTTGCTGCCGCTCGTCCCGATGGAAGTGGGGCTGCATTACGAGAAGGGCGACGGTCCGATCATCGACCGTCCGATTCGCAGCGCCGCCGACCTCGATCGCGTGCCGCCGTTCGATTCGAGCGCGCTCGGCTTCGTTGCGGAATCGATCAAGCTGGTCGATCGCGCGATCGGCGCCAGGACTCCGATTATCGGATTCGCCGGAGCGCCGTTCACGCTCGCGTCGTATCTGATCGAAGGCGGCACGTCGCGCCAATATCAGGCGACCAAAACCCTGATGTACAACGACCCGGCAACGTGGCATCGCCTGATGGACCTGCTCGCGCGCGTCACGATCGATTACCTGAACATGCAGGTTGCGGCGGGCGCCAGTATCGTGCAGCTCTTCGATAGCTGGGTCGGCAGCCTCGGTCCCGACGATTACCGGCGCTTCGTGCTGCCGCATACCGCGTCGATTATCGCGGGCGTGAAGCCGGGAGTGCCGGTGATTCACTTCGGCACGATCACGGGAAACCTGCTCGAGTTGATGCGCGCGGCGGGCGGCGACGTGATCGGGCTGGATTGGCGCGTCGATTTGGCCGAAGCGTGGAAGCGGCTTGGCTACGATGTCGCGGTACAGGGAAACCTCGATCCGATTGCGCTGTTCGCCGCGGTACCGGAAATTCGCTCGCGGGCGCGCGCGATTCTCGAGCTCGCCGGCGGCCGCCCCGGACACATCTTCAATCTCGGTCACGGCATTCTTCCCGAGACTCCGGTCGATCACGTAATCGCGCTGGTGGACGCCGTCCACGAGCTCAGCCAGAGGCGTACGTGAACGAGCCGCGCGGATGCGACGCGGTTTTGCTCGTCGGGTTCGGCGGACCAACCCGCGCCGACGAAATCCGTCCGTTCCTGGATAATGTTTTGCGCGGACGCCCGGTCCCGCGCGAGCGCTACGAAGATGTCGTTCATCATTACGAACTGCTCGGCGGCCGCTCGCCGTATAACGATCTGACGATGCGCCAGGCGGCCGCACTGCGCGCGGCGCTCGCGCGTGGCGGCCGTGAGATTCCGGTCGCGGTCGGGATGCGCAATTGGCGGCCCTTCGTTGACGACGCGCTCGCAAGTCTCGCGCGGGGCGGCGCGCGCCGCGTGCTCGCCTTCATCATGGCGGCGCATCGCAACGAGGCCAGCTTCGAGCGCTATCAGGGAACCGTCAGCGCGGCCGCCGAAAAACTCGGCATCGATGCTCCCCGGATTGTTTATCCCGCGCCGTGGTTCGCGCATCCGGGATTTATCGCCGCCGCTGCCGCCCGCGTCGCCGACGCGCTTGCGCGCCTCGGTCCAGCCGAACGCGCCCGCGCGAGCCTGATCTTCACCGCGCACAGCATCCCGGTCGCGATGGCGGCCGAGTCGACGTACGTCGCGCAGTTGACCGAATCGGCCACGCTGGTCGCGGCGCGGATTGGGTTTAAGAGCTGGACGCTCGCGTTTCAGAGCCGCAGCGGAGGCCCGCGCGACCCGTGGCTCGAACCCGATATCGGCTCCGCGCTGCGCAAGCTTGAGCGCGGCGCGGTCGCCGTCGTGGCGCCGATAGGGTTTCTGTGCGACCACGTCGAGGTGCTCTACGATCTTGATATCGCGGCCGCCGCGACTGCGCGCGACGCCGGCGTAAGAATGGAACGCGCGGCGACCGTCAGCGACCACCCCGAGTTTATCGCGATGATGGCGGAGATCGTGAGCCGCCACGCGAGCGCAGTGTGACGCGATGCATCGCGTAGCCGTAATCGGCGCCGGGATTACCGGGCTGGCCGCAGCGTATCGGATGCGCGAGCTTGCGGCCGAGCGCGAATTTCCGCTCGAAGTGATCGTGCTCGATCGCGCGACTCGCGCCGGCGGTCCGCTCGCAACCGTGCATCGCGATGGATTCACAATCGAGACCGGCGCGGATTCCTTCCTGACCGAAAAACCGCAGGCGGCCGAGCTTGCCCGGCGCCTCGGCCTTGGCGGGGAACTGATTCCCACTCGCGAGGAATTTCGCCGCACGCAGGTCGTTCACAACGGCCGCCTGGTCGATATACCCGACGGCTTCTCGCTGCTCGCGCCGGCGCGGCTCGGCCCGGTGATGAGAAGCGAGTTGTTCTCGACGAGAGCAAAGCTCCGAATCGCGCTCGAGCCCTTTGTGCCCAAGCGTAAGGACCGGCGCGACGAGAGCCTGGCCTCATTCGTCACCCGCCGCCTCGGACGCGAGGTGCTCGAGCGCGTCGCGCAGCCGCTTGCCGGTGGAATCTACACCGCCGATCCGTCGCGCCTGAGTGTCGCGGCGACGACGCCGCGCTTCGTCGAGATGGAACAGCGCCACGGCAGCGTGATTCGCGGCCTGCGCATCGCGGAACGCGCACGCGCCGCTAACCTCGGCAAAGTTGCTCGCCCTTTGGGCACGAGCGGCGCGCGATGGACCTTGTTCGCGACGCTGCGCGACGGAATCGGGGCGCTTCCCGACGCGCTTCTGGCGCGCCTGGGCGGATGCGTGAGGCTCGGCGTCGAGGTCAAGGAAATCGCGCCGCGCGCCGGAGGATGCACGATCGTCACAGCGACCGGCGAGCGGATAGAAGCCGACGCCGCAATTTGCGCCGCGCCCGCGTACGCCGCCGCGGAGATGATTCGCGCGGCCGACTCGCATCTTGCCGATCTGCTCGGCGCGATCAGTTACGCAAGCGCGGCAACCGTCAGCATGACGTTTCGCGAAAGCGACTTTCCCGTGCCGCCCGCGAGCTTCGGCTTCGTGGTGCCGATAATCGAGCGGCGGCGGATTATCGCGGGCAGCTTCACGAGCCTGAAGTTTGAGAACCGCGCGCCCGCCGCAATGATCCTGGCGCGCGTATTTATCGGCGGACAACTCCAGACCGCGATGATGCAGCTCGACGACGACGCGATGGTCGCCGCCGCGCGCGCGGAATTCCACGATCTCCTTGGCGTGACCGCCGCGCCGGGATTCGCGATCGTCAGGCGCTGGCCCGACTCGATGCCGCAATACGAAATCGGCCATCTCGATCGCGTCGCCGAAATCGAACGCGCGGCCGCCGCGTTCCCGCGCCTCGCTATCGCCGGCGCTGCCTATCGCGGGGTTGGAATTCCAGATTGCGTCCGCGGCGGTGAACAAGCGGCGTCCAGCATCCTCGACCTGCTCGCGCGCGATCGATGATAATGGGCGCCAGTGGCGCCCGGCAGCGAAATCTCGAATGTGGATGCTCCGTGGACGCGCGTGATCGCGCACGCCGACATGGACGCGTTCTACGCGTCGGTCGAGGTGCTCGATAATCCCGCTCTGGCGGGACTGCCGGTAATCGTCGCCGGAAAAAGTGCGCGCGGCGTCGTGACCTCCGCGTCGTACGAAGCGCGCAAGTTCGGCGTGCGCGCCGCGATGCCGACCGCGCAGGCGCGCAAGCTCTGCCCGCACGGCGTGTTCGTCCCCGGGCGCATGAAGCGTTACGTCGAAATCTCGCGGATGGTGCGCCGCGCGTTCGACGCGACCAGCCCGATCGTCGAGCCGTTGTCGCTCGACGAGGCGTTTCTCGATCTGAGTGGAACCGCGCGCCTGCTCGGAGCGCCAATCGAAGTCGCCCGCGCGCTCAAGCGCCGCGTGCGCGACGAAACCGGCCTGATCGTTTCGGTCGGCGTCGCCTCGACCAAGATGGCCGCGAAAATTCTCTCCGACATGTCGAAGCCCGACGGCCTGTTGATCCTGCCGCCCGAGTATCTCGGCGCGTTTCTTCACCCCCTGCCGGTCGAGAGGCTATGGGGAGTCGGCCGGGTGACGCTCGCGCGGATGCATCAGGCTGGCATCCGGACGGTCGGCGAATTGGCGCGGCGCGACGCGGGCGAGTTGCGCGATTCTTTCGGCAGCCAGGGCTCGCGCCTGCATGAACTGGCCAATGGAATCGACGCGCGCCCGGTCGTTGCCGACTGGCAGCGGAAATCGTACGGAGAGGAAAACACCTTCGCGCGCGATCTCGAACTGACTTCCAACGATCTGCGCCGCATCCTGATCGCGCACGGTGAGGCGATCGGCCGCAGGCTGCGCGCCGACTCGGTCCGGGCGCGCACCGTCGTGCTCAAGCTCAAGCTCGCGCGGCCGCTGGGACAGGGGCGTTATCCGATGCTGACGCGCAGCGTCACGCTCGCCTATCCGAGCGACGACGGCGGCGCAATCACGGATGCCGCAATCGAGTTGCTCACGCGGGTTTCCGCGCGCGATCGGATCCGGCTGGCCGGCGTTCAGGTGCATAACCTCGAGCGCGGCGACAGCGCGCAACCTGACGCGCGCGAATCGCAGCTCGGATTTTTCGACGGCTCGGGCGCAAACGCCGTCCGGCGCGCACGCCTGAATCGCGCGCTCGACGCAGTCACCGCCCGTTTCGGCGAGGAAGCGATCACCCGCGGCCTTGCGCACGCCGAGCGCGCGGCGCCGACGCGGCGAATCAAATAGCGCGGCTTCCCGAACGATCGCGCCGGTTACATCGTGTCGTTGCAGGTGCGCAGAAATCCGCAGCGCAGGCACCAATACTTGCAATGCCCCATCGGCTTCATCGCGGCGCCGCAAGCGTCGCACGCGACCGCGCCCGGCTCGAGCGCGCAACTCTCGGCGTCGGGAGAATTGCTCGCAGCCGGCGCGCCCAGCGCATTTTCAGGATCGTTCGCTTTCATCGCATCCCCCTCCCCCAGCCGATCCCATCGGCCCCTCTAACGCGGCGCGTGGCGGCGCAAAAATTCGAGCCGGCGGTCCGCAAGCGCGGCGGCCTGCTGCGTGATCCATAGCAGATGCGGCGCGCCCTCGACCCGGATGAACTCCGCGCCGGAAATTGCGCGCGCGGCGAATTCACCGTGCGAAACGTTTACCGCGGCGTCATTGGTGCCGTGGATTATCAGCGCCGGGCATCGGATCTGTTCAAGGCCCAGCGCGTCGATTCGCGCAAACTGCTCGAGGTCGTTCAGCAGTCCGCGTTTGCGCGCCGTCAGCGGGGAAAAGGTTGCGAGCAGCCCACGCACGAACTGCTGCTTGGCCGGATCGGCGGCGACTTGCGCCGCGAGCGCACGCGCGCCACCCCGGTCGAGCGTTCCCTCGAGGCGCACCATCTGCCGCGCGATCGCGCCCGGAAAACGCGCCGCAAACCAATCGATCATCCCGGTCGTCAGATCGTTCATCGCAAGGCTCAGCAGCATCCGCTGCGCGGCGGTCAAATCATCGCGCAAGCGCGTGCTGATTGCGCACTCCTCGACGATCGCCCAGACGCGATCCGGATGCCGCGCCGCGAATGAATATGAAGCCGGCCCTCCGCCCGACGCGCCCGAGACACAGACCGTGCCGATTCCAAGCGCGTCGAGCAAACCCGCCGCCGCATCAGCCTGCTCGGCGGGAGTCCGCCCCACTTCGAGAGACGTGCGCAAATAGCCCGGCCGCGAAAATCCGACGATCCGAAATCCCGCCGCGACTACATTCGCCGCGACCAGCGCGATCTGATCGTAGCCACCAGGAGTTCCGTGAAATCCGAGCACGACCGGCCCGGCGCCGGCGCTGAAATACTCGATCGGCCCCGCGCCCGTCTGCGCTATTGCACTCGATGGCGCAAACGCCTCCGCGCGCTCAGCGACGGCCGCATGGTCATGTACGAGTTCCGATTGCATCGCGCGCCCGCAGGAGCCTCAAGCTTACCAACAATTCCGCGCACCATCCACGCGGTCTGGCCGCCCGACGCGCGAGAGTAGGGATTCCTCGCGCGGCTTTGCCCGCATGGGCGGATCGAGGATAATAGGAGATTCGCGACGGTTTGGAGGGTCGCTTCGATGGCGCCGCAGACGCTTTTTGAAAAGATTTGGAACGCTCACGTCGTAGTCGAAGAGCCGGGCAAACCCGCGCTGCTCTTTATCGACTTGCACCTGATTCACGAAGTCACTTCTCCGCAGGCGTTCGAGGCGCTGCGCGCCGCGGGCCGCAGCGTGCGCGACAAGCGCCGCACGTTTGCGACGCTCGACCATAACGTGCCGACGATCGATCAGCTAAAGCCGATCGCCGACCCCGACTCGCGCGCGCAAGTCGAAATGATGCGCAAAAACGCGCGCGACTTCGACGTGACAATCTTCGACCTCGGCTCGCCCGACCAGGGTATCGTCCACGTGATCGGACCCGACCTTGGACTCACGCAACCCGGCATGACGATCGTGTGCGGCGACAGCCACACTTCGACGCACGGCGCGTTCGGCGCGCTCGCCTTCGGAATCGGCACCAGCGAAGTCGAACACGTGCTCGCAACCCAGTGTATCTGGCAAACGAAGCCGAAGACGCTCGAAATCCGGCTCGACGGCAAAGCCGCCGCAGGAGTGACCGCGAAGGATTTGATCCTCGGCGTGATCGGACGGATCGGCACCGACGGCGCGACCGGATGCGCGGTCGAGTATCGCGGCGCGGCGATCGAGGCGCTCTCGATGGAAGAGCGGATGACGGTGTGCAACATGTCGATCGAGGCGGGTGCGCGCGCCGGAATGATCGCGGCCGATCAAAAAACCGTCGATTACATGCGCGGGCGAAAGTATCTGCCGACCGGCGCGGAGTTCGACGCGATGGCGAAAAAGTGGCTCGAGCTCCACACCGACGACGGCGCGAAATTCGACCGCTCGATCGTCTTCAACGCCGCCGAGTTCGCGCCGCAGGTCACCTGGGGCACCAACCCCGGGATGGTCGCCGACGTTACCGGAAAAGTTCCCGACCCGCGCAAGGCCTCCAACCCCGGCGACCGTGACACGCTCGAGCGCGCGCTCGATTACATGGGTCTGAATCCCAACACGCCGATTCAGGAGATCGCGATCGATCGCGTGTTTATCGGATCGTGCACCAACTCGCGACTGAGCGATCTGCGCGCCGCCGCCGCGGTCGTCAAGGGCAAGCACGTCGCAAAGACCGTGCAGGCGATGGTCGTGCCCGGATCGGCCAACGTCAAAATCGAAGCGGAAAAGGAAGGCCTCGACAAGATTTTTCGCGAGGCCGGCTTCGACTGGCGCGAGGCGGGATGCTCGATGTGCCTGGGCATGAACCCCGACATCCTGAAGCCGGGCGAGCGATGCGCCAGCACCAGCAATCGCAACTTCGAGGGACGCCAAGGCAAGGGAGGACGCACCCATCTGGTCAGTCCGCAGATGGCGGCCGCCGCCGCGATCGCGGGCCACTTCGTCGATATCCGCGATTGGCGCTGACAGGGAGCACGATCACGATGCAGGCATTCAAAAGTTTTACCGGATTGGTGGCGCCGCTGGATCGATCCAACATCGATACCGATCAGATCATCCCCAAGCAGTTCTTGAAGGCGATCGTCCGAAGCGGGCTCAAGAAGGGGCTGTTCTTCGATTGGCGCCGGCGTCCCGACGGATCGCAAGATCCGGATTTCGTGCTCAACAAGCCGCGCTATGAAGGCGCGTCGATACTGGTTGCGCGCGCCAACTTCGGCAACGGATCGTCGCGCGAGCACGCGGTGTGGGCGCTGGCCGACGCGGGATTCCGCGCGGTGATCGGATCGTCGTACGCCGATATTTTTCACAACAACTCGTTCAAGAACGGGCTGTTGCCGGTGACCCTCAAGCCCGAGGAGATCGAGCAGATATTTCGTGCGACCGCGAAGTATGAAGCGTATCATCTGAGTATTGATCTTGAAGCGCAGACTGTCGGCGACGACTTCGGATGGTCCGCGCATTTCGAGATCGACCCGTTTGTGAAGAAATGCCTGCTCGAGGGGCTCGACGATATCGCGCTGACGTTCGCGCACGAAAAAGCGATCGCCGCTTACGAGGCCGCGCATCCCGTCCCCTATCGGCAGCCGTAGCCGTCCGCGCGGAATGCCGCAAGCGCGGCGATCGCGGATTGCACGCGGAGGCCCGCTATGACAACACGCGCAGTGATTTTCCGAGCTTCGAAATTCGCCAAATTCGCCAAATTCGCGATGATCGCCGCGGCGGCCACCGCACTCTCGGCATGCTGGTACTACTCGCGCCCGACCCAGGGCGCGTCTGGCGAGAACTGCCAGAAGACCAGCTACGGACTGGCGATGCTCGATACCTCGAACGAGAACTGCCAGCCCTCCGCCGAATCGACGACCGCGAATCCCCCGGCGACAATGCCGCCGGCCGCGCCCCAGTGAGCGAAACCGCGATGCGGATACCACTGAAAACGTGAACGCTGATAGTGGCGCTTGAGGCAAAACTAGCCTTTGCCGCCGAGTCCGCACACGCCGGAATGCGGCTCGACGTATTCATTTCGGCGCGGCTTGCGCCCGAATACTCGCGCTCGCAGGTCGCGCGGATGATCAAGGCCGGCCTTGTGACCGTCAACGGCACTCGCGCGCGTGCGGCCTCGGCCGTGCGTGCCGGAGACGCGATCGCGATTGCGCCGCCCGCGGTGCCGGAGCCGCATCAATCGACTGGCGACGCTCCCGCGATCGACGTGCTATTTGCCGATGCGGAAATAATCGTCGTCAACAAAGCCGCCGGGATGACGGTGCATCCCGCGCCGGGGCATCCCGATGCAACGCTTGTCGATGCGCTCCTGGCGCGGTTCCCGGAGCTTGCCGCTATGGCCGAGCCCGACGGCGTGCTGCGCCCGGGAATAGTGCATCGCCTCGACAAGGAAACCTCGGGCGTGATGGTCGTCGCGCGCACTCCGTTCGCGCGCACCGCGCTATCGCGCCAGTTCAAGGACCGCACGGTGCGCAAGATCTATCTGGCAATTGTGCGCGGCGTTGTCGCCAAGGATCGGCAGGCGATCGCGCGCGCGATCGGACGGCATCCGGTCGAGCGCAAGCGGATGTCGGTCGCCTCGCACAATCCGCGCGACGCGGTGAGTCACGTAAGCGTGCTCGCGCGATTTAATCCGCCGTCGCGTGACGAGACCGGCGCGACGCTCGTGCGTATCCGCCCCGAGACGGGCCGCACGCATCAGATTCGCGTGCATCTGGCGTCGATCGGGCATCCCTGTCTGGGCGACAGCCTCTATGGCGGCGCCGCGAAGCGCGGGGTGGCCAGCGCGGATGCAATTTCATTCGAGCGCCACGCGCTGCACGCATTGGCGCTGAGAATTTCGCATCCGCGCTCGGGCGCCGAACTCGAGTTTATCGCGCCGCCGCCCGATGATTTCGCGGCCTATCTCGGAGCGCGCGGGATTTCCTGCGACTCACCGACATTGCGTCGATGGATCGAAATCGAATGATCAACCGTTGACAGGGACCCACGGGGCGGTTAGCGTCTAAACTGAGCTTCCGCACCAAGGACGCTGTGGCGGGGTGGAGGAGAACATACCCCTCGCTTCCAGGCGGTCCGATTCGAACTTACTGCTTTTCTGTTCTGATTTCCGGCCGCTTGGAGCAAGTGAACTGCTAAGGTATTCCGCTTACGCGGAGAACCTTCCGAATGAACGTATCTAAACCTGTGGCGCCGCTTCGGCGGGCGCACAGAAATCCAGCATAAATAGTGAGGCACAGTTGCGGGGAAGGCACATGGCAAAGGGTCGAGGCGCAGCGCGCGAGGGCCAGAATCATCTGGAAGACGTTTCCGCGCCGCCGCGCCAGGTTCAACCGCATCACACCGAACCGCTCATCGTGCTGACCGATGAGGGAGTGCTTAATCTCAAGGCGCTCAAGAGTTCGAAGATAACCGAGCTGGCCTCGATGGCGCGCGACTTCAATGTCGAGAACGCGACCAACATGCGCAAGCAGGAGATGATCTTTGCGATCCTGCAGGCGCAGGCCGCCAAGAATGGATCGATCCTCGGCGAAGGCGTGCTCGAAATTTTGCCCGACGGCTTCGGCTTCCTGCGCGCGCCCGACTACAACTATCTGCCGGGTCCCGACGACATTTACATCTCGCCGAGCCAGATCCGGAAATTCAATCTGCGCACGGGCGACACGGTTTCGGGACTGATCCGCCCGCCCAAAGAGGGCGAGCGCTATTTCGCGCTGCTCAAGGTTGAATCGATAAACTTCGAGGATCCGGAAAAGGCGCGCGACAAGATCCTGTTCGACAACCTGACCCCGCTCTACCCGCAGGAGCGCATCAAGCTCGAATACGATCACGAAGACCTGACCACCCGCATCATCGATCTGGTCGCGCCGATCGGAAAAGGCCAGCGCGGCCTTATCGTCGCGGCGCCGTTCACCGGCAAGACGATGATGCTGCAGGCGATCGCAAAGGCGATCGCGCATAACCATCCTGAGATCGTGCTGATCGTGCTGCTCGTCGATGAGCGCCCGGAAGAAGTCACCGATATGCTGCGCTCGGTTCAGGGCGAGGTCGTAAGCTCGACTTTCGATGAGCCGCCGACCCGCCACGTTCAGGTGGCCGAAATGGTGATCGAAAAGGCGCGCCGCCTGGTCGAGCACGGACGCGACGTCGTGATCCTGCTCGATTCGATAACCAGGCTTGCGCGCGCCTACAACACCGTCGTGCCGCCTTCGGGCAAGATCCTGTCGGGCGGCGTGGACTCGAACGCGCTGCACAAGCCCAAGAAATTTTTCGGCGCCGCGCGCAACACCGAAGACGGTGGCAGCCTGACGATTATCGCAACCGCCCTGGTCGATACCGGCAGCAGGATGGACGAAGTGATCTTCGAGGAGTTCAAGGGCACGGGCAATCAGCAGGTCGCACTCGACCGGCGCCTGCTCGAAAAGCGCATCTTCCCGACCATCGATATCCAGCGCTCGACCACGCGCAAAGAGGAGCTGCTGCTCTCGCGCGCCACGCTCAACCGCATCTGGATTCTGCGCAAGCTGCTCTCGCAACTGAACGCGGTCGAAGCGATGGAATTTCTAATCGACAAAATGCAAGGCACCAAGACCAACGACGAATTCCTGGAATCAATGAACGCATAGAGCGCCTGCGCCAGTACGACCGGCGTCCCGCCGGTCATTGCCGTCGCACAGGAAACGCCGCCGACGGGCCACCGGCACACCGTCGGCCCTACCGACATGGCGACTCTCCGCAGGCAGTGGGGGCGGTCGCGATAATGACAATCTGTCAAGCATGCGCGCACATTCCGCGCGGCCGCGAATCTGATTTGTGGCGCGGGCGGGACGCCCGCGCTCCCAATGAAACTCGCTCCACGCCCCGCGCGCGATAAAGCCGCGTCTGTGTCCCGCCACTGGTTGTCCTTCGTCATTCCCGCGCGTGGCTGCCGCGCGAGGAATCCCGAAGAATTTCCGGACAGTCCGAAGACATTATTTCAGATACTTGGCGTCGTCTTTCGCGCTCGCCGGCGTTGGGTTAGAACGTACGAGCATGAGCCTCCGACACGCCGCCTCCGTTGCGCTTGTGGGCTGGTACCTCATGACACCGCCTTTCTCAGAGAAAACCGCGTTAATACCCACCGATAGCGCGCCACTATCTGAATGGAGCCTTGAGAATAGTTATGATTCCGCGGTCGAATGCAGGCAAAGCATCGAGGCGCGAGAGAAAGCCGAAGAGGCGAGATTTACCAAACTGACGCCCTCACCTCACAATCCGTTCCGCATATATTCGGGTTTGCCGGAAATGGCCCGTTTTCTGTACTTGAAGGCGCTTTCGGCCAAGTGTATCGCGACCAACGATCCACGCCTCAAGGGTATAGTAGGCCGTCCCGAATCATCGCGTGTAGCTCAGCCTCATCCCGCAAATTAAGGCACGCGCGAGCTGAAATTAGACACCTGATCCCAATTTCAGCCAGTACCCGGCGCTCGCCATGCTTTGACCCGAGCACGGCAATCTATAATACTGGACGATTGCTCCCAAGGTGGGGGCGCGGCGCGTAACTTAACGAGGTTTAAGAATAGCGATATGACCGAAATCAGCATGAAGCAGCTTCTGGAGGC
>Ga0307373_10004219_pt1 | contig 24394 bp, 30 predicted proteins | sample OX2MG_FD_202534 | JGI IMG/M metagenome (GOLD analysis project Ga0307373, IMG submission 202534) | Soil microbial communities from Risofladan, Vaasa, Finland - OX-2 | ecosystem: Environmental > Terrestrial > Soil > Coastal area > Acid sulfate soil | place: Finland: Risofladan, Vaasa | collected...
CCTGGAAGGTCCAACTCGCTCGGCTGGCCGCCGAGATCGGCCTGGACATCACGGTGTGTCACTACCCGCCGGGAACCTCCAAGTGGAACCGGATCGAGCACCGCATGTTCAGCTTCATCACTATGAACTGGCGGGGGCGTCCTCTGACCAGTCTGCGCGTCATCATCGACTTGATCTCGGCCACCACAACGACGACCGGACTCACCATCCAGGCCGACTATGACCCGCATTGGTATCCCACCGGCGTCAAGATCACCAACAAGCAGTTGGCCGCCGTTCCCCTCGACCCTCATGAGTTCCACGGCGAGTGGAACTACACCATCACCGCTCAATCAAACGCGGCGTGAGCCCTGAGCACCACTGGGCAATGGCGTGACGCCAACCATGGTCAGACGCCTGAGGGGGAAAATCGCGCGCCACTGAGATCGAGCGGCGAGCGATGCGGAGGGCGGCGACGAAGCTGACCCGGTCGGGGTCGACACCGGCGTGGTCGGCGGCCTCCCACATGAGGGTGCGGATGGCGTAGTGGCAGCAGAGGTGGCCCCAGATCTCTTGGAGCACGAGGTCCGGCGACTTCGATCGCAGCACCGTGCGAGGACCGCGTTGGTGGGTCTTCAGCTCGTCGAACGTACTCTCGATCTCCCAGCGTTGGCTGTAGGCGGCGGCCAGATCCAGAGCCGTGACGTCATTCGGATCGAGGATGGTGGTGAAGAGCCGGTAGGACTCGTCGTTGTGACGTCCGTCATCGATCCGGTAGTCGATGACCCGGATGGTGAGCGGTTCCGCTTTGCGTCCGGCGTTGCCCGACGGGCGGAGCTCGGCCAACCAGGAGCCGTCGGCCAGGGTCTCGATGAAGCGTGGCTTCATGTTGCTGTTGGCCCGACACAGCAGATCGGCACCGGTGGCAAAGGCCCGTGACCACAAGGGGAATCCGCACAGTCCCCGGTCGGCCAACAACAACGTCCCCGGCTTCAACCGGTCGATCACCTGGCGCGCCAGTGTGTTCTGCGGTGTCGTGTACGTCCCCACGGCGGCGTCGATGATGGCATGGGTGCCGCATTCGGCCACGGCCACCACCCGGGCCTGGGGGAAGGCGGCTTGTTCGCCTTTGGCGACCCCGGGTCGCCCGAAGAAGGCCGAGTTCTCCGGGGTGTCGGCCACATCCAGACACGTCCCGTCGATGGCGATCAGTCGTCGTCCCCCCAACCACACCCCCGGTGTCCCCGCTCCCGCCAAGGGCGCCGCGACCTTGGAGAACAGCACCTGGAGCGGCTCGGATCCCAACCGGGCCCGGGCCTGGAAGATGGCCGACTTCGAGGGCAGGGTGATCGGCTCCTCACCGATGTCCAGGCCAGGCCGTCGGTGAGCAAGGCCAGCACATCCTCGTAGGAGCCTCCGAGTGCAGTGCCATCCCGATGGAGAAGTAGGCCATGGCCCGCGCCGGCAACGACCGGTTCCGCTGCTCGGTGCGTCCGCAACCGGCGACCACCTCGTCGACCAGCGCCGGAGGGAAGGTCCGGGTCAGCACCCCCACCGAGACCAGGTCGGAGAGCCGCCGGTCCGACACGGGCTTTCGCCAACCACCGCGGGGCACACCGTCAAACTACACCAATGTAGCTTAACTGAACGGTATTGGGGCTAATGGTGGTTATCAGCGCACTTTTGCTGTTCCGTATCGGTGCGCTGCACCTCCAGCAATACTTCGGTGCCTAGCTTGGGCCACACCGGATGGTGCAAGCGCGACCGCTAGCTCTAGTGGGGCCTGCCGATGAGTACAGCGGTGGACTTTCGCCTCAGGGTAGTCCCGGTGCGGGCGTCCCGGTGCGGAGGTCCCCAGGTGTCTCGCCATTCGCCGTTCGAGGTCCAGTTGTGCGGTGTTGAGCGGGCTGTGCTCGAGCAACGGGCCTCGTCGCGCTCTTTGCCGCACTCCCAGGTTGTCCGGGCGCGGATCGTGCTGCTCGCCGCCGAGGGCGCTCAGAACCTGGACATCGCCAGGCGGGTCGGAGTCTGTGTCGACGTCGCGTCAAGACGGCGGAAACGCTTCTGCCTAGCCATCGAGCGCCGCCGACGAGCCATCTCTATGGCCGCAGAGGCGGCGCTGAGGTCAGCAGATCGCGGTCCGGAGTCGCTTCAGAAGTAGGAACCAGGGCCAGGATCGACGGTCCCGTTGGGACATGTCGTGTTCGACCAGATGACACCGGGGCCGGTGATACCGCTGACAACGGCGCACGTCAGGCGTCGACGGGGGCGTAGCTGACTTGACCGCCGCTGCGGTCGCCGCGCCGCAATTGAAGACCACAGGAGGTCTGAGCAACGGACGCAACGGACAGCTAGAGCAGCGGACAGGACCGGGGGTTATACACCCCCGGTCCTGTCGTGCAAGACGGCGACCCTCCTATGGGTCTGGCGTTTCCCTACCAATTTAGGGCATGGGCCGTCATCGAGATAGAGAGCCATGGAGCAGGCAGAATGAGCCCGCCCTCCAGGGCTCCATGAGCGAGCTACCCGTCGGCGGGGTTACGGCCCTCTGTCGCCACGTAGCTGACGCAGTCGCCCTGATTCTTGAACGGGTTACCCGCGCTGTCGGTATAGAGCGTCCAACCGCCTTTCTTGCACTGGTTCTTCGAGGTGGCGATGGGCGGCGCTACCTCAAAGTTGAACACGGTTGTTCCCGCTGACGTACCGAAAGTGATCCCGTCCGTCGCCACCGTGTAATTGGGGTTGTAGGTGCCTACGTTCGCCCCAATTCCGAGGACGACCGCATGTGGGTCCAAGCCGAGCACCTGAGCGATCGTGTAAAACGGCGAACCGCCAGCGCCAGCTGTCAAGCCATCCACGGTCTTGCTCGACCAGAACACGCCAGTCGTCATGTCCCACTGCTGCCAAGTGCCTTGTGTTGGGTTCGTCACCACGCCTGCCCCGTTCGCGCCGTTCCAGTACGGCTCGTACACCAACGTCGTGAAGTCGCTTGTACCGGAGAGGTTGCCGGCGAGGTTGACCTGGAGCTGGAACGACACGTCCGCGGTTGCCGGGTTGCCGGCGACGGCGTAGGTCCAGTAACTCAACGCGCTGACATCGCTAAGCGGGGTACCAACAAACTGGTCGCTGATCAGCTGGGCCTTCGCGGCGGTGGTGCTGTCAGTGGTCAACTGCAGTGACCCCGCGCCGAGGCCGGGAGGAGCACCATAAGCGTTGGTGAAGGCACTCGCACCACCGGTACGGGTGTCCTCGGTGTACCAAGCGGTGTCGCCCGGCGTGAGTGCAGCCGGGTACCCGCTGACGACGCTGTGCTCGTTCACGGTCACGGTAGTCGTGCTAGCGAAAGCGCTGGGCGCGAACGCGACGAAACCAACTAGTCCGAACAGAAAGGCTGACGCCCCGCCCATCAGAATCGGTTTGCGCATTCTCGTGGTTAAGGATCGGTTTCTCATGATTCGTTTCTCCTTGTAGTGGTTACTCGACAAAGGGCATCGGGTTCGCCATTCGGTCCCCACGGGTCCGGCGACCAAGCTCGACCCCTGGATCACGTCGCCCCTCTTGTCGGAGTCCTCCGCCTCAGGGAACCCCATTTGTACGATCCGGACGGAGCGGGAAACTGTGCCCCGCTTGCCAGAACCGATACACCTCGTCGACCGGGCACCGAGGAAGAGCAGCAGCTGCTGCTTCCACCGAAGTCTCGCTAACGGAACCCAACCCTGGCACTATGCAATATCAATGTCAACCCAACAAACCACTGCAGCTCAACTGTAACCCTGCACAAGTCCACCCCAGCCCTCGTCCTGTCACATAACCCCGAGTACGGGCGAGTCGGAGTACGACAGCATGGGGTGGAACAGCGCCGGTGCGAACCGATCGGTAACACCGCGCAGCCTCGGAGGCTGTCACCCGATCGGACCGCCCGAAGATGCCGGATCCTTCACCCCCTCACCGAGGTGGCGTCGACAAAGAACCGACCGCAAACGTTGTCGGCCGCGAATACAGCACGGGTAGGCAGCGGCCGGTGGGTCCACGGTTCTGGCGATGGCGACCAACCGATTCCGAGAGATACCCCAGTCGCAATCCCGAATATGCGTGACCGTACCTTAGCGGCCAGAGTCGCCCTCAGTGTCTGTAGACGCAAGCCAGCGTCCGATCCACTGGGTCAGTTCGTGTTCAAGCCCGAGCGTCCGGAGCCGTACTTCGTAAACGTGACTGAAATGCGCCTTGGCTTCCTCTCGGAGCCCGGACTTCACCAAGTTGACGGCCAACCACCCTTCGGCCACCAGCGTCTGCTCGTCATCGTCTCCAACGTTGCGTCGATGGGCGGCGAGCGCTTCTTCCCGCAGGAGGCGCGCCTCCGCTAACCGGCCCATGCTTTCAAGTTGATTCGCCACGGAGGCTCGCCCCCTCGCCGCCGGTCCGCTATCAGGACCGAACTTCCGGATCACGGTTGCGAGCGAGTCCTCCATGTAATCGAGGCGAAACTCCGGACCTCTGTTCTCGGAAACGCGTTCAGCGACTTTTCGGAGCAATACACCAAACGGGTGCATCCAACGGGGTGGTTTCCACCATCCTCCTGCAGCGGCCCGACTCATCCCATCCAGCGTATTGGGTATCAGATCACCGCCATAGGCGGTCTCCGCGGAGCAAAACACTCTTTGGACCCTGGGAGGAGTTGTCAGGACCGCTGGGCGGACGACCGGGTGTGGACCGTGTCGTGGATGAGCATGAACCGTATCGACCAGTACCCAGGACGTGGCTCGGGAAGCTCGTGACCGGACCAGAAGAACCCCGCCAACGTCACGACGGTGGTGGTGGTGGTGGTGGCGGCGGCGGCGGCGGCGGCGGCGAGCCAGATGATCACCCCGACGGCCAGGACCCACCGCGTAGATCCCAACGACATCACGATGAGGCCCGCGATGGCGACGGATAGCCCGACGTACCCAACTCGGAGGGCCCAGACAGCCATCCTCCAGTGTCCGTTGTATTGCAGCTCCGGCGGCTCGTCCATGCCTGGGATTGTTCCACCGTTGCGGGACCAGGGTCATTCATCCTCCTGGTCGGTCCAGTGGTTGACCGATTGATGGGGCGGACCATCCTGGAATGCCGGCTCCAGCAATGGCTTGAGGAACTCCCCGACACGATTGGCCATTCGCAATTGTTCAACATTGGCCATTAGGTCGGGTCGGTGCCGGCAAAACGGCCGCAGGCACTTTCGATCAAGGGCTTCTTGGTCGTGGGGTTGACGAAGCCAGCAAAGGTAACGTGCTTCACGGATCTTGTTGGTTCCCGAGGCTAGGAGGTGTCGTGGACAAGGACTTGGTCGATCAGGTGGTCGACATCGCTCAACGTGTCGTGGCTAGTGGAGCAATCTCCGCCAACGGGCATGGAAACGTGAGCCTTCGCGTCCCAGGAGCAGAGGAGATGTACTTCACAGCGGGCCCATCGCTACGGAACCACTCTCCGTCCGCCGTCGTTCGGGTCGGGTTGGACGGAACCCTTCTGGAAGGTGATTTGCCGCCCATCCAAGGCGCCGTCGTGGCCATGCATACGACGATGTACGCGGGCCACTCCGATGTCGGCTGTGTTCTGCACACACATTCGCCGTACGCCACCGCCTACGCCGTGGCCCACCGCCCGATCGGGTGCTGGGTGGAAGCATTGGCCATGTTCGGCTTGCCTACCGGAGTTCCGGTGGCAGGCTACGGGCCACGAGGCTCCGACCAAGCGGTGGCCAACATCCGTGCCTCGATCAGCCCGGGAGTGCCCGCGGTCCTGCTGGCGAACCATGGCGTGTTGGTGTTTCACCGCACCCCTGAGTTGGCCATCCTGGTCGGCGGAATCGTCGAGGAGGCCGCTCAGGCGGGGGTCAACGCCGGCAGCCTCGGCGGCCCAGTCGAAATCCCTGAGGAACTCCGGGAAGCGGCTTTCCAGCGCGCCATGCTCTTTGAAAGTCATGGGACGGCGCACGAGTAGTCGTAGTCGGGATCTCCGGGCTTCAAGAACATGATCAATTCACGACGCCAGTTGCACGACCCCGGCGGCGGAACCGATGGACCGGGAATCGGTTCTTGCGGCTTCTCAGCCACCCTTGGCTGCCGCTCCGTCGGATGATCGGTATTCGCGCCGATGGGCACGTCGAGTTCGCTCTCGGACCACCTTTCTGGAACAGACCCCGCGATGACGCTCCGACGCGGGAATATGCCAACCTCGAGCGGGAGGCGACCTCAGAGCTCGAGAACTTGGCCCCTGAAACACCGGTCGCTATTCAGCCGGGGACGACGTGTTCAGCTCATGGGCCATCCGCACACGCCGGTGATGCCCCGGCTCCGGTCGGTCCGTTGAAAACGGGGCCGCGCTGTATCGCGCAACGCCGGCGATCCCGAGCGGGTGGCCGCCGGACCTGGCGCCGCCACACGACACCTCGGGGATGCCCTGCGGATTGTAGGATTCTCACTTTGGAGGTCGAGCGATGCGGCGAGTTCGTTTCGGATGGTGGGGCCTGGCGGTAAGTACCGTCCTCGTGCTCGTGGCCGGAGGGTGCGCGAGTTCTCCTTCACATGCCACAACGACCCTCGACCCGGGGGTCAAGGGCTGCGACGTGCTGCTCGCCGCACCGGTCGGCCACCACTGCCTGCTCCCGTGGCCGAACAACGCTTTTACGGTCGCGTCGAAGAAGACACCGACCGGTCGCCAGCTCGCCGTCTCGTCCATTCTCGATCCGACCAACGTGAGGGGCGTCCACGCCTCGACGACCTACATCAACCAAGGCGACGGTTTCTCTCCCGGGTCGGTCATCATGACCTACATTCCCAACCTCGACCTCGTGGCTTCGCACTTCGCATCCTCGACGGACATAGGCTCTTCGCTCGACTCGAACGCGCCAGTCGTACTCCTCGATACCGCAACGGGCGAGCGCGTTCCATACTTCGCCGAGCTTGACGCGCACACGTCGAACACCGCAGAGCAGCTGCTGCTGATCCATCCTGCGGTCGGGCTCACTGAGGCGCACCGCTACGTGGTCGTCCTTCGTGACCTCATCGACGGCTCGGGTCACTCCATCGCGCCGCCCGCCTCGACGACCGCCGCATGGAACGCGACAGCAAGGAGCTCGATCCGGCTGCAGTACATCTCGAAGGTCCTCCATAAAGACCTTGCGTCTGTCATCGGTTCGACCGAACCGTACATGGCCTGGGACTTCACCGTCGCGAGCGAGAAGAGTCTTTCTGGACCGGCACTTACGATGCACCGGCTCGCGTATGAGTGGCTCGCGAAGCACCACCTTGCCTACAACGGCAGGACGGTTCCCGCCACCGACTATGCACCCACATTCACCGTCACCTCGTCTAGGACGACCAATGGGACCCGTGACGTCCACGGCACCTTCCAAGTGCCGCTGTTCTTGAAGGACACCACCCCCTTCTCTTCCATGAACGTCAACCAGTCCGGCAATCCGGTCATCAACGGCACGACGACGTGGACGGCCAACTTCATTTGCGTGTTGCCGTCGACGGTCTCGCCGTCGGGCGCGGCATTACCGACCGTTTACGGCCATGGCCTCCTGGGAAGTGCAAGCGAGATCGAGGGGGGCTCGTTCTCCGTCGCCCTCACGCACAACATGGCGGGCTGTGCCACCGACTGGGTCGGCATGAGCGAGAGCGACCTCGCAAATGTAGAGCGCAACCTCAACGACATGTCGACCTTCAACACCCAAGTCGACCACATGCTCCAAGGATTGGTGAACTTCCAATTCCTGGGACGCCTCATCAACTCCCCCGCCGGCTTCGCCTCCAACCCCGCCTTCCAGGACAGCTCGGGCAGGCCACTCTTTCGGGTCGGCAAGTGCACCTTCATGGGCTACAGCCAGGGCGGGATCATGGGTGGCGCGGTCTCTGCTGTCTCCACCGAGTGGAGTCGTGTCGTCCTCGGCGTTCCCGGAATGGACTACGGCGGCCTGCTCCTGCCCCGGTCCGTCGATTGGAACGAATTTGCCGCGGTCTACGACAAGGCCTACAACAATCCCGTCGACCAGCAAGTCGTGCTTCAGTTGGCGCAGCTGCTGTGGGACCGCGGCGAGAACGAGGGCTACGCCGAGCACCTGACATCCAACCCCTACCCTGGCATCCCGGCTAAGCAGGTCTTCATCATCGAGAACTACGGCGACCACCAGGTGGCGAACGTCGCAGCGGAGATGCTGGCCCGCACGATCGGCGCGCAGAACCACCAGCCCGCGTTCAACCCCAGCTTCTTCGGTGGGACGCCACGCACGAACCTACCCGTCGTCGTGCAATGGGGCCTGTCGAAGCTCAACCAGAGGAAGGCGGCGAGGGCCGGTCTCGTTCTGTGGGACTACGGCACGCCAACGCCGCCGACGACCGACCTCGCACCCAATGGACCTGCCTACGGCGCAGACCCCCACGGCGACGGTCGGGGCAACGCGTCGCTGCTCACCCAGATAACGACCTTCCTGACGACGGGCGTGATCCCCGACGTGTGCGGCGGGCAGGCCTGTCAGTCGAGCAGGCCGTAGTCCAGGGGGCCGCCGATCATGGCCCCGGCCTCAACATCGTCCGGTGAGGTGTTCCGCCACGACGGGCAGTGATCGCAGTTGCCGAAATCGAGGAGCGTAGCCTTCGCCATTGGACTCGACGGTAGCGACTGAGGCCACTGAGAATCTCGGAGCTAAGAGAAAGCTCAGGATATTCTCACCAAGGCTCACACCGCTGCTGATGCCCAAGGGTCGTGGAGCTGGTTCACCGCGGGGATCGCCACCAACCCGCGATACGGCACCAGACGATTCCGCCCGACGTCAGGCAAGCTGGGTAGCCAGCTCGGCGCCCTTGCCCTGGCCGCACTCCTTGGCACTCCCAGGATGCGTGTTCCCATTCTCCACTTGTTCGATGAGCCAAGAGTGCCGACTACCTCGTGGTCGGACGTTGACTGGTTGGCTCCTGATGGCAATGACTAGGGTCATGACCCGTGGCACCGTGGCCGGTTTTGTGGCAGCAGGTGCTTCGACCGGATTCTTCTGCGTCGGTGGGTCATCCATGGCAACCCCGTTGTTTTCGATCCTCGGCGTGACTCCTCGCCATTGCCCACCACCATCGCGTCGGCGCTTGCCTGCCGCCTCCGTCGCCTATATCCGCAATCGAACGGCACGTCCCAAGGCGGCAGGGTGGTCGCTCGTCGGTGGTGTGCCAGCAGCCGTGGGTGGCGCGTTCCTCTCACGAGTGGTTGGTGGTCCCAAACTTGTGGTGGCCTCAGGGGTGGTGCTTGTTCAGCGGGTGTCGTCAGTTCACCGGTCTGTTGGCTAACAGTGGGGATTTCTGCTCGTTCCTATGTACCTGTTGGTGTTCGGCCTCGGCATGCTTGAGGCGGCCGGGACGAGTCTCTTCGTCATCGCCGTGCTCACTGTTCCCATCATGGCCACCCACTGGGCCCTCGGTCATACCGACGGGGCCGTGGCCGAGGCCTTCGCTCTCGGGGCAGTACCGACTAGTGCCATCAGCGGGCGCATGGCGCAACGTGTCACCGGGGGTGTCACGCGTCGAACACTCGGTTGGCTTTTATGATTTCGGGTGCCGCCTTCGTCATCTATCGCACCGTGGCGGGCTTACATTCCTGTTCACGAAGTCCACCGCGGAGGAGTCGTCCGCTTTTGATTCTCTCACGGATGTCAAAGCCGAAGTCACTCGAGTAGGAGCGGGGGAATTCCCGAGCGACAAAGCGCATAGAGACAGTAGATGATCTCGTGCTTCGATTTGCCTTCCTCGGTCCGACGTTCACGTAGGCTCGGGTTTCGGGATCGGAGACCATGCAGGCCATGCGCCAGCGCGGACCTTCGCCGGAATATACCCTGGGCGGTACTGGTTGGATTGGCCAGGGCGCAGGAGCGACCCGAGACCCAGCGAGGTGCGCGATGAACAGGGTCGACGGCGATTCGCAGGTAGACGCACTTCCCGCCGTCAGATCGGTGCTGGCGGTGTGCGCACACCCCGACGACGAAAGCTTCGGGCTCGGTGCCACGCTCGCCGCCTTTACCATGGCAGGTTCGTCTGCGGCCGTGCTTTGCTTCACCCACGGCGAGAGGTCCACACTCGGCGGCAATACGAGGGGGCTCGGCCAGGTCCGAGCTGCGGAGTTAGCGGCCGCCGCTTCCGAGCTCGGCGTCGACCATGTCGAGCTTTTCGACTACCCCGACGGTGCACTAGACCGCGAGTCGCTCAATCAGCTGGCGAAACACGTCCGTCAAGTGGCCGATCAGGTCCGACCGGACCTCCTGCTGGTTTTCGACGAGGGGGGAATCACGGGGCATCTCGACCACGGCCGAGCAACCGAGGCGGCATTGACGTTTGCCCGGGACACTGGAGTGCCCGTGCTGGCCTGGGCGATAGCCGAACCCGTGGCCGCCACCTTGAACGAGGAGCTCGGTACGACGTTCGTCGGTCGAAGTGGCAAGGATCTCGACCTCGACGTACATGTCGACCGTGGCCCTCAGCGCAGAGCCATCATCTGTCATGCGAGCCAAACGACCGACAACCCGGTCCTACTGCGCCGCCTGGAGCTCCAAGCGGATCGCGAAGTGTTCCGGTGGCTCCTGCTTCCGAGTGAGTTGTCCCCCGGCTGCTCGACGAACAGACTATTACCTCTACCTGGTCAGGTCGACGACAGGGAAGGTTGATTCATGGGACACGCTCATGACGTCATCGGCGAGCTCCGAATTCCTACCCGCTCGCTGCGCCAGGCAACCCCGCGGCGTGGGAAGGCTCTTCCAAGTTGCACGGCGCAGCCGTGGCCGACAGCGCGCTTCCTGCACGAGTGAAAGAGCTGATTGCGTTGGCTATTGCTGTGGCCAAAGCTGTAACGGTTGCATCGCCTATCACGCTCAGGCCGCAGCACGAAGGAGGCGACTCCCGAGGAGGTCGCCGAGGCGCTCTCCGTGGCCCTGTTGATGGACGGCGGGACCGCCACCGTGTAGGGCCTCGGGCCTGGGCCGCCTTCGAGGAGTTCGCGTCCCCGATTGCATCTGCCGCACAGCGATTGGGAGTTGATTCGCAGGGCTGACAGACAGCCTTGCGGAGTGAGACGATCAAGACAGTTATTTATCTTCTAGAGAGGCGCTATGGAGACGATGGCATTGTTCGACGAGGAGGGGCAGGGAGTCGTGCAGATCGGCGGCACCCGGTTGCCGCTCATGGGCGCCGGACGCATCTACGTCTGCGGCATCACCCCCTACGACACCACCCACCTGGGTCACGCAGCCACCTTCGTGTGGGCGGACATGGCTGCTCGGATTCTCCGGTTGACCGGGCACCCGGTCGAGGTATGCCGCAACATCACTGACGTCGACGACCACTTGCTCCTCCAGGCCAAGATGGAGGGAGTGCCGTGGAAGTCGTTAGCCACCCAGCAGTCCTACCGCTTTGAGCACGACATGGATCTTCTGGGCATTTCCCGTCCAGCGTTCGAGCCTCGCAGCCATGACCACGTCGACGGCGTCATCGCCCTGGCCGCAGAGCTCCTGGCCCGGGAACTCGCCTATGAACGCAACGGCTCGGTCTACTTCCGCGGCAGTGCGGTCCATGAGACGGCGGGACTCGGTCGCCAAGAAGCGACTTCCCTGGCGACCGAACGCGGCGGCCACCCCGACGACACCAACAAGGACGATCCTCTCGATGCTGCGTTGTGGGTGCGTTCCATCGGGGACGAGCCGGCATGGCCGAGTCCCTGGGCACCGGGTCGGCCCGGCTGGCACGCGGAGTGCACCGCCATGGCGCTCACGACCTTCGGGGCCACGGTGGACCTCCACGCCGGGGGCGCCGACCTGGCCTTTCCGCACCACGCCTACGAAGCCGCCCAGGCCGAGGCCTTCACCGGGGTGCACCCCTTCGCTCGGTCCTGGATGCACGTCGGAACCGTCATGGCGGGTGGCAAGAAGATGGCCAAGTCCACCGGCAACCTGGTGTTTGTCCATGACCTGCTCGAACGCTGGTCTGCCGCCGCGCTCCGATACCTCATCCTCTCGCGGCCATGGCACGAATCCTGGGAGTTCGACGAGTCCGAGCTCGACCGAGCGGAAGACGAGCTCGAGGACCTTCGGGTCATCGAGGCAAAGCGCGGTGGATCTGCGGCGGCGGAGCAGGAGGTGCGTCGGGCTCTGTTTGAGAACCTGGATCTCCGACGGGCCCTGGCCGTCGCCAAGGAGGCGCACGGTCCAGTGCTGCACGACCTCATCCGCCTATTCGGACTGCAGTATGTCGAACCCCTTACGTGGTAATCGGCCACGAACAGAGCCGGTAGTCATAGGCCTGACCGTGATGCGACCGTACCGCTCCCGGAGGCCGCGTAACAGGCGATCTTCCAGAAGGTGCCCCGACTCACCGTGTTCTCGGAACTCGGCGTGCTGTTGGCCCGTCGGATCAGCGGCCGTGCGCCGGCCTGTGGAACTGCCCGGAGGGACCGTCCGGTTCGCCGAGCCGGTGACCGACGCTGTCCACCGGGTCGCTCTCGACCAGATCGGCGTCGACGTCACATCGACGACCTCCTCGGCTACATCAAGTACCCGAGCCATGCCCGGCGGGGTTTCGACTGGCCTGTCGGCCTGGCGTTTCACACCCACCTGACCCCTCCCGAGTCCAATGCGCTGGCGACGGCACCGGACCGACTCGATTGGTTCTCCCTACTTCCCGACGACATGCACGACGAGCAACGGATCTTCCTGCGGGCGCACGGCCTCGTCGGCCGAGACGCCGAGACCACCTCTAGCCGGTGCCGACGTCGTCCAACGACGCAAGCGCCCTGTCCAGGCGATGCGCGGCCTCGGCGGCAAGTTCGGCGAAGGCTGGGTCGTCCATAAGTTCCCGTGGATCGGCAATCGAGATGGAGGTCCGGAGGCCCTCCCCACGCAGCACGACGTTGCAGGGCAGCACCAGGGCGACCGTCGGATCGATCTCCAGGGCCCTATGGGCCAACGCCGGGTTGCAGGCACCGAGGATCTTGAGCGGCGGACCGGTGACGCCGAGCTTGGCTTCGAAGGTGGCGGCCACGTCGATCTCGGTAAGGACTCCGAAGCCTTGAGCAGCTAGCGCGGCGCGCACAGCGGCTTCGGCGCGGTCGATGGGTTGGTTGATGATCCTGTCAAGTGAGCGCATCGGTGCCGGCCTCAGCTCGACGTGAGGCGCAGGTCAGCCTCGATCTGGCGCCGGTTGTGCCGGCGATGGCGACGGACGCCACCACATCGTCGAAGACCGAGGCGATGATCGGGACATCTTGGATGTCGTAGGGCTGGGATGCCTGGTCGTTGTCGTTGGTGATTTTCGTGGTGGACATAGCGGTGGCTGAATCTCATGCGAGTTTCATGAACATCTTCTGGACGGCATCGATCGGGTAACCGGCTGCCTCGGCGTCCTCGGGGTTCTCGAGGCAATAGACGAGGCCAGCTGCGACCAGGCGGAACCCGGCTTGCTCCAGCGCTTTGGTGGCGGCTGAGAGCTGGGTCACAACGTCGCGGCACTCACGACCCTCGTCGAGCATGCGCTCGACGCCCTGGACCTGGCCGACGACGCGGTGTAGTCGCTTGCGGACATCTTCGATCACATCCTGAGGAAGTTCCATCGGGTTCTCCTGTCCCTGCGTGTAGGACTGCTTTGCGGCCAGATGTCTGACCCGTGTCATCAGCCCGAGACCGAGCAGCGGTTGGGACCCAACTCGAGCTGCCGCAACGCAGCGAGCGGTGCCTCCGACCGGCCCATGTTGGCGTGGATGATCTCCACATAGTTCGGTGGTCGCGCCACGGATCGCGCCGTTGCCCAAGACACGAACTCCTCCTCGCCGTATGACAAGGGAAGAAGCACCCGCCGCAGATCACCGAGCGTTGCCCCGACCGGCTGGTCCGGCTGGACGACAACGTCGTCGCCATAGTGGCCGGGGAGCACGAGAGCGTCGTCGTGCAACGTGAGCACTCTTTCTTGGAGCGAGTGGTAGAGGTTGTGAGCGAACTCCTCGGCTCGTTCGGCCAGATCCGGCCGGCCGACACTGTCGACGAACAGCGTGTCGCCCGACAGCACGAAACGGTTGGCGATGACGAAGATCGACGACCCACGGGTGTGGCCCGGGGTGTGGATTGCCGCCACTTGGAATATGACACCGCCGGGGAGTTGGAAGCGGTCCTCGTCGCCAAGTGGCTCGTAGGCGAACTCAAACGGGTCGGCCGGATTCAGGTGCAAGTACGCATCCGCTTCCTCCGCCAGCAGGCGGGCGCCACTCAAGTGATCAGCATGAAGATGGGTATCGAACACTCGGGTGATCCGCCACCCGTGCTCGTCAGCCAGTCGCGAGTACACCTCCGTGTCCACAGACGGGTCGACAACAAACGCCTGGTCCCCCGCTCCGACCAGATAGGACAGACACCCCTTGCCGCGCCGACGGACTTGGACGACGCGCACGTCGTCGGACTCGAGTGTCACCGCGTCGTAGGCTGCGGCCCACCCGGCCATACCCCCGGCGAGGTTGGCCACCTTTCTCCCGGTGCGGCTGAGTATCTCCGCCGCCGCCGAGGAACGGCTTCCCGTAGCGCACACGGTGACCACGTCACGATCGGTCGGTACCTCCGAGGCGCGCTCCGCGAGCTCGTCGAGCGGGATGTTCACGGCGGACGGTATGGACCAAGCGGCGAACTCGACCGGCTCGCGCACGTCCACCACGAAGGGCTCGTCGGGCGTGCCCAAGCGGGCGGCCAACTCTGCCGGTTCGGCGTCTCGGTACATCGCCTTGCTCCTCTGTGGCTCGGGACCAGCCAGCGTTCGTAGTTCTGGAAGTCTAAACCAATACCCGAGGGGGTATATTCCTCAGACGAGGATACCCAAGTATCCGAACGGGACTCTTAGACGCCGGGAGGTCATCGTGGGTTGGTTGCATAGGGCACGTGGCGGCGGGGATCATGGCGACATCGGCCCGAAGGAGGCCGAAGACCTCGGGCGCGGGGGCGCAGTGCTCCTCGACGTCCGGGAGCCGGCCGAGTGGCAGGCCGGTCACGTCCCTGGAGCCGTCCACGTCCCCCTCGGGCAGCTTGAGAGCCGGTTTGGCGCGCTCCCGCGGGACCGACGCATCGTGGTCATCTGCCGGTCGGGGAACCGTTCGGGGACGGCGACCGCCGTCCTCGTCCGATCCGGCTTTGACGCCGCGAATCTCCGCGGTGGAATGCAGGCCTGGGCCTCTGCCGGGCTGCCCGTGGAGACTGGCGACGCGCGGCCGGGCACGGTGGTGTGAAGCTCCTCCTCACCTTGCCCCTGGGGCTGCTGGTCGGGCTCGCGCTCGGCGCCCTGGGCGGAGGCGGTTCGATCCTGGCCGTTCCCGCCCTCGTCTACGTCGTCGGTCTCGGGCCCAAGGAAGCGGTCACGACGTCGCTCGTGATCGTCGGCGTCGCCGCGCTCGGGGGCATGGTCGGGCACTGGCGCGCCGGACGTGTTCGGGTTGTCGCCGGCCTGTGGTTCAGCCTGGCCGGTGTGGCCGGGTCCCTTCTCGGTTCGCGCCTGAATCGGTCGGTCAACCCCAATGTGCTGCTCGCCGCCTTTGCCGCGGTCATGATGATCGCCGCATGGCGCATGTGGGTGACGGCGCGATGGCAGATCCGCGTCGCAGCGGCGGCCGCACGTGCGACACGCTCGTCCTCCGCCCCCGTCGCCCTGGCCGACCAGATCAGCCGGGATCCGGCCTCGACGAGACATTCCGACACCACTTCGGTCAGCGCCAACTCAACCGTGACGCCGGGGCTATCAACCAGGCCAAAGGCCATCATCCGGATGTCGACGGTGGCCAAGGTGGTGGTAGCGGGGACGGTGGTCGGTTTCATGACCGGGTTCTTCGGCGTCGGTGGCGGCTTCATCATCGTCCCCGCCCTCGTGCTCACCTTGGGCTTCGAGATGCCGATCGCCGTCGGCACGTCGCTCCTGGTCATCGCTGTCGACTGCGGTGTTTCGCTCACCTCGAGACTGGCGACCACGGGCGTCGACTGGCGCGTCGCACTGCCGTTCACGGCCGCCGGGCTGGCAGGCGCGTTGGCCGGCAACCACTTGGCGAGCCGAACGCGCCCACCGACCCTCCTGCGCTGGTTCGCCGTCCTGCTCGTCGCAGTCGCCGTGTACACGCTCGCCCGCTCAGCCTCAACACTTTGAGTCGGGTCTGGTCAACGCAGGGCCGCTGTCGGTATGCCTCCGGTCGCATGTCACGGGTACTCTCCCCTGGCCATGATACCCAGAGGGGGCAGGATGGCCCGCCTCGGCACCTGGTCCGCCACCCACCTGCGCGCCGCTGTTCTTCGGGGCCATCGTCTTCGGCGTGGCGATGGACTACACACTGTTCATACTCTCGGCGGCTCATACTCTCGGCGGCCAAGGAGAGCTACGAGATCCACGCCGATCCGGAGCACGCCATGGTGGGATCGATCCGGGGATCAGGACGTGTCGTCGTGTCGGCTGCGGCGGTCATGATCGCCGCATTCTTGACCTTCGCCCTGTCCGGTCCGCTCGGCGCCCAAGGAGATGGGCGTCATCCTGGCACTCGCCGTCTTCCTCGACGCCCTGGTCGTCCACCTCGTATTGCTCCCGGCGCTGCTGCGCATCGGCCACCACCACAGCTGGCACCTCCCGCGCTGGCTGGCGCGGATCCTGCCCAGGACCCGTTTCTCCCACTGAACTCCGGCTGGAGCCTGAAAACCCTACGCCGCACCAAGCCCGCCGCCCCTGCAACGATGTGCGATTAGCGTAGGCGACGTGGGCTTTTACCGCGAGCAGATCCTGCCCCGCATGGTCGACCGGGCGTGCGGCACCAGCGGTTTGCGCCGGTGGCGCACCGGGGTGACTGAGGGATTGACGGGACGGGTCGTCGAGATCGGCTTCGGCTCCGGGCTGAACGTCGATCTTTACCCGCCCGAAGTGGAGGTGGTCTTGGCTGTCGAACCTGCCGCCGTCGCTCGCAAGCTGGCTGACAAGCGGGTGTCGCGATCAAGAGTGGCGGTTGAGCACATCGGCCTCGACGGGCAGCACATCCCGCTCGCCGACGACAGTTGCGACAGCGCGCTGTCGGACCTTCACGTTGTGCACGATTCCCGACGCTACCCAGGCGCTGGCGGAACTACGTCGGGTGATGCGCCCGGGGGCCCGATTCCACTTCCTCGAGCACGGCCTCGCGCCTGACCCGGGTGTTGCCGCGTGGCAACGGCGGCTTGAGCCTTGGCAACGGCGGCTCGCTGACGGCTGTCATCTCACGCGCCAACCGGTGGTGCTCGTGCGCGAGGCGGGTTTCACGATCGAGCACGTCGAGGAGCGCTACGCCAAGGGACCTAAGCCCTGGAGCTGGTTCACTGCCGGGATCGCCACCAACCCCCGGTAGGGGGTCGGTGGTCTTGCCCGGAGTCAGGCCGATTGGGCAGCCCGTTCGGCGATCGTGCCATGAACTTTGTCCATGTCTACGGCGCCCACCTGCCTAATGAGATCTTCCAAGGAAGCCGCCGGCAGCGCACCGGGCTGAGAGTACAGGACGACCTGATCGCGAAAGACCATAAGCGTGGGAATGGACATGATCCCGAACGCCTGGGCCAACTCCTGCTCGGTTTCGGTGTTGACCTTGGCGAACACCACCTCTGGGTGCTGCTCCGAGGCACTCTCGAAGACGGGGGCGAACATTCGACACGGACCGCACCACGAGGCCCAGAAATCCACGAGGACCGTGGCGTTCGTCGATACAATTTTCTCGAAGTTCTCGCTCGTGAGATTGATGGTCGCCATGGTCGGATCCTCCTGGCTCGCAGACGATTCCTGTTCTAGAACACCTATACCCTAGGGGGTATTTCTGGTCATTGCGCCCTCGACAAAAGGGTTGAACGCGCCCCGCTGTGGGCGCCGGACGCCGGCCCACTCCGTCTGCCACATCGTTCAAGGCCCCAGATCGCCGGGGAATGAACAGGGCCCCCGCGCCGTTATACGACTTATACCCCATAGGGTATTCAGAAGGAGATGCGCCATGGGACTTGTTCGCTTGATGCAGACGCCCGCCGGCAGGGTCGCGAGAATCGTCGCCGGCGCAGGCCTGATCGCCGCAGGAGCCTGGGTGGGTGGCGGCTGGCTGGCATTGGTTGCCTTAGGACTCGTGCCGCTCGTCGCCGGGTTGGCCGGCGTGTGCTTTGTCGCTCCGTTGTTACGCGTGCCGCTGCGGAGTCTGGGCCGGTCATGAAGGCCGCCGATGTCTGTGGGATCCCGATCCTCAAGATCAAGGCCTTGAACGCCGAGCGGGTCCACGCGCCGGGGGCCTCGATGGCACGTCAACCTTCGGGTAGGTCAAATGGATAGTGCGACGTGGGACGAGCGTTACGGAGTCCAAGACTTCATCTGGAAGACGGAGCCGAACCAGTTCCTGGTGGCCGAGATCGCCGAAATTGCACCTGGTCGGGCGCTGGATCTCGCTTGCGGGGAAGGTCGCAACGCAGTGTGGCTGGCCGAGCACGGCTGGCAGGTCACCGGTGTGGACTTTTCCCCAGTCGGGCTGGCCAAAGCCAGTCGCCTCGCCAGAGAACATGACGTCGACGTGGAGTGGGTTGAGGCCGACGTCGTCGAATGGGACCCACCTCGGGCGACCTTCGACTTGGTGATCGTCTTCTATCTACACTTGCCGGCAACCGAGCGGACCCGGGTACTGGCCCACGCGCAAGACGCCCTTGCCCCTGGAGGCACCCTCCTGGTCGTTGGCCACGATCTGAGTAATCTGACTCACGGCTACGGAGGACCGCAGGACCCCACCGTCTTGTTCACCCCCGAAGAGGTGGCTATCGACCTGGAGAGATTGCGAATCGTGCGAGCGGATCATGTGAACCGTCGCGTCGATACTGATCAGGGCTCCAAGGTGGCCATCGACGCGTTGGTACGCGCACTGAGGTCGACGTCGTAACCTACTCGGACGTTCGCCGCAGGGGAGCGAGTCGCCGGGCGGGGATGGCCCTCATCGAGGGGACGGCCCGCCATCAGCCTGGGTAGTGAATCCAGTGCGGGCGCCGCCGTGCAGACATCGGTCAAGCACTTCCCTCCATGCGAGGCTTGCGGCGGCGCCTTGAGTCGTACATCCCAGGCCCCCCGGGGGGTCTTCCAGGGGCGGCCAGATAGTCCCGAGGAGGCGTCCGAAACGCCCGACGCCGCTTCGCCATCAGAGCTGTCGCTCTGGTTACGGTCCTGAGGGAGCGCCCGCTACCTCGGAGCCCAGGGCCAATGTCCGCGCGGCGCGGGCCACACGACGATTTGCATCGGCCACGGCGGGCTTCTGCTCCAAGCCGATCGCTCGGCAGTCGCGGAGTGCTCGGGTGCCCGGAGAGGCCCGGCCGGACGAACCGATCGGATCGCTCAGGATCAGCGCTGCACTTTCGGACAGCCGGGCGGCCGGCGGTGCGCGGTGTGGCTTACGACCGGCTTGCTAGCGACACGTGATGGGCTGCTCCAGCAGTGTTCTTGATACCCAGGGGGGTATCATGTTAGAGTCTCGTATACCCCCCCCAGTATCGGCACTGGGCCCTTCCTTTCGAGTGCGGGTGCCGGTCTGATCAAAGGATTGCTCCATATGACAGCGACCCGAGGAACCGGTCTCGACTCACCCCGTGTGTCGGTTGGAACCGACGTCAAGGACCGGTCGGACCGGCACCCGGACACCAGTCGAGGAGCCGACGCCACCCTCCACGCCGGCCGACCCAGCCCGTTCGCCCGACTCGGCCGCTGGGCCGCCACCCATTTCCGGAGGGTTCTCATCGCCTGGCTGCTCGTCGTTCTCGTCTTCGGCATCTTTGCCGTCCGTGTGGAGAACGCACTCGCCGGCGCCGGGTGGCAGGCCTCGAACAGCCAGTCCGTCGCCGCCCGGGCCATCATCGAGAAGAACTTCTCCGGCCTCGGTGCTACCGGCCTCCAGGTCGTCATCGTCGACCACCATGGTCCGATCGCGTCAGACCCCCATGCCCAGGCCATCGTGGTCAAGGCGACCAACGTGCTCCGACGCGATCCGCGGGTGTCCACCGTGGCCCCACCGCAGGCCGGGGTCTCGGTGTCAGGCGACGGCCGGACGGCCATCATCACCGCGGGTGCCGCCGCCGACGCCAACAAGATGGTGCAAGCGGCCGATGCCGTCGCCACCCCGCTGGGAGCACTCTCCACCTCGAGGGTCACGGTCACGCTGACCGGGGACAGCGCCCTGTGGGCCGATTTCAACACCGCCAACCGCTCAGCCATGCTCCGCTCGGAGATGCTCTCGTGGCCGGTAACGATCATCATCCTGATCATCGCCTTCGGGAGCCTGGTCGCCGCCGGCCTACCCCTGCTCTTGACCATGGCCGGTCTGCTGGTGGCTGCCGGCGGCCTAGTCATCACTACCAAGTTCACGCCGGTCTCGATCTGGGCGCTCAACTTCGCGCTGATGTTCGCTCTCGCCCTGGGGATCGACTACGCCTTGTTCCTGGTCATGCGCTTCCGCTCTGCTCTCAAACGCCGGGGAGCCGAACCCGGTGACCGCGAGGCGATCGTCGCCTCGGTGACCGAGACGGTCGACACTGCCGGCAAGGCCGTGGCGTTTAGTGCACTCACCGTGCTGGCCTCGCTGGCCGCCATCCTCATCGTGCCGAGCCCGGCCTTCCGGTCGATGGCCTTCGGGATCATGTTGTCGGTCGTCGCCGTGCTGGCTGCCACGCTGACGCTCTTGCCGGCGGTCCTCGGGAGGCTCGGTACCAACATCAACAAGGGCCAGATCCGACTGCGCCGAGGACCGCGACCCGGCGGTGAAGGTCGGCTCGACCGGATGCTGCACTCCTGGGGCAAGTTCCTGTGGCGCCATCCGTTCCCGGCGGGTGCGGCGGCCCTGGTCCTGCTGCTCTTGGCCGCGGCGCCGGTCATCGGCATGCGGACAAACATGCCCTCGATCACGATCGTGCCGCCCAGCGCCAACGCCCGGGTCGGCTACGACCAGGTGATCGCTGCCTTCGGGCCAGGAGCCCCGGGCACCCTCCAGGTGCTCGTGCCCGAGGGCAAGCAGGTGCAGGCCATGGCGACCCTCGCCCACGTCTCAGGAGTGGCTGGCGTCGTGCCTGGGCCGACCAACGCCAGGTGGACCCTAGATCAGGTGGTCCCGACCTCCGGGCCGTCGACGGCCACGACGGGCGCCACGATCGACCACCTCCGCCAGGTGCTCCCGGCCGGGACGCTGATCGGCGGTGCGGCGGCGGAGAACCACGATCTCCAGAAGTCGCTGGCATCGCACACGCCGATCGTCCTCGCCATCCTGGGCATCCTCGGCTTCCTGCTGTTGCTGATCGCCCTCGGTGCCCCGTTGATCGCGGCCATGGGCGTGCTGATCACAGCGCTCTCGGTAGCCGGGGCCTTCGGCATTGGCCGGCTCATCTTCCAGAACGGCTTCCTGTCCGGTCCGCTCGGGTTCCAGCCCCAGGGGTTCATCGACGCTTGGGCCCCGCTGTTCTTCGGAGCCATGGTCTTCGGCGTCGCCATGGACTACACGCTCTTCATGCTGTCAGCGGCCAAGGAGCGCTACGAGACGCACCCGGATCCCGAGCACGCCATGGTCGGGTCGATGCGGACATCCGGAAGGGTCGTGTTGTCAGCAGCCGCTGTCATGATCGCCGTCTTCTTGACGTTCGCCCTGTCCGGGCCTCTGGCCCCAAAGGAAATGGGCGTGATCTTGGCCGTCGCCGTCGCCCTCGACGCCCTGGTCGTCCGGCTGGTCGTGCTGCCAGTCGTGCTGCGACTCGCGGGACACGGGGCCTGGCATCAGCCGAGGTGGCTCGGACGGATTCTGCCCAAGGTGAAGTTCTCTCATTGACCGGGTCAGCCGAGATGACGAGATCGCCCACGATGATGAAGGAGGACAGACCATGGAACTGCCTCACGAGGTGGTCGAAGACCTCCGCTTGCGGCTGAAGCGTGCCGGGGGACAGGTGCACGCCGTAGAGACGATGCTGTCTGAGGGTCGTGAATGCCGCGACATCGTTACCCAACTTTGTGCTGCGACCAAGGCACTCGAGCAGGTCGGATTCCGGCTCATCGCGAACGGGCTGAGCTACTGCGTCCAACATCCCGAAGAAGCCGCGGATTCCGGCTATCCCCTCGATGAGGTCCAGCGGCTCTTCCTCAAGTTGGCTTGAACAGCGAATGGCAAGAACGAGGAAGTCTGACATGGACCGAGTCGTTGTCCTGGGCAGAGGGATCGCCGGCCACACGGCGGCACTCCATCTCACTCGGATGCTGAAGCAGCCTGACGAGGTCGTCGTGATCACTCCGAACTCCTACTGGAATTGGATCCCGTCGAACATCTGGGTCGGGGTCGGCAAGATGAAGACGGACCAGGTGACCTTCAAGCTCGGACCGATCTACAAGCGCAAAGGGATCGAGTTCCATCAGGCGCTGGCCACGGCGATCCACCCGGAGGGCGGGCCCGGCCGGCCGAAGCCGTATGTCGAGATCACGTACACCGACCCGACTCGTGCCGGCGAGCAGGTCGAGTTGGACTACGACTACCTGGTGAACGCCACCGGCCCGAAGCTCAACTTCGGTGCCACACTGGGTCTCGGGCCGGACGGCCACTCCTACTCGGTGTGCACCTCTGGTCACGCAGTCGAGCGTCAGCGGCTCGCCAGGCATCGATCAATCGGATGGAGGCGGGGCGAGCATCAAATACTCGTCATTGGGGTGGGGCATGGGCCCTGCACCTGCGAGGGCGCGGCGTTCGAGTACGCGTTCAACGTCGAGCACGAGGTACGCCAGGCCGGCGTGCGGGACCTGGCCGACGTCGTCTAACTGACCAACGAGTATGAACTCGGTGACTTCGGCGTCGGTCGACTTGCCTTCACCCAGCACGGGGTGGTCGACGAGATTGGCCTTCGGCTCGGTGGCTTGGCCCGCGACCGAGCCAAGCAGCTGCACGCAGAGCTCGGCCTGACTGATCGTGCCGCCAATCTGCCGGCGCAGCTTTCCGGTGGCCAGAAGCAGCAGGTCGCCATCAGACGAGAGCTCATCCTCCAATGAGCAAGGGGTGCCTCAGTCGTGCCGGAGTGGGGCCGGCATCTAGATGGGAAACCACAGATCAGGCTCGTGGCCGAGCCAGAGTGCAAACGGATGCCAGGGCGTCGCGCTCGGGTCAGATCCGTACCCTGGGGAAGAGGGGTCAGACATGGACAATGCCAACCGGTTCATGACACCGTCCATTTCAGCGGCGCTGAGTCTGAAGCGATGGTTGCTCGTGTTCCGTTCGACGGAGTTCCGGTCCCTTTCCGCACGGCGTGTCCTGCGGCGGGGGGTGCTGCAGTCAGCGACTATGCGGAAAGAGAACCGGAGAAGGGTCGGCTAGTGGTCGTTCTGCCGTGAGACGGGAAGTGATGCGGACATGTTCCAGAAGGCGCGCTTCGGGGGATTCGCGGCAAGGAAAAGGCAACGTTTGCACTGTCCTTCTGGAGACATTTCCATCGCCCTTTCCGTCTATAGCCGCCGACCGAACAAGATTCTCGACGCTTGCGTTACCGGGGTCTGGGGCAACGAGATCATCGGCAGGACGCACATGTTTCCTAGCCGCAATGTATTCGTAGCACCAATGACGCTGGGCCACAAGGGCGGTGGGGAATGACGATCCAGATCGCTGCTGCGCCCGACGAAGAAGGGTCTCCTGCCCCCGAAAGAGCTGCGCCCCCCGTGCACCCCAATCGGGGGGCAGGACACTTCGACCGTAACAGGTCGCGGTTCGCACAAGAAGAGCATGAGCGCAATCAGGTGCCTCGCGCGCAGTGGTCAGCCCGCTCTCGCTTTCTCGTCCGAGCGTTGGGATCCGCCGATTCCTCGACTCGGTACCCCCTCGTCACACTCTCGCACCATCGGACGACCAGAGTCCTAAAGCGAAATCACTCGTAGACGCACCTCACGAGGGTTTGGGTCTGATCTCGAGTCGGGCGGGGACACGTCCCTTCGGTCACGCTGCGGCCAGCGGGGTGAGGGTGGTGGTGCCGTTTCCGTGCGTTGTGACCCCCCAGCCGAGGGCCCGCAGTTCGGTGAGCTTGCGGCGGGCCCGATGTTCCGGCGATTGGCGACGGTCGAAGTAGTCATCGCCCCCTCGTCCCACACCACACCCTCAGCGAGTATGTGCCACATCCCGATGAGCAGGCTGTGGCCGACGGCTTTGCGGGCCCGCATCTTGCCCCGTCGCCCGGCCAGGCGGTGGTACTGGGCATTCAGGTAGGTGCCCTTGGTCCGTCCGGCGGACATGGCGGCCACGGTGAGATGACGTTGCAGCCAGGAGTTGCCGTGACGGGCGGTGCCGTGACGGGCCTTGCCGGCCGACTCGTGCTGACCGGGACACATCCCCGCCCACGATGCCAGGTGGGCGGCGGTGGGGA
>Ga0307373_10004220_pt1 | contig 24390 bp, 21 predicted proteins | sample OX2MG_FD_202534 | JGI IMG/M metagenome (GOLD analysis project Ga0307373, IMG submission 202534) | Soil microbial communities from Risofladan, Vaasa, Finland - OX-2 | ecosystem: Environmental > Terrestrial > Soil > Coastal area > Acid sulfate soil | place: Finland: Risofladan, Vaasa | collected...
GAACGGCCTGAAGAGCTGGGCGGCGGTGGCCAGGTCGAAGCCGACGCCGGTGTCGCGCACCTCCAAGCGCACCCCGTCCGATCCGCGGACAGCCGACAGGGTGACGCCGCCCGTCTCGGTGAACTTCACCGCATTGTCGAGCAGATTGCCGAGGATCTGGCCCAGACGCACGCGGTCGCCGTTCACGGCCACGTCCACGCTCTCGTCCATCGCCAGGGTGAACGCCAGTCCCTTGGCTCGGCACTGGACCGCGGCCGCCTGCGCCACGGCCGAAATCGCCGCGCCGAGGTCGAAGTCGTCCTCGACGATCCGCATTGCGCCCGCCTCGACCTCGGCCAGATCGAGCACGTCGTCGAGAAGGCGCTGCAGCACCGCGGCGGAACTCTGGATGGTCGCGAGCATCTGCTGCTGTTCGGCGTCGAGCCGAGTGCCGGCGAGGACGCCGGCGAGGCCGATCACGCCGTTGAGCGGCGTGCGCACCTCGTGACCCATGTTGGCCAGGAACGTGCTCTTGGCGCGGTTGGAGGCCTGCGCCTCGTCGCGCGCCGACTCCAGCTCGTGCTCGCGCTGATGGATCTCGGCGGCCATGCTGTTGAAGCTCTCGGCGAGACGGCCGATCTCGTCGCGGGTCTGCACCTCGACGCGGGCGCGCTCGCCGCGGCTCAAGCGCCCGGTCGCCTGCTCCAGGGCCGAGATCGGCCGGGTCACCGACCGGGCCAGCGCCCAGGCGCCGGCCAGCAGCACGCAGAAGCCCAGGGCGCCGGCGCCGAGCAGCAGCGCGAACAGCAGCCGGTAGGGCGCCATGGCCTTGACCAGGGGATATTGCAGCAGCAGCACCGTGGGCCGGTTCGGCGCCAGCGAATCGAGCCGCGTCGCCACCGCCATCGCCTTGCCCTGGCCGCTTCCCAGAAGGTCGGGCGGCGAGCTTGGCCGCAGGATCGCGGCCTCCAGGAACCGGGCGACGCTCGCCTCGACGCGCCCGCCGCTCGCGCCGCTGTTGTCGCGCCAGACCCCCGGGGCGAGCCTGTAGGCGACCGAGGCCCTGAGGGGTATGGCGGCCATCGACTGGAGCGCGTTCATCTGCTTCCGGTCGAGCCTGGCGGCGAACACCACCCAGCCGGCGTTGCTTCCCGGAACGATCGGCGAGGAGACGATCTCGCAGGGCCAGCCGCCGATGGGGAGCACGCGGGTGGTGTCGACGTCGCCCTGGAGCGCGCGAACGGTGCTCCGGTCGAGACCGTCGGCGGCGCCGTCGGCCGAGACGACGTGGCCGTCGGCGGTGATCAGCAGCGCCTTTTCGACGCCCAGCCGCTGCTTCAGATTATCGAGGGCCGAACGGATGGTTGGAATGTCGCCGCTGGCGACGGCGGTGCGGAAGCCGAAATCGTGGGCGAGCAGCACCGCATCGGTGTCGAGCTGCGCGGCGCGCTGCGCCCACACCTGCTGGAACACCCGGCTGCTGGTCGCCAGCTCCTTGCGCACGACGCGCTGGGCGTTGTCCGACATCGCCGCCAGGGCCAGGCTGGCGATGAGGACGAGACTCGCCGCAAAGAGGCCCGCGTAGAGCACCGTCAGCTTGGTGCGGAGATGGCGGAACATGGCCTCGGCGGATCAGCGGGGAGCGGGCGCCACCCTAGGGTGGAATTCCTCAATGGCGCGTAAAGCCCCGATTCACCTCGCCGCCCCGACAGGCTAGAAGCCGCGCATGGTCCAGCCCCTGCCCCTCGAAGGCCGCATCGCCCTCGTCACCGGCGCCACGCGCGGCGTCGGCCGCGCCGGCGCGCTCGCCCTGGCCAGGGCCGGCGCCCAGGTGATCGCGGTCGGCCGCACCCAGGGCGCGCTCGAGGAACTGGACGACGAGATCCGCGCCGCCGGCCGGCCGGCCGCGACGCTGGCGCCGCTCGATCTGATCGAGGCCGACGGCGTCGATGCGCTGGGCCTGGAAATCCACCAGCGCCACGGGCGTCTCGACATCCTCGTCCACGCCGCGGCGACGCTGGGGGGACTCTGGCCGGTGGCGCACCTGGACCCGAAGCTGTGGGATCGGCTCGTCGCCACGAACCTCACCGCCGCCTACAGGCTGATCCGCGCCTTCGAGCCCCTGCTGCGTCAAAGCCCGCGCGGGCGGGCGCTGTTTCTGACCTGCGACATCGCCAGCCGGCCGCGCGCGTTCTGGGGCGGCTACGCCGCCTCCAAGGCCGGTCTCGAAGCTCTGGTGCGCAGCTGGGCCGACGAGATCGAACACACCGCCGTCCGCGCCGTGCTGATCGACCCGGGCGTGGTGCGCACGCGTCTGCGCGCCGAGGCCTTCCCGGGCGAGGATCCCGCCACCCAGACCGATCCGGGCGAGGTCGGGCCTATGATCGTGGCGTACGCGGGCGCCGAGGGGCTCGGTCTGCCGAGCGAGACCCAGGCGCTGCGCGACTGGCGGAGCGCGCCGGCGGCCGCTTCGCTCTGAGCGCCCGCCCCTTGCCGGCGCCTTCATGCCCATACGGATTGGCGCCGGCCTTGGCGACGAGGCGGATCGGCGTGCCCGGCAGTTCGAAGCTCTGGCGGATCGAGTTGATCAGATAGCGGCGATAGCTGTCGGGAAGCTTGTCGGCGCGGCTGGCGATGAGCACGAAGGTCGGCGGCCGCGCCTTGGTCTGGGCGATGTACTTGGGCCGGATGCGCCGCCCGTCCACGGCCGGCGGCGGATGGCGCTGCACCGCCAGGCGCAGCCACTCGTTGAGATCGGAAGTCTTGACCTTGGTCGACCAGTCGGCGTGGGCCTTGACGACGGCGGGCATCAGCCGCTCCAGCCCGCGGCCGGTCTCGGCCGAGAGCGCCACCATCGGCGCGCCGCGCAGCTGCGGCAGGCTGCGCGCGGCGATCTCGGCGCAGTCGCGCAGGCGCTCGGCCGGATCCTCGACCAGGTCCCATTTGGCGAGCACGAAGACCAGCGCCCGCCCCTCGCGCTCCACCAGATCGGCGAGCTGCAGATCCTGGGTCTCGAGCGGGTGGGCGGCGTCCATCACCAGGATCACCACCTCGGCGAAGCCGATGGCGCGGATGGCGTCGTGGGTCGAGAGCCGCTCCAGCGCCTCGACCACGCGCGCCTTGCGCCTGAGCCCGGCGGTGTCCACCAGCCGCACCGGCCGTCCCTCCCAGCTCCAGTCCACCGGGATCGCATCGCGGGTGATGCCGGCCTCGGGGCCGGTGAGCAGGCGCTCCTCGCCGAGGAGGCGGTTGGCGAGCGTCGACTTGCCGGCGTTCGGGCGTCCGATGATGGCGATGCGAAGCGGCTTCTCCGAGGCTTCCGGTTCGGCTGACGGCGCCCGGGGCGCGGCGGCGGCGATGGCGTCATAGAGATCGGAGAGGCCTTCGCCGTGTTCGGCCGAGATCGCCACCGGCTCGCCGAAGCCGAGCGCGAACGCTTCCAGGGCGCCGGCGTCGCCCGCCCTGCCCTCGGACTTGTTGGCCACCACCACGACCGGCCGGCCGCGCCGCCGCAGCACGGCGGCGAAGCTCTGGTCCAGCGCCGTGACCCCCTGGCGGGCGTCGATGACGAAGAGAGCCGCATCGGCCTCGTCCAGCGCCAGTTCGGTCTGGCGGCGCATCCGCGCTTCCAGGCTCTCGTCCTCCACGTCCTCGAAGCCGGCGGTGTCGATCAGCTCCAGATCGAGGTCGCCGAGCCGGCCGATGGCCAGGCGCCGGTCCCGGGTCACGCCCGGCCGGTCGTCCACCAGCGCCAGCCGACGCCCGGCCAGGCGATTGAACAGCGTCGACTTGCCGACGTTGGGCCGCCCGACGATGGCGAGCTTGATCATGGGGCTCCGTGGGCCGACCGGGCGCGACAAGCTAGCGGATCGCGATCAGGTCGGCCCTCTGGGTTGCGACATAGACGAGGCCGCCGGCGGCGATCGGGCCGATCAGGGCGTCGTCGCCGATCTTGAGCCGCCGCTCCACCTTGCCGGTCTTCGGATCGAGCGCCACCGCTTCGCCCTTGTCGGACACGGTGATCAGCCGGTTGGACGCCAGGATCGGGCTGGACCAGATGGCGCGCGAGCGCCTGCCCGGCTTCTTGCCCTTGCGCGGCGCCGGCTCGTTGAGGTCGGTCAGCCAGTAGAGCTGGCCGGAATCCCGCGAGATGCAGACGACCTCGCCGGTCTGATCGACCACGAAGACCACGTCGCCCGCCGCCCAGGGCGAGGTGATCGCCGACACCGGCAACTGCCAGCGCACCGCGCCGGTGCGCAGGTTCGTGTCCGTCATCACGTCGGCGTGGCTGACCGCGAACACGTCGCCCTTGTAGATCACCGGCCGGCCGGCGATGTCGCGGATCTCCGAAAGCGCATTGTTGCGCGTCGTGCGCGACAGGCTCTCGTTCCAAAGCTCGGTGCCGTTGTCGGCGCGAAGGGCGACCAGTTCGCCGGAGGCGAACGAGGCGACCAGGGTGTCGCCCTCGAGGGCCGGACTGGAGGCCGCGAGGATGCGCGCCGGCTCGGTGAGCGCCTGATAGTTCCAATCGGGCGTTCCGTTGGCGGTGTCGAAGGTCAGGAGCTCGTCGTCGACGTCGACCACGTACACCCGTCCGTCGCCCACCGTGGGGGCGGCGTGGATCGGCGCGTCGGTGCGGGTTTCCCATTCGAGGCGCCCGGTGTCGGCGTCGAGCCGCGCCACCAGCCGGTAGCCGGAGGAGGCGTAGATCTTGCCGTCGGCATAGGCGAGGCCGCCGCCGAAGCCGAGCTTGTCGCGCTTGGCCTTGGGGCGCAGGTTCACCCGCCAGATCTGGGCCCCGGTGCGCGCGTCGTGGGCCGAGACGTTCGCCAGGCCGTCCATCACGAACACCTTGCCGTCGGCCATGATCGGCGGCGCGATCACGTGGCGCGCGCGCGTCGAGCCGTCGCCGAAGTGGCGCCGCCAGGCGATCTGGAAGTCCGGCGCGGCGGCGACGTTCTCCACCGACTGCTCAGGCGTGCCGCCGGGCAGCGGCCATTCGGCCTGCGGCTGCGGCGGCGGCAGGAAGAAATCCTGGCCCTCGAGCGTGCCGGACACGCGCAACTGGTCGTTGAGCTGCAGCAGCGAGATGCTCTGCGCTTCCTCGGCCAGCCGCTTGGGGCGCGAGTGGAACGGATTGAGGTGGGAAATGGCCGAGCAGGCGCCGAGCGCGAGCGCGCTGGCGCAGATGGCGGCGATGACGCTCAGCGGGCGTCGAGGCGTCATGGGGCGGCTCCCGCGGGGGATGGAGGCGGTCCGCCCCGGCCGGCGGCCGGCGACGGCGACGCTTGGACACTGGCCGCCGCCGGCGGCGGCATTGTGGCGGAGCTCTGCAGCGAAGCCTTCACCGCGGCGACGGCGGCGGGCGCCTCGCCCTCGTCGATCAGCTCGACGGCGAGGCTGGCGCGCTGCACCACGTCCTGGGGCGCATCGATGGCGGTGGAGAGATCGCGGAAATCGGCGCGCGCCTGGCTGGTCCTGCCGGCGAGGAGCCTCGCCATCGCGAGCGCTTCGCGGGCCTGGAAGGTGTAGGGCCGACCGGAGGCGGCGAGCGGCGCGAGGCGCGTCTTCAGCTGCGGATAGGGCGCGGCGTCGAGAATGGCTTCGGCCGCCCTCAGCCTCGCCAGATCGCCGAAGATCCGGTTGGGCGCGGCCTTGGCGGCCTGGTCGAAGAAACCCACTGCCGCCTCGGGTTTGCCGGCGGCCAGGCTGAGGCCGCCCTCCTGCATCAGCGCCAGCGAGCGGTAGCCGGCCGAGGCCGAGCGCGCCGCCGCCTGGAAGTCGCTGGAGGCGGCGCCCGCGTCGTTCTGCGCCAGGGCGTCGACGCCCTTCTGATAGGCCGTGGTGGCCGACGACAGGTTGCGGGCCACGAAGAGGTTGAAGCCCCAGTAGGCCAGGTAGGCGAGAACCACCGCGCCGAAGATTCCGCTGACCCACGGCGCGATGCGGCGCAACAGCGCCTTGTAGCGGTCGGAGCGCAGCTGCTCCTCGACCTCTTCGAACAGATCGACCACGAATGCGGGCTCCCGACGGGGCTCTTCGCCCCAAGGCGCGCGAACCTATCTGCGAAGGCCGGTGGCTGCAACGAGGGGCTTCGGCGCGGGCCGCCGGCCGAGATTTCTCGGCCTCCCGATCGGCTTGGACAGCAATTCTTTACCGGAACGGTCGTAGAGCGGCAGGGTTCAACTTGAGGTGAACGATGGCGCCGGAGCCCGGACAGACGCTGGTCGACGTCGGCGCGTGGCGGGCCAGCGCCTGGTTCCTCCAGAACAGCCTGGACGCCTTCGTGGGGCTGAGGGAAGGCGAGCTGCAGTGGGTCGGCGGCGCCTGGAGCGTCTCGACCGGCTGGACGAGCGAGCAGTCCGTACACAGGCTCTACAACGACTTTTTGCATCCCAACGACGTCGCGCCGGCGCTGGCGGACCTCGCCGCCCTGCCGCCGGCGGCCCGGGCCGTGTTCACCTACCGCGTGGCTGGCAGGAGCCGCGGCTGGATCTGGATGCGCCATCACGCCGTGCGCGCCGCCGACGGCTGGGTGCTGATGATCCTGCGCGACGTCACCGCCGAGCGTCAGCGCGACATCGACAACGAGGAGGCGCGCCGCATCGCCGCCATGGTGCGCCAGATCGCCGGCGTCACCGCCTGGCGCTATGACGTGGAGGCGGACGAATACGTCATCGATCCCGACTTCACCGACCATGCCGGCCGGGCGCCGCTCGAGCGGCGGTCGGGAGTGCTGACCCGCAGCGAAATCCATCCCGAGGACGGCGAAGCGGTCGACCGGATCTGGCGGCGCTCGCTCGCCACCGGCGAGCCCGGAACCCTCCAGTACCGCACCCGCCGCCACGACGGCGAGCCCTGGACCCATCTGCGCGCCGCCTGGCAGGGGGTGCGCCGCCGCGCCTCGGGCCGCTGGGACGTTCTGGGCATCGCCGAGGACGTGACCGAGATGGCCGAGGCGCGCGACGCGGCGCTGCAGGGCGAGAAGGCCGCCAGGGCCGCCGCCGAGGCCAAGTCGCAGTTCCTGGCCAACATCAGCCACGAGATCCGCACGCCGATGAACGGCGTCCTGGGCGTCCTGCACCTGATCGGGGCCGAACCCCCGGCCGAAGAACGGCAGCGGCTGGTGGCGCGGGCGCTGGCCGCCGGCGTCGGGCTCTCGGACCTGCTCAACGACATCATCGACTTCTCCGACGTCGAGGCCGGAAGGCTGGAGCTGGCCCGCGAGCCGGTGGACCCGGCCGAGCAGCTGGAGGCCATCGTCGCCATGTTCGCCCCGGAGGCGCAGGCCAAGGGCGTGGCCCTGACGCAAGCCTGCCAGGCCGAAATCGGCTGGGTCGCGGCCGATCCGGCGCGCCTGCGCAAGATCTTCTTCCACTTCATCGGCAACGCGGTGAAGTTCACCCACCGCGGCGCCATCGAGGCGCGTCTTTCGGCGAGCGGCGCGGGCGAGGCGATGCGCCTGCGCCTGGAGGTCGAGGACACCGGCGTCGGCGTCGCCGAGGCCGCCAGACCCGGCCTCTTCGAGCGCTTCAGCCAGGCCGATGCGTCGGCCACGCGCCGCTACGGCGGCCCGGGACTGGGCCTGGCGATCACCCGGCGTCTGGCCGAGCTGATGGGCGGCTCGGTGGGATTCGAGAGCCGCGCCGGCGAGGGCTCGACGTTCTGGGCGGAGGTCTGCGCGCCGGCGGCGGCAGAGCCGGCGGCGACGAGCCAGGACCGGACCGGCGACTGGCTTTCCGGCGTGAAGGTGCTGGTGGTGGAGGACAATCCCACCAATCGGCTCGTCGCCACGCGCATGCTGGGGCAGCTGGGCGCCGCGGTCTCCACCGCCGAGAACGGCGCGGCCGGCGTCGCGGCGGTGGAGAGCGCCGACTTCGACCTCGTCTTCATGGACATCCAGATGCCGGTGATGGACGGCGTCGAAGCCGCGCGCCGCATCCGCGCGCTGGGGGGCGACAAGGCGCAGGTGCCCATCCTCGCCACCACCGCCAACGTCATGCCCGAGCAGCTGGCGGCCTACCGCGCCTGCGGCATCGACGGCGTCGTCGCCAAGCCGATCTCGCCGGCCGCGCTCGTCGCCGAGGTGGCGCGCGTCGCCGGGGCCGCAGGCGGCTCGGGCGCGCCGCCCTACCCGGCCGGCTTGGCGAAATAGGTCTCCGCCAGGGCCGGGAAGCGCCGGGCGCGGACGTCGTCGGCGTAGGCGCGGGCGGCGCGCTCGATCTCGAGCTTGAGGTTGGCGTAGCGGCGCACGAACTTGGGCGTCCAGTCGAACAGACCCAGCATGTCGTCGGTGACCAGGATCTGGCCGTCGCATCCGGCCGAGGCGCCGATGCCGATGGTGGGGACCGCGACCGCCAAGGTGATCTCGCGGGCGAGCGCCTCGGCGACGCCCTCGACGACGATGGCGAACGCGCCGGCGTCGGCGGTGGCTTCGGCCTCGGCGACGATGCGGGCGCGCTCGTCGCCGGAGCGGCCCTTGGCCCTGAAGGCGCCGTCGACGTTCACCGCCTGCGGACGAAGGCCGACATGGCCCACCACCGGAACGCCGCGCCGCACCAGATAGGCGATGGTCTCGGGCACGGTGGGACCGGCCTCGACCTTGACGGCCTGGCACCCGGTCTCCTTCAGCAGCCGCACCGCGTTGGCGTAGGCGCCTTCCTTGGGGCCTTCGTAGGCGCCGAACGGCATGTCCACGACCACCAGCGCCCTGCGGCTGGCGCGCATCACCGCCTGGGCGTGCAGGATCATCATCTCCAGGGTGACGCCGACGGTGTTGGGAAGGCCGTGGAGGACCATGCCCACCGAATCGCCCACGAGCAGCAGGTCGCAGACGCCGTCGAGGATCTCGGCCACGGGCGCGGTATAGGCGGTGAGGCAGACAAGCGGCTGCGCGCCCTTGCGGGCCGCGATCTCCGGCACGGTGATCCGCCTGACGGCGTCCTGGCGCTGGGCGGACATCGGCCTCAGATCTCGCGGATCGCCCGCGCCAGCCCGAGGCCGACGCCGACCGCGGCGAGCGCCAGCGCCATCCAGACGATCCGGCTGTCCGCCGCGACGCCGGCCGGCAGCCACAGCTGCAGATGACGGGTCAGAAACGCATTCGATTCGGCCCCCAGCGCTTCGAGGTGGCCCGTCGCGCCGGCGCCCAGAACCTGTGCCGAGCCCACCAGGCCGCCCGCCACGCCCATGGCGCCGATGAGCACTCTGCGGGCGTTCCAGCCGCGCTCGAGCCGGTCCTGCGCGCGCACGGCGAACAGCTCGGCGTCGGCCATGGCCGGCGCATCGGCGAACATCCGCTCCAGTCTGGCTTCGAAGCTGACTTCAGCCATGGACCTCGACCTGCCGCTCCCCGCCGTCCGGCGCGAGGCGCGCCCTGAGCTTATCCAAACCACGTTTGACATGGGATTTGACGGTTCCCAGTGGCGCATTCAAGGCCTCGGCGGCCTCGGCGTGCGAGAGCCCGGCCCCATAGCAGAGCGCGACACAGACCCGTTCGGGGTCGGAAAGGGTCTTCAGCGCCGCTTCCAGATCGATGCGGTCCGCCCGGTCCGCCTCGCCCGCGCCGCCCTCCGCGTCGCCAGCGGCCCGGTCGCCCTCGCGACCGAGCCTGGCGTCCTTGCGCCAGCGCCGCACGTAGAGCCGCGCCGCGATGCGCTTGACCCAGGCCTGGAACGTGCCTTCGCCGCGGAACTCGGCGATCTGCTCGAAGGCGGCGAGGAAGGCGTCCTGGGCGACGTCGTCCGCGAGCGCGGCCTCGGCCCCCATGCGGCGCAGCAGCGCGCGGATCGCCGACCCGTGCCGGCGCACCAGCTCGCCGAACGCGCTGCGATCGCCGCTCGCGCCGAGGGCGACGAGCTCGAGGTCGTGGGCGCTGGCCAATGTCCGCCGGCTGATCACCGCTCGCCTTCCGTTCCGGGAGGGGTTCCCCGCGCCGCGGCTTCAGTCCTTGATCGTGCGGCGGCTGCCGAGCCACAGCAGCAGATAGGCCACGCCGATCAGCCCGGGGATCGCGCCGGCCCCCGCGACCACGCCGCCGGTGATGGCCCCGCCGGTCTGGTCGGCGAAACCGATGCCCCAGCCCAGCCCCAGCCCCAGTCCGCAAAGGCCAAGGCCCACGGCGACGAGCACGACCCCACGGCGCAGGTCGGCGTTGAGGGCGCTGGACTGCGTGGGCGCCTGGCCGCCGGCGGTGAGCTTCTCGATGAGTTCCGGCGGCGGCGGCAGGCCCTTTTCGTAGGCGATGCGCAGCGTCTCGTGCAGCTGCGCCCGCTCCTTGGCCCGGAAATAGGCGCTGATCCAGATGGGTCCGATCACGATGCAGATGATCATGATGATCCCGAAGAGCGGGATGATCTGGGCGATGAGAAATCCCATGGGCTCGGCTCCTTGTCTCGACGATGCGCGGGCTGGAACCTGCGCCTTTGACGCCTAGAGGCGAAGGAATGCCTGAACGGATGCGAAAAACACGATGAAATCTTGTCCATGATGGGCGGGCGGGCCGCAGCAGCCGCCAACGGCGCCCTTCCGCGGCGGACGCTCGGCCGGTCAGGAGGCCGGCGAAGGGCGCGGTTCCGCGGCGGCGCCCGGATCCAGCAGCTCGTCCCGCTCGCCCCTCGGCTGGAAACGCCCGTAGCGCAGCGCCAGCGTCGGCAGCACCAGCAGGTTCAGCATCATGGAGGTCATGAGCCCGCCGAGAATCACCACCGCCATCGGCCCTTCGATCTCGCGCCCGGGCGTATTCATGCCGAGCGCGAGCGGCAGCAGGCCAAGTCCGGTGACCAGCGAGGTCATCAGGATCGGCCCGAGCCGGTCGGCCGCGCCGCGGATCGCCGCGTCCGGCCCCCACGCCAGGCCGTCGACCTCGACCAGGCGGCCGTAGTGCGAGATCATCATCATCGAGTTGCGCAAGGTGATGCCGAACAGCGTCACGAAGCCGATCAGCGAGCCCAGCGACAGCACCGCCCCCGACAGGAACGCCGCCACCAGGCCGCCGATCAGGGCGAAGGGCAGGTTGGCGAGGACGAGCGCCAGATTGCGCCAGTTGCGGGCGACGATCGACAGCAGCATCACCACGGCGACGCCGGCAATGAGAGCCTTGAACGCCAGGTCGCGCTGCGCCCGGGCCTCGCCCTGGGCCGCTCCGGCGAATTCGATGTAGACGCCGCTGGGCGGCTTCACCCGCGCGGCGATCTGCGCCCTCGCAGCCTGGACGAAGGCTGAGAGCGGCCGCCCCTGCACGTCCGCGGTCACCGTCTGGAGCCGGCGCCCGCCCTGGTGCTGGATCTGATAGACGCCCGAAGCAGGGGCGACGTCGGCCACCTGGCGCAACTGGACGAAGCTTCCATCGTGCGTGCGCAGCGGCAGATCGCCCACCGCGGCGATGTCGCCCTGGCTCGCCTGCGCCAGCTTGACGACGATGTCGAAGACCCGGTCGCCGCTGTAGGTCTGGCCGACGATATCGCCCTGGTAGGCCGCGCCGACCTCGCCGAGGACCTCGACCGGATCGAGGCCCCAGCGCTTCAGGTCGGCTCGGCGCAGCCTGATGGCCAGTTGCGGCAGTCCCGGCGGCGACTGGAGCTCCACCGAGGTCGCGCCGCGGACGCCGCGCAGCACGTCGCGCACCTCGCGTGCGGTCGCATCGATGGCGCCCAGGTGGTCGCCGTAGACGTTCACCGCCACCGGCGCCCCCTGGCCGGAGAAGGTCTCGTTGATCCGCTCGGTCAGGAAGCTGTTGACCGAGACGTCGATGCCGGGAAACTGCGCCAGCGCTTTGAGAATCTCAGGCTTGGCGGCCTGCGCCTGCGCGCCGCTCGCGCGCTCGAGGTCCACCTCGAACTCGCTCTGCTGCGTCCCGTGCGTGTCCGAGGTCAGTTCGGCGCGGCCGACGCGCTGGGCGACGGTGCGCACGATGGGCAGCCGCTGCAGCGCGGCGGTGACCCGCGCGCCCATGCGCAGCGACTGCGCCAGCGACGTGCCAGGCGCCGCAGTCATGTGGACGATGAGATGGCCCTCATGCAGTTCCGGAAGAAAGGTCGCGCCCATGAGCGGGATCAGGGCAAGACCTCCGAGGGTCAGCGCCAGGGCGCCGGCGATGGTCGCACGCGGGGCGCGCGCCACGCGCCGCAGCAGCGCCTCGTAGCGGCGGCGGGTCCAGGCCATCGCCGGCGGATCGCGCTCGCGCACGCCATGGCCCAGCATGAGCAGGCCGAGCGCCGGGGTCAGGGTGACGGCGACGACCAGGGAGGCCAGCACGGCGGCGATGTAGGTCAGCGCCAGCGGCGCGAACAGCGCCCCGCCGACGCCGGAGAGCGTGACCACCGGAACGAAGACGATGATCACCGCCAAGGTCGCGTAGACGACGGCGCTGCGCACCTCGAAGGTCGCCTCCAGCACGACCCGCGCCGCGGTGCGCGGATCGGGCCGGCCGCGGTTCTCGCGCAGCCGGCGGACGATGTTCTCGACGGCGATCACCGCGTCGTCGACCACCTCGCCCAGGGCGATGGCGAGGCCCCCCAGGGTCATGACGTTGAGCGTGATCCCCGCCCGCTGCAACACCACCACCGCGGCCAGGAGCGAGATCGGGATCGCCGTGCAGCAGATCGCCGCGGCGCGCAGATCGAAGAGGAAGAGCAGCAGCACCACCACCACCAGGACGGCGCCGGCGAGCAATGAGGAGCCCAGATTGCCGGTGGCCGTGATGATGAAGCTGGCGGGCCGGAAGATATTGGCGTGGAGCGTCACGCCCTGGCGTCGTAGCGCCGGGCGCAGCGCGCCGAGCGCGCGGTCGACGCCCTTGGTCACCTCGAGCGTGTTGGCGCCATATTGCTCGGTGACGTTCATGACGACGCCCGGCACGCCCATGATCGAGGCCGCGCCGATCGCCGGCTCCGGCGCCTCGACCACCTCGGCGACGTCGCCGAGCGTCACGCTGACGCCGCCGTGGCGCGCCACCACGACGCCGGCGATCTGCTGCGGCGTCAGCGACTGGCCCTCGGTGCGCAGCACGATGCGCTGGTTGGGCGTGCTGACGAAGCCGGCGCCGCGCACGCCGGTGGCTTGGCGCGCCGCGGCGAGCACGTCCTCGAGGCTCAATCCGAAGGCGATCAGCCTGCTCGGATGCACGAGGATCTGCGTCGCCCGGGTCTGGCCGCCGAAGATCTCGACGTCGGCGACGCCGGGAGCGGCCAGGAGCGCCGGCCGGATGGTCCATTGCGCCAGCGTGCGCAGCCGCATCAGCGACCGGGTCCGCGAGGTCAGGCCCGCCACCAGAACCACCTGCGTCGAGGACGTGAGGGGCGTCATCACCGGTGGCCGCACGCCCGTCGGCAGGCGCCCGGCGACCTCGGCCAGACGCTCGGCCACCACCTGCCGGTCGAGGTAGACGCCGGAGCCCGGGGCGAAGAAGACGGTGACGACGGAGAGCCCCTGGATCGAGTTGGATCGCATGCGCCGTTCGCCCGGCAGTCCCTCGAGCGCGGTCTCGACGGGTCCGGTGACCAGAGCCTCCACCTGCTCGGGCGAGAGGCCCGGCGCTTCGGTCTGGATGCTCACCTGCGGCGGCGCGAACTCCGGGAACACGTCGTAGCGGGCGTGGTCGAGGGCATAGGCGCCGTAGGCGACCACGATGGCGGCGAGCGCCACCACGAGCCTGCGAAATCGCAGGGCGGCGCCAATGACGAAGCCCTGAAGTCCGGCGACGCGCACGCTAGTCCTCGTCGTCGCCGGCCCCGCCCTGGGCGCGGAATTCCTCGGAGAGCAGAATCTGCGCCCCCGACACGACCATCTCGACGCCCGGCGGAAGGCCGGTGACGATGTAGCCGCCTCCCGGACCCGGCAGATCCGGGGCGATCTCGCGCCGGACGAAGACGTCGGGCCCGGTGCGCAGGTAGATCCAGGCCTTGCCTTGCAGCCAGACCACGGCCGACTGCGGCGCCACGACGCCCTGGGCAGCCATCGGCGCTGGCAGCGAGGCCTGCACGCCCAGCCCCGGCAGGATGCCTGGCCTCGCCGGCGTCTCGTAGAAATAGCTCGTCCCCTGGATCGCCGGGTCGGCGATGGCCGCGGGGGAGACGAAGGCGAGCGGCGCCCGCCTCGCGCCGCCGACGACGGCGCTGGCGCTCCGCGGCGGCGCGGCGAGCGCGGCGCCGGGCGAGAGGCTCAGCTGCACCAGCAAGGTGCGGCGCTCGACCAGATCTTCGGCGAGAGGCGCGCCGGCGATCAGCGCCTGGGCGAGGACAGGACCCCAGGCCTGCCGGGCGCCGGCGATCACCGTCGCCAGGACGGCGCGGCCGGCGGCGAGCGCGGCTTCGTCCACGGCGGCGGCGCCCTCGGCGCTCTGCAGCTGGGCCTGGGAGACATCCTGCCCGGCCGCATAGAGGGTCCTGGCGCGCGCGGCCGCGGCGCGCGACACGGCGAACTTCGCGCGGGCGATCTGCAACTGGGCCTTCGCCTGCAGATAGCGACCCTGGAGATCGGCGAGCGGGGCCGCATCGAGGATGGCGCCATAGGCGGTGACGATCTGCCGGGCGGGCGCCGCCGCCGGAACCGCCGTTTCGATGGCGCCCGCCCGCTGGGCCGCCGCATCCAGCTCGAGGGTGACGACCCCGTCGCGCACGCTGACGCGGGGCGCCGCCGCGGCCGCGGCTTTCGCCTCGTCGGCGTCGCGGGCCCGGCTCGGCGTCGCCAGGCCATGCAGCGCCAGGATCAGGCCGGCGGCCAGCGCCGCCAGGGCGAGGGCGGCGACGAGGGGGCGCCGACCTCGGGGCCGCCCCGATTGCAGCGTCATGGGGTGAGCTCCGTGGGCGGACGCGGGCTGGTCTGCAGGAGGCTCGCCGCCACGTCCTGCCCGAAGAACGGATGCTGAAGCGCATCCTCCAAGGCCCCGAGCGCCTGACGTTGCTGGACCACCGCGGCCAGCCGCGACTGCTCGGCGACGCTCCGCTCGATCCTTGCGGCCAACAGGGTCGGACGGTCGATCCCGCCCGCCTGGAAGGAGCGCTCGATGCGGCGCTCCCGATCGTCCTCGGCGACCGCCAGCGCCTCGGCGGCCCCGGCCGCCCGGCTCGCGGCGCCGTAGCTCGCCGCGGCGGCGTCGACCTCGCCGATGACCCGGCTCTGAAGCGCCGTGAAGCGCGCCGCCGCTTCCTGCCGCCGCGCCATGGCCTCGGCGATCGGCCCCTGGCCCTGATTGAAGATCGGCAGATCGGCCGCGGGGGAGAGCAGGTATTTGTTCTGCCCCCGGTCGAAGATGTAGCCGGCGGTGAGCATGATGTCCGGATACTGGCCGGCGATCTGGAGCTTCAGGGCCGATTGCGCCGCGGCGTAGTCGGCCAGACGCGACTGCACGTCGCTTCGGCGGACCAGGGCGCGACGGCGCAGCATGGCGACTTCGGCCGCGTCGGGCGGCCTCGGATGCTCCACCGCGGCGAACGACAGCCGGACCTCGTCCAGCGCGGCGAGCGGAACGCCGATCGATGCGGCAAGCTGGCCGCGAGCCTGGGCGCGCCGGCGCTCGGCCTCGCCGAGGGCGAGGCCGAGCTGGTCCAGGCCGATGCGCGCACGCGCGATCTCGAGCGCCGAGGCGTCGCCGGCGGCGAGGCGCCGCTGCAGCAGGGTCACGAGCTGGTCCTGAAATCCGCGTCTGCTGCGCAGCAGCGCGACGGTCTCGCGCGCCGACCAGAGATCGATCAGCGAGGCGCGCACGGCGCCGCGCACCTGCCAGGACGCGGTCGCCAGATCCTCGCGCGCGGCCTCGACCAGTCGACGCGCCTGGGCGACGCGCGCCGCCCGCTTGCCGAAGGCCTCGACGATGAACCTGATCGCCGGGCCGACCGTCCAGGGCGACGGCGTGGCGAGGCTCGCATCGTAGCTCAGCTCTCCCAGGCTCAGCGATGGATTGGGGATCGCCGCGGCGGTCACGACGGCGGCGTGGGCTTCGGCGAGCTTCGAACGGGCGATGTCCAAGGTGGGGTGGAAATAGAGCGCGGCCAAGGTCAGCGTGCTCAGATCCCACGTCGCTCCGGCGCTACGGACCGTCGCCGTCGGCGCCGCGGATGATCCCGCCGCCGCGACGAACCTGAGCAGCCGCGGATCCTCGAGCGACCTCGAGTCGATGGCGGCCGCGTTGGCCGCCGGGGCGATGGGCGCGGGACGATAGCTGGCGCAGCCCAGGAGCGGCGCCGCCAGCCACACGGCAATGATGAACCTGCGCGGATGGCGCATGATGATCCCGGCACGCCGTTGCGGACGGGCGACGATAGGCCTGCGGCCTGACGCAACGCTGACGCCAGGATGACGAAATCGTCATGCGGACGCCGCTGCGCCGGATCGAGCCGGGAGCGTCAGCGTGACCTTCGTGCCGCGCCCGACCTGGCTCGCCAGCTCGATGCGCCCGCCATGGCGTGCGACGATGCTTTTGACCACGGCGAGGCCGAGCCCGACGTTGGCGCTGGAACCGCGCGCGCTGTCGACGCGATAGAAGCGCTCGAACACCCGCGGCAGGTGTTCCGCGCCGATGCCGCAGCCGGTGTCGCTGACGCTGACGGTGAGTGCGTCGCGATCGGCGTGCGCGGCCAGGCTGACCAGTCCTCCCGCAGGGGTGTGAGCGATCGCGTTGGAGACCAGATTGCCGATCGCCTGCTGGAACAGGATGCGATCGAGTTCGGCGCGCACGCCCTTTGCGGGGCGCACGGCGAGGTCGATCCCCGCCTCCTCGGCGAGCGCTCCGTAATAGGCCCCCACCTTCTCCAGTTCCCGGCCGACATCGATGCTCTCGCGCCGCAGCGATTGGGCCGAGGTTTCGGATCTGGCCAGGAACAGCAGCGTGCCGATCAGGTTCGAGAGGCGCGCGCATTCCTCGAGGCACGACTCGAGCACGTCGCGATAGGCCTTGCCCGATCGTGGCCGGCTGAGCGCCACCTCGATCTCGCCACGCAGGTTGCCCACCGGCGTGCGCAGCTCATGGGCGACGTCGTCGGAGAACTGCGAGACGTGCCGGAAAGACTGTTCGAGCCGGTCGAGCATGCCGTTGAACGATCCCGCCAGCTCGTCCAGTTCGGCGGGCAATCCGCCGGTGTCGATGCGTTCATGCAGGGTCGTCGCCCGGATGCGCGCGGCGGTGCGGCCGACGGTCTCGATCGGACGCATGCCGGCGCGGGCGATCAGATAGCCCACGAGCGAGCACGACAGCAGCGCCACGCCCAGCACCAGCCACAGGCGCCCGCGGTATCGGGCCAGGAGGTATTGGTCGTGGCCACGGTCCATCGCCACCTGCATGAAGCGCGCCGGCGCGTCGGCGCCGCGCCCTGGCGCGCGCACCACCAGGCTGAGAAACGGTTCGCCGGACGGCGTGACGACGTCGCGCCGCTCCCCCGCCGCCGCGCCGACGGCGGCGAGCTCGGACGGGCTCGGCGGCGCCAGCTTCCTCGCCATCCCGGGCGTCTCGGTCAGGGTTCGGCCCGCCCCGTCGAGCACGCGCAGATAGATCTCCGGCTGGTGCGATGGAGACCAGGAGGGAAGCTGCTGGTGCGAAGCGGCGAAGCCGGTCCTCGGCGAAGACAACGGCAGCAGCAGCTCTGCATTGTTCAGATTGTCGGCGAGGTCGCGCAGATCTTCCCGATACATGCTGCCCACCAGCACCCAGTAGAGCAGCCCGGTGGCGAGCGCGACCGTGACGAAGGCCGAGAGCGCGTACCAGAGGGTCATGCGCAGCGCGATCGACGCGGATCGCCGCCGCGCCATGTCAGGCGCGCGGCTCGAGGACGTAGCCGAAGCCACGCACGGTATGGATGAGCCGGCGCGCGAACGGCTCGTCCACCTTGGCGCGCAGCCGGCGCATGTGAACCTCGACGACGTTGGAGTCGCTCTCGAAATTGATGTCCCAGACCTGTTCTGCGATCAGCGTCCGCGACAGGACCTCGCCGGCCCGGCGCAGCAGCAGCGACAGCAGCTGAAATTCCTTGGGCGTAAGATCGAGCGCGCGCCCGGCTCGCGTCGCGCGGCGCCGATGCAGATCGAGCTCCAGATCGGCGGCGTTCAGCACCGCCGGCTGCCGCGCCGGCCCGCGCCGCAGAATCGTCCTTGCCCGCGCCAGCAGCTCGGCGAAGGCGAAGGGTTTGACCAGATAGTCGTCGGCGCCGAGCTCCAGTCCCCTGACGCGATCATGGACCGCATCGCGCGCGCTCAGGAACAGCACCGGCGTGGCGATCTGGCGCCGCCGCAGTCCGGCGATGACGCTCCAGCCGTCCTGTCCGGGCAGCATGACGTCGAGGATGATCAGATCATAGCAGCCCGCCTGAGCCACGTGGGCGCCATCCTCGCCGTTGTCGGCCACGTCGGCGACGAAGCCGTTCTCCTCCAGGCCGCGCTTCAGATAGGCGGCGGTCTTGCGCTCGTCCTCGACGATCAGGACTTTCAAGCGCCCGCAGCTCCACGCACCGAGGTTGCGACGAGCCGGGTGCTACGGCATCGCCCGCCGAGGTTCTCGCACTGAATCGGGACTGCCGGAAGGTCCGGGCGGTCACTCGCCGAGGGTCTCGACCCGCCCGTCGGCGAGGACCATCAGAATGGCGCTGAACTGCGTCGCGGCGGCAAGCTGGGAACAGACGCAACGTGCGGCCTCGACCCGCGCAGGTCCATCGTCGCCGGCGAGGACGAGCCATCGCTCGCCGGTGAAGCCCTGCGGCGGGCGCCTCTCGGTCGCCGCGCCCACGGCCTGGAGCAGCGATTGCGCGAGGCGCACCAGAGCGTCCGGATCCGACTCGCGATTGTGCACGAAGCCGATCAGCTTGGGCGCTCGTCTCGGAACGCCCCTAACGAGGCGGACCCGGATGCGATTTCCGCAGATCGTCGCCTCGGCGTCCGCCGGTGCGGACCGGCGCGCGAGCAGGTCCCGGATCAGGCCCTCGAGCGCGGCAGCCGTCTTCGCCGGCGACCTGATCGGGGCCGTGACGGTCAGCACCACCGCCTCGCCGTCTGCGACGGCCTGCGACAGAGCGGCGCGCAGGCGTCCGACCAATCCCACCGCGACCTTGTCGAAGCGCAGGCGAGGCTTCGCGACGTCGCGCCCCTCGACTCTCGACTCGATCGCGGCGACCTCGACGGCGATCCGTCCTGCCGCTATGCTCAGATAGGCGTCCGGCGAACCACCCGGGGCCGCTTCCCAGGTCGCGCAGAAGCGCCGGGCGACGGCCTCGACGGCCGTCCGTTTGCGCTCGCCGAGCCCGCTCACGCCCCCGACGCGGCGGCCGACACGGAAGCCGCCTTGGCGCGGCCGCCGCGACTCGGAACCTTCGCCGCGGCGGCCCGGATGGCCTCGGCGCAGGCGCTCTGCGCCGCCCACAGCGCGTCGGCGTCCGCCTGCGGCCATGCGGAGTTGAACACCACGACGAGCCGGTCCTTCGGATAGATCACGACGGCCTGGCCGAAGATGCCCTCGGCGGCGTAGCCGTGCGGCTCCATCCACCAGAAGTAGCCATATCCCGGCGGCGGCGCTCCGGCGCCGGCCTGCGGCGAGGTCGCCTGGGCCACCCACCATTTCGGCAGGATCCGCCGGCCGCGCGCCAACCCGCCGTCCAGCATGAAGAGGCCGAAGCGGCCGTAATCGCGCAGCGTCATGGAGATGCAGCAGCCGCCGCGCTCGTGGCCGCCGAGGTCGAGCATCCAGAGGGCGTTCCGCTCCATGCCGAAGGGTCGCCAGATCTTCTCGGAAGCATACTCCGAGAGGCTCTTGCCGGTGGCGTTGGAGACGAGGATGCCGGCCAGATCGGTCTCGCCGGTCTTGTAGACCCACCGGGTCCCCGGCGCGTAGGCGCGCGGCAGGCGGCGCATGTAGCTGACGATGGGGTCGACGCCGGGCTGGAGGATCCTGGTCCCGGCCCGCGCGACGTCGGAGTTCGGATCGGTGTAGTTCTCGTTCCACTTCACGCCCGAGGTCATCGTCAGCAGCTGGCGCACGGTCACGCCGTCGTAGGCCGAACCCTTCAGCCGCGGGATGTAGCGGGTGACCGGATCGTCCAGGCTCTTGATGTAGCCGTCCTCGATGGCGGCGCCGATGAGCGTCGAGGTCACCGACTTGGCCACCGAGAACGAAGTCCAGCGATCGGCGGGCTTGCGCCCCAGGCCGTAGCGCTCGAGCAGGACCTTGCCGTCCTGGAGCACGAGCAGGCCGGAGACGTCGTAGGCCTTCATGTAGGCGCCGATGGTCCAGGTCCGCCCGGCGTGGGTCCAGGTGGGGTCGATCCGTCGCGCCGCCCTGGGCAGCGGTCGCACGTAGTCGCCGCGCCGGATCGTGGCCATCCGGTAGACCGTCTGCATGGCCGGATACCAGGCCCTCTGCTGCGCCGCGGTCCACTGGAGGATGCCCGGCGTGCCGGGGTGCAGCGGAACCTGGCTCCGCGCCGCCGGGACCCCGGCCAGCAGCGCCGCCGCGACCGCGGCCCAGACGAACCTCATCATGAAAGCCTCCTCGCCGCAGGATGGCGCCTTATCGGCGCAAGATCAGCCTGAGCCAAGGCGTCGAATGGATTGCGCTCATCAGCAGGTACATCGGGGCCATGCCGCTCAGCGGCGATGCGCCGTGCCCGGCCGAGCACGCCATCTCCGCGCCGGCGCCTGGCAACGAGGTCAGCAGCGCCATCACGACGAGGGCCGGCGCGGCGGCGAGGCCGAGCCAGCCGGCCCAGCCGGGCGCCGCCGCGTGGCTGCGGCGCCCCGCCGGGTTTGCGGCGGCCGTCATCGCGCCGCCTCTTCGTAGCGGTCGTGGTGGCGCCACCAGGCCCCCTTCTCGTTGCGCCCTTTCGGGGCGCGGTCGAGCCATTGATACATGCCCCAGAGCCCGTCCAGCCCGCGGGCATAGGTCGAGTAGGTATGATAGACGGCGCCGCCCTCGAGGACGAAGGCGCTGAGGCCCGGCCGTTCGCGGACGAAGGCGATCGGCGGCGCGCCGGTTCTCGCCGCGCTCTCGATCACGCCGGGCGAAAGCGTCGCTTCGGTCACCGGGGGGCCGCCGCGGCGGTAGTTGTACTCGGCGCCGCCGCTGCGCTGCTGGTCTTCGGTGATGGAGACGTTGAAGTCGTAGTTGAAGTCGCCGCCCTGCGAGGAGGCCCAGGGAAAGCTCCAGCCCATCCGCTGCCTGAACGCCGTCAGCTTGACGAGCGGGGCGCGCGACGCCGCCCAGAGCATCACGTCGTGGTTGGCGAGGTGCACGGCGACGCCGTTGAAGCCATCGGCGATCGCCGAGCAGGAAAAGCAGCCCGCCTCGTAGTCCGGCCCGAACATGAAGTGATAGACGAGCAGCTGCGAGCGCCCGCGGAACAGGTCCGCCAGCGAAGCTTCCCCCGCGTCGGTCTCGAACCGGTACTCCTTGTCCACGCGGACCCAGGGCAGGTCCTGGCGCCGCCGCGCCAGTTCATCGCTTTGCCGCGTCAGCGCCTTTTCCGCGTCGAGCAGCTCGAGCCGCGCGCTCAGCCACTGTTCGCGCGTTCCGGTCTCGTGTGTGATCATCGTCCTTCTCCCTGGTCTGGTCGGTGGTGGCGCAGACTAGGATCGGCGCCGGAGCGCCTGGGAGTTACAAGTGTGACGCGATTGCGATGGACTCGCTGATCACGGCGGCGGCTCGGGCGCTCGAGATCGGCGATCCGCTGGGCGCCCTCAACCGGGTGGCGCTGCGCGAAGACGCGCCGGCGCTGGCGCTTCGCGGCATCGCCATGGCCCAGCTCGGCGACCTCGACCGGGCCAGGGCGCTGCTGCGGCGCGCGGTGCGCGGCTTCGGTCCGAGGGAGGCCGTGGCGCGCGCCAGATGCGTGGTCGCCGAGGCCGAGGTCGCGCTCGCCTCGCGCGACCTCGGCTGGCCGGCGAAGGCCCTCGCCGCGGCGTCGGCGACGCTGGAAGCGCATGGCGACCGGGCCAACGGCGCCCACGCGCGCGGCCTCGTGGCCCGACGCCTGCTCCTGATCGGGCGCCTCGACGAAGCCGAGCAGGCGCTTGCACAGCTCGACGTCCGGGCGCTCACGCCGGCTCTGCGCGCCATGCACGAACTCGCCGTCGCCGGGATCGCGATGCGGCGGGTCCGCGCCCGGGCGGCGCAGGCGGCGCTCGCGCGCGCCGAGGAAGCGGCGCGCTGGGCGCGCATTCCGGCGCTCGCGGCGGAGGTCGAGCGGGCGCTCGCCGTCCTCGATACGCCGGCGGCGCGGCGGATCGCACGCGGCGAGGAGCGCCCTCTCCTGCTGGAGGATGTCGAGGCGCTGCTCGCGTCGAAGGCGCTGGTCTTCGACGCCTGCCGCAATCTCGTGCGCCAGCGCGACGCCCTCGTGCCGCTCGCGCGGCGCCCGGTGCTGTTCGCGCTGGCGCGCGCCCTCGCCGAGGCCTGGCCCGGCGACGCGCCCAGGGACTTGCTGCTCGCCCGCGCCTTCGGCGCCAGGCACGCCGACGAATCCCACCGCGCGCGGCTGCGGGTCGAGATCGGGCGGCTCCGCAGGCTGCTGCGTCCGCTCGCCCGCGTCGGCGCCACGAGGCGGGGCTTCGCGCTCGCCCCGCGCGGCGCGAGCGAAGTCGTCGTGCTGGCGCGGCCGGTCGAGGGCGAACATGGCGCGGTGCTGGCCTGCCTCGCCGACGGCGAGTCGTGGTCGAGTTCCGCGCTCGCGCTCGCGCTCGGCGCCAGCCAGCGCACGGTGCAGCGGGCGCTCGACGCGCTGGCGGCGGCCGGCAAGGCGCATGCGTTCGGCCGCGGCCGGGCGCGACGCTGGACCACCCCGCCGCTGTCCGGATTCGCGACGACATTGTTGCTCCCGGCGCCGCTGCCGGGCGGCTAGGATGCGCCCATGAAGCGATCGAAAGCCGACATCGTGCGCGAATACGGGCCCTTCCCCGAGGCCGATCACGTGCATGGGGTGGGATACGACGGCGCGCACCTGTGGCTTGCGCTCGGCGACCGGATGACCTCGCTCGATCCGGCCAGCGGCAAGACGCTGCGCTCGATCGATGTCCCCGCCCATGCCGGAACGGCGTTCGACGGCAAGCACCTCTTTCAGATCGCCGAGAGCCGCATCCAGAAGATCGATCCGCAAACCGGACGCGTGCTCGCCACGATTGCGGCGCCCGGCGGCGGCGGCGATTCGGGGCTCGCCTGGGCCGAAGGCGCGCTCTGGGTGGGCCAGTATCGGGAGCGGAAGATCCACCAGATCGACCCCGAGACCGGCGCCATCCTGCGCACCATCGCCTGCGACCGCTTCGTCACCGGCGTCACCTGGGTCGACGGCGAGCTGTGGCACGCCACCTCGGAAGCCGAGGAGAGCGATCTCAGGCGGATCGATCCCAGAACCGGAGCGGTGCTGGAGCGGATCGACATGCCACGCGGCGTCGCCGTATCTGGCCTGGACTGCGATGGCGTGGATCGGTTCTTCTGTGGCGGCGCGAGCACTGGCAAGGTGAGAGCCGTCCGCCGGCCGGCCCGAACTTCATGAATGGCGGAGCGATCCGACCCTCACGGGAAATGCGAATGCACGAGTTCAAGGTCGGCGATCGCGTATGCTGGAATTCCGAAGCCGGCCGCGTCAGCGGCACGATCATCCGCATGCACACGAAGGACTTCGACGTCAGAGGCTACACCCACCATGCGAGCCCGGAAGCGCCGCAGTACGAGATCAAGAGCAGCAAGACCGAGCACATCGCCTTCCATAAGGGCGCGGCGCTCGCCAGGCTTGGCGACTGACGCGGGCATCGCCCGGCCCGCCTGCGCAAGGATTACGGTGAATTTTCGTGGGGCGCACTGGCGGTGCATGCTCCCCAAGCCGCCACACCGCAGGACCCTCGCATGAGTGACATCACCGCTGCAGGCGCCTTTCCTCTGGGCGATCGCACCGTGAACAGATTGGGCTATGGCGCGATGCAACTGGCGGGGCCGGGCGTCTTCGGGCCGCCGAAGGATCGCGGCGCTGCGCTGGCGGTGCTGCGCCAAGCCGTGGCGAGCGGCGTCAATCACATCGACACCAGCGATTTCTACGGTCCGCACGTCACCAACCAGATCATCCGCGAAGCGCTTCATCCCTATCCGCCGGACCTCGTGATCGTGACCAAGGTCGGCGCGCTGCGGGGCGAGGACGCATCGTGGAACCCGGCGATGACGCCCGCCGAATTGACCGGCGCGGTCCACGACAACCTGCGCAACCTCGGCCTCGACGTGCTCGACGTCGTCAACCTGCGCGTGATGGGGGATGGGCATGGGCCGGGCGAAGGTTCGATCGAGGCGCCGCTCGCCGCGCTCGCAGCGCTTCAACGCCAGGGCTTGATCCGCCATCTGGGATTGAGCAACGTCACCTCCGCCCAGCTGCGGCAGGGCCTCGGCATCGCCAAGATCGTCTGTGTGCAGAACAGCTACAATCTCGCCCACCGCGCCGACGACGCCTTGATCGA
>Ga0307373_10004222_pt1 | contig 24378 bp, 14 predicted proteins | sample OX2MG_FD_202534 | JGI IMG/M metagenome (GOLD analysis project Ga0307373, IMG submission 202534) | Soil microbial communities from Risofladan, Vaasa, Finland - OX-2 | ecosystem: Environmental > Terrestrial > Soil > Coastal area > Acid sulfate soil | place: Finland: Risofladan, Vaasa | collected...
GCCCCTCGTGAGCCACCCATGAGCCCTTCGTGAGCCACTCATGAGCCACGACGACAGCCCCCGGCCAGGGCGGCGCCGCCAGGCCATCGCAGACGCCGGCGGGTCAATGCCGCGCTGGGCGAGGGGGTCCCCGAGCGCGCTGCGACGCTCTCGCTACGATTTGGACGCAAGGCATCCCATCCGAGGGGGCAGCAGAACCGCGTGAGCGTGCTCGAAGACATCCTCGAGGATGTGCGCAGCGACCTCGCTGAGCGTCAACAGAAGGCTCCGCTGGAGCGCCTCAAGGAGGCGGCCCACCGGGCTCCGCCTCCCCGGGAGGTGCTGGCGGCGCTGGGCGGCGACGAGGTATCGGTCATCGCCGAAGTCAAGCGGGCCAGCCCGTCCAAGGGCGCGCTGGCGGCTATCGCCGACCCCGCCGCGCTCGCCTCGGACTACGAGGCGGGCGGCGCGCGGGTCATCAGCGTGCTGACCGAGAAGCGCCGCTTCGGCGGCAGCCTGGAGGACCTGGCGGCCGTCCGGGACGTGGTCCAGGTCCCGGTGCTGCGCAAAGACTTCGTCGTGAGCTCGTATCAGCTCTGGGAGGCCCGGGCGTACGGGGCTGATCTCGTGCTGCTGATCGTCGCCGCGCTGGATCAGAACGCGCTGGTCTCCCTCGTGGAGCGCGCCGAGTCGATCGGCCTGGTGCCGCTCGTCGAGGTGCATACCGGCGAGGAGCTGGACCGGGCGCTGACGGCCGGGGCGACGGTGATCGGGGTGAACGCCCGGAACCTGGCGACGCTGGAGGTCGACCGCAGCGTCTTCGCCACGTTGGCGCCGCGGATCCCCGCGGGGATCATCAAGATCGCCGAGTCCGGCGTGCGAGGACCGCATGACCTGCTCGCGTACGCGGCGGCCGGAGCCGACGCCGTGCTGGTCGGCGAGAGCCTGGTGACCGGCAAGGACCCGCGCACCGCGGTAGCCGACCTGGTCACCGCCGGGATGCACCCGGCCTTGCGCGGAGACCGGGGCGCGGCAGGCAAGCGCCCGGGCGACATAGGCTCGAAGGCTGGCGAACGCAGCGACGAGCCGGAGAAGGACCAGGGCGATACGTGATGAGCACCAGCGGCGCGGCCACGGCGACCCCGCCTGGCACCGCAGCACCGGATACCACGGGGCTTCCGGATACCACGGGGCTTCCGGATACCACGGGGCTTCCGGATACCACGGGCCACTTCGGCCAGTTCGGCGGCCGACTCGCGCCCGAGGCGCTGATGTCCGCCCTGGAGGAGCTGACCGTCGCCTACGAGACCGCCAGGGCTGACCCCGGCTTCCAGGCCGAACTGCGGGCGCTGCTGACCGGCTATGCCGGCCGGCCCACGCTGCTCACCGAGGTGCCGAGGTTCGCGGCGCAGGCCGGCGGCTGCCGGATTTTCCTGAAGCGCGAGGACCTCGCCCACACCGGCTCCCACAAGATAAATAACGTGCTGGGGCAGGCGCTGCTCACCAGGCGGATGGGCAAAACGCGGATCATCGCCGAGACCGGGGCCGGCCAGCATGGCGTGGCGACGGCCACGGCGGCCGCCTTGCTCGGGCTGGAATGTGTCGTCTACATGGGCGAGGAGGACACCCAGCGGCAGGCGCTGAACGTGGCGCGGATGCGCCTGCTGGGTGCCGAGGTCATTCCCGTCACGACCGGGAGCAGGACGCTCAAGGACGCCATCAACGAGACCTTCCGCGACTGGGTGTCCACCGTGCAGACCACGCACTACTGCATCGGCTCGGTGATGGGCCCGCACCCGTTCCCGATGATGGTCCGGGACTTCCAGCGGGTCATCGGGGTCGAGGCCCGGGCGCAGGTGCTGGAGGCGGCCGGGCGGCTGCCCGACGCCGTGATCGCCTGCGTCGGCGGCGGCTCCAACGCCATCGGCATCTTCCACGCGTTCATCGGCGACGAGTCCGTGGCTCTGATCGGCTGCGAGGCCGGGGGAGACGGGGTGGCGACCGGCCGGCACGCGGCGACGGTCGCGGGGGGCTCGGTGGGCGTGATTCACGGCATGCGGACCTTCCTGCTGCAGGACTCCGACGGCCAGACCAGGGAAACGCACTCCATCTCGGCGGGGCTGGACTACCCGGGGGTGGGGCCCGAGCATTCGTGGCTGCATGACACCGGCCGCGCCAGTTACCGGCCGATCACCGACGCCCGCGCGATGCACGCGTTCTCGGTGCTGTGCAGGACCGAGGGCATCATCCCGGCGATCGAGTCGGCGCATGCGCTGGCCGGCGCCCTGCAGGTCGGTCCCGAACTGGGCCCCGGCGGCCTGCTGGTGGTCAACCTCTCCGGCCGCGGCGACAAGGACGTGGACATCGCGGGCCGCTGGTTCGGCCACCTGGGCGACACGCCGGACCACGGACCGGGCGACACGCCGGACCACGGGCCGGACCACGGGCCGGACCAGGAGCAGGCACCGGGCCAGGGGCAGGCGCGATGAGCGCCGTCGCCGACGCCTTCGGGAAGGCGGCCGCCGAGAACCGGGCGGCCCTCGTGGGCTACCTGCCGGCCGGGTTCCCGTCCGTGGACGGCGCGATCGCGGCGGCGGTCGCGATGGCACAGGCCGGGGCCGACGTCGTGGAGATCGGGCTGCCGTACTCAGATCCGCTGATGGACGGCCCGGTCATTCAGGAGGCCGTGTACCGCGCGCTCAGCGGCGGGGTCCGCGTCGCCGACGTGCTGTCCACCGTCGAGGCGGTGGCCAGGGCCGGGGTGCCGGCGCTGGTGATGACCTACTGGAACCCCGTCGACCACTACGGCGTGGCCGCGTTCGCGCGCGACCTGGCCGCGGCCGGCGGCAGCGGGCTGATCACTCCCGATCTCACGCCTGAGGAGGCGGGGCCCTGGCTGGAGGCCGCGGACGCCCACGGCCTGGACCGGGTGTTCCTGGTCGCCCCGAGCTCGTCGCAGCGGCGGATCGAGCTGGTCACCTCGGTCTGCCGCGGGTTCGTGTACGCGGCCTCGCTGATGGGCATCACCGGGGCACGGGAGTCGGTCGGCAGCCAGGCCGCCGGGCTGGTGAGCCGGGTCAGGGACTGCACCAGCCTGCCGGTGGCGGTCGGCCTCGGGGTCCGCGACGGCGCGCAGGCCCAGCAGGTCGCCGGATTCGCCGATGGCGTTATCGTCGGATCGGCGTTCGTCCAGCGACTGCTGGACGCGGCTAGCCCGCAGGAGGGACTGGACGGCGTGCGCAGCCTGGCCGCGGATCTTGCGGCGGGCGTTCGCGGCGTGTCCCGACCCGGGTAAGCCCGTCTGAGAACCTGAGCGATACCCTGCTGACCTGCGCAGGAAATGTCACGTTAACATGGGGTCCACTGCTCGCTATAATGATGAAACGTTCGGGTAGCTAGTTCATGCGGGCCGGTCGTCTAGCTCTGTTGGCTAGGACTGCGCCCCGTATCCGGCAGGGCCAATGTTGTCCCGCCCCCCACCTGCAATGTGATGGCGGACGAGACGACTGGAGTGTTGATGGCACCTGCTCTAACCCCGGCCACCCCGCGCATCGCGCGCACCCCGCGCATCCCCCGCGGGCCGCGCAGCCAGGGGCTCTACGACAGCCGCTATGAGCACGACGCCTGTGGCGTCGGGTTCGTGGCCGACCTGACCGGCGACCGCCGCCACGACACAGTCACCCGCGCCCTGACGGTGCTCCGCAATCTGGACCACCGCGGCGCCAAGGGCAGCGATCCGGAGACCGGCGACGGTGCCGGCATCCTGACCCAGATCCCGGACGAGCTGTTCCGCTCTGTCTGTGAATTTGAGCTGCCCGCTCAGGGCAGCTACGCCGCCGGGCTGGTATTCCTGCCCGCGGACCAGGACCGTGAGCAGGCGGTATCGGTCATCGAGCGGCTGGCTGCCGACGAGGGGCTGAGGGTCCTGGGCTGGCGGGATGTCCCCGCCGACCTGGACTACTGCGGCGCCGGAGCGCGCGAGGTGCTGCCCTTTCTGGCGCAGCTATTCGTGGCCGGGCAGGCCGGCGAGACCGGCCTGGAGCTCGACCGCCGCGCGTTCTGCCTGCGCAAGCGCGCCGAGCACGAGGTGGACTGCTACTTCACGAGCCTGTCGGCCTCGACGATCGTCTACAAGGGCATGCTCACCACCCTCCAGCTGGAGCACTTCTACCCCGACCTGACCGACCCGCGGTACCGGTCGGCGCTGGCCGTGGTGCACTCCCGGTTCTCCACCAACACGTTCCCGTCCTGGCCGCTGGCGCATCCCTACCGGATGATGGCGCACAACGGGGAGATCAACACGATCCGCGGCAACCGGAACTGGATGCGAGCCCGCGAGGGACTGCTGGAGTCCAGCCTGATCCAGCCCGACGCCGCGGGTCGCGGCTTCGAGCGGCTGCTGCCGATCCTGGACGAGTCCGTCAGCGACTCGGCCAGCTTCGACACCTGCCTGGAGTTGCTGCACCTGGGCGGCCGGTCGCTGCCGCACGCGGTGCTGATGATGATCCCGGAGCCCTGGGAGAACCACGCGGAGATGGACCCGGACCGGCGGTCGTTCTACGGTTTCCACTCCGCCCTCATGGAGCCCTGGGACGGCCCGGCGCTCGTGGCGTTCACTGACGGCACGATGGTCGGCGCGGTCCTGGACCGCAACGGGCTGCGGCCGGGCCGGTACTGGGTGACCAGGGATGGCCTGGTGGTCCTGGCCAGCGAGGTCGGGGTGCTGGACATCGACCCGGCCGCGATCATCCGCAAGGGCCGCCTGCAGCCGGGACGGATCTTCCTGGCCGACACCTCCGCGGGCCGGATCATCGAGGATGAAGAGGTCAAGGCCGGGCTCGCCGCGGAGCATCCCTACGCGGACTGGCTGCACGCCGGGCAGGTGCATCTCGACGAGCTGCCCGCGCGGACCCGCGAACTGCCCGAGAGCCGGCCGCTGGTCACCCGGCAGCGGGAATTCGGCTATACCGAGGAAGAGCTCCGGATGATCCTGGCGCCGATGGCGCGTACCGGCGCCGAGCCGGTCGGGTCGATGGGCACCGATACGCCGCTGGCCGTGCTGTCGGACCGGCCGCGGCTGCTGTTCGACTACTTCGCCCAGCTCTTCGCGCAGGTCACCAACCCGCCGCTGGACGCGATCCGGGAGGAACTGGTCACCTCGCTGGCGTCGACGGTCGGGCCCGAGCACAACCTGTTCGATCCGGGCCCGGCGTCCTGCCGGCAGATCCTGCTGCCGTTCCCCGTGCTCAGCGAGCCCGACCTGGCGAAGATCATCCACGTCAACGACGACGGGGACCTGCCCGGTTTCGCCGCCTACGTGGTGGACGGCCGGTACCCGGCCGCCGACGGCGGCGCCGGGCTGCGCCGGCGACTGGACGAGATCCGCGCTGAGGTGTCGGCCGCGATCGACGGCGGTGCCCGGTTCATCGTGCTGTCCGATCGTGCTGGTGCTAGCCCAGGGGGCCGACCCCCTGGAACCCCCAGTCCGGGGGGGTCGCCCCCCGGAGCCCCCCCTGCCGCTCGCTCGGCGCTCGCGCCGATTCCGTCGTTGCTGCTGACCGGCGCGGTCCACCACCACCTGGTCCGGCAGCGCACCCGGAGCCTGGCCGGGCTGATCGTGGAGACCGGCGACGCGCGCGAGTGCCACCACATCGCCCTGCTCATCGGCTACGGCGCCGCGGCCGTCTGCCCGTACCTGGCGATCAGCTCGGCGCAGGAGCTGGTGACCCGCGGGGTCATCCGCGACGTCAGCCAGGAGCAGGCGGCCGCGAACCTGATCAAGGCGCTCGGCAAGGGCCTGCTCAAGATCATGTCCAAGATGGGCGTCTCGACCGTCGCCTCCTACACCGGCGCGCAGATCTTCGAGGCGATCGGGCTGGGCGAGGAGGTCATCAGCGAGTGCTTCGCCGGGACGTCCTCGCCGCTGGGCGGCGTCGGCTTCGACGAGCTCGCGGTGGAGGTCGGCCGCCGGCACGCCCTGGCCTTTCCGGCCGGCGGCAGCGGACCGGCGCACCGGCGGCTGGAGACAGGCGGCGAGTACCAGTGGCGTCGCGAGGGCGAGCCGCACCTGTTCAGCCCCGAGGCCGTGTTCCGGCTGCAGCACGCGACCCGCAGCGGCCGGGAAGACATCTTCCGCCAGTACACCAAGCTCGTCGACGATCAGGCGGCGCGGCTGATGACCCTGCGCGGGCTGCTGCGGATCCGCGGCCTCGACGCCGCGGGCGACACGGGCGACACGGGCGGCGCCGGCGACACGGGCGGGCCGCCGTCCCGGCCGCCGGTCCCGATCGAGGAGGTCGAGCCGGTCCCCGCCATCGTGGCGCGGTTCGCTACCGGCGCGATGTCCTATGGCTCGATCTCGGCCGAGGCGCACGAGACGCTGGCCATCGCGATGAACCGGATCGGCGGGCGCTCGAACACCGGCGAGGGCGGCGAGGACGCCCGCCGGTTCGTGGCCGACGACAACGGGGACCTGCGCCGGTCAGCCGTCAAGCAGGTGGCCAGCGGCCGGTTCGGGGTGACCAGCGAGTACCTGGTCAACGCCGACGACCTGCAGATCAAGATGGCCCAGGGCGCCAAGCCAGGGGAGGGCGGCCAGCTGCCCGGCCACAAGGTCTACCCGTGGATCGCCCAGACCCGGCACTCCACCCCCGGCGTCGGCCTTATCTCGCCGCCGCCGCATCACGACATTTACTCGATCGAGGACCTGGCGCAGCTGATCCACGACCTGAAGAACGCCAACCCGCGGGCGCGGGTGCACGTCAAGCTGGTCGCCGAGCCAGGGGTGGGCACCGTGGCCGCCGGGGTGTCCAAGGCACACGCGGATGTGGTGCTGATCTCCGGTCACGACGGCGGGACCGGCGCGGCGCCGCTGACCAGCATCAAGCACGCCGGGGCGCCGTGGGAGCTCGGACTGGCCGAGACCCAGCAGACGCTGCTGCTCAACGGCCTGCGGGACCGGATCGTCGTCCAGGTCGACGGCCAGCTCAAGACCGGCCGGGACGTCATCGTCGCGGTCCTGCTCGGCGCGGAGGAATTCGGCTTCGCCACGGCGCCGCTGGTCGTCGCCGGCTGCGTGCTGATGCGGGTCTGTCACCTGGACACCTGCCCGGTGGGCGTGGCCACCCAGAATCCGGAGTTGCGCAAGCGGTTCGCAGGGAAGCCGGAGTTCGTGGTGAACTTCTTCGAGTTCCTGGCCCAGGAGGTTCGCGAGTACCTGGCGGCGCTCGGCTTCCGGTCGATCGCCGAGGCGGTCGGCCACGCGGAACTGCTCGACACCGCCGACGCCGCGGCCCACTGGAAGGCGTCCGGCCTGGACCTCAGCCCGGTGCTGCACGTCCCGCAGCGGGCCGCCGGGGCAGCTCTGCACTGCACGACCACCCAGGACCATGGCCTGGATCGCGCCCTGGACAACACCCTGATCCTGCTCGCCGAGGGCGCGCTGGAGCAGGGCACGCCGGTCCGGCTGGAACTGCCGGTCCGCAACGTGAACCGGACGGTCGGCACCATGCTGGGCAGCGAGGTGACCCGCCGCTGGGGCGGTGAGGGGCTGCCCGACAACACGATCGATGTCTCGCTGACCGGGTCGGCCGGGCAGTCGTTCGGCGCCTTCCTGCCGCCTGGCATCACGCTCCGGCTCATCGGCGACGCCAACGACTACCTCGGCAAGGGCCTGTCGGGCGGGCGGATCATCACCGCGCCCGACCCGGCGGCCCCGTTCGCCGCCGAGCAGCACGTCATCGCGGGCAACGTCATCGGCTACGGCGCCACCAGCGGCGAGATCTTCCTGCGCGGCGTGGTGGGGGAGCGGTTCTGCGTCCGGAACTCGGGCGCGACGGCGGTCGCCGAGGGCACCGGCGACCATGGCTGCGAGTACATGACCGGCGGCCGGGTCGTGGTGCTGGGGCCGACCGGCCGCAACTTCGCGGCCGGCATGTCGGGCGGCGTGGCCTACCTGCTCGACCCGGAGCCCGGCCGGGTGAACACGGAGATGGCCGACCTGGAGCCGCTCGGCGAACAGGATGCCGACATCCTGGAAGACCTGCTGCGGCGGCATCTGGCGGAGACCGGCTCGGTGGTGGCCGCCAGGCTGCTCGCCGACTGGCCGGCCGCCGTGCCCCGGTTCGCCCGGGTAATGCCCAAGGACTACAAGCGGGCGCTGGACGCGGCTCGGGCCGCTGAGCGCGACGGGCTAGACGTGGACGAGGCCGTCATGGCCGCGGCCCAGGGCTGAGGAGGCGGCATGGCTGACCCCAGGGGATTCATGACAACGTCGCGGCAGACCCCGGTGCGGCGCCCCGTCGACGTGCGGATCAGGGACTGGCGCGAGGTCTACACCGAGTTCGCGCACCGCGACCTGGAGCGGCAGGCCGGACGCTGCATGGACTGCGGCATCCCGTTCTGCCACCAGGGCTGCCCGCTCGGGAACCTGATCCCGGAGTGGAACGACCTGGTCCGCACTGGTGACTGGCGGGGTGCGGCCGAGCGGCTGCACGCGACGAACAACTTCCCTGAGTTCACCGGCCGGCTGTGCCCGGCGCCCTGCGAGAGCGCCTGCGTGCTGGGGATCAACGCCGACCCCGTCACGATCAAGCAGGTCGAGGTCGAGATCATTAACCGGGCCTGGGCGGAGGGCTGGGTTCCGCCGCGCCGGCCGTCGCCGGAGGCGGCCGCGGCCGGCGGCCGCGTCGCGGTCATCGGCTCTGGCCCCGCCGGGCTGGCCGCCGCCCAGCAGCTCACCCGGGCGGGCCACGCGGTGACCGTCTACGAGCGGGCTGATGCGCCCGGCGGGCTGCTGCGGTACGGGATTCCCGAGTTCAAGATGGAAAAGAGCCACCTGGATCGCCGCCTGGTGCAGATGCTGGCGGAGGGCACGGAGTTCCGTTGCGGAGTAGCCGTCGGCGAGGATGTCACTGCCGTACAGCTACGTAACGGCTACGACGCGATCATCTTGGCCGGCGGCGCGACGGTGCCGCGCGGACTGCCAGTGCCGGGTGCGGGGCTGGACGGCGTTCACCAGGCGATGGAGTACCTGCCGCTGGCCAACCGGGCGGTCGCCGAGCAGCGGGCCGCGGTACGGGACTCGGCAGGCGACTCCGACGCAGACGCTGAGTCGGCGGCCCCGGCGGGCATGTCCGAACTACCCGAGCTACCCGAGCTGGCCCAGCCGGCCATCTCGGCCAGGGGCCGCCACGTCGTGATCATCGGCGGCGGCGACACCGGCGCGGACTGCCTGGGCACCGCCCTGCGCCAGGGGGCCGCCTCGATCACCCAGCTGGAGATCCTGCCCCGGCCGCCCGAGCAGCGGCCGACGGGCCAGCCCTGGCCGACGTACCCGATGGTCTACCGGGTGTCCAGCGCGCACGAGGAGGGCGGCGACCGCGTCTACGCGGTTTCCACCCAGGAGTTCCTGGGCGACGAGGCCGGCCGGGTGCGCGCCCTGCGGCTGGCCGAGGTCGAGTTCTCGGCGGGCTCCTTCATCCCCCGGCCGGGCACCGAGCGGGACCTGCCGTGCGACCTGGTCCTGCTGGCGATGGGGTTCACCGGGGCGGAGCGCGGCCCGCTGCTCACCGACCTGGGCGTGGCGTTCGACGAGCGCGGCAACGTGGCCCGCGACAGCGACTTCGCCACGTCCGTGCCAGGCGTCTTCGTCGCCGGGGACATGGGCCGGGGCCAGTCGCTCATCGTCTGGGCGATCGCGGAAGGCCGGTCGGCGGCGGCCGCGGTGGACGGCTATCTCAGCGGCCAGACGACGCTGACCGCGGCGATCGAGCCGACCACGGCCTCCCTACGGTAGCCGGCGGCGTCCGTGCGGCAGGGCGTCGGTGGCGCCGCGGTGGCCCGGCGACTGGCCGGGCATGCCCGGCCAACCGCCGGTCAAATGGACGCAACCACGCCGGCGACGCGAGTAACGTCACACAACATGTCGGTGGCTTACCTTCCGAGCCCCGCGCGCGGGGTCTGGCACCTGGGCCCGGTCCCGGTGCGCGCCTACGCGCTGTGCGCGCTGCTCGGCGTGGTCATCGCGCTGTGGCTCACCGACCGCCGCTACCGCCGGATGGGCGGCCCGCAGGGCATGATCCTGGACGTGGCGACCGTCGCCGTTCCCGTCGGGATTGTCGGCGCCCGCCTGTACAGCGTGCTGTCCGATTACGGGCAGTACTTCGGGTCCGGCCGCGACTGGACAACGGTGTTCCGGATCTGGGATGGCGGCCTCGGCGTCGCTGGCATGGTCGGCGCGGGGGCCCTCGGCGCCTGGGCTTATTGCCGGCGTTACCGGTACTCCCTGACGCCGATCGTCCTGGCAGCCGCGCCCGCGCTGGCCGTCGCGCAGGCGATCGGGGCCTGGGGCAACTGGTTCAGCCAGCGGATGTACGGCGCGCCCTCGACACTGCCGTTCGCGGTGGCGATCGGGCCCGCGCGGCGGGCCAGCGGCTACGAGAGCTTTGCTACTTTTCAGCCGGTATTTCTGTATGAGTCCCTCTGGGATCTCCTGGTCGCGGTGGCGGTGGCCTGCGCCATCCGCCGGTTCCGGCTCACCGGTGACCGCGCCTTCGCGCTGTACGCGGGCCTGTACGCGGCCGGCCGTCTCGCCGCCGAGCGGGCGCGCATCGACTACTCGCCGCGGGTGCTCGGTATCCGGATCACCGAGCTGGCGATGCTCGTGGTCGTTATCGCGGCGGTGGCCTACCTGGCGATCTCCAGGGCCCGCCGGGACGAGAATTCGCCCGGCGGGACGGTGCCTGGGCGGGAAGGGCCGGGCCGGACACTGGCTGGCCGGGAAGAGTCGGATACAGCTGGCCGGATCCGCCCGGCCTGACTGTCCTGGCGGCTGCCCGGCGTTATCGGCGCATTCCTGCCGGCCGCACCGCACCCGGGTGTTCGCATATCTGGCTAGCTCCCGGTCAAGCAGGCAATCAGCGCCTTGCTGACAATGGCGGAACTGTCGCCAATGGCCTGCGCGGCACCGGTGATTTCGCCATATCCTGGCTGCCGTTCGCGGGGGATTCATCGCTTTGCCTGCAGCGGGCTAATGCTGATCTAGGTGGCGATGTATCACGGTCCGGGGGGACTTCAGCTATGACAGATGTGCAGGTCACACCTAACGTCACGGCGCGCCGGGCGCTGCGGGCCCCGGTCGGCGCGCGGGCCTGGAGCGGCCGGATCACGCCCAAGATGGTCATCGTCGCGGTCACTACGCTGGCCCTGGGCCTCCGCCTTTATTATCTGTCCCGGCCCGGCTTTCTTTTCAGTGTTACCGAATATGACGATGGCTCATACCTCGGCAGCGCCATCCGGCTGGTGCACGGCCAGCTGCCCTACCGTGATTTTGTCTTCGTGCAGCCGCCGGGAATCACGCTGCTGATGGTGCCCGTGGCACTGGTCGCCAAGGTGACCGGCACTGCCTGGGGCATGGCGCTCGGCCGGATCCTCACCGTGCTCGCCGGCACCGGCGGTGTCGCGGCGGCCGGACTGCTCGTGCGCCGCCGGGGGCGGCTAGCCGTCCTGATCGCGTGCGGCATCTCGGCTGTCCACCCCGAAAGCGTCGCGGCCGCCCATACCGTGCTGGTGGAGCCGTGGCTGGTGCTGTGCTGCCTGATCGGCGCGCTGCTCATCTTCGACGGGGACCGGATCGCGAGCGGTCGGCGCCTGGCCTGGGCCGGCCTGACCTTCGGCTTCGCCGGCGTTATCGAGTCGTGGGCGATCGTCCCGGTGCTGGTCCTGATCGCGCTCAGCGCGCGCCGGCCGCGCCGGGCGGCCGTTTTCGCCGGCGCGGTCGCGGCGGGCTTCCTGATCCCGACGCTGCCCTTCGCCGCGCTCGCGCCCGCTAGCTTCTACCAGAGCGTGGTCGTCGCCCAGGTGGGCCGGCGGCTGAATGCCACCCGGATCTACAGCCTGTACCGCATCCGGCTGATGACCGGGCTGTCCGACGTCCTGCACCCGGCCAGCGCCCTCGTCCTCGGCGTCACGGCGGCCATCGTCGGACTGGTGCTCGCCGGCACCGCCGTGGCCTGGCTGCTGACCAGGCGGCCGCCGGCGGCACTCGACTGGTTCGCCGCCGCGACCGGGGCCCTGATGGCCGCGACCTTCCTGTGGCCGCCGCAGTTCCACTATCACTTCGTCGCCTTCCTGGTGCCGTTCCTGGCGGTGTCGGTGGCGCTGTCCGGGTCCAGGCTGGTGGCCGCGCTCGGCGCGGTGTCCGGCCGGCCGGACACCGGGGAGGCGCTGCGCCAGGGCGTCTGCGTTCTGGTGGTGCTCGGCATAGCGCTGGCGGCGGTGATGCAGGCCGACTATGAACGGACCCAGCAGACGAGCCTCAGCTCATCGGAATTCGCCGCGATCCGGCGCGCTATCCCGCCGGGCGGCTGCGTGCTGGCCGACGAGGTGTCCGACCTGGTGATGGCCGACCGGTTCGTCTCGGACGTGCCGGACTGCCCGGCGATCGACGACGGCACGGGGGTCAACTACGCCCTGTCGCACGGCCTGAGCACGGCGACCGGCGCCGGCCGTGTCCCGTCAGTCGCCGCGCTATGGCGGTCGGCGTTCGCGCATTCCCAGTTCGTCTGGCTCTCTTACCACGCGTCTAAGCGAATCCCCTGGACGCCGTGGATCGTGAGCTACTTCCACGCTCATTTCATTCGCATCCAGGGCCTCGGGCCCGGGATCAGCCTGTACCGGCGGCGCACCTCGCGGGACCGCAACGAATCCCCAGCGGGGGGATAACCATTACCGTCCGCCCCTCGCCCCGGGGGACCTAGCTCATGTCGGCAGGGCGGGTGCCAACGGTCGCGCATCGTTGAGTGCCGGGAGCGGGATTCGAACCCGCACGCCCTTTCGGACAGATGCTTTTGAGGCATCGGCGTCTGCCGTTCCGCCATCCCGGCATGTTTCATGACAATAGATCATTAACGTGGCACGAAGTCTTCCCGCGATCAATCTACCGGTAGTGGTTCGATCCGCGCGTGCGCTAGCGCATGCTGCGTTCGCGACTGCCGTCCCTCGGGCCGTCCCTCGGGGCCGTCTCTCGGGGCCGTCGGTCGCGCCGGGATCGCCCTCGGAGCGGCCGAAATCGGCCGCGCCGGGGCCGCTCCGGGCCGTCGGGGTAGTGCGGCCGAACAAGGTGGTACCGGCTTTCGGTAATCTCAGCCCGTGAGCAAGTCCCTGAGCGTGGTTATCGCCGAAGACGAGGCCCTCATCCGGCTGGACCTGAAGGAAATGCTGGAGGAGGAGGGCTACCTAGTCGCAGGCGAGGTCGGTGACGGCGCATCTGCCGTCGACCTCGCCCAGCGGCTCCATCCTGACCTGGTCATCATGGACGTGAAGATGCCGGGCCTGGATGGAATCTCGGCCGCCGAGCAGATTTCCGACCAGCGCCTTGCCCCGGTCGTGATCCTGACCGCCTTCTCGCAGCGCGACCTGGTGCGGCGTGCCAGCGACGCCGGCGCCATGGCGTACCTGATCAAGCCGTTCACCAAGGCTGACCTGGTGCCGGCCATCGAGATCGCCGTGAGCCGGTTCCAGGAGATCTCGGCGCTCGACTCCGAGGTGGTCGGCCTCCGCGAGCGACTGGAGGTGCGCAAGCTCCTGGACCGGGCCAAGGGCCTGCTGCAGGCCGACCGGGGCATGACCGAGGCCGAGGCGTTCCGCTGGATTCAGAAGACGTCCATGGACCGCCGGATGACCATGCGCGCGGTCGCCGAGGAGGTGCTCGCGGCCAGCCAGCAGGCGGCGGCGACGGGCGCGGCGGGGGCAGCGGCAACCACGGAGGCCGCGCCGACTTCCGGGCCCGCGCCGGACGCCAAGGCCCCCGCTTCTGGAACGAAGCCTGTTCCCGACGCCGGCCCCGGCCCCGGCCCCGGCGCGTCCTCGGGCCCGAAGCCCGCGCCGAGCGGTCGGCCTGCGCCTGGCCCTAAGCCGGGCCCAGGACCTGACCGCCCCAGCGCCGGGAGCTAGCCCCCCCGCTCGGCGGCATCGAGCCAGACCACCTGGTCGGGTTTTCCAGCAAGCGGGCGGGGCCGGAGCGCAAACCCCCCGGTGTCGCCCCGGCGCCCGCCGCCTGCTGCCGTCGGCGATCGGCGCATAGCTGCGCTTGGCGACCGACGGTCACGAACCCGGTGAACCTTTGGTGCCATGTCGGCCTTCCCCGGGCCAGCACGTTCTCTACTCAGCCTCACCGGGCTCAGCCACAACGGTAGCGACGCTCAGCCGCGCCGCGCAAAGACACGGCGTTTCGCCGGCTGGTATGGGTTAAACGTCCGCTGGCGAGGGTCGCAACGCGTCGGCGGCGCTGGCCCCGAGACCCGGGACCAGGTCCCGGAGCAGGCAACTAAGCCGCGCCGTGCAGACCCGCCTGCCCCGATCGTCGGTGATAACGATCTCGTAAGTGGTCAGCGTGCTGCCGCCGTGGATCATCGTCGCGACGGCGGTGACCAGGCCCGCTGCCGCGGCGCGGTGATGGGTCGCGTTGATCTCGATCCCGACGGTGATCCGGTCCGGGCCCGCGTGCAGCGCGGACGCGACCGACCCGAGCGTCTCGGCCAGCACGCACGAGGCGCCGCCGTGCAGCAGCCCGTAAGGCTGGGTGTTGCCGGCCACCGGCATGGTGGCGACGGCTCGGCGGGCGGAAGCCTCAACGATCTTGATGCCCATCCGGCCGATCAGCGAGTCGCCGGCCGCCTGGTCGAACGCCGCCCTGATGCGCCGCTCGTGGTCGGTGGCCGCGGCGCCCGCCGCCTGCCGTGGGTCAGCCGGGCCTGCCGAGCCGTCGTCCCGTTCCTGGTCCACCTGCCCCACCTCCGCGAGGCAGCTTAGACGGCGCCTCGGGGCCCAGCGCCCTGCAGCCCGCGCCCGCCGCCGCCCGCTGCCTCCGACGCCCGACGCCCAATGTCGCAAATCGGGCGAGCCGTATGCCTGAGTTAGTTATATGGACTTCCTTAACACTGGCACCATATGTCACTTCTTAAACTTTGATCCCTTTTTCCGCTAAGTGGGTGACTTATCCGTTGTTAGCGTAAACAATTTGCCGAGTGAGTCCCCGGTTGATGGCGATCGGGGCACTTCGAACGGCAGGAGGCTCCATGATCAACCTCAGGTCGAGCAGGGTTCACTGGGCCACGCGAGTAGGTGCGGCCGGCATTCTCACCCTTGGGTTAATGGCGTCGCTGGGCCTCGGCCAGGCGTCGGCCGCCAGGACCGCCCCCGGGGCTCCTAGCTGCAGCCCGACCGTGTCGCGGCAGGCCTTCGGCTCAGCTTTTGACCTCTACGCGGGCAAGAAGCTGCCCGTGTTCCGGTACACGCTGGCCAACTGCACCGGCATGCGGGTCAAGGTCCTGACCTACGGCGGCATCGTCCAGTCCATCCAGGTGCCCGGCCGCAACGGGCGGGAAGCCGACGTGGTGCTGGGCTTCAAGACCCTCCAGGACTACGTCACAAAGGCGAGTCCGGCGGTCCTGGCCAACGGCGGGCCCTACTTCGGCGAGACCATCGGCCGGTACGGCAACCGGATCGCCAAGGGCACGTTCCAGCTGGACGGCCACACCTACACGCTGCCGATCAACAACGGCGTGAACGACCTGCACGGCGGCCTCGTCGGGTTCGGCAATCACGTCTGGGCCTCGCGCGAGGTACGGGCCGCCGGCGCGGCGGGCGTGCAGCTCAAGCTGGTCAGCCCGAACGGCGATGACGGCGCGAACGTCGGCTGCTCGTGCACCGGTTTCCCCGGCAGGCTGACGGTCTTCGTCACCTTCACGCTCAACAACGCTGGTCAGCTGCGCATCCACTACCGCGCGACGACCAACAAGGACACCGTCCTGAACCTCACCAACCACAGCTACTTCAACCTGGCCGGCGAGGCATCGGGCGCGACCTACAACCAGAAGGTCCAGATCAACGCCAACACCTACACGCCCACCGACACAACGCAGATCCCCACCGGGGCGATTGTCCCGGTCAAGGGCACCCCGTTCGACTTCCGGACGCCGCACACCATCGGCTCCCGGATCAACGAGGACAACCAGCAGCTGCTGATCGCCCAGGGCTATGACCACAACTGGGTGCTGAACAAGACCGGCCCCACGCTCGGCGGGCTCCGGCTTGCCGCGCACGCCTGGGACCCGGCCAGCGGCCGCGAGCTGACGGTCTGGACGGACCAGCCCGGGGTGCAGTTCTACACGGGCAACTTCCTGAACGGCACGCTGGTCGGGATTAGCGGTCACATCTACCGCCAGTCAGACGCGTACACGTTCGAGACCCAGCACTACCCCAACTCGCCCAACCAGTCCAACTTCCCCACGACGGAGCTGAAGCCTGGTCAGGTCTTCAACTCCAGCACCATCTTCCAGTTCTCCTCCTAGCCACTCCCTCGTCACTCCACTAACCGGGCCAGGGTCCGGGCCGCGCCACTCTTCCGGCGCTGGTCCGGCCCTGGCCCCGTCGGCCAGAGCCCCCGCTGATGTCACAGCCGCCGACTAGACTTCCGGCGTGGCGACCAATCCGAGCCGCAAGCCGACCCCCCCGGCCGCTCCCGCGGCCGGGAGCGAGGATCGGCTGCTGCTCCTCGACGGGCACTCCCTGGCGTACCGGGCATTCTTCGCGCTGCCCATCGAGAACTTCTCGACGACCACCGGGCAGCCGACCAATGCCGTCTACGGCTTCACCGCCATGCTCATTAACGTGCTGCGCGACGAGCGGCCCACGCACATCGCCGTGGCCTTCGACCGCAGCGAGCCCACATTCCGGCACGAGCAGTACGTCGAGTACAAGGCGACACGGCGGGAGACCCCCGCCGACTTCCGCGGCCAGCTCAGCCTGATCTTCGAGGTCCTCGACGCGCTCGGGATCCCCCGGATGTCGGTGGCCGGGTACGAGGCCGATGACCTGATCGCCACGCTGGCCACGCAGGCGGCGCCCGACATGAGCGTGCTCATCGTCACTGGCGACCGGGACGCGCTGCAGCTCGTCACCGATGACGTCACCGTGCTGATGACCAGGCGCGGCATCAGCGACATGACCCGCTTCACGCCCGCGGCGGTCATTGAGAAGTACGGCCTGACCCCGGCGCAGTATCCCGACTTCGCCGCCGTCCGCGGCGACCCGAGCGACAACCTGCCCAGCATCCCCGGTGTCGGCGAGAAGACGGCCTCCAAGTGGATCATCGAGTTCGGCTCCCTCGCCGAGCTCGTGGACCGGGTCGGCGAGGTCAAGGGCAAGGCGGGCGACAAGCTGCGCGAGCATCTCGCCAGCGTGCTGCTGAACCGCCAGCTCACCGAGCTCGCCCGGGACGTGCCGGTCGGCGTCGGGCCGCACGACCTGCGTCCCGTGCCCTGGGACCGGGAGAAGATCCACCAGCTCTTCGACACCCTGCAGTTCCGGGTGCTGCGGGACCGGCTGTACGCGACCCTGCCCAACGGCATCGTCGAGGGACCCGAGGCCGCGGCGGCGGCCGCCGCCTCGGACGCCGCGGCGTTCGATGTCGCGGCGATCGTTCCCGGTCCGGGCGAGCTGGGCCCGTGGCTGGCCGAGCACGCCAGCGCCGCCGGGCGGTCGGGGCTGGCGGCCAGCGGCACCTGGGGCCGGGGGACCGGGAACCTGGAGGGCCTGGCCATCGCCGCCCCGGACGGCTCGTGCGCCTTCATCGACCCGACGGCGCTGGCCGAAGATGACGAGCAGGCGCTGGCCGCCTGGCTGGCCGACGCCGACCAGGCCAAGGCCCTGCATGACGCCAAGGGGCCGATGCACGCGCTCGCCGCCCGGGGCCTCAAGCTGGCTGGCCTGACCAGCGACACCGCCCTGGCGGCCTATCTGGCCCTGCCGGGCCAGCGCTCCTTCGACCTGGCCGATCTCTCGCTGCGGTACCTGAGCCGCGAGCTGCGCGACGCCGAGGCCAAGTCCGGCCAGCTCACCCTGGACATGCCCGACCCGGCCCAGATCCCGAACGCGCTGGCGCAGCGGGCGCAGGCCACTGCCGAGCTCGCCGACGCGCTCGACGTCGACCTGGCCAGCCGCGGCGCGACCGAGCTGCTGGCCGAGGTCGAGCTGCCGCTGGTCAGCGTGCTGGCCGAGATGGAGCAGGCCGGGATCGCCGCGGACGTTGATCATTTCGCCGGCATGTCGGCCAGCCTCGGCGGCGAGGTGAAGGCGGCGGAGCAGGCGGCCTTCGCGATCGTCGGGCACGACTTCAACCTCGGCTCACCCAAGCAGCTGCAGGAGGTTTTGTTCACCGAGCTGGGGCTGCCCAAGACCAAGCGGATCAAGACCGGATACACGACGGATTCCGAGGCGCTGACCAGCCTGCTGGCGCAGACCGAGCACCCGGTGCTCGCGCACCTGCTCCGGCACCGGGACGTTGCCAAGCTCAAGAGCATCGTGGACTCGCTGATCCCGATGGCCGGCCATGACGGCCGGATCCACACCACCTATAACCAGATGATCGCCGCGACCGGCCGCCTGTCGTCCACCGACCCGAACCTGCAGAACATCCCCATCCGCACCGAGGAGGGCCGGCGAATCCGGCAGGGCTTCGTCGTCGGCGATGGCTATGAGTGTCTGCTGACCGCGGACTACAGCCAGATCGAGCTGCGGATCATGGCCCACCTGTCCGGTGACGCCGCGCTCGCCGCGGCCTTCGGCTCCGGGCATGACTTCCACGCGGCTACGGCCGGGCGCGTGTTCGGCGTCGAGCCGGAGCACGTGACGCAGGAGCTTCGCAGCCGGGTCAAGGCCATGAACTACGGCCTGGCCTACGGCCTGTCGGTGTACGGGCTCTCCCAGCAGCTGCACGTGTCGGCGGACGAGGCACGCGCCTACATGGACGAGTACTTCGAGCAGTTCGGCGGGGTCCGCGACTACCTGCACGAGGTGGTGAACCGGGCCCGGACCAATGGCTATACCCAGACGATCCTCGGCCGCCGCCGCTATCTGCCGGACCTGACCTCCGACAACCGCCAGCGCCGGGAGATGGCCGAGCGGATGGCGCTGAACGCCCCCATCCAGGGCTCGGCCGCCGACATCATCAAGGTCGCCATGCTGGCCACCCACCGCGAGATCGCCGCCGCCGGGCTGCGCTCGCGGATGCTGCTGCAGGTCCACGACGAGCTGCTCTTCGAGGTCGCGCCCGGTGAGCTGGACCAACTGCGGGAGATCACCGCCGGGGCCATGGACGGCGCGTTCGAGCTATCGGTGCCGCTGGAGGTCTCCATGGGGACCGGCCGCAGCTGGGCGCAGGCGGCGCACTAGCATCCCGATCTCGCCCCGATCGACGCCCCGATCGACGGTGCCGGCCCCGGCTGGCGGCGCTCTAAGATTGACCCCTGGGCCAGGCTCTCATATGCTGAACGCTGCGTTGTGTGCTCTGCCGTCCGCCATGGCCGGGCAGCTTGAGGGACGGTCCTGCTTGTGGACTGTCACCGTCGGTGCTGGCCAGGCGCGTCAAGTCTCAAACCTTGGCCTCTCGTGTCGGGCGCCTGATGCACGGCGCATGCCCACTCAATCCTGTCCGCATCCGGAGTCCACCAACACATGACGAGTAGCACCGAGGCCACCTCGACCCCCAAAGTAGCGGTCAACGACATCGGTTCCGAGGAGGCCTTCCTCGCCGCGATCGACGAGACCATCAAGTACTTCAACGACGGCGACATCGTTGAGGGCACCGTCGTCAAGGTCGACCGAGACGAGGTCCTGCTCGACATCGGTTACAAGACCGAAGGCGTTATCCCGTCCCGTGAGCTGTCGATCAAGCACGACGTCGATCCCAACGATGTCGTCAAGACCGGCGAGCACATCGAGGCACTTGTCCTGCAGAAGGAGGACAAGGAAGGCCGCCTGATCCTGTCCAAGAAGCGCGCGCAGTACGAGCGGGCCTGGGGCACGATCGAGAAGATCAAGGACGAGGACGGCGTCGTCACCGGCACCGTTATCGAGGTTGTCAAGGGCGGCCTGATCCTGGACATCGGCCTGCGCGGGTTCCTGCCGGCGTCGCTGGTGGAGATGCGCCGGGTCCGCGACCTGCAGCCGTATGTGGGCAAGGAGATCGAGGCCAAGATCATCGAGCTGGACAAGAACCGCAATAACGTGGTCCTGTCCCGCCGGGCCTGGCTGGAGCAGACCCAGTCCGAGGTCCGCCAGAACTTCCTCAACACCTTGCAGAAGGGCCAGATCCGCAAGGGCGTCGTGTCCTCGATCGTCAACTTCGGGGCGTTCGTGGACCTCGGCGGCGTCGACGGGCTGGTGCACGTCTCGGAGCTGTCCTGGAAGCACATCGACCATCCCGGCGAGGTCGTGGAGGTCGGCCAGGAGGTCACCGTCGAGGTGCTCGACGTGGACATGGACCGCGAGCGGGTGTCGCTATCGCTGAAGTCCACGCAGGAGGACCCCTGGCAGCAGTTCGCGCGGACGCACCAGATCGGCCAGGTCGTACCCGGCAGGGTCACCAAGCTGGTGCCGTTCGGCGCGTTCGTGCGGGTGGAGGAGGGCATCGAGGGCCTGGTGCACATCTCCGAGCTCGCCGACCGGCACGTCGAGATCCCGGAGCAGGTCGTGCAGGTGGGCGACGAGATCTTCGTCAAGATCATCGACATCGACCTGGACCGGCGCCGGATCAGCCTGTCGCTGAAGCAGGCGAACGAGGGCGCCCTCGGTGAGGCGGCGGGCGAGGACTTCGACCCGACGCTGTACGGCATGCCGGCGACCTACGACGAGCAGGGCAACTACGTCTACCCCGACGGCTTCGACCCCGAGTCGGGCGAGTGGCTCGAGGGCTTCGACACCCAGCGCGAGGAGTGGGAGCGCCAGTACACCGAGGCCCGCTCGCGGTACGAGGCGCACCAGGCTCAGGTAGCCGAGGCACAGTCCAAGGCCGCGAGTGCCGCCGCGACCGAGCGCGAGGACCGCGGCGACCGCGGCGGTTCCAGCCGCGGCGACGCGCCCGCCCAGGGCACGCTCGCCTCGGACGAGGCGCTGGCCGCGCTCCGCGACAAGCTGTCCGGCGGCCAGAGCTGACCACCGGGGCAGCCCAGTTCAGGATCGTGGCGGGATTCCCGTGCTCTGCGCGGGAACCCCGCCACGATCATTTCTGCCCGGCCGGGACGGGCTGAGGTGCTCAGGGTCGGCCTGACCGGCGGAATCGGAGCCGGCAAGAGCGAGGTGTCCCGGCGGCTGGCCGCGCAGGGCGCCGTGGTGATCGACGCGGACGCGATCGCCCGGGAAGTCGTCGCGCCGGGCACCACGGGGCTCGCCGATGTCGTGGCGGCGTTCGGGACCGGCGTGCTGATGCCGGACGGCAGCCTGGACCGGCCCCGGCTCGGCGATATTGTCTTCGCCGACCCGCAGTTGCGCGCCAAGCTGAATGGCATCATCCATCCGCTGGTCGCCGCCCGGATGCAGGCGCTGGAGGACGCCGCGGGCCCAGGCGCGATCGTCGTGCATGACGTGCCGCTCATCGCCGAGAACCACCTGGCCGGCTCCTACGACCTCGTCGTCGTGGTGGACGCGCCGCCCCGGGTTCAGCTGGACCGGCTGGTTCGCCACCGCGGCCTCAGCCGGGATCAGGCGAAGGCGCGCATGGCGGCCCAGGCCGACCGCGCGCAGCGGCTGGCCATCGCCGGAATCGTGATCGACAACTCCGGCTCGCTGGCGGAGCTCGACCGGCTGGTCGGCGAGCTGTGGACCGAACTGCGCCACCGCGCGCAACTCAGCCGGCAGGACTAGTGCCTGCCTGCTGCCTGCTGCCTGCGGGGTGCGCCTTCGCGGCCAGACTGTCGTACCCCACGCCTACAGTGGAAACGTGAAGAAGTATCTGCTCGTGTGCTTCGCTCGGGAGGCGTCTTGCGCCCGGTAACCGATCTCCAGCGCCGTGTCGCGCCGTTCGAGGTGGTCACCGAGATGGTGCCCGGCGGTGACCAGCCGGCCGCTATCGCGTCCATGGAGGAGCGGATCCGGGGCGGCGCGAAGGACACCGTGCTGCTCGGCGCCACCGGCACCGGCAAGACCGCGACCGTCGCGTGGCTGACCGAGCGGCTGCAGCGGCCCGCCCTCGTCATGCTGCCGAACAAGACGCTGGCCGCGCAGTTCGCCAACGAACTGCGGGAGATGCTGCCGCATAACGCGGTCGAGTACTTCGTCTCCTACTACGACTACTACCAGCCGGAGGCGTACGTCCCGCAGACCGACACCTACATCGAGAAGGACTCCTCGATCAACGACGAGGTGGACCGGCTGCGGCACTCGGCGACCAACTCGCTGCTGACCCGCCGGGACACGATCGTGGTCGCGTCGGTGTCATGCATCTACGGGCTTGGCACGCCGCAGGAGTACGTCGACAAGATGGTCAAGCTGCGGGTCGGCGATTCGGTCGAGCGCGACGTCCTGCTGCGCAACCTCGTCAGCATGCAGTACGCCCGCAACGACCTGGCCTTCACCCGCGGCACGTTCCGGGTGCGCGGGGACACCATCGAGGTGATCCCGCAGTACGAGGAGCTGGCCGTGCGGATCGAGATGTTCGGCGACGAGATCGAGCGGCTGATGACGCTGCACCCGCTGACCGGCGAGGTGATAAGCGAGGATGAGGAGCTCTACGTCTTCCCGGCCTCGCACTACGTCGCCGGGCCGGAGCGGATGGAACGGGCGATCGCCGGCATCGAGGCCGAGCTGACCGGGCGGCTGGCCGAGTTGGAGCAGCAGAGCAAGCTCCTGGAGGCCCAGCGGCTGAGGATGCGTACCACCTACGACATCGAGATGATGCGGCAGGTCGGCAGCTGCTCGGGCATCGAGAACTACTCCCTGCACATCGACGGGCGCGAGCCGGGTAGCCCGCCCAACACCCTGCTCGACTACTTTCCCGAGGACTTCCTGCTGGTCATCGACGAGTCGCACAGCACGGTGCCGCAGATCGGCGCCATGTACGAGGGCGACGTGTCACGCAAGCGGGTCCTGGTCGATCACGGCTTCCGGCTGCCGAGCGCCATCGACAACCGGCCGCTGACCTGGGACGAGTTTGGCGAGCGGATCGGCCAGACGCTCTACCTATCGGCGACGCCAGGACCGTATGAGCTGCAGCGAGTCGGCGGCGAGGTCACCGAGCAGGTGATCCGGCCGACGGGCCTGATCGACCCCGAGGTGATGATCAAGCCGACCAAGGGCCAGATCGACGACCTGGTGCACGAGATCCGCGACCGCGCGGAGAAGTCCGAGCGGGTCCTGGTCACGACGCTGACCAAGAAGATGGCCGAGGACCTGACCGACTACCTGCTGGAGCTGGGCATCAGGGCCCGGTACCTGCACAGCGAGGTCGACACGCTGCGCCGGATCGAGCTGCTGCGCGAGCTGCGGGTCGGCGAGTACGACGTGCTGGTCGGGATCAACCTGCTGCGCGAGGGCCTGGACCTGCCCGAAGTGTCGCTCGTGGCGATCCTGGACGCGGACAAGGAGGGTTTCCTGCGGTCCGGTACCTCGCTGATCCAGACCATCGGGCGGGCCGCGCGGAACGTCTCGGGACAGGTCCACATGTACGCCGACAAGATCACCCCCTCGATGCAGCGCGCCATCGACGAGACGACCCGGCGGCGGGACAAGCAGATCGCCTATAACACCGCCCACGGCGTCGACCCGCAGCCGCTGCGCAAGCGGATCGCCGACATCCTGGACCAACTCGCTCGCGAGGACGCCGACACCGAGCGGCTGCTGGGCGGCTCGGGCCGTCAGCAGAGCCGGGGGAAGGCTCCGGTGCCTGGCGTGTCCTCGCGTGCGCGGGCGGCTGTCGCCGCATCGGCCGGCGCCCGGCAAGGTGATCAGCGGGCCGACCAGGCGGGCGGCGGCCCGGCCAGGGACGATCTCATCGCGCTGATCGGCGAGCTGACCGAGCAGATGCACACCGCCGCCGCCGAGCTGCAGTTCGAGGTCGCGGCGCGGATCCGGGACGAGATCCGGGAGCTCAAGCAGGAGCTGCGGGGCATGCAGGCCGCGGGGGTCTGACCCCCGTGAGGGACGCGGGTCGCGGGGCGCGGGGCCTGGCCCCGGGAGTGCCCGGCCGTTCGCGGATCCATTGCCGGAAAGAGAGGGAACGCTTTTCCTTTCGCGGCCGTCCAAGTGGTGGCGTGCAGCGATGCCGCCGGATAGCCGGAATGGTCGTCCTGGCCTCGGCCAGCGACCGGGAAGAGAGACCTCCCATGGCTGGATCACGCAGGCTGGTCGGCCCATATTGGCTGGCGCCATGGCGCGGCGGCGTGCTGGCCGGCGCGCTCGTTGTGGGGACGCTCGCGCTGGCGAGCTGCGGGACCGTGGTCGCGCCCGCCGCGCACAGCTCCGGAGTGTCCGCGTCGGGGCCGCCCACCGTCACACCCGGCACGCCGGTTCCGGCCAGCCAGCGACTCTGCGCCAGCCCGGCCTCGGTCAGCCAGGTCGCCATCG